>Ga0105054_10001528_pt1 | contig 38146 bp, 32 predicted proteins | sample BON02_FD_78091 | JGI IMG/M metagenome (GOLD analysis project Ga0105054, IMG submission 78091) | Freshwater microbial communities from Lake Bonney liftoff mats and glacier meltwater in Antarctica - BON-02 (megahit assembly) | ecosystem: Environmental > Aquatic > Freshwater > Ice > Glacier...
GGGGGGGTAACTAAAGATTAGTATTTAGGAAAATGGACCCATTTTCCCTCCTAGAAAGTTGGCTAATCCGAGAAGCCGGTTTTTGGATACTAACGCGGCGCAAGGAAAGGGATTTCGGTGGCACTGCAAGTCACGCTTCGCACACCCCCTTCTCCAAAGTATTCGTCGCCGCCGACACGATTGAAGGTGTGGCATTCTGTCCTGGCACCAAGTCCCATTGTGTGGCACCTGGAAACTCCACTGGCCCACAGGACGCCACTGGCGGTGACTACCATGGTAGATCCTGCTGCCGTCAAAATCAGGGTGTGGTTGCGACCACACGCGACCATGGTGGCAGGCAACTGGCCCATGGCAGCACTATACGCACAGTGTGGTATGGGCTGGCTTCGCACCACAGCGCAACCTAATTGCCCATGGTGACTGTTTCCCCAGGTGTAGACGGAACCTTTGCGTGTCACGCATGCTGTGTGCCAGGTTCCAGCGGATACCATAATTGCAGTCCCTTGATCAGTGACGCTGTTGAGATCGATTGGACCCGGCAATGCGCGTTGCGGAAAATTCGGGTTGGGTAGGCTACAACCCAACTGCCCGTAGTTGTTTTGGCCACACGTAAAAACGACACCATCGCTGTTTACCGCCACCAAGAAGTTACGCCCTAGTGAGACAGCCATATTTTATGGACAGCGTATGCGCTGGATGCGCTTATATACCAACAGGTATACCAAAAGCTACCCATCCGACGGGGTAGCCTTTCCCCGAATAAATTGCGATGATGCACCCCACAGATTTCGCTTCCCGCGGCCCATTCGCGTCATTCTATTTATACGCATTGTGCAGCATTGGAAGCCGATATGAACACATTGAACGCAACACTACGCAGCCACACACTCTCGTCTTGAACATGCAGCACGAAAGCACTTGCGACAAGAAACGCAAAATCAATGTTGTGGACACCTGTATCACCGCCACGGTGCCAGTAGTCTTCTGGATGTTTCTGCAAATCATTGGCGAATACTCCTACAACTATTTGGTCGAAATCGACCCACTCGAAGACAGCCTGATCTATGGAGATGTATTGGAGTTCGAAACGTCCAAGGTCACTATCCAAATGAACAACCACGAGCCAGAATCTCTGTACACATTGTGCGACGACAACGTCACCCGCCCCGACAAACACGTCGCATGGATGGAATTCTTCCGGAATACTGCTCTCCGCAAAAATGCGGAGAAATCTGAGCACATTGTACTGAATCGCGAAAGTGTGGCCAACATTCAGAAGGCACGTTGGTTTGTGTCCTTCTGTTCACGTTGAAACGGTAGTAGCGAGACGACTGCACTAGGATGGAATCGTGCGAGAGCATAGCATTATTTTTTATTGTTTTTGAATAAACAAAAGGTTGAAAAGATCAGTGCAGAGTGGTGTTTGGTGTTTGTATGAGTGTTTGCAATTGTGCACGAGTGCGAACAAGAAAAAATAGAAAACAGGTGGTTGGTCGCTGCTTCCGAGCCCTTCTTCCCTGTTGTGTCCACTCGAGTAGACGCTGACGTCTGCTGTCAGGAAGAGGCGAAAATGCTCTCGCACCGTTAGTGCCATGAAGGGCGACAAGAGCCGAGACGAATATGATTGTCAATGTGTGCCTGCCACGACAGCTGACATGCATGCTCCTGGACTGTCACATGTATATATATGTGTGTACTGGTGTGTATGTGAGTGCGTGAAAGCAATGCAGCATAGGCACAAGCTCGGTCGCGGTGCCCATACAACTTCTTCGGTCTGTGTGGTGGTGGTCCTGTTGTTGGCATGCCTCGTCCACGAGTGTCGCACAAAATCATGTCCCAATGTCGAACTCTCGACCACAGCCGGCGTGAGACGGATCGAGCAGTTGCACTGCCACGAATATCTGAGTGCGCAGGGCGTAGGAGAGTTGTTTCAGCCGTCCATGAACGCCGAGCCATGGCCTCGGTGCTCAGAACTACAGCTGGATGCGGGCAATCTGTTTGCTTTGCATAAATGCTACTGTTCTCCGGGCTTCACCGACGCTGTCTACGGCAGTAACGGGCTTGGGTTGCTGGAAGGCCTCCGAAACATCGACATCGGGCGGATTTCGTGCCAGGCGCCGTGCCCTGCCGCACACCAAAGCATCGCAAGGTTGGCCGACACAGGAGCGTGTGCGTGCTGGAATCGCAGGGGCTGTGTCTTTGAGGAGAGGACGCTGCTGCGCCTGATACCTCAGGAGCAACGCGTGCAGCAGAGCGTCGTTGTGTTGCAGGATAATCTGCAGTATGATTTTGCCGTGGTGAGCTGTCGACAGCGTGTGTGCTCGCAGAGCTTGTTGGCACACGACATCATTCTGTGCGCCCAGCTGCACATTGAATTCACCTATTGCGACGAGTGCCCCGCAGAGTGTTTGCAGCAACACCGCTCGTGCGACATTGACGCTACCACACGATTCTGCACCGTCTCCTGCGACAGTGGGTACTTGCGCGTATATGACAGCGACACTGCAACATACGGCTGCGAGGCAGTGCAGACGTGCCCTCCGCACCATTATAACAATGTGACCACCGTGCATACAGGCGGCATGTTGTTCGTGCAGAGCTGCGTCGCGTGTCCACTCGGACAGGACAACACCAACGCATACCACCGCGGATGCCTGCCGTGTGCATCGGGAAAAATCAATGCTGCCGTGGGAACAGCCTGCACATTTTGTCCCGAAAATTCAATCAGCCCGTCTGATGGTATCGCACCGTGTCCCTCATGCCCATCTGTGCCGGTCGACAAAATCGTCCGACAGGGTGCCACTGACTGCAGTGATGTGGTGTGCCGACCCATCACAGCCACCTTTGCCTCGAATTGTCTGTCGGCCGAAACAATGCTCTGACTGTCCGCTTGCACTCGGAGCGGCTTCGGCTGGACCACCGCAGCCGCCTGCGAAATGTGTCCACTAAACCAAATCTCTGTCACACACGGCTCAATAGCTGCCGCAGATTTGCATTGGCGCTGCGACCCCTGTCCGGCGCATGAATACACGGCCGATGTCGGCATGACGCACTGCATGTCGTGTCCGGATTACACCATCCGGGAGTTGTCGCAGTCGTATTGCGCGGTTTGTCCTCCAGGTATGTTTGTGCACTCGCAACGGTATAAAATCAACACCAAAACACGCGTATACTGACTGCTATGACACACACTCTTATCAAAAATTGCTCGACAGGAACGCAGCTCGACACGCTTGGCACCGCACGCACCTGTGTGCACTGCCGGGCGAACAGCGTGAATCCCGGGCAAGGAATCTCCTGCACCAACTGCAGTCTGCAGCACTACACCCGCGCCAGCATTTCCACCACCACACTCGAGCCCACCCAGCAGGAGTGCCTGGCGTGCCCGCGAGGGAAAATACTGCAGCAGCTTTCTAATTTCACCACATGCGAGTTCTGCCCCCGACTGTATGCGCTGTCAGAAAACACACAGCAGTGTGAACTGTGTGTGCAGCCGATCGACCCGTCGTGTATTGGTCGCGAATTTGGCACCGCGTTTATCGACGATTGTTCGTCGTTGACCCAGTCTCCGCACGGATGCGTCTGCGGCTGCCGAGTGTGCGAGCTCTACGAATACCGCGGCATCATCGCAAATTTTGTTGTGCTACTGGGATGCCAAGCATCCTGTGATGACGGGTACAAGCTGCAGCACATCACCGGGGGCATACCGCGTCTCATGTGTACCAAGAATTCACAACTGCTGTTGCAGACAGAGTTTGCCATGCACAACAATGGGCACATGAAGTTTCGCACGCGAAATTCGCTCGACTTCACCATCGCTCCGTGCGTGGAATTTTTCTCTCTCACACAGCTGCAGCTCGCGTCCTCTCTCCACATTGTCCCTTCGCTGCCCCCACTTTCCGCACAACCGCTCGATATGATACGCGTCAACAACAGTATTCTCGCGAGTTATATCACGCATTCATTCGAACTGCTTGACATTGACGAGTCGTGTTTTTTCCGGTGCAGCAATGGCTACACCACACGTGTCTCTCTCTCTACCAACATTTCGGAATGCGTCTTGTTGCCCGCCACCACTGCATGTTCGCACAAGGTTGCAGCATTCGAAAAAAATTCTTCATGCCTCATCTGCCCGTAATTGCTTTGCACTCTTGCGGCCCACGCACATTGCACGACGAGTGCCAGAAAGATATGTGTGTATGTCTGTCAGTGGAGACAATGGTGGTGGCATGACTGGCAGTGGTGGTGGTGGTGGTGGTGATGCTGGTGGCAAAACTAGTGGTTTTGTTGTTTTTTCTTTCGATTTTTAATTTTACTGGACCAAAAAATGCCCAATCCCCCCTCGTTTGCAAGTTATATAAAATACACCTTCAGCACAGCGACAACTGCGTCTCGGATGCGGCGAATCTTCGCAAGCACCCCAATTTCATGCATCCTGTCGGGCTTCGACAAAGTGAATGGTCCTCGCTCGACTTGACCACCTTTGTTTACGCCATCACAACAGACTTGAATTTCTTTTCGTCCGCTCCGCGCACTGCTTTGTCCACGGCGGGCGAGTACAATGTCGCCAACATCTTTCCCTTGACAACATTGTCATGGTCTTCCATGTCCTGTGTTTCGGGCATCACAACAGACCGGAATTTCTTTTCGTCCGCTCCGCGCACTGCTCTGTCCACAGCGGGCGAGTACAATGTCGCCAACATCTTTCCCTTGACAACATTGTCATGGTCTTCCATGTCCTCGTCCACCTTGACCTCAGGCACGGTGTTCACTACTGCATCTACAGAAACATCGTCAGACGACAACATTGCTGATGCGCCACGCTTCTTGTTGGCACTGAAGTTGTCTGCATACATGCTTCTAAGAGGGTGTCGAGTGGATAACAATTGTTTTTGCGAAACTTTTCCTTATAAAGGGAAATCCATAAAATTTGCCCAAAATAGCACTACATCGGCCCATCCCATACCCCCATCTCTGTTGGACTGCACCGCTGCATTTTCCCACAAGGTTGTAGCAATGCGAACAAAAATTCATGTCCGATCGGCTCGTGATAATGTGGCTTTTTTCCGACACACGCGGTGGACCGACATCACTGCTACTCATTTTTCATTGTGATTTTTTATTAAACAAACACATGCAACGACTACACACTGGCATTCACCCACTACACGTCCTTCGTCGAGTCGTCGTCACTGCCCGCAGGTCCATGCTCAAGCTGCTCGTGTTTGGTCTTGCAGCACGCCAGCTCCCATCGTTTCTTGGCGAGCTTCTGCTCCTCTTTGAGCATGAGCTTGCGGAGTGCGGTGCACTTGGACGTCATCAGAATCTTCTTGAGCGCAGCATCAGATTTTGCCACCCACGTCTGCGGTGCCGCCATGCAGATGGCTTCCTGCACCAGCATATGCTTCTTGTAAAAGGCAGTGCGTTGCTCCCAGTGCAGCTTGAAAAGCCACTGCTCGTCCTTGAGCAGCAGCTTACGGCACGAGACGGCGCGCTTCACGGAAAGGTCCAGTTTGCATGTCTGTGGCATGCTGGTCTGAATTTTGCACAATCGATCGCACCATCCGTGTTTTATGGCCAAGTCTCCACCATCCTTCCCAAAAATAGCCGTTCCTCCACCAGGCAGAGTGCTGCATGCCTGCCACGTGGGGGTGTATGTGCGCGTGTACGCGTGTTGCTGTTGGTGTTTTTGCAGGACATCGCGGAGGGTCAAGAGATCACCATCGAGTACAACGTGTTGGACATGCCGAGGACGGACACCAGATGGCCGTGGCGTGAAGTGAGGCCGCGACCGGTGTGGGACAGCAAGCCGGATTTTGTGGAATACGGCACTGTTTCTCGAGAGGAATGGTACATTGATGAAACGAGCAACACTTACAAAGTAGGCGACCCTGATGACATGGCAGTTTCCTGTAGGCTCGAGGAAGGTATCGAAGTCCCATTCGTTACGTGCAAAACGCGCATTTTTCCGAATGGCAGCAATAGGGACATTGGCGAATACGCCGACGTGTGCCGCACGCCCTACCACCTCAACGGTATTCGGGGAGGGCCAAACTGGAGGAAATTCCGGGAAGTGCAGAGGCGACGGTACGGGTTCGCATGCCAGTGTGACCGCGAGTGCTTCCAGCGCTGCATCGTCGAGGCACACGGAGCCCATTCACAGCTTTCGGAATTGTTTGCAGACGACAGCGTGATGCAATCTCTCAGTTTGCTTGCTCCACCAAAGTGGTCACCCCAAGACAAGACACATGATATTCGGGACTCTCTGGCAATGTACTACAAAGCTACAGTGGGGACGGCGTTGAATGTGTTGATGGTCACCACACAGCCGGATGCTGTCTTGGAATTCGACGAAATCAAGAATTACTTTTCGTTCCCTCTCACCAGGGACTTGAGGGTGGATATCCTCCGCAGACACATGCAGATACAAGGCAAACCAATGCAGCCGCCCAACACAGAAAGCGACGCCGCACAAATGCTACCGCCCAGCACAGAAAGTGACGCCGAAGTTGAGCGTGGTGCGGAAATCCTCCGCAGATATGCGCAGCAACAGGGTGAATCAGCGGAACCCCCCCCTGCAGACGAGCAGCAGTGCGACGGCGACGAAGAAATGTTTGACCCAGACGCACCGTTGGGTTTTTTTCCAGTGGAAGAACCGGAACATGTGTGGTATGACATGCGCCGGTCTGATGGCTTGCCATCGGGAATCCAAAACACGGGCAACTCGTGTTTCATTGCAGCGTGTGTGCAAACGCTGGTGCACAGTGGATGTTACAACAGACTGGAACTCCCTGTGGTCACAGCAGGCGACGACCATTCGTCTGTCTTAGGCGAAAAGTTAATCGCGCATCTGGTTTCCGAGATGTTTCATAAACTTCGCAAATATGAAAATATCGGCTCGCTGATGCTACCCCTCAGGGGTGTATTCAAACGGCATGACAATGACGACGAGGACGCCGACCAGAATGACGCGCTCGTATTCTTGAACTGCGCCATCCGCTGCATTGAGGCGCACGCCATACCAGGGACATACAAACGTATTGGCGTCGACCTGCTGACCGTCACCGAATGCGCGCATCCCAACTGCCAAAACCCGCCGTCAGTGTCGGCGCCGACAGCTTATACTGACCTCACGTTGCGCGTGCAGGAAACGTTACCAGGCACCGAGTGCATGGACCTGCAATTGGCACTCGATGCGCACATGAGCAAGGGGCCAATGGTCGAATGGTTTTGCGATGAGGTACTCAGACCTCATTGCGTGGGCTTTGTGACACAGGTTTGCCACGAGACGCCCAGATTCCTTCTTCTCAATTTCGGCCGGGTGCAGCATGCGTTCCAAGCGCACGGAAGTGCGCAGCCGGACCGCAAAATCAACCATCGTGTGGACTTCCCGCTGGAATTTTTAAACTTTGGCGATGTTCGAAACAACAAGGACGAATATGGCAGCTACAATCTGTTGTCGTTCATCCGACATGAGGACTTTAACAGCGGACGGTCGGTCGAATTTTCCCGCGGACATTATATCAGCATTGCTCATGTGAAAACAGCGGATGGGGCCAGCAAATGGGTGGAGTTCAACGATTCCTCGGTCAAGATTATGTCTGAAGAACAAGTGCAGTCGGACATTGCGAAACGGTCAGTGGTGGCGTTGCTGTACGAACGTGACAACTCGTAGTCCCCGGTCAGACCCTGTTTTGCCCCTATTTCGGGCAATTTTGCCTATAAAATGGCCCCAGAAAAACTCAAGGCCAAAATTCCTTGTCCTGCCACGCCATGTCTCTGCAGAGCGGCAACATTGCGGTCGCTGGCGTGTTGGACGGGAACGCTGCGATGCCTCGCAAACGTTGCGGCGACAAGCTCAAGGTGGTGTTTGGCGCAAAAAAGAAGCGCAGAGCCGGTCCGATTCTGGATTTGTTGGAGTCGGCCGACTGCAGTTTGCTGTCGATAGAGGAAAGTGCGTCCACTTCGCCGCCAGATGAACAGTACCTTCTGTTGGCCAAGCACGAGGGCAAATTCACTCGCATCCGACTTCTCGCCAAGTTTGTCCAGTACGCGCCCTTGGCCATTGGTAACGAAGTCATGTTCAATTTCCCCGACGAAGCAAGTGAACCGTTGGGGATGCATGAGGTCATCACGCCCAACACAGTCGCGGTCGTTCAACGGTACAGCGCACATGCCACAGACGAAGCACTCAGCGAGTACACGGTCAGGGTGTGCCTGCCAGTAGCACAGCTGTCTGTCGCTGTATTTACCGTGTTGCGAAGTCATGTATTCTACATCAAACGCTGTCCCGGCCTCGTCATGCGTCCCACATAGTGCATCGCTTCTTCCAATGCGCAGTGTACATATTTGTTTGTATTAAATTTTTTTTGGCCTATGCACTGTGTTCGAACGTGTGGTCGCAAAAATTGCTAGAATTTCAACCGCCGGTCCATTTTCCCGCGCATGTCCAATACTTTGTCATGAATACCTATATAAACAGTAGCCTCCTCACGCAACATAGAGGAGCACTACCGATGCGGACCAAGATGTCGACGGTGACGGCAATTGTGTTTGTGTTGGTGTTGGCCCAAGTGTGTCAAGGGAACAGAGAGATTGAAATTCTACATGGCAGTATTCCCAGCAACGTCATATTTGCCCATTTCGATCCTGTGCACCCGGTGACTGTCCGACAAATACTGTCAAGTCGCAAAGGGGCTCTTTGGATGCCCGGCGACATGGTAATGGTTTTTGAAAATGGACAGGAGGGACAGAATGCGGCGATGCTCCGATTTAGTGGGGACAAGTGGCTCCCGGCTAACATCGACCCAGTACATAGAATCGACAATGTTTATCGCATCATTCGGTCTGCGTCTTCCAGTGGCACAATATTGCTGAAACTGCCCACGAATGTTAATTTGCAAGAACCACCAGTGATTCCAACCACACACAGATATACGCTTGGTGCTGGTGTTGGAATAATCCGTAAAAGTGGAACTGCGGAAAGCGTCCATGTCCCTCTTGGAGTGCGCCTAAACAACATCCAAGACACTCCCACTGCCAATGTTCAAATTACGTACCCATAATCAATAAAAAATTAGAATGCACTGTCTCAGTTCACTTGCAAAAACACCCGTGCCTGCTCAGTCGCACATGACCCTATTCGATCCCGTGTGTATCAGCGATAGATTCGGAGCGTCGCCATGTGCCCAGTTCGGCTAGAGAGCCAATATTTTGCGGCGGTCGCGCTGTAATTACATGTATATCCTGTACGCCACGTGCATTCGTTTGCGTAGTATTAGATTGCTGTGATTATGTTCATATATATGTCATAGTATTTCGTTTTCATGTCTCTGTGGTGTGAGTGATGAATAATCACAACTGCTGGCGTGTACGCGATCCAGACGCCGTCGGAAATCATGTCATCTATGCCGTTGTGCTCATGCATGTCTGTGAGGAGCTGCGGCCAGAGCAGTTGTCCGTGGACGTGCTGTGTGGCGACTGCATAGTGAAAGCCTTATTGACAACAGAGACACACAAGACCGCTTTTGTGCCGCAACGGCATGCCACCCCTGTCGTCACGTGTCTGCTTGGCATGACGTTGCTGCAGGAAATCCAGAACATCATCACCACCATCAATGCAGATAGCCATGTTGCAGACAAGTGGACTTGGTCGTTTGAGTTTGAAAAGAGAATCTACATGGTCCCCCGGAGTGCTCCCAGACGAGCGCGTGCCGTTCGGGGAGGTGCGCAAGGAGCGGGGGCAGGTGCTGGCGGTATAGGCGGTGTTGCTGGCCGGGGCGGTGGTGGCGGACGAGGCAGAGGACGTGGTGGTAGAGGCGGAGGAGCTGTCATGCCACTGAATGCACAAGGCAGAGCACCACCACAAAGAAATGACGTTGATCTGCTGATCAAAGTGAAACGACAGAACTTGTGCGTTTTCTACATCATAGGTGCGGCGCAGAAACTGACATTGTGTGCGCTTGCGTATAGTACAACGACGTACACTCACGTTCTGTCTCCCATTCTCTCACATGTACACCCCCATACACACACACACACACATACACCCGTGTTTTCGCGCACAACAGTTGAGAATGAAATGTCCGAGACGATTTCGTTGAAAAAACAGATCGAAGACCGTTGGATTTACCATTTATGCAAGGACAACGTGCCAGCAGCTGACCAAGACGACGACGCAGTACGAAATCAAGCCTACGCGCCACCACGTCGTCGACCTCCACCCCCAAGTGCACGAAACAACAACCACCGCAATAATAACCGCAATGGCGACGACGGTGGCGATGGCGACGATAACGATGACGGCGATGACGGCGGTATTGATGGCAACGACGGTGGCGATGACGACGGTAACGATGACGGTGATGACGGAGGTATTGATGACGACGACGGTGGCGGTACTGGCAGCGATGGAGGCAGTGACAGTAATGACAGCGGCGGTGGCAGTGACGGCGGCAATGGTGGAGGCCTCGACATCGGGGCCGAAAGTGACGACAGTAGCCGAGCGCAGCCTGCCCTCGACAACAAGTTGCCCATCCGCGTATGTATTGGGTACCAATTCCAAAAGTACCAGACGCCTCCAATGTCACGGAGACGAGGCAATATGACGGTGGCAGCGCGAAGAGCACTGCGCGATCAGCAGCTGTTGAAAACCGGAATCCGCAACCACCAAGTTGCGTCTGTATTGTCGGCGGCAACCCGAAAGACGTGTTTGCTAGACTACGCGCGAATTTGCGACTATCTGCTGCAGTCCACCACCAATGACAGCCATGTTTACACATACCGCCTGTTTTCGCTGGAGCGAACGGTCCGGATCGACTCATTCGATTGGCCACAGACACAAAGAGGAATACACGCGGCCGCGGGCGTCAACCGGGTGATGATTGACAATAACGAGATACGTGTGGTGCACAGAGACGTCGCGACACCTCTCTCGCCCGATGTGGGACAGCAGTGGATTTTGCGGCAAACTGCATGCACAGATGACAGCAAGGCCGTGTGGACGCGACAGAATGGGCTGTGCGCCTACTGCGACGTCATGACTGCGCCGCCCGACGGCGAGGGTGTTGCAACTTGCTGCTCCGAGTATGCGAGCAGGATCGTGCACCTGTCCGACACGGCAAAGTTGCGCAAAATGAAGCAGGACGCCAACACCGAACTTGGCCGCCTCGTGTATGACTGAGTGCTTTACAGCGAGCGGAGCGTGTTTCTCTGCATGCCATGCGTGCAGGTGCACACCATCAATCGCCTTGACAAAGTGTTGGGGTTCTCGCACTCCCCAGAGATGCCTGTGCCCGTCAACATTGGCCACAACGACGACGTCCTGTTTGACTACCTGGCAGCGTGCTCGGGGTTGCACCTTGTTTTTTCCATGTTCTTGTGCGAGGTCGCTCTGCCGCAGCATGCACAGCGTCCTGGTGCCACTGTCGCAGCCGCTACGGCAACGGTTGCTGGCGGAACTGCTGCCACTGCTCCACTCGTTCTGTCCACACAACTCACCATCATGGCGTATGTGACAAATTTGAGAGAAGCTGAGCTGGTGTATCTCAAGGTCAACAAAGCGCAGCTGGCACCTTATTTGCGACAGATGCTGCGCACGGGCTTCACGCGAAACCACCCAACTCTGGCCAATGCAGCGCTCAACGTGCTGGTGGAAACGTCGCCCGACACCACCAACGCTGCCACCACGATTTCGTCGAGATTCCACATTTTTCACTGCATCCACAACAACCAGAACCGGCGAGTGGTGAATTTCCTGCAGCAGCGTGCCCCCGTGCACAGTGTTTACGCCAGGCGTGTGTTTGTGTATCTGTGCCAGCACCTGTACACTGGAATGCCAAACATGATGCTTGCAAACTCTGCCATTGCGTTGTGGGAACTACTACGTGACCGTTTACAACACCGTTTCCCAAACCGCGCTGACATTTCATGCGACAGCATCGGCTTTTGCAGCAACGTGGCGCCCGAGCAGCAGCATAGCAGCGTCTTTTGTGAAAACACGGTGCTGCTCGTGCGGCGTGACACCCGCAACGAGTCCGCCGTCGCCCAGCACATCGTCAGTCTCAGTCTCGAGCACTGTGCTGAAACCCATATTATGGACAGCATTGTGTTGATGCAGAACGAGTGTCCCACCAGCATGCTGACGCTCGGGCAGAATGCCAACCAACATCATCTGTACCGACTGGTGGCGGTGTGCGAAGTGGACGGTGCCATTATGCACTGGCTGGACGTTGAAAACTGCAATCACATCAAAACCATGCCCATCGACGACATTTTTGCCTTGCAATGGGTTTCTACAACCCAGCAACCAGGTGCTGTCCTGCCGGTGTTTGTCGATCGTTGGCGCAGTTTCGACGAGGTCCGCACGGCGCTGCTCAATATTCGGGAGCACGCGCCGGTGCCTCGCACCGCTGGCATTGACGCTTCTCGCTATGTCTGTTTTTACCAGCGTCTGACGCGCAACCAGGACAAGGCGCACGCTGTGCCCATTTGCATGCTGTCGCACGTCGCGCGCCGCCAGACACGCAGCTTGCGACAGCTGTTTGGTGCGCACGCACAGATTCTGCCGCCGGCTTTCAGGGCGGTGGTCGCCACCACGCCGGCGCTGGCACGCCAGTCCATGCCAGTGTTTGACATTGGCACGCAACGGTGTGTGCGCACACTGGCGGTGGCCATCAAGCTGCTTGGATTCATTGCTTTTCACGAGTTAAATGCCACACTGCAAATGCTGCCCGTTGGACCCGCCCAGTGTCACCTCTTTGTGTATCTGCTGTGGAACAAGTTTGTGTTGCTCGAGGGGTTCGATGCCAAGACCGAACTGGTGCACGCGGGGAAGGTGCTGGGGCGCGGCGTGGACGAGTTGGGTGACATTGACCTTGACGCCGTGCTGGTCCGCTTCCGCCAGTTTCTGGACGGCCAGTGTGCCACCTTGCACGCCAGTCGAGCCGACGACATTCGCAACACCTTTACGAGCACTGCAAGCCTGCTCACGCTGTTTCACCACATCACGTTCAGTCCGCATGCGTGCACTACTACACGGCACGCACTTCGAAGCTTGAAGGAGTTTGAGGGGCGCATGGCCCTGCACCGGGAGGAGGACGTTTACCCGCTGGGCAACACGAAGCTCATGCTACACTATTTCTCGTGCGTTCTTGGTTTTGAAGTCCTGCAGCTGTATCTTTCGTGTATCCGCGACAACTTGGTATAGGTTGGTCTCCCCATCACGCCAGAATGTGAAATGTATATAAGAAGCGTAACGGGTGCACATACAGAAACATGTTTGAGTTATCACAGTCAGGGTGTGCGAGCTGTTATGACGGCGACATGCAATTTCCAACGTTTGCCGAGTGTTGGAGAGGGAACCCTGCCGCACACATGTTTCCGGACCAAACTAGGATGAAGAAGGGGGCCTACAAGACATGTTTCATCGGCATGCTGGGAATCCCAGAGGGCGACCTGCCGAAAATCAAAGAGGACATAAAGTCCAAGAAAAAGGTCAAGCATGTGTTCTGCATCGTCAATGACGTGCAGACGTGCTACCCGACTCGACACTACGATTTTGAAGCGGCTAGCGCGGCGGTGCACGAGGAGGTCGATGCTGCTGCCGACTACGAGAGCCTCGACGACGACGACGTCTTTGTCGAGGACGACGCCGACATATTGCCTCCCGCAACACAAGAACAACACCCCAACGTTCACAATGAAAAGCAAGACCACGAGGGGCTGCCCAATGACCCAACACCCACTCACGCCACCGCAACCAGCACTGAAACTGCCCAAACAGACGCCCAGAAAACATCTACGCATACAGAAAACATGCACACCTTTGTGTGCAACATGGAAAACAAAATCCGGCTCGGCGACTGCCACGCACGGTGGCAAATGCAGTGCGCCCTGCCGCTGCAGTGCTACGTCGACAATTATCCGCGCATTTTCAACGTGGTAGGCGCCAGCTGTATCAACGACCTGCATCTTGAGCATACTGGGCACCACAACCCGCACCACGAGCACCATCGCAGTCTGCGGCACCTCAGCAATAAGACTGCAGTGTGTGTGCACTTGGGCATGCTGCCGGAAATCACCATTCTCCTGCACCAGTGTATGATGCCCACCAAGCAATACGAAGACGACCTCATCATCTTGATTCAGTCGTGTATACCGTTTTTTCAAAACCCTCGGCGGGTCAAGCACGACCACGCCTGGCCCGAGCAGAACGACAAGACGTTGTGCATGCTGCTCAAGTGGTGCATGCCTTCCATGCTGTCACTGTATCCGCAGGTCTGTGTCAAGGATGTGAATTTCGAGGTGCGTGTCGGCATCATGCGGCTCTTTCGGGAGCTCCTTGTGGGCTCGTTCGCAGCTCGCAACAAGTTCTACCTGCGACACAAGACACTGGTCAAAATGTGTCTCATGGAGTACATCTACTACGTGATTCAGAATGTCAATGCCCTGCCCGAAACCAAGTATATAAAAAGTATCAACATCAATGTGATGGGCACCAATGTCTTCAACATCGGGCAGCAGTTCAGGGTCGAACTCAACCTCGAATTCGCCAAGACCGACAAGTGCATTTCAACCGAGGCGATCCTGCGTCTCCTGGGCGAGCTGGCGCCGAAGTGCCACATCATGTTTGAGCGCTGCTGCCAATACAACAAGAACAGCCTCCACTGCGGATACAGCGAAATGTACAACACCAGCGTCTCAGGAAGCCACGCGTCTGTCCGCCCCAAAAAACCCAACAACGACCACAACCCATTGTGTCTGCACGTGCTCGCCAGCGTGCCGCACACGCGCTTCTTCTCAGTGTTTGAGATGTACTGCCAGCGCAACCACATTGCAAGTACACGCATCAATGTGCTGTGGGACCACATGCAGCTCATGCAGGTGTACGAGGTCTCTGTGCAGCTCATACAGCAGCAGACGAAAGTGCTCAGCGCCAGCTGGGACTGCAACAAGATCCAGATGCACAGGCAGAGCACCCTGCTCGTGTGCATGCTGTGTGCACAGAAGAACGTGTTTCCCACCTTCAGCCACGACGTCCGCAACAACCAATACACGTGCAATCGCTGCAATGTCGCCAACAGTGTCTTTGAAATCGACCTGATCGGTCGCATTGTCGTCGTGTGCAACGTCCCGCTGGTGTTTTCGCTGTGCTGTCAGAAAATTGTCATTCTCACCGGCCGCGGGACCGAGCTCAACACCCCACAGCCCAGGCCGCTGCATTCCAAGCGGTCACTCGAGGCACCGCTTTCGGCGGACACCCGAGCCGCCTGCGAGCATGCCGACTCCTCTTGCTCGTGCATTGCATGGGACAAGCACACCACCACGCTCAACTTCAGCCAGGTGCTTGGCAGCATTTCGATTTCACAACATATCGCCCGGCACGAGCCAAGCGTGCCCCGGCGGTGGGACACCACCACACGCGAGTACATGCAACTGCGAAACGCCGGCAGCACGGCACTCATTCGCATTTCGCCGCAGACAAAGCTCATTTGTTGCATGTGTCGAATCAATGCAGTCCAGAACAAATACACCCTCCTCGACATATACAACAATTCCATGGTCATTGTGACCGTCTGCTCTAAACACAGCCTGTCGGCTCACCTCTGTCGCACCGTTCAAACCGTGTCTGCGTACCTGGAATGCATACACGCACGAACACAGCGATAGATTCACACCACACCATTGCATACTATACCTGTAAACTTTTAATAGAATGCCAACGCCCACAAACTGTATATATACACTGATGCCGTGCTCGGAATTCACACCTGCACAGCACTACACAGCAACAAAACATGCCGCGCTCGCAACCACAAGGGTCGGCGCCACGTTCCAGTATCATCGCGAAGGTAGGCCATGCAGCGTCGAAAAGAGCCCGCAAGACGGTGCGCTTTGCCTCCGAAACAGTGATACACATCCGTGGCGCCAGCGACAACTACAATGATTCCGTCGACAAAGCCATGGCTTCTGCGCAGTAGATTGAAATGGGGGGTGTCTTGCGTTTTTCAAATAAATCGAATCTTTGCAATCGATTGTGTGTAGACAACAACGGGCTCAACTGACTACACCGCGGACACAGCCGGCTCTCTGCTAGTTGACACGATGACGGTGCACAATGCCACGAAGACAAATGTCGGCCAAAATTGTAGTCCTATACAAGGCCATGGCCATGAGACATGCGAAACTACCCGCGGAAGGCTGTTCGATTCAGCGCGTAAATGTGCTCAGCGGTTCCTTTGTTAAACAAGTTGAGCACCATGCCAACCGACACGAAAACGATACCTACCGCCATAACATATGTCAAAAAGATCAAGACGCCCTGCGCGGCCAATACGAAACAGTCACTGCACTCGTCGACTCTCGATACGACTGATTGGTGGCATAAGCGACATTCATCTACAATGCGCATGGTAGCAACGACAGGTGTCTGTACGAGTACGGTCGAGCTGTGAGAATGAGATTCTGGTCGATGCACCTGCAAATCACACACCATGCCCCGTATTTATGTAGGATGCGGGTGAACTCTGTGTTTTCATGCTATTTCGGGTGAAATTTTAAGTTTATATAAAGTGTCGATGTGAGCTTGAATTTGGCACAATCAGGGCTGACACGCACATTGAACTCGCATTGAATTATCATGATGTCACTGAAGCACGCAGTGCCCAATGTGCTTGCGGTGGTGGACACCACCGGCGATACCGCGGCTGCGTCTGTGGCGCTGGACGCCCTGCTTGTGCTGTGCGAGGGGGCTACGTTAGTGGTACAGGATGGCAAGTACTATGGCATGCGGCTGTTGATGCCCGGTCAGACGGAGCCCATCCACCCCAGGATCATCGTGTCAGCCACACACAAGTGGATGCGTCAGAAGAAGAGCGCTCAGCTGGTCTTTATGCTGGGCTGCTTTTACACGGCGGTGTGGAAGGACTCGGACAACGCCAGCCGCGGCAGTTTCATGGGGCATGTCACGCGCATCCAGAACCGCTTTGCCATTACCATTCTCGAGGAGGGTGGCATGCAATTCCTCGACAAGACGGCACAGCTGCACGTGGTCCGTAGCCCTTCCTACCACATCCGCTTTGTCGTGTTTGTCTCGTTGTTTGCACTGCAGCACAATACGAACACACACGGTTGTCTCACCACATTACTTTTTTTTGTCCTGGCGCAGGTTCAGGCGCTGGTCATGATAAAAACGTGCACCCAACTTTCGCAGTGGAAACAAGTCATTGGCCACATGCAGAGGGTCGTGTCGATCCTCCACGTTGCTGACCGCGGCCGCGTTATCAGTCTTGTAAAGTGCTACGCGCAACTGCACATGCCGTGCAGCGCAGACGAGGAGGCGGTGTGTGCTGTAATGCGGCAGCAGCTCGAGATCGCCTGGAAGGAGTTGTTGCCCAAGGTTCGACGCACTTGGCCGGCCGTATTGCCGCTCTTTGCGAAAGGTCTGGGCTATCGCGACAATGCGGAATTTTGCAAGGTCGCGCACATGTGCGTGCATTGTAGCAGTATCATCGGGCAGCATCTAGTGGCTCCCTTTTCTCTCTTCTCGGCGTACGTGGCCGGAGAGTATCCCGTCGACAACTACCGTGTGGTGGACCACATTGACGACATGCACACCACAATGCGTACCAAGGCCAGTCAGGACGTGTTTGTGTATGGAGGTTGCTACACAGAGGGCACCTCTTCCTTTGTGTTTGGCGGTCTCGACATACCCGCGCTTCAGGTTATCTATCAGCGCAAAAAGGAGACTGATTTCCGGGCGGAGCAGGCCGCTTCCACTGCAGCCGCTGTATCTGCTGCCGCTGCTCGAGCACGTGCTGCCTCTCTTGCCCGGGCGGCCTCGATTGCCCTGACCGCTATGACAGTCACAGCTGCTATGACAGCCGCAATCGCTGCGACTGTTTTGACGACTACGACTGCGCCGACCATCGCAGTCACTGCTGTTGTCGATGCCGCTTCTACGGAACCGGTCATGTCTGCATCCAAGGCACTGGTAGCGTCACCCAAACACAACCACCTCAAGCGAAAACTTTCGGCTGTCGCTGCTGTCGAGCAAGGACCGTCGCCGCCGATGGACTCTTACTACGCCACACCCGAAGGCAGGATTTGCGGCTTCAAGTATGCAAGCTCGGTGGCGCTCATGAACCAGACGGTGGGCATCTTTGCCAAGGGCAACCGCATGTTTGTCAAGATCGGCGAGGTGCTGGCCAAAAATCGCGAGTCGCAGGCCATCAACGTCGTCATGAGCAGGCTCGGAATGCCCTATGTGGTCGAAGAGGTGGTTCCAGTTGTATTTGACACGACGGCGTGGACGGCACACAGTCTACTGTGCATGTGCGATCAGACCGCACGGTGGGGGCCGTCCATGTTGGCGATGATGCAGCGCGTCGTCGTCAGACACGAACGCGGCGGTCTGCGTGTGCACATGAAAATCAGCACGCTCTTTGAGGGTGTGCGTCTCGGCTGGCTGGACCGCAACGAACGAACGTGGTGCAACAACGTCCTGCTTGGCTGTGCCTCTAGTGAACGGCTTGGCAAGACGCTGTGCATGGTGCTCTTTGTCGTGGTATACTTTGGAGTCACTGACAGCGGGCCTTTCAACTGCATGGTGGACGCCGAAGGCCACGTGCTGTTGGTGGATATCTCGATGGCCCACAGCCTGCGCATGCTCAAGTACCACGGCCTCGGTCTCTTCCCGTTGGGTCACAAGTATGCGCCCGCGCACATCCGACAGGTCGTGCGCTACGTCAAGAACAACCGTAGTGAGCTGGCCGAATTCCTGGTGGCTCTGAAGGCCAGTGCACCACCAAATCCTCATCTCGTCATGGGCGCGCAGTGTCCCTTCTTTGACAACGCCAATATTGCAGCGCTGCGGTCGGGCGACGATGCCGACCCGTATGTGCAGTATCTGCTACAAGAAATACAGCGCAATCCGTGTGACAAGCACACTGTTGCCCACCCGTTTCCCGCGCACTCACACACTTAGGCGATTGCCGCAAAAACATGTTTCTTGATTCATTAAAAACAATACGAATACAAGACCTAGTCTGGCAACCCTGGTGGCACATTGTGCATGCTGCTGTTGGTGTTGTCTGTACAGGTGCACGCGCGCGTGGTGTGAATTTACAGCAGAACCGCGTCAGCAACGCCCTGTGTCGCGTGATATATTCCGCGGGTGCGCATGGAAATGGCAAGCCTGCGGCGCAAGTGCTCTGTCTCTGTGCGCAGCATGTTGTTCCTGGCCACCCGTAAAATGTTTTCGTTTAGGACTCGCTCGCGCACCGTTGTGGGCACGGGTCCCGTATCGCTGTCGATCTGGCGCATGAGACGCAATCTCGTCCAAGCATCAGTGGTACTACGTATCGCATGGACCTGCTCTTCATAGTCCTCCCACAGCACCAGATTCACTAGCTTCAGCACGACATCGTGACGATCCAAGTTGTCAGTGGCAGCTGATGTGCATAAAGTGGCTCGCGCGAGATCACCCGTGTCCGCGGCTTCTTGAGCCACTGTCTGCTGTGCTTGCGCGTACCTGAGCTGGTCGTTGAGGAGCAACAGCTTTTCCGCCATGTGCATCTTTACGAAATACGTCAACCACACTCGCGACTCAGGGTCTAGCACACGACAACAGTGCACAGACAGTTGGAATGCTTCAATGGCCAATTTCGCATTCCTGTCACAGTCTCGTGTGTTTCGGAGTTCCAAGTCTTTCTTGGCCGCGAAGTAGTGTGTGTGTGCTTGCCTTCCCAAGACATCGAGCAATGCCATCATGATTGGTCTGTCGCTGCGGTGGACTGAGGCGTCCTCGCAAGAGGCATTGGCTGCAAAGTGAGAAAGCTGTGCCAGTATGAATTCATGCGACACCTCGGAGACACGTTCGCGTACCGCCGAGTCGTTTGCGCGTTTCTGTTCGGTCGAAATATTGATCAGACGCAGGTGGTGAGTGTGTATGGCGTCGACGTATTTGTCCTCCAAGAGCAGGGCGTTGTGTGCGTGTGCGGCTTTTGTGGCTTCGATTTTTACCCAATGTTGCTGCCAATCAGCGTCCGTTACGGGGAACACATGTGGAATGTACCGTGGTGCCATGAGGGCAACTGCATCGTCGAATTTTTTGGCGTGAAAATGATACTGCTCGTAGTGTGAAATCGCTTCACGCATGAGCTCATCCGCGCAGGGAACGGCGAGTCCAGTGAGCATTGACATAATGCTGGGATCTAGCAGTGGTCCCCCTGCACTTTCGGCGTGCTGAGTAGACACGATATCACGTAACGTGGTGGAATATTCTTGGAAGTGTGTGCCTGTGCCAGACACTTGTGTTATTGCCTGTGCCGCGAGCGTCAGTGTGTGGCCAAGTTCGTGCGATTCAATCGCACTACACAGTGCATCGATGCATTCACCGTATGCATCCTTCTCGATTTGTTCACTGTATCGTCCGCGACCCGTGAAACGTGGCAACCAGCGACTGTACATGGACTGGTAGTCCGAACGCGCAGTTTCAGCCAGTATTTTGGCCTGCGTGTAGTTGTGTGCATTCTTGGCTTGCAGCGCGGCACTTTGTGCTTCGAAAATTCGCTGTCGCAACACAGCATCCAACGGTGCATTGTCGGCCAAAGTCTCGTCCATTGGACGCGGAAGAATGGACATTGCACCCACTCGCTTCTTGAAAACACAGGTTCAGTCGTGGTTTATATACGTTAAGTAGTAGCAAGCAGGGGGCTAGAGGTCCCCCCTCAAACCTAACGACTGCGCACGTTGGATGCAGTTTTTTATACACTATAGAGTTGAGACGTTGTCGGCATCCGCACCGTGCGTGAGAGAGTTAAAAATGTTTCCGCTCTGGCTGTCAGAAAAGTTGGGCGGAAACAGTACTAGTGACGAGTTTGCGGAGCGTATGTCGAGCTGAGCGGAAACAGCACCCGTCGCCGCTGGCGTGCATTCCAATGGTGCCTTCGCGTGTCGCAATACTTCCACGTCGCTTTCCCTCATTTGCCCATTCAAATACACACTGCCGACGTGCTCCCACCCGACGCGTCGGGTCGGGAACGGCACACTTCCCTTGTACTTGGTGCACGAAAACGAATCGTGCTGCAACACATCTTTCACGGCCTCGGGCCACACACGCGCATTCAGCCAGTTATTGTCCTGGAAAAAATCGTCCCGCGTGCTCATGTGCACCGTTTGCCGAGCGAGAAAGCCAAACGTGCTGGCGTTGGCACACCACATGCCCCCCGACATTGCAAAACGCGAGTGCAAGGGATGGTCGCGCATGACATGGTACGCCTTGCCAGAGTTGATCCACGCGTCCACGGCGCTCTTCTCCCGCAAGGACAGCCGCGAGTTGATGTCGCGCGAACAAAAACGCACGGTGCGGTTGTCGAACCCCGCTCCAGATAGGAACCTCCACGACATCTTGTTCATGGCTGTCTGGTTCACGCCAGTCTGGTTCATGTAATGCAACTTCACCTCCTGTCGCTGCAGCGTCAACAGCACCGCCAGCGGCACCAACTCGTCGTGGAACACGTGCATGGACCAGCCAGGGTACACCTGTCGCAGGAGTTTGGCATTTTCGACCGCCCCCACGGTGTAGCGCGGGTTCGAGCCGTACAGCGAAAACGACAGCACATTCTGCTCGGGCCGGTCATGCGCAACGCACTAACGGTCACAGACGGAGTTCCGTCACGTACTGCCAGCGACGCTTGGCTGGCATATTCACGACCGAGTCGCAGTCGTCCAGCCACGACGGTATCGTTCTGACTGATCATCTGGTTATACCACACGTGCAGGGCAAGCGACCCGACACATAGCACGAGTAACAAGGCATATCAGTTGTCCAACCGTGCCCTGGACGTCGACATGGGCGCGGGGCTTTCGGAACACGTCTGGTCTCGCGGCACCCAGGGTACACTCATGGCGGACAGAGTGTTCTGCGCGCCTCCCCGAGCTCGGCACACTCGTCATTGCCGCGATTTTGGTAACAAAGTTTTTTGTTGAGCGCTGCGCTCACATGTCCCCGTAATAGGTACTGTCGATGTCCAAGAAGACGCAATCGAGGTGTTTGGAATACACGTTGAGTTTTTTTGCTTCAGTCATGTAACCTGGTACGTTGTGGCGCCATGGCAACAGCTTGTAGCCACGAGACTCGTAAAAGTCGATCTCCATAGTATTCAGCGCAATGTCGTTTTCATCCTCGTCGTCGTCAGAGTCGTCATTGTCCCATCAAGGGATTTATATACCTGGGGCGATTGCCGCATAGGCGATATGTTTCACGACACAACCCTCATGTTTGTGTTTTTGTATGTGACTCGGGGCACTAAAACGCAGCGCACCTTGACCTACGTACGTATATAAACATCCCAATAACCGCATGTGCGACAATTGCTGACAGCAACATGACAAACCTGTATACACACAACCCCCACATGTTAGACAGCGCGCTGGTAAGCGGCGACAGATGCATGTTCAAACGCAAATTGTGCTCATTACAGCAGCAGGCCTTTGGAAACTGCATCTTCAAACCAGACACTACACTCCCCGTATGCCATGCTCCGCCGTGCTGTGTTTAACGCGACCTGAACAAGTTTAAGGACGCCATTGACCACATCGACATTAAAGCCTGGCGCGAGAACAACAACAAAACACTACTGGCGAAAAAAGTCCCACGGTTTGTAGAAACCGACAAGCGCGTTGAAATGCCCACCAAGGCCTTTTGCAAAATGTATGAGATCTTGTGTGAATACGAAGGCGCGCTTGGGAGCGCGCATGAGAGCATCTTCAACTCTGTGCACCTGTGCGAGGCGCCAGGCGCTTTCGTGTTGGCAACCAATCATTTCTTGCGCTCTCGGTATCCCGCCGTACGCTGGGACTGGGTGGCGACAACGCTTGCGGACTCGGAAATTGGTGATGATTATAGTTTGTTACACTATACTGCGCCACATTGGAACTTTGGTGCGGATGCCACGGGTGACATTCGCAGCATCGAAAATATCCAAGAATTGTATAGTGATTGTGGCAGACGTTTCGGATTCTGTCGAGGCGGAGCCGACCTTGTTACCGCAGACGGGAGTGTGGATTGTAGTCAGAAGCCAAAGGAACAGGAGTCAACTGTAGCATGGCTGCACATGTGCGAAGTCGTGGCCGCCATTGGTCTATTGTCACCCGGAGGCATGATTGTCCTGAAAATGTTTACGCTCTTCGAAGACAGCAGTGTCGATATATTGTACCTACTGAGCTGTTTTTTCACCGACGTCGAGGTCTGCAAACCTATCACGAGTGCCCCGGGCAACAGCGAGACCTATGTGGTCTGCACATCGTTTGTTGGAGCAACTCATCTGCAAATTCAGCTCCTGTGTTCCAGCATTAGGACACACGTGCCTGTCACAGCAGCAGTCCCAGTGCAATTCACAAGGAGGGTCCGCCAGATTGCAGAATATTTTGCTCTCCACCAGATAAACAGCATATGTCGAAACCTGACAATCTTTCATCACTGCGAAAATCTGAGCAGGTTGGAGCGCGCTCGATTCTACCATATGTTTGAGAATGAGCGTCTCAAAACAACATCAACGTGGCGGTCGTGTTTTCCAATTACACAGATTGGCATTCATGATCGCTTGATGGCATCCACGACACGCGCCCCTCGCGGCCCACGGCAGGGTCCCAGTGCACTGGCAGAATATACCGGAACTAAGAGACAGACGCGCGGGAGCATGCAGGAGCGCACAGAGAATGCTTTGTTGAAAATCCCACAGCCCATGGAATTTGCTCCACATATTCTGCGGATGATGCGCCCACGGTCCTCTGCTTCCGAGTCCATTGGCTCACATTCTGCTACCCCGAGAACGGCTCCCTTGACTAGTTTCAACATGCATGGTCTTGGATATGCTGCTGCCAATCAGTTTTCGTTCGGGCCTCCTGTGTATGACAAGCAGCTTGTAGCACATGGCATGCACGGCTTCGTCCAGGAGATTCCAGAGGCTTACAGTGATATGTAGACACGTGCACACACGGGGTCGTTGGAAATAATGGCAAATCACACGGTGCATTGTTGTCACTGTTACCAACTCTTTTTTCTGCAATCACATGTCCCTGTAATAGGGCAATAGACTAGTAAATGTCGTACCCCCCGGCGGCTTCAATGCAGTCGTCCGTCTCTCGATTTATTGCCAAAAAACATTTTGCAAACCCCCCTGCAATGCCTCGCCGCATTCGTTCCCTGTGCGTACTTTCAAGCTACTCATAAAGACGCGGGGTGTGGACTGTCACCCCGCCTCTTGGGTCGACTGCCGTATCACGTTGGTGAGTAAAACGCAAGCAAACTTTGTATCGATGCGTTCTTGGTAAATTGGTCAATGGCAACTTGTTCCCGCTTGTGATGATCATAATACACGTTGAACAGGTCTTCCCTCAGTTCCTTCAGTTTTGTTAAACTTCCCCGCTCCAGTTTTCGCTCTTGCGCGCGCGCGGCAGTACACACGGTCCCAGTGGGTCCGAATTCCGCGACATATGCAGTGTCACCGATGGCAATTTTTACCAGAAGGGCATCCATGTCATTTTTGTTTTGGGTTTTAACTTGTAATTCTGCCCTTTCAATCCGTGATACGTCCTTTCCTGCCACTTTGATTGCTGCGGTTCTCTCCCTTTCCTGCTGCTCTGTCGTTGCTCGCATGGCAGTCGCGGTTTCCTTGGCATGGAGTGCAATCGAGAGGTTTTTCTTGTAGGTTCTCGCATTTGTTTCCAATAAAAAGTCCTTTTCCCGGCGTTTGTATTCGACACTGCGTTTGGACTCGATGTTTATGGCGTGCACTCCGCTTTCCAAAAGTTTGGCTGTTGTTGTGTGAAGTTGTTCTATCTCTTTCTTCAGTTTGCAGGCCGCCGACACCCTTGCCTCCGTCATCTTCTGACGAATACTCTTCAGGAATTTATAAGCATTCTGTTGTTCTTGCGTCCACGGGGCTAGTTCGCCTTGAAGTTTGGCTGCATCCTCTTTTCTTTCCTGTGCATATAACAAATCCATCCTGCGTTTGCCGTCCACATTTGCACGCTTCCGCTCGTCCTCCTTGACTTTTTCTTTTGCCACCTTTGTCTTCACCTCTTTCGTCATGAGCGTCGACTTGACTTTTTTGCCTGCCACAACCCCACCACTGGACTGTTCAACTTTGTTGTCGTCAGGGCGCCACCCATGATGATGCGCTCCCAGATAGTGGATGTTGTGCGTAGGCGCTGGTGAGAGTCCGAGTATCGAATTATATGGATCTTGTTCGCCCAATGCTGTCATAGCCTCGAACTCGACCGTATTCACGATGCGACGAGCATTGGTCAGGGAATCGTCGCCACCACGGGCACCTATACCTACAACCGGGTCGTACATAAGATAATGCATTCTTACCTCATACATGAGACTTTCGTCCGTATAATTCGACAGGAACTGGTTGGCATATTTTTCATGTTTTGTGATGGTGATTTGCAATACCAGCAGCATGCCGTGGATCTGCCGTCGTGTATTCATCGACATATAGCTCAAATTGCTAGTGACAAGGTGACACAATCTGGTGATTTTTTGCATCAACATGCTATTCACGTGAACTTTGTGTTGCAGATTCAACATGCACCCGTTGTCTTGCTGACGCATCCAGGAAACGTCCGAGGCCAGTTCTGCAACGTAGATCGTGGTGCACAAATAAATCTCACGACTCACGTCATCCGAGAACGAAGCGTCTGGCACAACCATACGCAACTGCGTAGTAATTCTGTGCATGTATGCATCAAACAGCTTGCGTTCGTGTTGGTCGCTTGCGAGATACGGATTCACGTGCTCTTCGTGTTGACGCAACGCTACCTCGAGCTCCTTACACATGGCGTACAAGAGTAATGTATCCACAGCCGCCGCGTCAACGGCGGCGCTGTAAGTGGCACTGCACGCCACTAAAGCCGATATTTTTCGTACCAACAAACTCTCCACTGCAGGTGGCCTCAATGGTCGGTGCTCTCTAGCATAATAGCCACTTTCACGCCATGGTACGTGCGGTGGCCGGGGCAGGTCGGGGGGAAATGTGTGGCGCACGAGGTGAGAATTCCACATTTGATAGTGTATTACAGTGTGTCGTGCATTTTGCACGATGTGTTTATATAGCAAACGGCGTTGAAAACAACCCAAACACTAAACAAGAAAGGTCCAAAATGGATTGAGTTTTGTCGCCGAGTACCACCGTATTCACAATAAAAATTAACGTCGTGGACAGTGATAACTGGGCTATGCGCGCCTCCTCTTTCCCCTACTTTTCTGGTGCTAGAGCTTCTTCTCTTGCGTGTGCTTTGCTCTTAGGACTGATACGAGGGTTCAGGACGAAACTCGCAAGCCCGTCGCCCGGTGGACTCGGCCATCCATGTCGAGTTCGTCGCGGAATTCGCGGAAGAGCTTGACGTGTGCGGCGTAGGTGTCCGGCTGTATGCTGTCCTTGTGTAGCTCCAAAATGGACTCCACCAGCGACACGCACTCGTTGACAAACTGCACCACTCTGAGGTACCCCATCGTGTTTTCGAACGTGGTGATGTCATACTCCAAAAAGATCAAATTCTGTTGCAAGAGGATGATGGGCTCCCACGACTGCGTCTCTGTCAATAGAACGCACTCGGCCTGCACGTCGGCCTTCATCTGACGCATTGCACAGACGCGTGCATGCGAGCCGGGCGTCATGGCGCGGGCCCGTGCAATGCCATCCACAAGTGTGATGCGCGCCGCCCTCTCGCGGTTGATGATCAGATTCAGGCGATGCTGCACAGTCGCAGCATTGCCGTACACTGCATGGTGCAAAGCAGTGTAGCCCGAAAGGTCGTCCATCTGTTTATTGGTGCCGTGTTTTGCCAAGTGTTCCTGTAGCAGCTTCTTGCACTTCTCCAGCACCTTCCTGGCGTGAAGCCACCACTGGGCCCGCAAGTACACCAGCGCAGCATTGTGCATCCATCGTGCCGCATCGTATGTGTCGCCGAGCCTCCTCTCCGCGTGACTCTTGGCCTGGAACTGGGCCGTCAGCATGCGCACTTCCGCGTCCTCTGGCACAATGTTCATGCGCTGCATGCCAGCAGCGTGCTCCAGGTCCAGCGCCCGCAACCCCTCGGGATTCATTTCCTGCAGTTCTCTGCGGAGCTGTTCGTGGTGCAAATCCACTGCAGCACTCACATGCTGCGAGCTGAATTGGTAGGTAGTCACTCCACCCGGCTGCACCATGCCACATAGTGGTTTGTGCTTGCGCCAGTCCTGCTTCTGGCACTCGACCCCGCAGTATTGCACAGCCCTGCACTTGCCGCACTTTGACAAGGGTACCCCGCTCACCCCGCATTTTTCACAGGCATTCGGGTGCACACCACTCATGCTCGCCTCCTATGAATATGCTCTCAGTCTTCAAGTTGCCAGGCATGAGCTATATAGGGGAGCACGTGGAAGCCAAAAAAAAATTGATGACCGGAGGTGTGCGTTTTTAAAAATCAATACGTTCGTCGCCGAAAAAAAAATGCAAAGAGAACACAAAAATCGACAAAAAACGGTAATTCGCGCACAGCGCAATATGGAAGCGCTCGGGGGCGATCCGTGGTCGCACGTGATGAGCACGCTTCCAGCGTCGCCCGCGTGGTTGGCACATCTGCAAATGTCCCGCAGCGTGTGCAAATATTGGAAACGTGAAATGGACATCGGGTTTCACAGCCCCACGTTTCTGCGCACGATGGCGGCACGAGCCGCCGACTTCCGAGGCGACGTGCCACTGCATGGGCCTGTGTGTCCGCCATCTTCCCACAACCGCGGAATTGAACGAATGCTGCACGAGGACGACTGGATTGAACTCGTCACCTGCATGCAAGAGTGCGTCGGCGACCTCGGGACGCAAGCTTACATCATGACACAGCTGCGCACACATCTGTTTTACCCACAATTTTGGGACCCGCAAGTTGTCGATCACCAAATATTCCACTCGGCGATGCTTGCACGAAAAAAGGCAAGAGACATTGCACTGGCACCCGTGGTGGCGTGGGTGCTTCGCATGCACCCACAATGCTTGTCGCTGCAGCTCGAGTGCTGTCATGTGCTGTGTTACATTCAACACACTCTAGTACAGCTATGCCCGCACACTGCATACATCATTGGAAGCCTGGCAGATGTCATGCAAGAGTACCCGGTGCATGTGGAGGTGCAGCGGGTCTGCTTGAGGGCGCTCGAGTGTCTCGTGGATGACTTTCATTCAGAAATTTGCGGCCTCTGCGACAACAGCGAAGAGGACTCGTTTCGGCAGTGCATAGAGGTGTCGGCAGTGATAGAAACTGGCAAGCACAACGTACCAATGCTAATCGTGCGCGTGTTGCACCTGCATCCCACCGACTATGACTTGAATCTGCTAGCCGTAAAAGTGTTGAAAGGATTCATGAACATGTTGGTGCATACAGACAGAACCATCCAAATGCACACCTATGTGACACGCGAGGTCGAGTCGGCCATTCTGGACTGCATGTCTCGCCATGCGCGCTCCCTCGACGACATTGTTGCACCACCTGATCATTATTGGCCCATCGGATTGGCCGAAGTGGGCGTTAGCGTGCTGCACAGACTCGTACAGGTCGACATTGGGGGCCTGCGGCGGTGCATGGACATTATGCAGGCGGCCACCAACACGGCAGTGAAGCATGGTTCGCGTTTTGTTGGTGCTGCAGTAGAGCTGGTTTCCGACATCCTCAGTCTCCCACCGACGTCCCAGGTACAATGCAGGGACATGCAGAACTGCGCTGCTGATGTTGGAATTGTGTCTGTTGTCATGACCCATATCATGCAGCTGAGAAAGGATCCTCGCTATGCCAAGTTTGCCTACTCCGTGCCTTCCCTCGTTGAAGGCCTATTCCATCTTCTCACGGTCATGTGCCAGGACAACGCGCAGGTCACCACACGTATGCGCCGTGCGAATGTGCTCGACATCCTACAGAACCCGTCTGTTATGGGACCTGAAACACACAGCTTCCACGAATCACGCGACACGCTACTCGAAGCCATGCGTTCCGCCTGCGACGAAGGTGCTTGGGACGCAGAGACAACCGCCATCGCAGAGGCGAACGCCATGGCGGGGCATCCTGTGTGACAGGCCACTCTGCCTCACACTCTCTCTCTCTCTCGATGCACACATTCCAATTGTCACATACTACATTACCTGGCCTCGCACCAAGCTGTCCGATGAAGGCACCTTCCTGTGTCTTTTGTCAATTTGTGAACGGTAAAAGCAAAAACCCAGCCACACGGCGTGCGCCCGGCATGTATCGACATATATAAACACCACCAACAACCTCCCTCCCGTGTGTGTCACTGGCATCCGGACCCCGCGCGATCTGCAAATCCGGACCCCGCGCGATCTGCAAATTATGGCCACCGTGGCAGAGAAATGGGAGAACAAAATGCGCAACCCATTCGGGATTCAGCGGCCAATAGGTGTGAACGTGAACGATCTGACGTGGATAGACAAGCTTTCGACAGACACTGACTACAGTGTAACTGGCAAGGAGAACGGATGGGGTGTGCGGATCACGTGGTCGGGACCAAACCAACCACTATGCATGTTCACTACGACGGCTGACATGCCTTTGCCGCTCGCACCTTGTCTGGAAAGTGACCTGAAATCTTGCTTTGCCGCGGCCGACATCGTTGGCACGGTGTACTGTGAGATTTTGGGAGACGATCCTACCAATCACACACGATACGGGTTTTTCCAGGCACAAAACGTGATGAGCCGCGTGTGTGACCGTTCACCGCTGACGCTCGACACTTTCCAGAGAGAGCATTTGGTACTCCTTGCGCTCTACGACAGTGACAGGGCTGGGATGCCCCCCTCGGCAAGCAACAGGCTGGAACGACTGAAGCGCTTGCCCCGAATCTTTACGGATGACTACGGATTCCTGACGTATCCCGAGGGGGCGCACGTGGTGTGTGTCGAGATCATTCAAGAGAACGTGGACCAGCGGCTTCTGCCCGGCGTCATCACCGCTTGGCTGGCCAAATGCCAGCTCAGGAAAGCCACCCCACGGGAGGGGTTGGTCATACGTGCTGAAGACAGCGCGTTGACCACGTTTGGGGAAGTGGACCGGGTGGCCAAAAACTACCGCTCCCCTTCCACCTGGAAGGCGAAACAGATGTGCAAGCAAAGGGTGCGAATATTGAGAAGTAGCGACAATGGGACATTTGTTATGTTCAAAGACGCCACGGGTACCAAGCAACAAACGATTCTGGTATTGCCAGAGATGCGATACAGGTTGAGCGCATGGTGCAGGAACCCAGGCAAAGAACCACTCGAGGCACAGGTCCTCCTGATTTACGAGGACGTGGGGAAAGAGAGTCCCGTGCGGTGGTCGATTCTACAATATCTGTTGGAAAACAGACAGAAGGAACAAATTGAGAATTTGTGGTGGGAGCAATACGAAGACTTATTCCGTAAACGCGAAGCCTTGGCAGTGCGAAATGGCATCGCTGCTGGCGAAGACGTCGAAGATGAATTTGGGATGGTGGAGGGGTACACCCTGGCAGCCAGAGATCCAACCACACGGATCGAAAACGACCGTTTGATGGCGATCTATGTCGAGGAAAACCGTCAAATAGCTCTACAAGAAGCCCAGAAGGCGGCGGAAGCGGCGGCAGCGGTGGAGAAAAGGGCGCGCAGAGAGAGGGTGTATGTGTGTCGACCGTGGGAACGACAAGACACGCCAGGAGGGGTGCCCGTGGCGTACCGAATGCTGACGGAATACGAACAAAGTGCGGTGATGGCAGAAGAAGATGCCCGCCTGCGGGTGCTGGATGCTGAGTGGTCCAAGTCTCTCAACAAGTTGGAGTCGCTGTGGCGCAAGGGTCTAGGGCCTCGTCCAGATTGGTGGGATATCCCACCTCATCGAGGTGGAAATCCACCACCTGACCCCGCCGAGACGATAAGGGCGAAGTTGGCTTATGAAAAGAGGAGGGACGAGCGACGAAGCGAGCAAGATGCACGGATGGCGAAGGATCTGTATATTTACGAACAGGAAAGGGATGAGCGATTGGCAAGGGAGCATTTGACGTGGATTGAATACTTTGGAACCACTTCTGGGCAGCGTGAATCCGCAAGAGCCGCCGTGGCTTCATATGACGAGAGAATCCACAATACACGTGAATTGAGGCAGCACATTCACTCCTCGAACTGTCCGTTGACGGAAGCAAGAATCCGACAGGCCGGCAGAGAGATCGACCAGCGTATAGAGAACCAAGGACCACAGAGGGAATACAACTACAGGGAAGCGCAAGCCGTGCGCGATCAGCGAAACCAGCCCAACCAGGCAGACCAGCCAGAGACACAACGTCATGATAATTATACAAGACACGCCAATGGAAAAAGAGACGAGTCGAGACAACTGCGTCAGGCTGAGGGGGTCGCACAAAACACACCGCCCCCCCGGGCCGCAGAGGGGGGAAAGGAATGTGTCGACGTGCTTGCATCACTCGAAGGACACTTGCCCACTTGGGAAAGAAACCGCAAACTTCACACGCAGTCAGCAGATTCGAAACGAGGCAAAACCGTGGACTTTTACCAACTAATGGACCTTGACTGTGCCGCCGATGGCAGTAGCAGCGGCGGCGGTGGTAGTGGCAGCGGCAGCGGGGCTGTCGGTGGTAGTGGCAGTGGCAGAGTGGCTGTCGGTGGTAGTGGCGGTGGCAGCGGGACTGTAGGTGGTAGTGGCAGTGGTAACGGAGCGGCCGGTGGTAGTGGCAACGGTAACGGAGCGGCCGGTGGTAGTGGCAACGGTGCCGCCAATATCAGTGGCAACGGTGCTGCCAATATCAGTGGCACTGAGGACGGCGGTGATGCTGCACGTCAAGAGAAGCCGACGACAGCATCGAGTCCCGTACCCACAGTCAATTCCCGAGACGTGCGCATGGTTCCTCCCGACATCGAGCGGGCCGCAAAAGAAATACTGCTGAGCAATATACAGACCAAATTGAACATGACCCTAGACGAGTTTCGACCCATGTGGCTTGCGGCAAACAAAGAGGAAAGGTTCAAGTTATACGACTCGATATCGTGAAAATTTGACCAGAGTAGGCCCGTGTAAAAAGCATGGGTTGGCACCCCCACCGCAGTGTGGAAAAACAGACGTCGACTGAGCGCCTCAAGGACATGAGCGACGTGTTGCTGGTTGTTGTTGTATTGCCCACCGGGTTGCCGACGGTATGTGTCGTGTACGTGCAGTGAGAATTAAAAAAAAATCCCCTATTACACAAGTGTGTGGAAATCTGCAGCGATCATGTAAACCGCGTTCCTGCACAGGACGATGGATCTCACCAAGAATGAAGACGTCTTGCGTCATATTCTCGGGCAGTGGGACGCGTTGGTTGACAGTTTTGCGGCACTGCTTCGTTTGCGATCGACCTGCACCAATGCCAAACACATAGTAGACACTCTGCTGCAGCCAGGACAAAAAGAAATCCCACCGTGGCTAGCCATGCTACATGCGAGGACGAGTGGCATCACTGACAACGAGGTGCTGTTGAAGTTGAACGGCTGCGCTGGTACCCAAGAGCACCCCGTGGTACACTGGAAGCTCCGATACATCACGAGAACCGAAATATTTCGCACGTTGCAGCAGAATTATTTTTTCGACGACAGGGTCGTCCGGATGATTTTTCACCACATGCGCGCCTATGTGGACGATATGATCTTGGCTGTAAACAACATCACCCACGTGTTCCACGAGGCCATCAGGCTTTTGGCGGATGTTTGCATCAGGGCGATGCGGTGTCACATCAAAAACCGCGACATTGTCGTGCAGGGATGCGGCATGCTGGCGGAAATTGAGAGCCATGCCAGCCTAGATTGCGCATTCATCGACCAGCAACTGCCCATGCTGACGGATGCCTTGTACCATCACAGAAGCAATGTGGGAACCGTAGCGGCGCTGCTGCGCTTTGTGTTTCGCATCAATAAGAGCCACCGATTTTTCCGATATAAAAGCATTTCCAGCTGCAGCGTAGAGAACTGCGACAAATTTTCGGCGGCACTTGCCGACGTCATGCAGCGCCACATGCACTCCTGCGCATGGCTGAACATACAGATCGGCGTCACAACGCACTACACACGGAAGGCCTGCGTGAACATTGCGTGTGATCTGCTGGGCCAGGTATGGCAAATCGAGCACGACGAATACTTTGCGAGTGTCGGCTTTGCAAGATCAGTCGCTGCGTTGGCGAATGCCTCCAGTCTCCACAATGGGGGCTCTCGTCTGACAAGTGCCAGCAGTGCTGTGCGCGTCTTGCTAGTGGGGCGGTCTACTGGGTGCCCAGAAATGCTGAAAAGCGTGAAAAAGATGTTGCTGGACTCTGGCCTCATAAGCCCTCCCAAACACAATAAAAATGACACGGCACGACCACCAGAGACATGAATGTTTATTTCAAAACACGGCCCCGATGACACTGCACTCTATCGTACCATATCACACGGCAGCTGCGTGCCCGACCTATACTCGGAGCATTTTTCCACATTTTTCGTCGAGCGCTCCGACGATCACGTTGGCTTCCTGTGGCCGGACGCCAGCAACATCCCACAACCACGCCTTCATCCGAGCCTTGTCGCAGTCCAGTACCTGCAGCACAACTGTGCATAAAAAACGACGCCAAGTGTACATGCACACACAAGCACAGCAGCAACGACACAACTTCAAAAAATGCACCATGAATTGTCCGAGGAGGGCAATGGGGGTCTTGATGTTGCATGCCAGCAGCTTTTTCGCTGTTTCCGCGCCCACGCCGGGCATGGTGACTTTCTCAGTGAAACTCAACATGACTTCCATGGGTGTGGCCTGGAATTTGACATTGACCTGGGACACGGTGACCGCGACGGGTTCTTTGATGTTGGGCATCAGGTCCGGACTGCGTGCGTGCGTGCACTGGGTATCTTGAGTCGAAATGCAACCCGGTCTTTTATATAGAAATGTCGGGCAGGCGTACGACATGTACACGTATACAAATAGGCGAGGGACACGCACCAACTGCTAGCAGCTCTGTTTTTTTTTGCAAACAGAGATACACGATCCCATTTATTCATAACACGTCAACTCAAGTTGTTCAAAAGTCCGTCTACAGCTTTGTATCGGTGGACACACGCTTCAAGAGCTCCTTCTGCCACAGGAGGCGCAACGCCCCGAAAGAGAAGGGAACACTTGGCTCGCCAACCCCGGTGCGCAGGGCCGTCTGCATGGTCGGCGACATGCTGAGTGCAGTGTCGAGGGCGATGAGGTCCTTGACAAGCACTTCGCTGGTCAGCGAGTCCAAGCACAGTGTCTTGGGCGCCTTAGCTGCCAAGTCTATCGCGCTGAACGTGAATGGAATAGTTTTATTTTTCTTTCCCACCACCGGCGGGGGGGCAGTGCTCCACTCGACAAACATGCGGTAGAGGTCGGGGCGGTGCGACTTGCTCAAACCATCGCGCACAAGATAAGGGTGAACCCCTGTATTCACACCACCATAAAATCCCAGCATACGAAACACCTCGTCGTCCACTACTTCGAGCGTCTTTGTGCCTTCCTGTAGCGCGACTATACGCTGCATGAACTGTCCGTATTCAGTATGGCCGTATGCCTCATACACTCCCATACGCAGACTCTCGGGCAGTGGGCCGGGCACATTGGTCACCACGGACGGCTCGGCAGTGGTATACTGCATGAAATTTACAAGCTTCTTTTTCTTTCCCACCACCGACGGCCCGGTAGTGCTCCACTCCACGAACATGCGGTAGAGGTTGGGGCGGTGCGACTTGCTTGACGCATCACGCACAGGAGACACATTATACCTATCCGTGTGTCCACCGTCATATCCCAGAATAGCAAACACATCATTGTCCGCTACCTCAAGGGACATTGTGCCTTCCTGCAGCGCGACAACACGCCGAATGAACCGACTGTATAGATCATTATGACCGTATGCCTCGTACACCCCCCTACGCAGACTCTCGGGCAGCGGCCCGGGCACAATCGTCATGTTCCACGACAAATAAACACTTTTATTGCCTACCACTCGCAGAACCCCAGGGCTGTGTGCGTGTGTGCTCTTTGGAAAATGAAATGAGAAGCAGAGTGGACTTTTATGGGGAATTTTCGGGCAGGCGTAGGACATTTACACACACATTTAGAGCCGAGCGACACACTCCTAGTGCCAGCAGTAATGCCAGTGTTTTGTCCTGAACTGCTACACCATTCGAAGTCGAGGGCCGTCGCGTGGCTTCCCGTGTGTAGGGTATATATGTAGACGCACATGTTGTTTTGGAACACTGAGCAACCACCACACGCCACGCGGGGCGCATCTGTCCCTCACACGTGAATATGAGTGCAAAAAAGGCTTGTAATACCGACCTGCGCCTGAAGCTGGGTGTGGTTGAAAAACAAATCTATTTGCACAACAGGAACGTGCAAGAAGTGGAGGGCACCATTTTGTATCTCAAGGGCCTGTGTCTGGCAGCGGGCAACGGCGCGGCGGTGAAGGAGAAGAAATATCACGCGAAATTGGAGACCACACACAGTCCCGAGGAGCGAGAGCTGCTCCGCAACACTTATCTGAAAGGCAAGGTCGCCACCAACCAATACAATCTCAAATGGGCGACAGCCCACCGAGAGGAGCGGGACAAGGTGTTCCCTATGGCCCTGCACTTGGACGCACTGCGCGAAGAAGAGAAAATGATTCGCGCACACTCACAGCAGGTGTGAACGCACTAAAACCAACGGAGAGGGCGCTCGACGACAACGACTGTGAAAAAAACAAGATTGCAATGGACAAGTGGCTTGCCGAAGAAGCCCGTTCAGTTGCCAGTTTAGTACCAGGATTGGGCCGTGCCGACCAGGTAGCTCAGTTGGCGCATCTTCGTAACGGGACACTTGACAAATTCCACCAAGATAGGGCGGTACGCATGCAAGCGGAGAAGGTGCAGCAGATGTCAACTGCTCCCTCATACAAGCCAGCTAGTCATGGGCCTTCCACTGCAGCAGCACGTGATATCCGGGAGCGCCAGCAGCTACTGAGTCTTCGTGACAACGCTGTGCGTCAACATAAAGAGAGAGACTACCACGAGAGACACCGCCTGCAGGTCGACGCACACAGACACCACCAACAGCTGCTTGACGCACACAGAGCATATGCCAATATGTCGCATCCTCACGTGCCTGTGCCCCCATGGACAGACCTGTACCATCTCCCTGGCACATACGGCCCTCAATGGTAGCCGTCGGCCCCAAGCACACACTTTTTTGCGAGATAAAGCGTTCTTTACTAAATAAATTTTTTCCGTCTGCTTTTCGGTACATTTTGTTGTGTGCACACAGGTGGCACACGCACACACACACACACACATGCACTCTGTTCATTTTTCAGTGTGCAATTCCTTGCTGCATCATGTGCTCTAGTCGCCTGGCAGACTCCACCAGGAGCCATTGGCTGTATAGTACTACACAAAGCGTGAGGCAAAGCATGCAACTCTCAAGGAGCGAATCCATCATCGCCCGCGAATACTCGACAGGACGGGTTTGCAAATTGATATATATACACGGCAGCGTATTGACGTTGTAATTACACACAAACGCACACAAAAAGGACTCTCGGGCGCCGTGCATACACCGTGCGTAAATCCGGATCTGATGCATGTGAGAGGGAGAGAGAGATTGCGGAGGGTGGTGTGTGAGAGAGGGAGAGAGGGAGAGAGGGAGAGAGCTAGCGTGTACATGTGTGGGACAGTGAGTGGGACAGTGAGGGCACGTGTACGCAAGAGAGCGAGCTGCAGAGGGCGTGAGCACCAAATAGAGAGAGAGAGAGAGAGAGAGAGCGTTTGTGTGAACATACCTGCATGCATGCATGGAGGTTGAGCAGTATGCAGCCTACTGTGGTGCATGGCGGGCTGCCATGTATGCGGAATGCTTGTCTTTCATTGCCATGAGCTCCTCTAGCCCATTGAAGTGTCCTTCTTGAGAGAGAAAAAACTTGAGATGGCGCTCGCGACTCTTGTACTCTACTGGCGCTTCGGCCGACCTCATAATAGCGAGAGTGCGTTGGATGACCTGCTGCGAAAGCAAGACATCTTTGCGGAAGCCCTCGCCATACTCGTCGTGCTTAATGTTGCCATTGATCACAAAGAGACAGGCTGCACAGAGCCGGAGAATGCGGTCGATGTTGATGGCGACACTGCCGGGGGAAAGTTTGCACCAAGTCGACTGCTCCAGCAGCAGGTCTTCTGCCAGTGCATACTTGCACACGTCGCTAGTGGCTCTGGCCGACACTGCGTGCATAGCTTTCACAGCATACGCATTCTTGACGCCAAAGACCACTACCTCCACCAGCTGCCTGTTGTTGGTGATGCAGCTTTCGAGGGCAGAGGCCTTTGATTCGACCCACTTCACACTGCCTTCAGGCACAAGCAGCTTGTAGGCCTCGAGCCAGTCGGCAAAGTCGTCCATAAAGCCAAGACACTCGCCCCACTTGTTGCGAAGCTGGTACAGCAAAGCCAGTGTGAAGGCACAATTCATGGTGGTGAAGCACTTGTCCGGGTCCGACTTGTGCTTGACGCTGCGACTGGCCTTGGAGTTGTGGTGGTAGGAGAGGGTGGCAAGGTCACGCTGTGCATCCGACATCGGGCCGAACAGAATGTCGGGCGTCTCACCACCAGGGCTCTCGGCCACCATCAGCAACGTGGTTGGAGCGCAATTCTCCCGGTGCCCGTTGTGCCAGTGCTTGAGCTGGCACTGCTTGTTACAATACCGCACATTCTGGCACTTGCTGCACACCTTCAGACGCTGTCCTTCATCCGGGGCGTCTCCGCAGCACGCACAGCACGCCACAGCTGCAGCTGCAGACATGTGCACAAAACCCTGCACGATGCCCAATGTACTGGTGTTGGTGCAGCAGTGGCCCCGGGCAAGTGCTATGTGCAGCCCCGGTCGTCCGTAGTAGGAGCCGTCGTCCCGTGGTTGGTGCCCTGTGCCTCCTCGGTGTGTGCCTCCGCGGATGCCAGGACACTCCGCTCCTCCGTTCGCACTGCACGTTTTTTTCCGCCCGTCGGTACCCCAAAAATCGACAAAAACACCAACCCGTTCGTGGAGTGACCCTTGGCCTACGCCCCCTCCAAAA
>Ga0105054_10001529_pt1 | contig 38102 bp, 15 predicted proteins | sample BON02_FD_78091 | JGI IMG/M metagenome (GOLD analysis project Ga0105054, IMG submission 78091) | Freshwater microbial communities from Lake Bonney liftoff mats and glacier meltwater in Antarctica - BON-02 (megahit assembly) | ecosystem: Environmental > Aquatic > Freshwater > Ice > Glacier...
CGGCCCGGCCGAGGCAGCGGGTAGCGCTCGTGCCCAACCGCGTGCTGGCGGCGGCCATCCTGGAGTGGGGGGAGCGGGCGCTGCGTGTGCAGCAGGCGGAAGCAGCCGCTGCTCCGGCCGGCGCCGCCGCCCCGCCGCGGCCGCGCGACGAGGCCGAGTCGTGGGCGCGAGGTGCGGGGAGCGGCGGCAGCGGCGGCCGCGGCAGTTTTTTTTCTTCTCGACGAGCTCGGGGCGGGGGGCCGTGCGCGCGTACCGCCGTCACCAGATCCTCGCTTCGGTCACTCGGGAGGAACAAACTCTCGCGCGCGCGCGCCCGCCCACCCGGCATCCCAAATCATCACGCGCACCCGTCCTTTTGTACCAGTCGCTTGTGACGCGCGATCGTGATCGCACCACACAACGCACAACACACGCACTCTCTCCATAGAAGCCCAAACAACACGCTATAAAAGAAAAAACAACACGCTATAAGAGAAAAAACAACCTTTTCTCATTTCTGCAGCGCGCCCACCGAGCCCCCGCTCGCCGCCGCCGCCCCGGCAGCGCGCCTGGCGCCCCCCACCCCCGCTTCGTCCTTGTGCCTGGTCCGTTGCCCCCCCGGCGTGGGCGTTGCGCGATCGCGTCTACGCCGATGGCGTGCGGCCGCGTCGTGGATCCCGGGCGGCATGCCGTCGGAGCAAAAACGTCGAGAAATAAGGACGCCCCTCAGTCGGCGACGTCGCTGGGGTTGATAGCCGCCGCCGCCGCCGCCGCCGCCGTTGCCGCCGCCGCTGCTGCCGCTCGCAGCCGCCCCCCGCCCCGCCTCTCTCATCAAACTCGCCTCCCCCTCCCAGCGCCTCCGTGCCTCCTCCGCGGGTCCACGTCTGTGCCTGTAGAATTACGTCGTATCTAACTGGTAGTCCTTCCTTTACACTCGTTGCTTCCTCCCCCATCAATCGGCGCAGCGGAAACCAAACTTAGGGGCGCCCCTCCCTCCCTCTTTTTTTAATCCGCGCCCGTCCACCCACACAAACAAGGCGAGAGACGCGGCACGCAACATGGACATCTGCATGATGCCCGCGGCCTCCCAGGAGGACCAGGCGGCGGGACTGACGAAGAGCTGTGAGTGCTTTGCTTTTTTTTTGCCCGAGAAAAGCCATTGATGGGGCCGTGCGGAAAAGAGCCCTTTATTTTTGTCCCGCGAAAAGTTTCGCGCGCGCCCAAGCCGCCAAGGCTTTGACGAAAGCGACATTCGGCATCTGATGCGACGCGAGACTCGTCCGAGCCGGCGCGCGCCGGCGTTTCAGGCGCGCGTTTGGGACAGGCGGCGCGCGCAAAAACAGGAGTCGAGGACTGGAGTTTGGCCCTCCTCCCCCAGGCCTGGAGCCCCTCCGCCATCCGTCCGTCCGTCCGTCCTCCTCTTACCAACCTATCGCCAACTGACACGTCCAAGCGCCAATCCATTCCGACACCGACCACTCGCAAAACAAAACACACTCAGGCTTTGCCGCCGTCAAGCACGAGCAGCAGCAGCAGCAGCAGCAAAAGCAGGAGCTGTCGTTGGCGGCGGCGGCGGCGGCGGCGGCGGCAGAGGGCGCCGGCAGCCCGAGCAGCGGCCGCTCGGCCTCTTCGCTCCGCCTGCTGGCCGCCGCCGCCGTGGCCGCGCCCGCGTCGCCCTCGCCGCCGGCCGACGCGTGGGCGGCGACCGCGGACGACCGCGACCAGCACCAGCAGGAGCAGCAGCAGCAGCAGTGGGCGCCGGCGGCTGTTGGCCCGTCCCAGGCTGCCCTCTCTGCCGCCGCCGCCGCCCCTACCTGTCGCAGCGCCGACCGCCGCCTCCGCCTGCTGCGCCCGCGGCGCCAGCGCGGCGCGCCGTCGCTGACCCTGCTCCCGCCGGCCGCCGCCGCCAGCTCGCCCTCGTCGCTCCGCCGCAGCGCGCGCCGCCGCACGCCCCCGCGCCGCCTGCTCGAGCTGGCCGGGGCCATTTTCGTCGTCGCCGGCAGCGCCGGGGGCGGCGGCGGCGGGGCCGGCGTCGCGGCGGCGGCGGCGCCCCTCCCCGCCCGCCGCACTCCGGGGGGCGGGCAGCAGCAGCCCCTTCCTCACCCTCACGCGCGCCACCCCTACGCCCCCGCCACGTGGCCGTGGTCGACCGCCGTCGTCAGCGCGGCCGCGCCCGCCGAGTCGCAGGGCTCGTTCTGCCCCGTTTACGGCCGGGGGCGCCGTCGCCGCGGCTTTGGCGGCAGCTATCGGCGGCCGAGCGACGGCGGCGACGACAAAGGCGACGACGACGGCGACGCATACGACGACGGCCGCGTGGACGAGGACATGCAGGAGGGATCGGGCGAGCGCGAGGACCCGCCGCTCGCGTGCTTGAACCTCGAGGCGGCGCAGCACCACCAGCAGCAGCAGCAGCAGCAGCAGTGGCCCGCGCCCCCCGCCGCCGCCGCCCCCTGCGCCTGCGCCTGCGCCGACTGCCTCCGCGGCGCCGCCGCCGGCCCCCCGGCCGCCGCCGCCTCCGACGACGCCCCGGATGGCGCCTGGCGCTCCCCCCACGACGACGCCCCCGCCCGCCGCCTGTGCACCGTGCGCGTGATGCTCCTGCTGCTTTGCGAGAGGCCGCGCATGGCCGAGCCCCTGTTCCGCGCCCTGCCCGCGCTGGCCGCCGCCCTGGAGGCGGAGCTCTACCGCGAGGCGCCCTCCGCCTGCTCGTACGGGGACTGGGGCTCGCTCGGCGCGCGGCTGAAAGGCGCGGCGATGCGGCTGCGGCGGGGCGGCGGCGGCGCGTGAAACGGGTGAAAAGGGCCGCAAAGGCGAAGGGGGCCGTGCCCTCCGCTCCTCCCGCCCGCCCCCGCCCACCCGCTCTCTCTCTCCTCGCGCGGCCGTCGAGCCACGCATTTTTTCGAATTTTGGGCCACGCATTTTTTCTCAAGACCTCGGACTCCCCAGCCCCCCCCCTTTCCGCCCGGAGAACCTTGCATTTTGTTTCCGTCTCTCTCCCTATTCTAGCACGGCCGGCGCCCCCTTGTTCCTTCCCCCCGATTCCGAAATCGGCGGCGTCGTCTTTTTTTCCCCTCCTTGTTGGCACTGCCGCCCCTCCCTCCTCCTCGAGGCCGACAAAATTTGCGATCCCCCACATTTCCTCGCCCCTTTCCCCCCTCTTTCACCCTCTCCCACCCGCCCGTTATACGCCAACTGCTCGGTCCGGACGACATCTTCACAGAAACCATGAAAATTTGCAAGTTTTGAATGGATATTTTGAAACGGAGAAAAAGCCCTTGCCGGCCTGGCGCGCGCCGCTCACTCGCTCGCCCGCCCGCTTCTTATCTCTCTCTCTGTCTGTCGCTCTCTCTCTCCCTCTCCACGAGACTTGCCCCCCTGTATCGACGCCCCCATCGGGAAGTGCCCCCCTCCGTCCCCCCCCCCTGAGAACGCATGCGCGATGGGCCAGTACAAGGCGTGTGCGCGGCACGGCCGCACCCCGCGGCGCGGCCGCAAACACGGGCGCGCCATTACGCCCTGATCAGGAGTGCGAGGCCATCGCTCACAGCCGCCACAGAGAGCGAGGCATGCCGCGCGCTCCGTGGGTGCTGCGGGAGGCGCCCGCCGCGGCAAGTCGCCGCCCGCAGCGCCGCTCACTCGCTTCGCCGCCCGCCCGCCCCTTGTCTCTCTCCTCGGGACTTGCCTCCCCGTTATCAACGCCCCCCAACAGAAATTCCCCCCCCCCCTGGGAATGCATGCGCGATGGGCCAGTGCGAGGCGTGCGCGCGGCGCGAGCCGCAAAACGCGGTCGTGGTGCGCCCCAGATGAGGAGTGCGGTGCCACCGCACCGCGTACGAGTCCGAGAGCGACGCGCGCCGCGCGCTCCAAGGGCGCTGCAGCGATCGCGGCGTGATTCGCGTTTCCTCAGACGTTTGGGGGGGGATTTGGTGTGGCGCTGGCCGCGCACTCTGATCGGGGCGTGTAACAGGCGCTGCGGCCGCGCCGCGCGCACGCCTTGTACGAGCGCATCTCTTTCATTCCCAGGGGGGGGGAGGGGGGCGGGGGGCTTTCTCTTTGGGGGCGTCGATGCGGACGGCGGGCGTCAAAATGAATTTTCCAAGTCTCTCTTTGTCGCTCTCTCTCCTCGGGACCTGCCTCCGCATCGACGCCCCCAAGGAGAAAAATGCCCCTCCACTCAGCAAGTGCACGTTGTCGTTTGTGAACGTACATCCACTTTCTGAGGGGAGGGGGCTTTTCTCTTTGGGGCCGTCGATATAAGAGCGAGGGGGCGTTACGAAAGAAAAAAAAAGAAAAAGAAAAAGAAAAAAAGGGCGCTTCCCGAACCCCGCGGGAGCGCGCCGGGCTCGCCGGGCCCGTCCTCTCGCGCGTCACGGAGAGTAACGCTCGCCGCCCTTCCTCAGACCCGCGCGCCAGCGCCTGCGCGAGCGACGCGCGACGCCGCTGCACTCCGACGCAGCTGTCGGGACTTGCCCCCTGTATCGACGCCCCCAAAGCAAAAATCCTCCCCCCTCCGCCTGAGAATGCGGCATCACGACGCGGTACAAGGCGCGCTGCTATGTCGCCAGCATCAAGAGTGCGGGGCCACCGCTGGCACCACCCCCCTGGTACGAGTCCGAAAGCGAGGCGCGCTGCAAGGATCTGCAGCGATCGCGGCGCGAATCGTGTTCCGTCTGATTTTTGGGGGATTGGTGGCCCCGCACCCTTGATCAAAGCGGCAGCGACGCCTTGTTCTCGTACACGTACGTCCTCTTTCGCAGGGGGGGCGGGGGGAGGGGCTTTCTCTTTGGGGGCGTCGACACGCAGGGGGGGGAGGGTCAAGACGACGTCAGGCGACAAAGGAAAAAAAAAGGGGAGCGCTTCCCGTGACGCCGTCGCACTCCGACGCGCGGGGGAAAAGCCCGCGGCGGCGCATGTCGGGATTGCCTCCGTATGACGCCCCCAAAGAGAAAGCCGCCCCCGCCCCCACCCCTCCTGGAAATGCATGCAACTCGACAGCGCGCTACAAGGCGCGCGCGCGGCGCGGCCATGGTCCGCCAAGATCAGGAGTGCGGGGCCACCGCTGCCGGCGCAATACCTCCGCCCTACAATGCAGAGAGCGAGGCGCTCGGACCGGGGCGCTGGCCCCGCACTCTGATGCGCAGGCCGAGCCACGGGTCGCGGCCGCGCCGCGCGCACGCCTTGTGCTTGTTCGACTTCACGCAGCGGTTCCAAGGGGGGAGGGGGGGGACGGTTCCTCTTTGGGCGCGTCGATGCCGAGGGGGCCGTCAGGACGACATTCGGCGTGCGTTTTTCCCTCTTTCCGAAAAAGGGATTCTCGGGACGCTCGCGCCGCGTTCATTTTGTAGTCCGGCCGGGCGCTTGCATGATTGCAGCGCAACGCGAGTGCGGCTGCTGCTGCGCGAAGGGCGCTGGTGCTGAGCAAAAGGCGAGAGTTTTCTGCGGAAAACAAAAGCTGGCGACGTTGCCGCTGCTTTTTTTGCTCGCTTTTTTTCTTGTTTGTTTGTCGCGTGCTGTTGTTGTTGTGTGGGCGAGAAAGCTCTGTGTTTGGTGATTGTGTATGTGTGTGCGTGTGTGCTATGATTGTGAAGAGAGATAGGGTTTGTGTGAAAAACAACGCCGCCGCCGTCGCCGCCGACGAAGCGCGTGGCGTCGCCGTCCGCTTCGCGCTCTCTCCCTCTCCTTACGAACATTAGACGATCCTCAATCTCTCCGAGCTTGCCGCACGGCCACACCTCCCACCCTCTTTAGATCACATACACACCGCCCAACTCAAATCACTAACGGGGCGTTTGAAACACAAATCATACCACCACCTGTCACGCGGCGGCGGCGGCGGCGGCGGCGGCGCGCCTCTCTCTCTCTCCCCCGTGAACGCCTAGAACTTCCACGGCGGCGGCGGCGGCGGGGCGGGCGGCCCGCGCATCACGCGCTCGAGCTCCAGCGCCAGCCGCGCCGTCCCCCGCTCGGCGCGGACGGCCGCGCCCGCCCGCCGCGCGCCCTCCTTGAGCGACGCGTAGGGCTCCGCGTGCCGCCGCAGCGGACGCGCGCCGCCGCCGCCGCCGCCGCCGGCCGCGCCGCCGCCGCCGGCCGGCGCGCCCGCCCCCTCCCGAGCACCCTCCGGCTCCCCCCCGCGCCCAAACCCCCGCAGCGCCCCGCGCAAGGCGCCCGCAAAGGCCGCCGGAGTCAGGTCGGCCGCCAGGGACGGCAGCGGGCACAGCAAAGGGTGCCGCGGAGGGGCGGCGCCGGCCTTGCGGAGCGCGCCCGCCCACCAAGGTTGGTCAGAGGCAAGCGCGCACGGCAGAGGGAGAGAGGGGCATCCCGCGGCCAGGGCGGCGTGCGAGGTGCCCGCGCCGCAGTGGTGGAGCGCGAGGTCGACGCGCGGGAGCAGGGCGGCGTGGGGGACGGGGCGCGTGAGCAGGACGGCGGGGGGGAGGGCGGCGGCGGCGGCAAAGGCGGCGGCGGCTGAGGACGAGGGATCGCCGGCGTCGCCGCCGCCGCCGCCTCGCGCGCCCGCTGCCGCCGCCGCCTCTGCTTCTGCCGCCATTGCCGCGTCGGACGCCGGGGGCGCTGCTTCCCCGGCCATCGCCGCGAGCGCCGCGAGGTCGATCTCGCCGCCCCCGCCTTGGTCCTCGCCGTCCCGCTTGCCCGTCGTCGCGTGCACGATCACAAACGGCGGCAGGGAACAAGGGGGGCCGCCGCCGTCAAGGCCGCCGCCGCCGCCGCCGCCGCCAAAGCCGCCGCCGCCACCGTTCCCGCCCCAGTCCCTCGCCGCCTCCTGCGCCCCCCGGACGAGCGCCTCGAGGACCTTTTGCGCCGCCTCTCCCTCGAGCACCACGCCCAGCATCGATCCGAGCGTGGCGAACACCACGGGGCGGCCGCCCGCCCGCGCGATGGCCACGAGCCCGGCGAGGTCCAGGGGCACGCCCGTCGCCGCCATCGCGGCCGCCGCCGCCGTCGTCTCTTCGGCCTCCGCCTCCCCCTCCTCTTCGGCCTCCTCCTCCGCCTCTTCTTGCGCCCGCGTCAGCTGCGCCCCCACCACCACCGCGTTCTCCGGCCAGTCGTCCGGACGCGGCACCAGCGCGCTCGAGTAGACGTAGAACGTCGGCGTCGGCGAGAGCGCCTCGGCCTCCCGCCACGACGGCAGACGCGGGGCCGCTCGCGCTTTCGTAGTCGTCGCCGTCGCCGTTGCTACTGCCGCCGTCGCCGTCTCCGCCGCCGCCGCCGCCGTCTTTCTCCCTCCGGCCTCGCCGCCGCCCCCCATGAGCGCCTTCCCCGCCGCCCGCGTGACCGGCCCGTACACGGCGCGCCCGGCGCCCGCGAACCCGAGCCACCACGCGAGGCGGTGCGCGAAGGGGCGTCCGAGCGGGAGCTCAAACCCCGCGCCCATGGTCGGGGGGGCGAAGGCGCGCGTCGCGTGGGAGGGGACGGTGTGCGCGACGGCCACGCGCGGGGCGTACCGGGGACGGGGGGTGGCGGGGGCGGCGGCGCTGCTTGGGGCGGAGGGCCGGGGAGGGAGGGCCGCCGCGTCGCCCGTTGCCGCCGCCGCCGCCGCCACGGTTGCCGTCGCCGTCCCCGTCGCCGTCGCCGTTCCCGCCTCGAGCGCGAGCGCGCCGCCGCCCCCCCCGCCCCTCTCCTCCTCCTCCTCCTCCTCCCGCGCGAGGTCCGCCGCCGCCGCGAACGGCGCCGCGAACGCGCAGAAGAGCGTGAAGGTGCTGTGCAGCACCAAGACAGGGCGGTGCTGCCGGACCAGGGCGCGGCACCCGCGCGCCCACTCCGCGCCAAGCGGGCCGAAGAAGGCCTCGGCGGCGGCGAGCGCGGCGCCGAGCGAGCGGGCCTCGCGCATGGCCCGGCCCGCGGGCGTCGAGCGCAGGGCGTCGGCCATCGACCCGGCCAGCTCGGCGTGCGAGACGGAGCCGCGGCGCAACGCTGTTTGTCCCGCAGCTGCTGCTGTCGCCGCTGACGTTTCCGCCGCCGCCGCCGCCGTTTCCGCCGCCGCCGCCGCCGTTTCCGCCGCCGCCGCCTTTTTGGCCTGCTGCTCGACTAATCCCCTGTACGCGCCGTCGCACGCGACGACGACCCGGTGCCCGCGCCGGAACGCCATGTGGACCGCGAGGTTGACAAAGGGCTGGACGTCGCCGCGCGAGCCCAGGCAGAGGATGAGGAGGTCGACGGGCGCTCCCTCCTCGTCGTCGCGCGGAGGCATGATTGGCCGGTGGGTGGGGAGCAACACGGCAGTCGCGGGAAAGTCTCGCTCCCGTTTTTGCTCGGCTTGCGGCTTGCAAGCGCCACGGAGAGAGGGAAGGGCGAAGGTGTGTTGTTTTGGATGTGTGCGTCTAATGCGTCATGATGCGCGCGCGTGTGCGTGTGCGCGCCTGTGAAAAGCAATGACTAATTTTACGGCCGACAGCGCTGGTCGTATTTTTTCGTGCGCCAAAAGCGAAACGCGACAAAACCTCCCTCTCTTACTCGCTCCCGCTCGCGTGCCCCCTCAGCCGACGCCCGCCGCCGCCGTTTGCCCCGTCTGCCGCCGCGCCACCGTCCGCCGCCGCCGAATCCGAGTCCGGGCCGCCGCCAGGGGGCCCATATTTCCCGTCGTCCTCGCGCCGCGCCGCCTCTAATTCGGCCGCCAGCGCGGAGAGCGCCGCCTCGCACTGGCCGCGGGACCAGTGGCCGAGCGCCGCCGCGTCCCACCCGCACCCCGTCGGCACCCACGCCGGCCGCAGCCCCGCGTACGACAGGTGCCCGCGCTCGCCGTACGCGAACGCGCGCGCCTTCGTGCCGCGGCGGCGGGCCTGGCTGAGTAAGGCGAGCGACCTGACCTGCCGGCGCAGGCCGGGGAGGTCTCCCGCAAAGGCCTCGGCGGCGGGCAGGTCGCGGGGAATCGGCGGGGGGCGCTCGGCGCGGGGGACGTGGGCGAGCGGGGCCGGGGGGGCGAGGGCGGCGGGCGCGGGCGAGGGGGAGCGGGGGCTGGGGGCGTGGGGGTGGCCGTCGGCCGCGCCGGCCGCGCCGGCCGCGCCGTTTGCCGCCGCCGCCCCCGCTGCCGCCGCTCCCGCCCCCGCCGCCGCCGCCGCCGCCGCCGCGTCCTTCTGCTCGCGCAGGGCGGCCGACAGCACCTGCTTGAGGTAGCCCGGGTGGCGCTCCTCCGAGTTGAGGCGGCCGGAGGACGAGCGCGAGCGGGACGAGGACGGGGGCGAGCGGGAGCGAGAGCGCGAGGGCGAGGGCGAGCGGCACGCCGCGCCCTTCTTGCCGCCGCCCTTGCTGCCGCTGCCGCTGCCGCCCGAGGCGCCGCCGCCGCCGCTGCTGCTGCCCGTGTCTGCGCTGCTGCTGCTGGGGCTGCTGGGCCCGCTGCTGCTGCTGCTGGGGCCGCCGCCGCCGCCGCTGCTGCTGCCGCTGCTCTTCTTCCTCGCGCTGCCGCTGGTCGTGCTCCCCGCGCCCGCCGCGCCGGCGCCGCCGTCCTCTTCGGGCGCGGCCGGCGGCGCCCTGCCCGCCGCCTCTGCCTCCGCGGGCGCCGGCTGCTGCTGCTGCAGCTGCTGCGGCTGCGGCGGCGGCGGCGCCTCGGCCGCGATCACCTCCTCCTCCGCGGCGGCGGCGGGCGCGGGGTCGGATGGCGCGGGGCCGGCGGCCTTGGCGGCGGCGGCCGCGGCCTCCGCCGCCGCCGCCTTCTGTTTTCTCCGCTCCTCTTTCTTCTCCTGCTTTTTCTCCTTGGTCCGCTCCGCCTCGGCCGCCGCCGCCGCCTCCTTGCGCTGCCGCTCCTCCCGCCGCCGCCGCGCCTTCTCCTCGCGCTCCTCCTTTTTGCGCCGCGCGCGCTCGGCCTCCTTGGCGGCGACCTTGGCGGCGGCCTCGGCGGCGGCCTCGGCGGCGGCGACCTCGGCGGCGGCGGCGGCGGCGGCGGCGGCGGCGGCGGCGGCGGCCGCGGCCGCGGCGGCGGCGGGAGTCCGGCCAACGGCGCCGGCCGGCGGCCCCTCCTTTGCCCCCCTTCCGCCCTTCTCCTGCTCCCGCCGCAGCTTGCGCCGCTGCTTCTTCGACAGCTGGTGCGCCGCCTCCTCGTCGTCCTCTTCCATGGCCTCGCGCGCGCGCTTCTTGGCGCCGCCCGCCGCCTTGTCGCCGGGCGGCGCGGCCGCCGGAGGGGCCGCCGCCGCCGCCGCCGCCGCTGCCCCCTCGTCTGCCGCCGGCAATGCTGCCGCTGCCGCCACCGCCGTCGCCGTCTCTGCGCGCAGGTAGAGCAGCTGCGGCTCCAGGAACAGCGCCCCGACCGTCACCCCGGCCCGGCCGCCGTACCCGACGGAGCAGTCGGCCACCACCGCCTCCACGCCGGGCGAGATGATCTGGCGCAGGGCGCGCACGGCGACGGGAGCTGTGGCGGCGGCGGCGGCGCCGCCGCCGCCACCGCCGCCGCCGCCGCCGCCGCTCCCGCCGCCGCCGCTGCTGCGGGGCCGGCGCTGCTGCGGCGACACCGGCGACTGGCTGTGGCGGTGGTGATAGTGCTGCTGCTGGCCGCCGTTGCCCCTGACGGACCGGAGGTGGGCGTTGATGGCCGTCTCGACCAGGGCTGTTTTTTTGTTGTTTTTTTGTTGTTTTTTTGTTGTTTTGTTGTTGTTTTGCCGTCGATTGGGGGGAGAGAGGCGCGTGAGCGAGGGCCGCCCGCCACGCCGCCGCCGGAAACGACACGCAATCGCCGCCGCCGCCGCGCATCAAACGAACAAAAATCCCATTACTCACCGCGGAGGTCCGGGGCGGGCGCGTCGGCGCCGATGGACACGAGGATTGCCTCGCACGCGTCCGAGAACACGACGAAGCGGCGGTCCGGGGCGTCGGCGCGCAGCATCGCCATCGGGGCCGTCGGGGAGGGAGCAAAAGGCGACGGGTGCCCTGCTCCCCCGGGAGTCGCCGAATGCGCGCGCGCGAGCGGGTGCTGCTGGTGCTGGTGGTGATGATGATGGTGCGGGCGGTGCAGGTGGCGCGGGTGGGAGGGCGGGGCGGTCTTCTTCTTCCGCTTGTCGTCGCCCGCCATTCTGGTCGATGTCGGCGCGTCCGGGGCCTCCGGGTCGACGAGCGACTCCATTAGTTGGATACTGAGCGCGGGATGAGCAAGAGTACTGATTCGCTTTCGTGAGGAGGGAGGACGCGCGACGACTTTGAACCCTATTTGCTCGATGACGGGCGCCGCGCGCGCATGTTTGCTCTCCCGCGGCGTCGCTCGTCGTTTCGTCGCTCGTCGTTCGTCGCTCGTCGCTCGTCGCCGCGTCCCGCGCGCCCTGCCGGCCTGCCTCTCGTCTGCAGAGCCATAATGGACATAACACAATCTTCGAGGGCGCGAGAAACCCTGGGCGGACGTCCGGATGGAGAAATAATTGTAGAGGCGGGGGGTTGAGAAAGCAAAAAGAAAGTAAAGAAAAAAAGTTCACCGGCCCTTGCGCTTGGGCCCCCCGCCCGCGCCGCGCCATCCCCGGAGCGCGCCGCCACCGCCGCCACCGCCGCGCGCGCTCCCGCCCGCGCGCGCCGCCGCCGCCGCCGCAAAGGCCCAGCCCCGGTGCGCCCACAGGACCGACGCCGCCGCGGCCCCCTGCCAGAGCCCGAGGCGCGCGGCGGCGCCGCCGCCGCCGCCCCGGGCGCCGCCGAGCGCGCCGGCCGCCAGCAGCGCGGCGCACGCGCGCAGGCAGGCGGCCTGGAGCCAGTGCAGGCCCGGGGGGGCGGCGGCGAAACCACCGACAGGCCCGCCGGACCTTGCGGCGATGACGGCGAAAGATCCGGGCGGACCCGCGGCCTGGAGCCAGTGCAGGCTGGCGCCGGGTCCGGCGGGTCCGGCGGCGGCGGCGGCGGCGGGGGCGGCGGCGGGTCCGGGCAGACCCGTGGCCAGCGGGGGGGGGGCTTGGGGCGGCGGCGGCGGCGGCGGCGGCAACGGGGAGCGGGCAAACGGCGGGAGCGGCGCGTCCGAGGCGGCGGGCGCGGACGCCAGGGGAGGAGCGCCGGCAGCCGAAGCCAGAATCACCGCCGCCGCCGCCGCCGCCGCCGCCGCCGCTGCCGCCGCCGCCTCGCCGCCGCCGCCGCCCCGAAAAGGCGAAAGCACAGGGCCGCCCAAAAAGGCGCGCAGGTGCCCGCGCCGCAGCGCCAGGCAGTGCATGGCCACGGCCGCGGCGGCCAGGGCCTCCAGGGCGCGGTGGGCCAGGGCCAGACGGCAGCCGCCGCCGCCGCCGCCGTCGCCGCCGCCGAAGCCGCCGCCACGGGGGGAGCAACCGCCCGTCGCGAGCAGAAGGGAGACGACGGAGCGGGGGGAGAAGGGGGGCGCGCCCCCCCCGCCCCGCAGGACGGCCAGCAGCGAAGGCGCCGCGCAGCACAGGCCCACGCCGTAGAAGAGCAGCCAGCCCTGGGCCATGTGCGAGGCGGCGGCGCCGACGCGGAGGGAGGCGTCGCGCGAGGCCGGCGGCGGGCCGCGGGAGCGGGCGCCAGACGGCCCTCGGCCGGCGCCGGCGCCGGCGCCGGCGTCGGCGGCGGCGGCGGCGGCGGCTTTGATGGCGGCGTCCTCCTGCTGCTGCTGCCGCTGCTGCTCCCCCTCTCGGTCGGAGCCGCCGCCGCTCATGAGCGCCCACACGCTGGCGCTCCCGCCCGGGCCGTCGTCGCCCGCCGTGAGGCCGCGGCCGACGGCGCGGAGGAGGCGGCTGCCGGGGGAGAGGTCGCCGCCGCCGCCGCCGCCGCCGCCGCCGCCGCTGTTGGCGCCTCGGCCGCCCGCCCGCCCGTCCGCGGGGGCGTGGGCGCCAGCGGCCGCGCGCAGGGTCGCGGCGCCGCCGCCACCCCCGAGACCGGGGTCGCCCCGCGCGCCGTCCTGCTCCGCCACGCCTCCTCCGACGCCCTCGTCGCCGCCGCCGCCGCCGCCGCCGCCGCCGCAGCCGCCGCCGCCGCCAGCAGAGAGCTCGGCGCCGGCGCGTGGCGACCCCTCCTCGAGCGCGGCCGCCCGCGACGAGGGCGTGGGCGCGCGCGTGCGCACGGGCCGCAGGGTGGGCGCGGAGGGGGCGTCGCCGCTCTCGGCCTGATCGTGCGCCTTTGCGAAGGCGCCGCCGCCGCCGCCGCTGCCGTTGCCGCTGCCTTTGCCGCTGCCGCCGGAGCCCCCGCCGCCGACGGCGCGGCCGCTGCCGCCGCCGCCGCCGCCGCCGCCGCCAACGCCGCCGCCGCCGACGCGGCCGCCGCCGCCGCCGCCGCCGCAGCGCCGCCTCCTCTGGAGCCAGGCCACGCCCGCGGCCGCGAGCGAGGGCCGCGACGGGGGCGGGGGGCGCCAGGCGACAAACAGGGCGGAGACGCCGACGAGCAGCGGGAGGGCCGGGTGCGCGAGGCCCAGCGCAAAGAGCGCCGCCGCGGCGGCGGCGGGCGGCGGCAGGGCTCCCTGCCGCTGCTGCCGCTGCTGCCCGCGCCGTCTCTCCGCCTCCCCCCCCTTTGCAGCAGCAGCAGCGGAGGCCCGCCGCCGCATCCACCGCCACCGGCGCCGCGCGGCCACCGAGGCCCGGCCGGCCGCGACGCGCGCCGCCCGCAGCAGCGCGGAGCAAAGCGACGCGGCGGCGACGGCGGCGGCGAGCAGAAGCGCGGCGCCGAGCGGGGGCACGGGCGGCGGCGCGGCGGCGGCCCGGGCGGCGGCGGCGGCGGCCGCCCAGGAAGACCAGGACGAGGGCGGCGGCGCGCGCAGGTAGAGGGAGCGGGCGCCCGGGTCCGATGACGACGAGGCGGGGACCGCCGTCGGCGGGGGCAAGAGCGAGGGCAGCGACGACGACAGCAGCCGCAGGGCGGCGAGGGCGGCCGGCGGCGGCGGGCCGGCGGCGGCGGCGGCGGCGGACGCGAGGCGCGCCCGGAGCGCGGGCGCCGCCCAGCAGTAGGCCGCCACCAGGGCCGCGGCGCAGAGGGCGTGCGCCGGGTCCGCCAGCACGGCGTCCAGGGCGCGCAGGAGGTCGAGGGGCTCCGGGGGGAGCGGAGACGAGAGCGGGGCGGATGCTCGTTGCCGCTGCTGCTGCTGCTGCGGCTGCTGCGGCTGCTGCGGCTGCTGCCGGCGCGCCAGCCATCCGTTGCCGCTGCCGCCGGCGGTCGGGGCGCCGCCGCCACCGCCGCCGCCGCCGCCGCCGCCGCCGCCGCCGGCGGTTCGGCTGAAAGGAGGAGGCAGGGCGCCGCCGCCGAGGCTGCCGGCGATCCCGATGCGGAAGGAGCCGCCGCCCGCGCTCGACATGCCGAGGCGCCGCCGAACGTCGGGGCCGTCCGGCGCAAAGGGCGCCGCCGCCGACGCGGCCCCGTCGGCGGGGCCGGAGCCGTCGCGCTGCGGCGGCGGCGAGCAGCCGCCCGCCGCGCCGCCGTCGTCGTCGTCGTGGGCCCCCGCTCCTTCTCCTCCCCAAAGCGGAAAGAGCGGCGGCGGCAGAGGGCCGGGACGGGCCGCGCCCCACCCATCCGCCGGATCCGCGTCCGCCAGCAGCAAAGGAGAGGACGAGGGATGATCGCCGCCGCCGCCGCCGCCGCCGCCGATGCCGCCGCCGCTGTCGCCGCCGCCGCCGCCCGCCCGCCGCCGGCGCACAGAGGCCCACGCGACGACGCGCGCCGCCCGCTCCATCTGCGCGGCCAGGGCCGCCAGCAGCGCGGCCGCGAGCAGGGCCGCGGCCGCGGCGCCGTGCTCCAGCAGCAGGCCGGGCACGGCCGTCAGGGGGTCGGGCACGAGCGACAGGGACAGGGCGCAGCGGGCGTCGGCGGCCAGCAGCAGGGCGGGCAGCGCGGCGTCGGCGGCGGCGGCGGCGGCGGTCGCGACCGCCTCTGCGCCGCCGCCGCCGCCGGACGACGACGAGGCCAGAGGCAGCGTCGGCGACGGTGCCGCCGCGAGGGACGCGAGCGGCACGACCGTACGGTTGGAGAAGACGTGCTCGGCGTCGAACGGCCCGCCGCCGGCGGGGCCCCGCAAGAGGGCGACGGGCCGCCAGCAGCGGGGGACCCCGTCTGCGCTGCCATTGCCATTGCGGGCGCCGCCGCCGCTGCCGTCGCCGCCGCCGCCGCCGCCGCCGCCGCCCGCCGTCGCTCGTCCCGCCGCCGCGGCCTCGGCGGCCGACGGCGGCGATGCCACGATTTTGAGGCCGAGCACGCCCGACGCCAAGCGCGCGGGGCCGGAGAGCTCGACGCCCACGAGCGAGGCGGCGCCGGGGGGCAGGCGGGTCCGGAGCAGCAGCGAGGGGAGGCCCAGGCGGACGGTCGGGGAGACGGTCGCCGCGGCGGCGGCGGCGGCGGGAGCGCCGGGCGCAGAGGGCGCGGCGTCGGCGGCGGCGGCGGCAGCAACAGGAGGCGCCGCCGCCGCCGCCGCCGCCCAGAAGCGCTGGGGATGCGCGACGACGAAAGGCCGCGCGGCCGAGCCGTGGTAGCCCTCGTCACCGCCGGCGCGGGCGGCCGGGTCGGCCGCGACCGAGGCCAGCCAGACGACCGCGCGCACGGCGCGGCGGCCGCTGCCGCCGCTGCCGCCGCCGCCGTTCTCGGGGGCGCCGTCGCCCTTGCCGCCGCCGCCGCTGTCGGCGTTTTGCTTCGTCGCCGCCGGTGCCGCCGCCGCCGCCGGCCGCACGAGGGGCACGCGCAGGACCCACGCGGCGCTGGAGTAGTAGTCGCGCCCGTGCAGGACCTCCATCCACCGCTCGTCCTCGCGCACGCGCAGGGCCGCCGCGTCGTCGACGGCGGGCAGGGCGGCGGCGAGCGCTGTTGCCTCCACGAGCCCGGCGGCGGCGGCAGAGGGCAGGCGCCCGCCGCCGCCGCCTTCGCCGCTGCCTCTTGCACCCTCGTCCTCCTCCCCCTCGCCGCCGTACAGCACCCACACCCGGAATCCCGAGCACGGCTTGGCCGCCGACGCCACGATCACGAGGCTGTCGGGCTCCTCGGAAGCGGCGGGGGAAAAAGAGGAGGACGACGAGGACGAGGAGGCCGGGGCGCCCGCTGCCGCCGCCGCCGCCGCCGCCGCCGCCTTGGCCGTGGGATCGGGCAAAAAATCCCACACCAGCAGCGCCCCCCCGCGCCCGTCGGGGACGTACGGGGCCGGCAGCATCGCCGCGGGCCCTGCGGATCCCGCGCGCACGACGGCGACGCGCGGAGGGGGCTCCGTCGACCGCGAGGAGGAAGAAGAAGAAGAAGACGGCGGGTCTAGTTTTGCGCCGGCCGGCGCCGGCGGCGGCGGCGTCGGCGGCAGCAGCCGCCCCTCGTCGCCAGCCGACAGCGGCCGCCGGAGCGCCTCCCGCAGCAACGCCGCGCCCGCAGGCGGGCAGCGGCGCTCGGCGCCCGTGACGGCCGGGCTGAGCGGCCCCTCGCCCGAGGCGTCGACGAGCCAGGGCGCGGCGCTGGCGCCCGGGGCGGCGCGCAGAAACTCCGCGACGGCGGAAGCGTCGTCCTCGTCCTCGTCGGCGGCGGCGGCGGCGTTTGCGCCGGCCCCGCCTGCCGCCGCAGTTGCAAACGAGGGCGCAGCCAGCGCGCGCCGGACGCCCGAGACGAGGTGCCGGCGCAGGACGCGCGCCGTGCGGGCGTGGGCGGACGCGACCGACGGGGACAGACCCAAGGCCGCGCCCTTGGCGATCACCGTGTTGCGGTCTCTGCCGCCGCCGCGCGCGCCCGCGGCGGCGCCAGAGGAGCGCGGGCGCCGCCAAGAGGCGGGCAGGGCGCCGCCGGCGGCCGAGGCGGCGGCGGCGGCGGCGGCGGCGGCGGCCGTGGCGGCGGCTGTGGCGGCGGCGGCGGCCGGGTCGCCGCCGGCCTGCTCGGCCGAGCCCTCGACGGCGGCGGCGGCGGCGGCGGCGGCGGCGGCGGCGACCTGCTCGGTGAGGAGCGGCTGCAGCAGGAGGGGCTGGTCGCTCCCGCCGCCGCCGCCGCCGCCGCCGCCGCCGCGCTGCTGCCGCTGCTGCTGCCGCCGCCGCTCGTCGGCGCCAAAGCTCTCCGCCACGGCCGCGGCCGCCTCCTCGGCGGCCTCGCGCGCCGCGGCTTGCGCCTCGGCGCGGCGCTCGCGCCCGGCGGCGACCGACTGGGCGTGCGACCAGTACTCCGAGGCCTCGGGCAGCGGCGGCTGCTGCTGCTGCTGCCGCTGCTGCTCCTGCGGCAAACGCAGCAGCCCCGCCGCCGCTGTCGCGGCCGCCGCTTCGCCTCGCCCCTTTGGCCCGCCCGCCTCCTGCTGCCGCTGCAGCCGCCGCTGCTGCTGCCCGCGCAGCAGGCGCGCCGTCGCTTTGGCCGCCGCCATCGCCGCCGCGGACGCCGCCGCGTCGGACGCGCGCCGGACCTGCGCCTCGCGCTCCCGCCGCAGCCGCCGCCGCTCTTGCCGCCCCGGCGTCGCCGCCGCCGCGCCGCCCGTTTCCTCGTCCTCCTCCTCCGCCTCCTCCTCCTCCTCCTCCTCCTCCTCCTCCTCCCGCCAGGCCTCCGCCCCGCCGCGCACGTACCCGTCCGCCACGTCCAGCAGCATCTCCCCCACCCGCCCGATCAGCTGGTTGCACCACACCACCGCGTTGTGGCCGGCGGGGCACCACGCGCCCGGAACGTCGCGCGCCGCCACCAGCGGCAGCGCCGAGCGCGGCGCCGAGAGCGAGGCGCCGTCGAGAGAAACCAAACCCTCCGCCACTTGCAGGTCCCCCGCGCCGCCCGTGACGCTGGCGGCGGGCACGGGCGCCATGCGCGTAAACGCGCCGGGCGGGCGGAGGGCGCGGGCGTAGAAGCGCGCGACCCCGGGACCCAGGGCGAGCGGGGGCGCGCGGTGCGGCGTCGCAAAGGTTAGGAGCAGGGCGGCGGGCGCGGCCAGGGCGGGCGGGGGCGCCGCCGCCGCCGCGCCTCCGGCCTCCTCGGCGCCGCCGCCTCGCCGCCGCCCTCCTTGCTGCTGCTGCTGCTGCTCGGCCGCCAGCTCGCGCGCAAACTGGCCCAGGGCCGCGCGCGCGACGATTCCGCCCATCGAGTGGCCCACCAGGATCACGGGGCGGGCGGAGGCGGCCCTCGCCCTCGACGTCGCAGCTGCTGCCGTTGTTCGGTTGCCGTCGCCGCCGCCGCCGCCGCTGCCGTTTGCGCTTCTGTCGCCGTCGGCGCTCTCCGCCGCCGCCGCCGCCGAATCGCCGCCGCCGCCGCCGCCGCCCGCTCCTCCACCGCCTCCTCCCGCTCCTCCCCCTCCTGCTCCGCCGTACTTGAGCCGCAGGTGGCGCATGCACCGCCGCACGAACGCCGCCTGCCGCTCGAGCAGGCGGTCGTCGAAGGCCGACAGCTCCTCGCGCGTGTCGACGACGTACCAGTCAAGGTCGGGCGGGGCGACCGAAGAAAGAAGGAAACCGTCTTCTGCTGCTGCTGCTGCTTCGCCGTCGGCGGCGGCGTCGCCCGAAACGGCGCCGCCGCTTTCGCCGCCGCCGGCCGCTCGCCGCCGCCCGCGCGCGGCGCGCTCGCGCCACGCGCGCTGCCGGCGCGCGGCCAGGCGCGCCGTCTCGGAGGCCATCGAGCGCACCTGCTTGTACGACCCGGCGTTGCCGGGCACGAACAGGACGGGGTAGCCGGTCGGCGGGAGGGCTGTTTTGTTTGTTTTTTTCGTTTGTTTTTTGGGGCTTGGCTTTTGAGCGTGAGCGCGCGAGAAAGCGGGCGACGGCGGCGGCGGGAAACGACCCCCTTATCATACAACACAAACGCAACTCTGCTCGACAAAGCCGTCCTCCCGGTACAGGTACAGGTCGTAGCTCCCGCCGTCGCCGTCGCTGCTGCCGCCGCGGACGTCCTCCGCCGTAAATCCTCCTGCCCCTGCTGCCGATGCCGATGCTGCCGCTGCTTCTCCCGGCGCCGACGCGAACGCCGCCGACGGAAACGCCGTCGCCGCCGACGCCGACGCCGACGATGGCGCCGTTGGCAGCGGCACGCGCACAAAGGACGAGTACATGAACGTCATCTCGCACCGGCCGGGGCTGAAGGGCGGGCGGTGGTGCGCTACCCAGGAGGCCGCGGAGGCGGCCAGGACGGCCGCGACCAGGGCCGAGGCCGCCCGGTGCGGGCGCATGCCTGCTGCAGTCAGTTGCGGACGTTTTCAATCGATGAATCGCTTCTTCCGATCAATCAATCGGCGTGCGCGCCGGTGTGTGTCCTGCCCATCATCGCGAACTTCGGTATGACGTTCGGGTCGCTGTCTCGGCCCTGGCGGGATTGCCTTCGTTTGGCGTGGAGACGACCCTCTGTCGACGTTTTTCGCGGCCGTCTCGAGGAACAGCAAAAACCAAAAGAGGAGAGCTCAAGCTCCAGGTCAAAAAGACACAGAAACGCAATCAACAACCAGGCAACAGCACCACACCAAGAACGCCACCACCACCACCACCACCAACCCGAGCGGCACCACACCCTCGCGCGCGCTCGACAGAGGATGCGGAGGGCGGTGCAGTTCGCGGCGCGCGCCGGTGCGTCAGTTTCCTCGCCTCGGCAGTGGGGGTCTGTCTCTCTCTTCCTCTCCTCGCGCGGAGAGCACGTCCGCGTGCGTCCGACGTGATCCGGCTCCTGTCGTTCCACGTCGTCGCTCGCCGGGCGCGCCACGTGTCAGCAAAGGAGGAGGAGGAGGGAGAGGAGAGCCTTGAGAAACAAGGGGAAAGCCCTGATCTCGTTCCGCGCCGAGCCCCCCTTCCCTTTCCGATCCGGCGCACGGGACGAGGACGACATGACGACGACGACGCCAAGCGCTGCACCGAGTCGCACTCGCACACGCACACGCTCACCAACCACACGCCTTGAACAAAAACATCATGAGAAAAAACCCGGCAGCCGCCGCGCACGCCGACCGCGCCGCCGCCAGCGCCAGCAGCGCCAGCGCCAGCGGCAGCGGGCGGACCCTCCCCGCCGCCTCCGCCGCCGCCACCCGCGCCTTTGCCGCCGCCGGCCCCAAGCCCGAGGTCGTGCCCAACCCCTTGCAGGCCATCGTCCCGCCCATCATCGCCGCCGTCGGCGGCACCGTCCGCGGCCTCCAGAAGGGCCTGCCCGCCGCCGCCAGCGCCGCGCTGACCTCCGGCGCCGCCCGCTCGGCCGTGGCCTTTTTCGCCGACCGCGCGCTGCTCAGCGGCTACTTCCTCGCGGTCGAGCACCTGGACCTGCCAAAGTGGGCCGCCTTTTTGGCGTCGGGCGGCTACGCCGACCGCGCCGGGTGGGGCAAGATTGTCGAGGCGGCGCGCGCCCCCGTCGCCGCCGGATCCCTGACGGCCGAGGAGGCAGAGTCCCTCGTCGCGTCCTTGCACAGCGCCGACGTCTACGACCAGGCCCTGTTTTCCGGGCTCGCGGCCATCCTGCGCGCCAAGTTCACCGAGGCCTCGACCGAGGGCCTGTGCGCCGCGATCGCCGCGTTCGCTGAGAACGGACACTTTGACCAGGGACTCTGGGACGACGCCGCCGACGCGATCTCCTACTGCAACCACTACCTGGCGCCGACGAAGGTCCCCGTCGGCTCGCTCGCGGCCGTCCTGGCCGCCTACGCCAAGTACGGGGTGGACCGGGCCGACCTGTTCGTGTGCCTGTCGCGCGCGGTGAGCGAGGACCGGCTGCGCCCTCTGCCGGATGGCGAGTTGGGGCGGATCGCGTCCTCGCTGCTGGCGTCGTTCAAGGCGCTGGACTTTTGGCCCGACGTGACCGAGGCGCTTGTGCTGGCGGCGCGCGTGCGCCCGGGCGTGTCGGTGGACGCGGCGCTGGTGGAGCACGCGGCGCGCAAGCTCGCGGCCTCGAGCGGCGGCGGCGGCGCGGCGGCGGGCGCGAGCGCGCCGGCGGGAGCCGGCGGCGGCGGCGGCGGCGGCGGCAGCCCTTGGCTCGAGGGCGGTTACAAGGACGCCGAGCACTTTCACGGCAAGCCCTTTGGGGAGTACAACATGTACGTGCTGCGCGACGAGCTGACGCCCAAGTACTACTCGCCGGCGGCGGCGCGGGCGGACGTCGTGGTCGGCAAGTGAAGGGGAAGGGGCGGCGGGCGGGCGGGCGGGCGGCGACGACGAGAGAGCGTCTTTGGAACAAAAAAGCACCGCCGCCGCGCCCGTTTCTTTTTTTTCGCCGCGCTCGTTTCTTTTTTTTCGCCGCGCCCGTTTCTTTTTTTTCGCCGCGCTCGTTTCTTTTTTTTCGCCGCCCGCCTCGTCGTCGTCGTCGTCGGGTTTTTTCGAGGTCAGAGAAGAACCAACCCACGTGCAAAACGCACACACACAGCGTGTAAGAGAGAAAGATGATGTCCTCCTTGCCTCCTCTCCCCACGCCGCCAAGGCTGTTGTGTCAAGATATGTGACAAAAAACGCGAGAGAGAGGCAAGGATCTCTCTGGTATGTTTCACAGCGGATATTTTACAGCGGATTCACTCTAACTGCGTTTCAAGTCGGCGGTGAGAGGGCGCGCGCGCGCGTTTGCGGGAGCCAAGTAGGAATCAAGGGGGCACGCGCAAGGGCGCGCGCGGGCGGGCGGCTGGCGGCGGCGGGCGGCGGCGGGCGGAAGGAACAAAAAGGGAGGGGGGGGGAGATGGGGGGATGACATTTGACCGCGCGCGCAGAGCAGATGGGCTCTGCGCGGCCGCGCACCCATCTCGGAATCTTCTCAACGGGGGAGAGGGAAGGGAAAGGAGAAAACAAACGAGACACCGACACGGGTGGGGTAAAGGGGGACGATTTTTTGGCCGACGACGAAAAAAAAAAAAAAACGCTACAAAAACACAAACAAACGAGAAAGGGAGGTTTTTTCCACACATGGAGCCGAGAAGCAAGGGGCCTTGGACGGATTTGGGGAAGGGGGGGGCCGCGCTGCTCAGGGGAAGCAGGCGGGGGGTGGGGGCCCTCAGCAGCAGCAGCCGCAGCGGCGGCCGGCCGAAGGAAAGGCGGCGGCACGAGGCGGGGGGCAGGGGGCGGCGCCTGCGTCGGCGTCGGCGTCGGCGCCACGCGCGTGGTGCGCCGCACCCCCCCCCACCGGAGCAAGAGGTGCGGGCGGCAGCAGCGCCAGCCGCAGGCGGGGCTCGGGCCGCACGCTCAGCCAGGCCAGCGCCGGGGCCGCCGCCAGCGCGGCCTGCCACGCGGCGTTGTCGGCGCGGCGGGCGCTGCGGCCGCCGCCGCCGCCGCCGCCAACGCCGAGAGCGCCGGCGCCAATGCCGCCGGCGCCAATGCCGCCGCCGGCGCCAATGCCGCCGCCGCCGCCGCCGCCGCCGCCAATGCCGCCGCCGCAAGACGAAGACAGTCCCTTGTCGGCGTTTGGGCAGCGCGCCGCGTCCGGGTGCGAGCACCCGTCCGACCGCCCGCCCGCGTCGCACCCGGCCAGGCGCGGGTGCCGCCGCACGGCCACCGCCGACAGCCGCGGGCCCGCGGCCGCGCGCAGGGCCGCGAGGGCGGGCGCGGTGCAGGGCGCGCCGCCGCCGCCGCCGCCGCCGCCGCGCAGGCGGAGAGACGAGAGCGCGGGGCAGTGGCCGCCGCACCAGAGGAGCAGGCCGTCGCCGCCGGCCGCGAGGGCGGGTAAGGGTGCGGCGGCGCAGCAGGCGGGCGAGGGGGCGGGGACGCGGGCGCAGGGGCAGGCGCAGGCCAGCGGGAGGGGGCGGGACGCGTCCTCTTGCGCGTCGGGCTGCTGCTGCTGCTGCTCGGCGGCGGCGGCGGTGGTGGCGGCGGCGGCGGCGGCGGCGCTCGCTCCGTCGCCGCGGCCGCTGCTGCCGCTCGCCGCGCCGCCGCCGCCGCCGCTAAACGCGGCCACGGCCACGGCGCGGAGCACGGCCTCGACCGACGCCTCGTGGTCGCCCGCGAGGGGGCAGATCTCGTCGGCCGAGGCGGCGGCCTCGTCGACCGCGCCCATCGAAAGGGAGCGCGAGCGCGGGCGGAGGAGGCCCGAGGAGGTGGAGGAGGACAGGGAGGACGAGGGGCCGCCGACGAGGGCGCCGCCGCCGCCGCCGCCCGGCGCCGACGCCGAGCGCGGCCGCTGCCCCGCGTCCTCCTGCGCCTGCGCCTGCTCCTGCCCTGCCTCGAGAGCGACAGAAGCAGTAGCGACGGCGGGCCGCAGGGCCCGCAGCGCGGCGTCCCGGCCGGCCTCCAGGGCGAGGAGACGGAGGGGGAGGGCGGCGGGAGCGGCGGCGGCGGCGGAAGCGGCGTCGGCGGCGGCGGCGGCGCTGAGCGCAGCAAAGACCGCGCGCGTGGCGGCCGCGTGCGCGCCGGCCTCGAAGCGCGGCGCGTCGCCGCCCGTGAGCGCCAGCTCGCGCAGAGCCGGGAGGGACAGCGGGCACGATAAGGGGGTGGCGGCGGCAGCATCGTCGGCGGCGGCGCCCGCCGGCGCAGCGACGGCGGCGGCGGCGGCGGCGGCGGCGGCGGCGGCGGCGGCGAGGGCGGCCGCGCCCGACGGCAGCAGCGCCCCCGCGGCGCACAGCAGCGCCGTGAAGGCTTCGGAGGGAACGTCCAGCGACTCGAGCCGGAGCAGCCAGGCGCGCACGCGCGCGGCGGCGCAGGGCGCAGCGGCGGGCGGGAGAGGAGGGACAGCGGAGGGGCCGACGCCGCCGCCGAGGACGCCGACGCGGTTGCCGCCGCCGCCCTCTGTTGCTGCCGCTCCTCCTCCTCCTCCTCCTGCGCCCTCCCCGCCCGCGGCCGGCGGCGGCGGCGGCGGCAGCGACCAGCACCGCGGCGCCCGCAGCCGCGACGACAGCTCGCGGCACCCGAAGCGGCGCAGGCGGGGGAAGGCGGCCGCCAGCGCGTCCGCCGGCAGGCTCCCCGCGTGGCGCAGGAACAGGGTGCCAACGGAGGGCAGGCACGGCGGCGGCGGCGAGGAAAAGGGCGCCGCCCGGCGGCGCCAGGGAAGAGGCGGCCGCGCCGCCGCCGCCCCGCCCGCCGCCGCCGCCGCCGCCTCGGCCTCCTGGGCCTCCTGGGCCGCCGCCTGCGCCGCCTCGGCCGCCTCGAGCATCTCCGCCTCATCCGCGCGCGCGAGCTCGAGGTGCTCCAAAGCGCGGCTCGCGCCCAAGGCCGCGAGCGCCCCGCGGCGCGCGCCGCCGTCGCTCGCCAATAGCCTCAGCGAGGGCAAGGCGGCCAGAGCGCGCGCCTGCCGCGCGGTCAGGCCGCCCTCGCTCTGGTCCGGCGCCGACAGCACCAGCAGCGCGGCCAGGCGGGGGGCGGGAGCGCCAAGGCCGCGCGCGCCGCCGCCGCCGCCGCCGTCCTCGTCCCGCTCGTCCTCGTCTTCCCCGCCCCCGGCCGCCGGCGGACGCCACAGGCCGGCGAGGCCGTCAAAGGCGCCTTCGGAAGACAAATCGCACAGGTATAGGGCGAGCGTCCGCAGGAAAGGGAGCCCGGCCAGGGGGGCCAGGGTGGCGGGCCCGTCGGCGCGGAGCTGGCCCAGGCGCAGGTAGGCCAAGCCGCGGAAGGAGGGGCTGAGGGAGGGGGGTTGGCGGAGGAGGAGGGGGAGCGGGAAGATAGAGGAGCAGGGGGAGGGCGCGGCAGCGGGGGGCGGGGGCGGCGGCGCAAAGGCGGCGCGGACGCCGCGGGCCGTGACCCGGCTGCAGTCGCCCAGGGACAGGGCCGTGAGGCCCGCGAGGGCGCCCGCGCCGCCGCCGCCGAGGCCGCCGGCCAGGGCGCGCGCGAGGCAGTCATCGCACACGACGGCGCGCTCGGCAAACACAGCGCGCAGCGCCCGCGGCGGCGGCGGCGGCGGGCTCGCGCAGCCGGCCGCGGCGACGGCGGCGGCGGCCGAGGGCGTGGTCGGCGTTGGCGTTGTCGGCGGCGTCGGTGTCGACGACGTGATCGGTCGCGTCAGCCCGAGCGCAAGGGTCCCGCCGCCGCCGCCCCTCCCTCGGCGCCCCTCCCGCTCCTCCTCTTGAGCGGCGCCGCCGTCGCTGTCGTCGTCGTCGTCGTCGTCGTCGCTCGCGCGGCGGCGGCGGCGGCCGCCGCTGCTGTCGCCGCCGCGCGACTCGCGGGGGGCGCCACCGTCGTTGCTGCCGTCGCCCTTGCCCTCCTCCTCCTCATTTGTCCCCCGCTTGCGCTCCCCCTTGTCGCCGCCGCCCCGGCGCTGCGGTTGCTGATGCTGCTGCTCCTGCTGCTGCTGCTGCTGCTGCTGCTGCTGCTGCTGCTGCTGCCTCCGCGGCTGCTGCGGCTGCCTCTGCTGATGCTGCTGCTGCCTCTGCGGCTGCGGCCGAGCGCCGCCGCCACCCCCCCCAGACACTAGCGCCTGCAACGCGTGTCCGCACGCCGACGGCGACCCCACCGCCGCCGCCGCCGGCCCCAGGTCGAGCGCCGCAAGCGACGGCAGCGCCGCGACCAGCGCGGCGAGGCTCTCCCGCTGAAGGCGGCAGTTTGCGCGCACGCGCAGGCGGCGCGCGCGGGCCGCGGCCTCGCGGGGCCAGGCGGCCACGTGCAGGGCGAGGGCGCGCTGGCGCGGGGGGAGGGTGAAGAGGGCGGCGTCGGCGAGCACGAGCTCGGAGGCCGAGGGGAAGGCGGCAAAGGGGCAACACGAGGCGGCGGCGGCGGCGAGGGGGGCGCTTTGGCCGGCGGCGGCGGCGGCGGCGGCGGCGGCGGCGGCAGCGGCGGCGGCGGCGGCGCCGGCGATGTCGCGGGCCCAGGTGATGCACACGGCGCGCACCGAGTGCGACGCGGCGCGGCGCAAGCGGCGGCACGTCAGGCGCAGGTGCTTGCTGTCGTGTTGTGTTGAGGGGGGGCGGATTTTTCGCGGGGAGTGAGTTTTTGGGTGGTGGGGTCGGGGGTAGGAGAAAAACTTGAAAAATCTTCTCTTCCTCCTTCGCGAATCCAAATCCTCGCCACGATCCTCGACGCACCGGTCCTCCAAGTCCGGCAGCAGCTGCGCGACCTCCTCGAGCAGAGCCTCGGGGAGCCGCTGCAGCAGGTCCATGTGCGGTGGTGCGAGTGGGTGCGATTTCTGTTTCCCCGTGTCTCCTCTCTCGACCATGGTTTTTTCTTTGTCACTCGAAGGAAGGGGTTGGGAGGCGGTGGGGGCAACTGCAACAAGCTCGTGGTGATAGAGAGATGGCGCGCGGATCTGTACAGGATGGGGACGCGACAGGTTATGGGTGCCGGATGAGGCGAGCCGACGCCGAGGCGTTTTGTTCGTCCCGTCGACCGTCGCCGCCGCCTCTCTCGCTCAAAGCGGCTGTTCACCCCTCTCAAACAACCCTCCAGCCCTCATAAACAAACAAGATGATGGGGGCGCGCGCCTCGGTCACGCCACCGCCGGCGCAGCCCACCTGCCCCTTTTGCGACATATCCGCGCGCGCCCCCCGATACGTCAACTACGCGAGCGTCGCGTCGATCGTCAGGAAGGAGGGCGGCGGGAACAACAACGCCGCCGCCGCCATTGCCGCCGCGCCGCCGCCCTTCGTCGCCCTCGACGCCGCCGCCGGCCTCGCCCCGCCGACCCGGCTCGTCTACGCCGACCGCCGCGTCGTCGCGTTTGCCGACCGCTCGCCCGCCGGGGCGCAGCACTTTCTGGTGTGCCCGCGCGCCCACGTGCCAAACGTCGCGTCCCTCGCGGACGACGCAGCGAGCGGGCGGCACATCCCCCTGCTGCCGCGGCGGCGGCGACAAGGGGGGACGGCGTTTGCTCCCGGCGGCGGCGAGGAAGACGAGGAAAACGGCGGAAACGAGCAAGGCGAGGGCGACGACGACGACACAGAAGAGTTCATGTCCGCTTCCGAGCTCGCCGAACACATACGCTCGGTCGGCGAGGCCCTCCTGTGGCAGCGGCGGTCGACCGCCCGCCGGCGAGCCGGCGAGGCCGGGGGACCGGGCGCGGGCGCGGGCGCCGCCGCTGCCGCCGCCGCCGGACGCGCCGACGCGGGCGAGGACGACGCGAGCGCCGGCGGCTTCGTGTTTGGCTATCACGTGCCCCCCTGGCGCTCGGTCGACCACCTGCACCTGCACTGCATCGAGCGGCCCTTCCGCTCGCCGCTGCTCGAGGCCAAGTACCGCCTGGAGTGGCTAAACTGGCTTCCAGAGGAACGGCTGCGGCGGCGGCTGGCGGCGGCAGACGCGGCGGCGGCGGCGGCGGCTGGCGGCGGCAGAGACGCGGAGGCGGCGGCAGGCGCGGCGGAATTAGTAGGCGCGGCGGCGTGGGGGGAGCGGGGGCAGCGCGATCCGGGCGAGGGCTCTGGGCGGCGGCGGCGGGGCTGGCCGTGCTGGCCCCGCGCGCGAGCGGGGGTCGGCAGGAGCGAGGGGGGCGCGAGGGGGCGGCTGGTGCCGCCGCCGCCGCCGCCGCGAGGCTGACGCGAGACCGGGAGCGAGAGCGAGACACCGGGGGGAAAGGCGGGGGGGGAGGAGGATGGCTGGCGCGCGCTCGGCGAGAGAGAGAGAGAGAGAAAGGGGCTCGTCCGACGTAGCGACGACAGCGCAGATGACAACAAGGCGACGACAACAAACATTCCAATGTTTCACAGTTTCAAATCCAAACTGTTTCCGAGCTCTTACAGCTCCATCACGCGCGAGTCCAGCAGGTAAGGGTTGCTCCCGAGCGCCGGGCGCGTCGCGTCGCCCGCCGCCAAAAGGGGCAGCGGCAGCAGGCGGCACGCCAGCGGCTTGCGCAGCCGGAGCGCCATGGCCGCCACGTCGGACGCGACGGCGGCGATGCGCCCTGCCAGGCGGGCGTCGTGCGCGGCGTCGGCGGCGTCGGCGGCGTCGGCGGCGGCGGTGGCGGCGGCAAGAGCGGCCTGTCGTCCTCGCTCGGTGCCCCTGGCCTCGGCGCCGCCGCCGCCGCCCCCGCTCGCTCGCCCCGCCTCGTTTTTCGCCGCGCCGCCGCCGCCGCCGCCGCCGCCGCCCCCGCCGGCGTCGCGCACGCGCCACCGCGGCCCGGGGACGGGCACCGTGTCGAGGCCCGTGCCGCACACGGCCGAGAACGACAGGAGGTTCTCGATCGACAGGCGCCCGCCGTTTCCGCCGCCGCCGCCAACGTCGCCGCCGCTTCCAAGGGCGCCGCCGCCGCCGCCGCCGCTGCCGCCCCTGCCGCCGCCGCCCGCCCCCGCTGCCGCGGCTGCAGCCAAGCCCTGGTCCTCCAGGACCGCGAGCATCAGGCCGCAGTAGCCCGTGGTCGTGACGGCGGCGCCCCCACCCTGACAGAGCCCGCGTCCGGTGTCCCAGACGCGCGGGCTCTTGAGCGCGCGCGTGACGGCCGCGCAGAGCGCAAGCGTCCCGCCGTCGCCAAAGCGCGGGCGAGGGGCAAGGGCGTCGGCGTCGGCGTCGGCGGCGTCGTCGGCGTCGGCGGCGTCGGCGGCGGCGGCGTCGTCGGCGTCGGCGGCGGCGGCGGCGGCGGCGGGCGGTCTATAGGGCTCAGACGGGTGGTGCTGCAGCAGCGGGAGCAGGAGCTCGAACGACCCCGTCAGGGAGGGGGTGTCGAGCCCCGGCGCCACGCTCGTGTCGATGCCGGCAAACGCCCAGCCGCCGCCGCCGCCACCGCCGCCGCGCGGGGAGGCGGGCGGCGGCGGCGCGGCGGCGGCGGCGGCGGCGGCGGCGGCGGCGGCGGCGGCGGCGGCGGCGGCGCGGACGATCCGCTCGACCCGCCTCGCCTCGCCCTCCTCGAGCGCGAGCGCCGCCTCGCGCAGGGGGTTGAGCGCGGCGCGCAGTTCGCAGACGAGCGCGCGCGTCGCGGCGCCCGTCACGCGCCCCGCCCGCACGAGCGGCGCGATCTGCGCCTCGAGGCTGCCCGCGCCGCCGCTTCCGCCGCCGCCGCCGCCGCCGCCGCTGCCGACGCTGCCAACGCCGCCGACGCCGCCGCCGCCGCTTCCGCCGCCGCCGCCGCTTCTGCCGCCGCCAAGGCCGCCGCCGCTGCCGTCTCGCCCGCGGGCGTCGAACGCCGCGCGCACGCGCTCGAACGCGGAGCGGAGCAGGCCGTCCGTCTCGGCGCCGAGCGCGAAGGACTGCGCGCCCCCGGGGCGGGGCGCGCCGCCGGCCACGGGGAAGAAGGGGATGACTGGATTTCTCCTCGCGGCGGCGGGGGGGCCGAGCCTCCGGGCGCCGCCGCCGCCGCCGCCGCCGCCGTCCTCGTCAGCGTCGGCGCGCCCGGCGGCGGCGGCGGCGGCAAACCCGTCGCCGTCGCCGTCGCCGCCGCAGCCCGCGGCGATCGCGAAGCGGAAGTTGCCGCGCCCGCCCGTGCGGCGGGAGACCTCGAGCACGCACTCGGCCGCGAGGCGCATCAGCGACGGGGCGCAGCAGGCGACGTACACCGCGGGGTCGCTGGGTCCGTCGCCGCTTGCGTCGCCGTCGGGGCGTCGGGTTGCGCCGGCGCCGCCGCCGCCGCCGTCGCCGCCGTCGCCGCCGCCGTCGTCGTCGTCGTCACCGCCATCAGCTATTCCCCGGACCGCCGCCTCGAACGACACGCTGGTGGCCTCGGTCGCCTCGAGCACGGCGGGCACGTGCCGCAGCAGCAGGCTGGCGCCGCCGGGGGAGGGACCGCCGTTGCTATTCTCGTACCCCCCGCGGACGGGCCCCAGCGACAGCAGGGGGACGCCCTTGCGGCGCGCCAGCCGCTCGAGCGCGGCGGCCAGCGCGGCGACGGGGCTGTCGGCCGCCGAAAAAAAGGACGAGGCGGGAGAGGCGGCGGCGGCGGCGGCGGCGGCGGCGGCGGCGGCGGCGGCGGCGGCGCCCGCCGTAAAAACCCGGCCGGCGGCGAGGCGAAAGACGGCGTCGAAGGGCCGCGTCGACGCCGCCCGCACGGTCTGCACCTCGAGCCCCGGGATCTCCCGCTCGAAGTGGGCCTTGGCGCGCTGCAGAAACGCGCCGGCGACGCTGAGGGCGGGCAGCCACAGGCGCACGGCCTCGGCGTCGCACACGCCCGCGCAGGCGGCGGCCCCCTCGTCGGCGCTAAGCGACCAGCGCGCGGAGGAGGCGGCGGCGCCCCCGGCGCGGCGGGCGTAGCGGGCAAACGCTAGCGCCGTCGCCGCCGTGATCGCGGCCTGCTTGTCCACCTCGCGCAGGTCGATGAAGGCCGTGATCGTGCGCAGGCGGTACGCGGGGCCCGTCGCGCTGCGGCGTTCCTGCGGCGGCATCGTCGCGCGTGCGCCGAGCGTCGTTGCAATGACTCTTGCGCGCGACGAACGGGAACAGGAAAAGGGGGGGGCGTCTGTTGCGAGGTGTCGAAAATAGGGGGGGGGGCGGGCGGTTGGATGCGACGCTGTCGCGCGCGCGAGCAAGTCTTGATGGATCTTATCGAGGGGTAGTTATGACGACTCCGCCGGGAAGCGAGCGATCAAGAGAGAGGGAGCGGCGCCGGATTGTTTTGAAAGCGGGACGGGCGGGCGGGCGAGCGAGCGGCGCGGCCCGCGCGCGCCGGCGACCGACGCCTTGATAAAAGTCGCGGGGTGTGATTGTAAGTTTTCCTTTCTTTCTTGTGAGTTGTCCTGACTCTCGCTGCTCGGCTCGCCCTCGCGCCGCCGCCGCCGCTGTCCGTTCGGCCGCCGCCGTCCTCCTCGCTCGACGGGCCGCCGCCGCCGCCGCCACCGCCGCCCCCTTTGCGGGGGCGATCGAGGCCGAGCGCGCCGCCGCCTCGCGCGTCGCCGAGCGCGAGGCGGCCGTCGGTGAGGCCGCCCCGCGCGCCGCCGAGCTCGAGGCGGCCCTCGGCGAGGCGGTGCAGCAGGGCGACCGCGGGCGCGCCGCCGCCGATGCACGCGCCGCCAAGCTCGAGGCGGCCCTCGGCGAGGCCGCCGCAGCGGCGCCGCTGCTTGTTTACTTCCGCGGACCTTTCGCCTCACCGTTTGCTCAACACACGCATTGACGCCACTCCACCACCGCATACACACCAAGCAAGGTCAATCAGATCCGTCTTCACCTGCCCCTTGACTCGCACCACCAAAGCAAACGAGCGCGCGAGCAAAAAGACGACTCGCAATCAAACGCGCCGCTCGTCTACGCGCGCGGGGCACACGCACGCGCGCGCGCCGAGCAGCTGTCGAGAAGGCGCGCCTGGCGTGCGACCCGCGTCGATCCGTGGGCCTCTCGTGGACTCGCGCGCGCGGACGCAGGGAGAGCCGAACGCGCCCCTTCTCGCTCTCTTTTCCTGCCGACGGCGGACGGCGGCCCCGACCGACGACCCGAGCGACGCGACCAAAACAAAAACCACCAAAAAAAAATGGGCACCTCCCTAAAGTCGGTCGGCATCCCCGTCAAGCTGCTCCACGAGGCCGTCGGCCACGTCGTAACCGTCGAGCTCAAGACCGGCGAGCTCTTCCGCGGCCAGCTGTTCGACGCCGAGGACAACTGGAATGTTCAGCTGAGGGACGTGGAAGCGACCGCCCGCGACGGATCGCGGAGGCACGTGGCCCACCTGTTCGTGCGCGGCGGGCGCGTGCGCCTGTTCGTGGTGCCCGACATGCTCAAGCACGCGCCCATGTTCAAGCGCATCGGCAACCCGCGGGTGTGGGCGGGCAGGGGGATGGGCGCGGGCACCGAGGCGGCGGCGGCGGCCGCGGGGGGCGGCAGGGGCGGCGGAGGGGGCAGGGGGCGGGGCGGGTTTGGGCGCGGGCGGGGGCGGTGAAGGGGCGCGCGCGCGTGGCCCTTGTGTTGGCTACGTTGCCGTACGTTGCCGTGTTTTGCTTTCAATGTTGTTGAGATTTTACAGCGCAAAAAAAGAAACGGTGAAGGGATGACCGGACCAAACCGCGAAAAAAACAAAAAAAAAAAAAAAAAAAAAAAAAAAAAAGGGGCGTGCGCGTCCGATTCGGGGAGCGGAGGGGGGGGTTTCCTCGGCGGCCAGCAGCAGCGGGGACACGGCGTCCACGGCGCGGCGCTGCTTTCGCGCCCTCCTGTAGAGGGAGCGGGGGGGGCGGCGGGCGGTTCGGGTCCGCGCTCTCGCCCTCTCTCGACAAAACACAAATAAAAAACAACTCAGCCGTACACACGCTGGTTGACGTAGGCCGCCGCGAGCGCCAGCTCGAAAAAGGCGGCGTCCCCCCCGCCCCCGCCCTGCTGCGCCGCGCGCGCGCCCGCCGCGGCCAGCTCTGCCGCGCCGCCCGTCCCGCCGCCGCCGCCGCCGCCGCCGCCGCCGCCGCCGCCGCCGCCGCCGCCGCCCGACAAATCCCTCGCGGCTGCGCTCTCGTCCGCCGCGGACCACTCCGTCAGGTTGAACTCGCGGAAGGGCCGCCACGTCTCGGACGCGCGCACGGCGCACGCCTGGCGCGCGGGGCCCCGGCGGAAAGCGTCGAGTGTGTCTTGCCCCCAGCGCAGGGCGCGGCGGCGGCGGCGGCCGCCGGGCGCGGCGGCGGCGGCGGCGGCGGCGGCGGCGACGGCGGCGGCGGCAGGGTCGGCCGCCGTCGGGAGCGCCGCTGCCGCCGCCGGGAGCGCCGCGGCGAGGGTGTCGATGAGCGTGCGCGCGGGCAGGAGGGACGCCGCCGCCCCCGCGTCCCCGGGGAGGACAGATGGCGGCGGCGGCGGCGGCGGCGGCAGGGCGGCCGCCGCCGCCGGCAGCGAGGGAGCCGAGACCGGCGTCGGCGCGGGCGTCGGCGTCGGCGCCGGCGCCGGCGCCAGCGCCAGCGTTAGTTCCGGCGTCTGCTCCAGCGCCGGAGTCACCGCCGGCGCCGGCGCCGGCGTCGGCGCCGGAGTCGCCGCGGAAGGGGGGAACATCTGCCGCGCGAGCTCGGGCGGCGCGGCCAGCAGGGCCGCGGCCGGGTCCCAAAAGTGGGCCGACGGCGGCAGCCCCGCGTCGGCGGCGGCCGCCACCGCCGCCGCCCGGGACGCGACGTAGGCCTCGGCCTGCTCGGGCGTCGCGAGCGCCGCCGCCGACGCGGCCGACGGCAGCGGGGGCGCGGCGCGCCCCGCTGCCCCCGCTCCTCCGGCCGCCGCCGCCGCCGCCGCCGCCGCCGCATCGGCCGCAACGCCCGGGCGGTCGATGCGCACAACGTAGCCGTCGCTGTCGTCGGTGTCGTTGCCGCAGGCCTGCCAAATCATGACGCCCGCAAGAGAAGGCAGGCCGGGAGGGAGATTTTCGGGGGTGGCGGCAGCAGAAGAAGAAGAGGACGACGACAGAGACAGCGCCCGGGCCGCCGCCGTGCCTGCCGCCGCCGCGCGCCGCACCATGCCGCCGACCAGGCGGAACACGCTCGCGCGCTCCTCCAGCGTCGCGCGGTGCCACGTGATGCCAAACTCCTCGAGCACCAGGGGCTTGCCGAGGCCCGCGAACGCCGCGACCGTCGCCGCCGCCGGCGTTCCCGCGCCGTCGCCGCCCCCCACCACGAGCGGCGGCAGCAGCACGCTCGCGGCGGCCGCGCCCGCGACCGGGTCCTCGCGCGCCGCGCCTCGCACCATGCGCTCGGCCGGGTCGGCCCCCGCGCCTTCGTCCCCGGCCCCCGCGAGCGCCGCCCTCAGCGCCAGCGCCGAGCGCAGCCACGGCAGGAAGCAGTCGCGCACGCCGCAGAAGAGCCAGTTCGGGCTGTCGCCGACGCCGCCGCTCGGCGAGGGCCGCCACTCTGCCTGCCGCTCGTACAGGTGGGCGGTGGCGATGTCGACGTCCGCCACGGCCGACAGCGCGAGCCAGTCCTCGCCCTCGCACGCGGCGCCCGCGCCGCTGTTGTGCTGCAGTAAGCGGCCCGCGGCCGCGGCAGAGGCCGAGGCGGCGAGCGCGGCGCTCGCCGCCGAGGCGCGGGCCGGGTCGGTCCCGGGCGGCGGGGGCGGGGGGTCGGGGATGGCCCGCCGCCCTTGTCCGTTGCCGGCGAGCGCGCCGCCGTCGACGAAAAACCCCTCGGTCGACGCCGACACCAGCTGCCGCGGCGCCGCGCGCTTCACAAAGGCCGCCATGTCGGCCAGCCACAGCCAGTGGTCCCGCTGCTCCCCGGGGCCGAAGCATCCCGGGCAGCGCGGCTCGTTCAGCAGGGCCCACGCCATCACAGCAGGGTCCTCGCCGTATCTCAGGCCCGTGAGCGGGTTTTCGCGCGATATCAGGGCGTAGGCGTGCCGCTTGAGCGCGGCCGTCGCGCGCCCGCGGTCGTCGTCGCCAAACAGGCCGTTCCCGCCGCCGCTCGCGCCGCGGCCGTATAGAGAGCGCACGTCGCTGCCCGCGCGCCTCGCGTCCTCCGCGGCGGCGGCCGAGCGGTCAGCGGCCGCGTCGCCGGCCTCTCCGGGCGGGCGGGGGAACAAATACTCCTCGGGCCGCTTGTACGGTGTCCAAAAGTTGCCGAGGGTCAGAACCAGGCGCAGGCCGCGCCTCTTTGCGGCCCAGACCACCCAGTCCAGGGCGGCGGCCTGCGCCGGGTCGTAGGACAGGCGCGCGAAGGAAGAAGCAACAGACGCCGACGATGACGCGGCGGCGGTAGTAGCGTTGTCGCCGTCAACGACAAGGGGAAGAGGGGCCGGCGCCGGCGCGTCGATGCGGGGCGCGTCGTCGTTGAACGCCCACACCCGCACGACGGAAATGCCGGCGCTCGCAAGCGCGTCGAGCGCGCGGGCGACACGCTCTCGCCCGAGCGCGGGCGCGCGGTGCGCCGAGTCGGTCGGGAAAAGCATGTTTGCGCCAACAAAGTAAAAGGGCCTGTTGTCGTCGGCGCCGTCGCTGCCGAGGAAGAGGCGGGAGCCGCGGCGGGTGACGAAGAGGTCGGCGAGGGAGGAGGAAGGGGCGGCGGCGGCGCCCCCTGCCGCCGCGCCTGCCGCTGCCGCCGATGCTGCCACGCCTTCCGCCGGCTGCGCGTCGGCGGGCGACGACAGAAAGAGGACGACGGGCAGCAGCAAAAGCGGCAGCAGCGAGGCCGCGCGCCGCGTGGAGGGCGGCGGCATTTAGCGTTCTTTCTTGTTGTTGCTGATTTCTGGGGTGTTGTTGTGGGAGGAGGAGACAAAAAGGGGATTGTGTATGTTGTCCCCGCGCCGCTGCATTGAATTTTTCGTTTGTCCTCGCAGCGCCTCGAAACGCGCCAAAAAACAAAAAACGACAAAAAGAAATCAAACCTTGAATCTGATCTCGACGAACAAGCGCGCCCTCTTACACAGCGAGGCTGCTAAGATCACGGGTCACAACTGTCTCTGAAAGGGGCGACAAGGCCGGCGAAATGCCTCAGTCCCCCTCGGCCATCGCGGCGTCGCCGCCTCCCGCGTCGGCCGGCGCCTCGTCCGCCGGCCGAGGTTGCGCCGCCGCCTCGCCCTCGCCGGCCTCTGCCGCCGGCGCCTCCGCCGCCCCCTCTTCTCCTTCCGCCGACCCGAAGAGGCCGTTGATGTCGTCGTCGTCCCCGCCCGCGGCCTGCGTGTCCGCGGGCGGCGCCGGGCCCCTGCCGCCGCCGCCGCCGCCACCACCGCCGTCCCCCTCCCCCTCCTCCTCCTCCCCCTCGGCCGACGCCAGCGCCGCCGCCGCCGCGCGCCGCTCCGCGCGCCGCGCCTCCCTCGCCTCGTCCTCGCGCCGCCGCTTGAGCGCCGCGCGCTCGGCCTCGGCGCGCGCGGCCGCCTCGCCCTCGCGGGCTTCCTGCTCGGCGGACCACCCCGCGGCGCGCGCGGCGGCGAGGGCCGCGGCCTCGTCCTCGCGCGCGTGGCGGTCGGCCTCCTCCTCGGCCTCTTCTTGGTCGCCGCCGCCGCCGCCGCCCGCGCCGTTTGCGCCGCCGCCGCCGCCGCCGCCGTTTCCGCCGCCGCCCCCTCCCACCACCAACAGCTGCCCCCAGGCATCCCTCCGCGCCTCGACCTCGCGCGCCGCCAGCGGGCGCAGGCCCACCCGCACGGGCGCGCGCTCGGGCTGGTCCGCCCGCGCCGACCGCGGCTGCAGCCACAGGCGCGTGGGCAGGCGGCGGTAGACCGCCAGCGCCGGGCGGCCGCCGCCGCCGCCGCCGCCGTTTGCGCCGCCCTCGCCGCCGCCGCCGCCGCCGCCGCCGCCGCCGGCCGCCGGCCGGAGCTCGAGGGCCCATAGGGTCGACCCCCCCTCTCCGCCGCCGCCGCCGCCGCCGCCGCCGCCGCCCCCTCCCGTCAGGTCCTCCGACCGGTAGCGGTAGTCCGCCGCCCACACGTGCGCGCCCACCTGGTCCTGCGGCCGGGACGCGTGCCCGGGCTGCTCCGAGCGGCGGGCGGAGGCCAACGCGTCTTCGGGCAGCAAGAGCGCGCCGAGTTTTCCCATGGCGGCGCCCGAGGCGCCGCCGCCGGCGGCGCCGCCGAGCATTTCCCTGTCGCGCTCGCGGTCGCGCTCGAGCCGGGCGGCCCCGGCGGCGTCCGCGGCGTCGTAGATGCTGATGAGCCACCGCTCGGAGGCGGCGCGGGCGGCCGAGGCGGCGGGGCCGAGGGGGCGCGGGGGCCGGCCGCCGCCGGCCGGCGGCGGCGGCGCGGGCGGGGCGCCGGCGCCCGCCGCCGCGCGCGGCGCCGTCAGCGGGGCGGCGAGCGCCTCGCGCGCGCCGGGCAGGCGCGCCAGGGCCGGGGCGTCCACGAGGGGGCCCGTGGCGCCCTTGGGCACGCCGCCGTTTTGGTTGCCGTTGCCGCTTTCGCCGCCGCCGCCGCCGCCGGTTTCGTCGCCGCCGCCGCCCTCGCCGCCGTTGGCGCCGCCGTCGTTCACGCCGCCTCCGCCGCCGCCGCCGCCCCTCTCGCCCGCGCCGAACTGCGCCAGCGCCAAAACGTCCGCCCACCGGTCCAGGTCCGGCAGGATCGGCAGCACCTCGACGGCCCGCAGCGACGGGTTGCGCGGGTGGCGCGGCGCCCGCCTGGCGGCCACGAACGTGGCCTCGATCAGCTCGAGCTGCCGCTCGCGGCTGTCGGGCTCGGCCGCGGCCTCGTCCTCGCGGGTTTGGTTTTGGTGCTGCTGCTGCTGCGGCTGCGACGCGCCGCCGCCGCCGCCGCCCGCCGCGACGGGGCCGCTCGGCCCGGCGCCCACGCGCGCGCGCGCGGCGGCCGAGGTCGGCAGGCCGCCGTGCCCGGCCGCCGCGTCGGGCCGCGAGGAGATGTAGGTCGTGCGCATGAGCCACGAGACGTTGCTGCTGCGGGCGTCGAAGCGGCGGACGCGCCCGGGCGACGACGGGCCGCCGCCGCCGCCGGCCGCGCCCTTGGCGCCGCCGGCGCCGCCAGCGCTGCCGCCGCCGCCGCCGCTCGCTCCTCCTCCCCCTCCCCCAAACGTCTCGGCGCCGCCGCCCCCGCCCGCCGGCAGGCCCAGGCCGACGGCCGTCTCGTCGTCCTCCGCCCCCTCGAGCAGGGCGGCGTCGTCCGGGTGCAGGGCCGGCAGGGGCGAGGAGGCGGCGGCGGCGGCGGCGGCGGCGGCGGCGGCCGGCGGCGGCGGGCCGCAATCGTAGCGGCCTGGGTCGAGCATGCGGACGGCGGCGGCGCCCAGCCCCGCCGGCAGCAGGGGCTCGCGGGGAGGCTCGCAGCGGCGCTCGGGCTCGGCGGGGAAGTGCGCGCCGAGGGCGGCCGGGTCGATGGGGGCGACCAGCATCTTTGGGTCGAAGGGGATCTGTTGCGTTTTTTGTATTTTGTTTTTTGTCGCGAGAGAGCGTTTTTTTTTGGGCGTCGCGGGCGTCAGGCGGCGCGTCTTTGCCGGCGCGGCGGGGTCTCTCGCTTTTCCGGCCTTGCTTTTGCGACGCGAGCCAAGACAAAACCGTTGCAGTCGCACCTCGGGCAGCACGTTGCGGAACCGGATCGCGCACTTGAACGCGGTCGGGCGGCGCAGGCGCGAGGCGAGCAGGTCGGGCTCCCCGCCGCCGCCCGCACGCTTGCGGCCATTGCCGCCGCCGCCGCCGCCGCCGCCGCCGGCCGCCGCCGCCGACCCGCCGCCGCCGCCGTTGGCCGGGGCGTGGTGCGACATTGGTGCGTCGTTCGTCCGGCCCTCTTTCTCCTCCTGGATCGCGGGGTCGAGATGAAGCTGCCCTCCTCCTTCTCCTCCTCTTGCCCTGCGAGGGTGTTGTGGTGTGTGTCTCTTGTCTCGCGCTCGCGCGCACGAAAGGCGGGGCAGCGCACAGCAGATGGAACTTTTTGTTTTTGTGTTCGTGTTTCGCTTCCCTTCCTCCCTCCTCGGGAGAGGGCCCGCCGCCCGAGGGTGTAAGCTAGGCGGCTCGACCAGCGATCAAACCACCCGCGCGCCTTTGATTGGCGGATCCAAGAGACAAGAGGGGGAGAGAGACGCGGGAAGCAGAGCCTCTGTTTTGGCGAACGAAACGCGATGGTGAGGAGGTTCTAAGAAGGAAGATGGTGTCGGACGTTCTATCGCGGTGCGCGTGTGCGGGATGCTGACGCGAGGCTGCCGCCTTTGAAGACGAGCGCGGGCGACGGCGGCGGCGACGGCGGCTTGCGCGGCGCGCGCCGCCGGCC
>Ga0105054_10001535_pt1 | contig 38061 bp, 13 predicted proteins | sample BON02_FD_78091 | JGI IMG/M metagenome (GOLD analysis project Ga0105054, IMG submission 78091) | Freshwater microbial communities from Lake Bonney liftoff mats and glacier meltwater in Antarctica - BON-02 (megahit assembly) | ecosystem: Environmental > Aquatic > Freshwater > Ice > Glacier...
CCCCCGCCTCTCCCCCCCTGTCTACCACCCCCCTGCCCTCTACCCCCCCATTGACAAACCACCCCCCCCCCCCCCCGTCCTGGCTTCGACGGCGTGACCATCGAGTACAAGAACATCTCGTTCACCGTGTGGGACGTCGGCGGGCAGGACAAGATCCGCCCGCTGTGGCGGCACTACTTCCAAAACACGCAGGGCCTGATCTTCGTGGTCGACAGCAACGACCGCGACCGCGCGGGCGAGGCGCGCGACGAGCTGCACCGCATGCTCAACGAGGTGAGAGAGGGGGGGGAGGGAGGGGGAGGGAGAGGCGGGGCGGGGGGAGGGGCGGGCGCGCGACGCGCGACCTGGGGATGGGACGTCGATTGGATCGCTCGACGGCGGCGCGTCGGCGGCGGGGGCCCGGGAGCAAAGAGAGAGAGCCGAGGGGAAAAGAGGCAGACGGCCGCGGCGGCGCCAAACCGAAACCCAGACCAACCCCGAGCAACCCCCCACCCCCCACCGCCCCCCTCCCCTTTGATACGTCACCGCGACCCCGCAAACACACAAAACATCCAACAAAACAACCAACCGAATCAACAGGACGAGCTCCGCAACGCCGTGCTGCTCGTGTTTGCCAACAAGCAGGACCTGCCCAACGCCATGACCGCCGCAGAGATCACCGACAAGCTGGGCCTGCACTCGCTGCGCCAGCGCCAGTGGTACATCCAGTCGACGTGCGCCACGAGCGGCGAGGGCCTGTACGAGGGGCTGGACTGGCTGAGCAACGTCATCAGCAAGGTGTGAGTGACGATGAGACAAGGGGCGGGCGCGCGGGCGGGCGGGGCGGGGGAAAAAGGGGTGGGTGGGAGGGAACGAGCGGCGGCGGCGGCGGGGGGCCTCGCCCCTCCCTCTCTGTCTCTCTCTGTCTTCTCTCGCGCGGGCAGTGGCGCTAGGTGCGATGTGTGGCATAGCGTGGTGTGGTCTCTCTGCTTTGGTTTGTCTCGGCGCGCCGCTGCCGGCGAGCTGGCGCGCGGCTGCCGCCCGCCGCCCGGCGGCGGCGGCGGCGAGGCTCTCGAGAGAGGCACCTGGGGGAAGCACGAGGAAAGAAAAGAGGACGGAGCCCCAGAACCGTGATGCGGCCCCGCGGCGCTCGGCGCTCGGCACGAGCGCACGCGCGCGTTTACATTGCCCGGTGGCAAGGGCCGTTGAGAGGACCACCCCCGCTGACGGAGCGCCGGACCTTTGCCGACCGCCGACCGTTTCAGAAAACACCATAAAAAAACCCCTCATCGCCCATTCTATACACTCAAAAAGGCTCGTTTAGATTCATTTCTCTCTCTCTTTCTCTCGATTTCCGTCCGTCCTCGTGGCGTGGTTGTGTGTAAGCTTGGGCAGCTCGGTGAAACGCGAGTCGCGTTGCGCGACGCAACCAGAGAGATAAAAGGAAGCTGAGCGACGCGGCTGGCAGGAAAACGCACGCCCAACGCCGCCGCGATCCCTCTTTTTTCCTTCCACCTCACGCTGGGTGTCCGAAGGAGGCTTGAGGAAAAAGTTTACAACACACAGCGCCCGATCGAACCATGCAATTCAAAAGGCGCCCATCCCTCGCCTGCTAGCTGCGAGTTACTGCTACTGCTGCTGCTGCTGCTGCTGCTGCTGCTGCTGCTGCCCCGCCCCCGCCACCTCGCGGACCGCCCGCCGGTGCTCCTCTGGAAGCGCTGCCATGAGGGCCGCCACCTGCCCCGGGTGCCGCTCGTGCAGCGCGGCCAGCGCCGCCGCGGCCATCGCGCGCGCCTCCTCGGGCGCCGCGCGTTGGGCGGCCACGGCCGCCAGCGCGCGCACGCCGTCGGCGGCCGCGCCGCCCGCGCGCGACGCCAGCGCGGCGTCCGTCAGCGCATAGGCCAGGGCGCGCACGGCCGGCGCTGTCTCACCCAGGTCCTCGCGCAGCGGCAGCGCGCGCGCCAGTAGCGGGAGCACCTGCTCGAGCAGCGGCATGTCCGGGCCGAGCGCCAGGACCAGGCGGCCGACGGCGCCCGCGCAGTTGTCCAGGACGGAGGGCTCGTCGACGTCGGCGGCAGCGGCGGCGGCGCTCGCCGCCGCCGCTGCGCCCCCCGCCCCCCCCATAAGCGGCGCGGCCGCCGCCAGCGGCGCAAAGTGCGGGTGCAGGGCCTGCAGGATGCGCGCAACGTGGGCGGCGGCGGCGGGAGGGTAGGCCTCGACCAGGGCCCCCACCGCAAAGGCGGCGTTCTGGCGGTTGGTGGCGTCGGGGGGCTCGGCGCACGCGACGGCGCCGGCGCCGCCGCCGCCGCCGCCCGCCGCTGCCGCCGGCAAGGCGCCGTCCGGCCTGAGGTCGTCGAGCACGAGCGGCAGGCCCCGCTGCGCGAGGGCGGGGACGCGCGCGCCGACCAGCTGCGCCACCTCGCTGACCACCCCCGCCGCGGCCGCGCGCACGGCCGCGGGCTGGCCCTGCGCCAGGCGCGCCAGCAGGGGCTCCAGGTGCGCGCCCTCAAACACGCGCGCAAATGCGTCGGCGCCAAGCGCACCGGCCAGCGCCGCGAGCACCTCGCCCGCGGCGCTCACCAGCGCGTCCTCGCCCTCGCCGTCCGCCGCGCCGCACCCGCCCGCGCCGTCCTCGTCGTCGTCGTCGCGGTCGGCGGCGGCGGAGGCGGCGGCGAGTTGGTGCTTCGCGCCTGGCGCGCGCACGGTCACGCTCGCGTCGGCGCCAGCGCCACCTCCCCCTCCTGCGCCTGCAGCGCCTGCCCGCTCTCCCTCGTCCGCGCCGCCGCCGCCGTCGTCGTCCCCGCCGCCGCCGTCGTCGCCGTCGTCGCTGTCGGCCAGCCCGTTCTGGCACATGGCCGCGCCCGCGAGCAGCGCGGCAGCGGCCTTGCTCGCGGCCTCGAGGTTGGCGGGCCCGACGGCGGCGGGCGGGAGGGCGCGCAGCACGCCGGCGAGGGCGGTCATGGCGGCGGCCGTGGCGTCGGCGTCGGGCTCCTCGTCGATGGGCGCGATCAGCAGCGGGATGGCGGCGGCGGCGACGGCCACGCTGGCCGGCGGCACGGGAGCCGCAGAGGCAGCAGCAGCAGCAGCGGCAGCACCACCGCCAGCCCCCGCAGCCCGTCCCCCGTCGCCTTCGTCCGCGCGCCTGCCCCCCGCGGCCACGTGCACGGCGACCACCACGCTCTTGATCGCGGGCGCCGCCGCCGCGCGCAGCTCCTCGTGCGAGTGATACATCACGTCTTTGAGCGCCGCCATCGCCGCCTCGGCAAACGGCGGCGCGAATGCGAGCGGCGCCGCCTCTGCGTAGGCGGCGAGCGCGGCGGTGGCCGCCACCATCTCGTCGAGCAGGCCCGTGCGCACGCCCATGGCGCGGCGGGCGGCGGCGTCGTCGTCGTCGTCCTCGTCGTCGGCGTCCTCGTCGTCGTCGTCACCGCGGACGGACTGGCTGCCGGAGGGGGTCGGGTCGGCAGAGGCGGCGGCGCCGGCCATGGCGGCGGCGGCCGCGCCGCCGCCGCTGCTCGCGCCGCCGCCGCCGGCCGCCGCGCCCGCGCCGTCCTCGCGCCGCATCGACGCCAGGGCCAGGGGCGCGACGCGCGGGATCCAGGGGGCAAAGTCGGCGCCGAGGGTCGCGGCCACGCGCTCGAAGAACCCGTGCGCAAACTCGCGCAGCTCGCTGGCGCCGTCGGCCTCGGCCCCGCCGTCGTCCTCGTCGTCCTCCTCCTCCGCCTCCTCGTCATCGTCGTTGCTGCCGCCGCCGCCGCCCCCCGGCGGCGCCCCGTTGGCCATGGCCGCCTCGAACGCGCGCAGCTGCTGCTGCTGCAGCGCCCGCGCCTTGGCGTCCAGCTGCGACGCCACCTCAAATCCGCTCAGCGCCGCCTCCATCAGCCGCGGCAGCGCGGCCATCATCGCCGCGTCGCGCGTCGTCGCCGCCGACGTCGCGCCGTCGCCGCCGCCGCCCAAGCCGCACACCGCCTCGGCGACGATGCCAGCGCATTCCGTCGCGCGGCACCGGGGCCCCACGGCGTCGCGCGCCGTGGAAGGGCCCGGCCCCCCGCCGCCGCCTGGAGCGCCCCCGGCCCCCGCGCCGCTCATAAAGTGGTCCAGGACGGGCAGGACGGCGCCCACGTGCGGCGCAAAGGCGGCGCCGGCCGAGCCCGCGGTCGCCGACAGCGCCGTCAGCGCCATCTCCTGGACGGCCCCCTGCCCGCGAGAGGACGCCAGCACGCCCACGAGCCCGTGCACCAGCGACGGCACGTAGGGCGCGATCTCGTCCGCCTCGAGCCGCTCGCACAGGGCGTTGAGGGCGTAGCACGCGCGCTCGCGCACCTGCGGCGTGGCGTCCAGCGCGACGAGCTCGAGCACGCGCGGCAGCAAGAGCGCGTGGCAGGCCGGCGACGAGACCTCGGGCTGCAGGTGCTCGGCCGCCTGGCCGAGCGCGAAGGCGGCGGCGCCGCGCACGTCGGCCGAGGAGGCGTCGCCCAGGCAGGACAGCAGGAGGGGCAGGGCCTCGGCCAGGCGCGGGCGCAGCTCGTCGGCGCAGCCCTCGCAGAGGACGGCGAGGACGTTCATGCTGCCCGCGCGCGCGGCGGCGGCGGCCTCGGCGTTTGCGGCGGCGTTTGCGGCGGCGGCCCCGGCGTCGCCCCCTGCGGCAGCGGCCGCGCCGCCGGCCCCTCCTGCTCCGGTCCCCGCGGCCGCTGCCGCCGCCGTCCCCGCGCGGCACACGAACGCCCACGCGGGCGGGAAGACCGCCTCGGTCGGCAGCTCCAGCGCGAGCACGTCGAGCGCCTGCGCCGCCGCGCGGCACGGAGGCATCTCGCCCGCGCCGTCGTCCTCGTGCCCCTCCGGCAGCGGCTCGGCCGCCACCGCGCACAGCGCCGACACGAGCGCGTGCGCGAGCGGCAGCTGCCGGCCCAGGGCGCGCGGCCGGGAGCGCGCGGCCGCGTGCACGACCATGAGCGCCTGCTCGCGCAGGTCGGCGTCCAGCGAGCGCTCCGACGCCGCCGCCATCGCCACCTCGAGCGCCGCCTGCAGCGCGCCGCCCGCCACCGGCAGCACGCCGGGGCGGTGCTCGGCGGCCTCGACCACCTCGACGAGCGCCTGCAGCGCGCGCGCGAGCTCGGCGCCGTCGCCCTCGCCGCGCACCTGCGCGCGCAGCAGCTGCAGCAGGGCGGGCAGGATGGTGCGGCGGAAGCCCTCGGCCGCCCGCTTGCCGTCGACCAGCCCCAGCGCCGGCTCGACGGCCGCGAGCGCCGCCGCCCGCACGGCCGACGCCGCGCGCGCGTCCGGCGCCGACCCGGCCCCGCCCGCGCACCCGGTGTCCGCCAGGCCCGCCGCCACCGCGGCCTGCACCGCCGCGCCGTGCGGGGCCAGGTGCTCGGGCGCCGCCTCGCACAGCGACGCGAACAGGAGCATGGCGACCTCGCGGTGCCCGGGCGACGGCGCTGCCGCACACTGCTGCAAAAAGGCCATGAGCGGCTTCTGCCACGCAGGGAGGGCCAGGCGCGCGACGGCCGCGACCGCGTCGGCCACGGCCCGGCGCACAAAGTGCTCGGGCTCGGCGGCCAGGCGCTCGAGCAGCATCTGCTGCACGCCCGAGCGCAGGGCGGCGCTCAGCGTCCGCCAGTGCCGCGGCAGCGCCTTGCGCAGCAGGACCGCCGACAGCTGGCGGACGCGCGGGTCGGCCGCGGACTGAAGGCGGGCCGCGAGCTCGGCGACGGCCTCGGGGCGCGCGAGGGCGGGCTTGAGTGCGGCCTCGGCTTGGCGGCGGACCTGGTGTTTTTTTTGTGGATGTTTTGGTTGGTGTCGTTGTTTTCAAATCTCGGCGGTGAGCGGCGGCGATGGCGATGATGGCGGCGATGTGTCGGGGGGCAGGAGGGAGGCCCGCGCCGCCTCGTCGCGCGCTTGCTGGACAATGCCGCCGACGCCGTCGCTTGCTGCTGTTGCTTGTGCCTGTCGCTGCTCGGAAGGAGGGCGGCGTTTGCCTTGTGCTTTTTGCCGTTGTCGCAGTTTCGTGTCTCCTTCTCATTCGCCGCCGCCGCCGCCGCCACTGGCACGGACGTGACGATGAGACCAGCGACGATTGCTCATCGTCTCGCCAACAGCGCCGGACGCTGGCGCGCGCGCGCGCCGACTCTTGTCGTTGCCATCGCACTCACATTGTTGTCGTGAGAAAGGCACGCCGCTAGGACGTCGTCGACGGACGCCATGGTGGCGGCAGCGGCACAACAAGACGTGCCGGGTGGACCCGTGTTGGTGGTGGACGTTTGTGTGTCTCTCTCTCGACAATGAGGCGTGGGGGTCCGGTGCGCCGCCGTCGGATAAGGCCTCCGGTGAAAGGCGGTTTCGACGGCGTCTCGCGCCGCAAACAAAAAGATGCGGCGCCGCAGCCACACCATTTTCCTCCAAACCAGACCGCCGCAACCAAGTCTTACTGTATACGACTGTCTGCACATCCTCGCAAACAGAGGCGCACACACGCCCTCCTACGTTTGAGAAACGAGAGAAGCACCTCACACACCGCGCAACACCATGCTGGGGAAGCGCGCGGCCTGCGCGCCCGCCCGCGCGGGCGCTCAGCCGGTCGTCGCGGCGCGCGCCATCGTCAGGTAGGCCGTGAACACCAGCTCCGAACGGGCGTGGACCCAGGGGGCGATCCAAAGAACCAGAAGGAGAAAGAGAGAGGTGGAGGGAGACACCCGCGCTCTCTCGTGCACGCGCGCCCGTCAGTCTTTGCCCTGGAACCAGCATCCGCATCATCATCAGCGCCGGCATCAGCTCCGCGCGTGCCCGTTTCATTGACTCGCGTGGCGGGAACAGAGAGAGGAGAGGAGAGGCGAGGAGGAGGACCCAACCACGCAGAGAGGTCCCCCCCCTCTCTCGACGTTCGGCGTCGTCGCGGGCACGGCACCGCGATCACACCACATAGAGTCGCATGGGTACAACTGACCCGCCGCCACCCCTTCTTCCCTCACACAAACCTTGAAAATACACAGCATCCGCGCCCCGTCGTCGCCGTCGCCGTCGCCGTCGCCGTCGCCGTCGCCGTCGCCGTCGCCGTCGCCGTCGCCCGCCGCCGCCAGCGCCCCGTTGTCCTCCTCCTCCTCGCCGCGGGTCTTGACGCCCGGGCCCGCCGCCAACGCCGCGCCGCGCAAGGGCGTCCTCACCTCCCAGCGCCCCTACCCCTCCGTGATCTGCGGCCAGGGCCCCCCCCCGCCCAACCCCCTCGTCGTCGAGCGCTTCCAGGGCGTCGTGTCCCAGCTGTTCCAAGCGCGCATCGTCCGCGCGGGCGGCCCTGTCGACGACGACATGGCCAACCTGATCGTCGCGCAGCTTCTATATTTAGATTCCGCCGACGCCTCGCGCGACGTCACCATGTACGTCAACAGCCCGGGCGGCAGCGTCACGGCCGGCATGGCCGTGTTCGACACCATGCGCCACGTGCGGCCGGACGTGTCGACCGTGTGCATCGGCCTGGCCGCCTCCATGGGCGCCTTTTTGCTGGCGAGCGGGCAGCAGGGCAAGCGCTACTCGCTGCCCAACTCGCGCATCATGATCCACCAGCCGCTGGGAGGCGCGCAGGGGCAGGCCACCGACATCGAGATCCAGGCCAACGAGATCCTGCACCACAAGCTGACGCTTAATGGCTACCTCAGCCAGTTCACGGGCCAGCCGATGGACGTCATCACGCGCGACACGGACCGCGACTTTTTCATGAGCCCGCAGGAGGCGATCGAGTACGGCCTGGTGGATGGGATAGTGTCTCGGGCGCACGAGCTGCGGGCGCGGGAGCTGGCGGTGTGATTTGGCCGTCGGCGGGGGCGCGGGGACCGCGACTCTTTTGTCGTGAGAGAGGCCGCCCGCAGGAGGACGATCGAGTGCTCGCGGCTGGTTGGACGGGTGGTCGTGTCGCGGGGAGCGCGAGCTGCGGGCGCGGCGGGGGGGGTCTTGGGGCGGTCCATAGAGCGCGCACCGCGGGGCGCGGGGCGGGGGCTTGGGGCTGGAGATCGTGTGACGATTGCCGGGGGGGGGGGAGCCGGTGTCTCGCGCTTTGTTCCGTCGGTCGGGGCGTGTGGTTTGGCGACGGGGCGTGTTTGTGTTTGTGTGCGCCCCCCCCCGCCCCTATCGCCCGCTCTTCCTCATTTTCGTTTTCTCATGCAAGCGTGTAACTTGTCGAAATGGCGATTTGGTTGTGTGTTGTCGCCGCTGTTGTTTCTCGCAGCGCGGGCAGGCGCGCGATTTTCCCCCGGTCATTTGCAGGGTCGCCGTCGGCGTGTCGAGAGAAAATGCGCCGATCATGCGGCGCGCCCACGCCAAACCACAATAAGGGAGGGTCATATCCGCCTTCCCAAGGCGCCAAACAAGCAGAAAGCAAACAAAAAGCACAAAAGAAGAATGCCGCTGGACGGCGCCGCCGATCTGGTCGGCATCATCGAGAGCGTCGGCTTGCTCGTCGCCGTGCTGGCCGTCCTGCCCTTCTGCATGCGGTCGGCGGCGCGCCACTACGACCAGCAGGAGGAGAACCGCGCAGCGGCCGAGGCGTGGGCGCGGCAGACGGGCGGCCGGCGCGACGCCAATGCGTGGCGATTCGGCAGCACGCCCGTGCGCGCGCGCGCTGAGGCTGGCGGCGGCCGAGGGCGCGCGCGGCGCCGTGCTGTGCCCCGCGGGCGCCGAGCTGCGCAAGCACATCGCCTCGACCCCGCGCCCTTCTCGGCCGACTTTCGCCCCCAGCGCCCCCCGCGCCTCCGCCACCGCTTCTGCCGCCCGAGCCGGCCGCCGCGCCCGCCGCCACCTCGGCCGCGCACCCCGCGCGCGCTCACACGTCGATACTGCTCCACTGAGTTTGACGGCCGGCCGGCGCTCGGCGCTCGGCCCTCGGCACTCGGCGCTCGGCACTCGGTGCTCGGCGCTCGGCGCTTGCTCTTCCGGGCGCTTGCTCTTGTGGGCGCGCGCCTTCGATCCTGTCGGACTGGAAAAACGCGCCGATCGAGCGGACAACGCCCGGCGCGCCGCCGGCGCCGGCGGACCGACGAGCGGCCTCGTCAAAGACAGCCCCGGCATGATGGCGGCGAGGGTCTCGCGCAGCGAGCGCGCGCTCGCCGTGGCCCGGCTGGCGACGGCCGTGGCGGCGCCCAGCGCAGCGAGCGCGCGCGCCGCCGACTCTGCGCGCGCGCGGGCCGTGGCCGCCTGCGAGGTCGCCACCGCGCGGCTGTTCCGCGCGGACGCGGCCTCCTTCGCGCAGGCGTGCATCGTCCTCGACGATTCGCTGACGCCGCTCAACGCGCGCCAGGACCGCCGCGTCACGCGCCAGTGCATGTCCGACCTCGCGCCCGCGGCCCCTCTGCTGGAGCGGCACCTCGCGACGCTCGAGGGCGCGTAATTGGCCGAGTTTGAGCGCCGCGCGCGGCCCTTTCTCGACGTGGCGCGCGACTACGAGGCCTCGCTCGCGCCCCCGACGCTCGCGCCCCCGACGCTCGCGCCCCTGTCGCTCGCGCCCCTGTCGCTCGCGCCCCTGTCGCTCTCGCCGTCGCCATTGCCGTCGCGGCTGCCGTCGCCGTCGCAGTCGAGCGGGCCCCCTCTACCGCCCCGCCCCATCAGCCTCGCGCGGGTAGCGTTTGCGTTTATGGGGCTCGGGTCCCGCTCCGCCTCCGACGTCATGTCCGTCGCGCTCCTAAGCGCCGGCGGGCCCTCGGGGGCGGCAAGCAGGAGCGCGCGAGCCGGGTCCAGCAGCGGCGCCGAGCGCGCGCAGAGGCCCGCCGCCGCCAAGAACATCTGCGCCTACGGCCGCTGCGCGAGCCACGGCGGGACGATCGAGCCCGAGCGCTTGAAGAAAAAGCGGCCTCGTGGCCCGCTACTGCGGCGCCGAATGCCAGAAGGCGGCCTGGCCCTGCCACTGCCACATGTGCCCGGTTCTGAAAAAGGCGCGAGAGGCTGCCGCCGCTGCCGCCGCTGCTGACGCTGCCTCGGCGCCGGCGTAGGGCGTCGCGCGCGCCTCACGGGCGCCCCTTTTGCGCGGTGCGGCCTGATGACGAGGGCGAACACAAACGGGGGAAACAGTTGAAAACAGACGCTGACGCCGCCGCGCTCTCTCGCACGTTCGTATTCTCCTGCTCGGCTAATGGGTCTCATATTCACAAAAAGGTTGGTTGGAAGCGAATTCATACCGAAATCAAGCTGGAAAAAGCAGGCAGGAGCGGCAGGAAGGGCGGGATTGATCGGAGATGGCGCGGCGGGGGTTTGGGAAGATCGAGGCTAAAAACAAGAGACGAGGGGGTCGTCGGACGACGATGACGACGGTCGGGCGTGTGGTTCCTGTCGCCGTGATGTTTTCGAGGGGGAGGAAGGAGAAGGGAGGGGCGTCACACGGTGGAAAGGGTGGCGGTAAAGACCTGCGTTTTAAAAAGATCGGACAGGAAGATTCTCGGGGCGGGAACGGGCGGGCGCGAGCGCCACGTCGACCGGCCGAGGCGGCGTATAAAGAGAAAAGGATGAGGTCCGCGTGTTCCGGATGAGTAAACACATGGAGAAAAAAGTGACAAAATAGGAGGAGGGGGATGGAGTGGAAGCTGTCGTGACGACAAACGTCGTCTGGTGTGTCGGCTCAAGAGAGCCGCAGCACGAGCTCCACCGTTGCGGCCGGCGCCGACGCGGGCGCGGCGGCGGCGGCGGCGGCGGCGGCCTGCGCGGCGACGGCGGCCGCAGCCTCGGCCTCGCGCTGCTGCTGCCGCTGAAGCTGCAGCGCCGCGGCCACCCCGGCGGCCGCGCCCAGCGGCGGGGCGCTCGCCATGCCGCGCGACAGGCCGCCGCCGCCGCCGCGCGCCGGGCCGGCCAGGGCGCCGCCGCCGCCGCCGCCGCCGCCGCCGCCGCCGCCGCCGCCGTTGCCCCCGCCGCTGCCGTTCCCCGGGGGCGCCGGGGCCGAGGCCGAGTCCGCCTCAAAGACCAGCGCCGACAGCGCCTTGATGTAGTTGTCCTGCGTGAGCTTGAGCGCGACGACCTCGCCGCGCGCGCGCGCCGAGTAGGCGCAGGGCGGGGGGTCGTCGCGCATGGCCACCTCGCCCGCCACGTGGCCCGGGCCGCGCACGTCGACGATCACCTCCTCGCCGCCCGCGCCAAACGGCGCGGACGTCGACGCCGCAAAGGCGCCGCCGCCGCCGCCGCCGCCGCCCTGGGCGGCCGCAGAGGACGGCGCGCCGCCGCCGTCGGCCGGCTCGTGGCCCACGGCCCACGAGCGCCGGCGCGAGCGGAGGTCGCGCGCGCGCGCGCGGTCGATGTGCAGGCGGCCGTCGACGGCGACGGGCGGCAGCGCGGGGGGCGCGGCGGCCGCCGCCGCCGGCGGCTGCGGCGGGAAAAAGGGCCCGCCGGGGCCGCCGCCGAGCGCGTCGAGCGTCAGGGACTCGTCGATGTCGACCGTGAACGACTGCTCGAGCGAGGCGCCGGCAGAGCCTCCGCCCCCGCCGCCGCCGCTGAGGCCGCGCCCGCCGCCGCCGCCGCCGCCGCCGCCAGAGCTACCGGCTCCTCCGCCGCCGCCCGCCGCGCCCGAATGACCGTAAAAATTGTCGTCCTCGTCCTCGTCCTCGTCCTCGTCGTCGTCCTCGTCGTCCTCAAAGTAGCTGTAGTCGGCGCCTGCGGCGGCGTCGTTGCGGCCGAGGGCGCCGAGGCCCGACGACTGCAAATGGTCGCCGCCGCCGCCGCCGCCACTTCCGCCGCCGCCCGCCGCCGCCGCCGCCGCCGCCGCCGCCTCGGCGGCCGCCGCGCGCCGCTCCGCCCGCCGTGCGGCCCGCGCCCGCGCGCGCCGCAGGGCCGGGAGCATCTCGGGCGGGACCAGCAGCTCCACGTCCCCGGACATGATGAAGTAGACGCAGTTGGCCGCCTCGCCCGACCGGAAGAGGTACTCCCCCGGCCGGAACACCTTTTCCTTGAGGCGCGCGCGCAGCATTGAGACGGTCGACCCGCGGTCGATGGCGCCGAGCGTCTCCTGGTCGGTCACCTCGATGGGCGCGAGGAGGGAGGGGGCGGGGGCGGGGGTGGGGGCGGGGGCGGGGCCGGGCGCGGGCAGGGGCAGGGGCGGGGAGGTATGGGGAAAGGGCCCCTCGGGAGGGGGCTCGGCGCCGGCGTCGGGGGCCGGGCAGGGCGCCGCGGCCAGCGCGCGCTCGGCGGCGGCGGCGGCGGCGGCCAGCCGCGCGGCGCCCTCGCGCGCGGCCGCCTCGGCGCGCGCGGCGCGCGCCGACACGAGCGAGTCCTCGACCGCCAGGCGCCCGCCGTCCGTGACCCAGGGGTGCCGCGCCACCTCGCGCAGCGTGGCCCGCGCGCGCGGGTCCTTCTCGAACAGGCGCGCGAGCAGGTCGCGCAGGTCGGCGCTGACGGGCACGTCGGCCGGCAACTGCAGCGGCTGCTCGACGATGGCGCGAAAGACGTCCAGCACGCCCCACTGCTTTGCGCTTGCGCTTACGCCGCCGGCGCCGCCGCCGGCGCCGCCGCCGCCGCCGCCGTCGGCGCCCGGCGGCGTCGAGGGGGACGGCGCAAAGGGCAGGCGGCCGTACACGAAGCAGAAGAGGCAGGCGCCCAGGGCCCAGACGTCGGCAGCAAAGGGGCTGGGCGCGCCGCGGCGCGAGATGTCGGCGGCGGCGGCGGCGGCGGTCGCGGCCTGGAAGCTCGCGACCTCGGCACCGGCCGCGCCAAAGGGCGTCGGCGGTGGCGGCGGCAGCGGCGACGGCGGCGGCGACGAAGGCGGCGACGCAAGGCCCGCCGCCGCGCCTGCCGCCGCCGCGCCCGTCGTCGCCGCGCCCGCCGCCGCCGCCGCCCGCTCCCTCTCCCGCTGCCGCTGCTGCGCCTGCACCTGCACCTGCCGCGAGTACTGCTGCGGCACCAGCGGCACCGGCCCCGCGGAACCGATGCCGATCAGCTCGGGCGCCGTGAAGGCCGGCGTGCCCAGGTGCGCCATGCGCGCCTGCTGCGCCGCGCGGCCGTCGACCACGCGCGAGCAGCCAAAGTCGCCGATCTTGAGCACGCCGCACCCGGACACCAGCAGGTTCTCGGGCTTGACGTCGCCGTGCACGACGCCCTGGTAGTGGAGGTAGTCCAGGCCCCGGACGGCCTGGCGGAAGTAGTCGGCGGCCACCTCCTCCGGCAGGCGGGGGAAGCCGCGCGGGTCGCGCGAGGTCGACAGCACGGGCCCGCGCTCCAGGTACTCCATCACCAGCATCAGGTACTGCCCCCCGGGCGGGTCGATGACCTCGCGCAGCTTGACCACGTTGGGGTGGTCCATCTTCTTCATGATGGCGATCTCGCGCGTGAGCTCGTCGATGTGGCCGCCGCCGCCGCCGCCGCCGCCGCCGCCGCTTGCGGGTGCGGCGCCGCCGCGCAGAAAGGCGAGCGCGGCGGGCGGCAGGTCGGCGCCGGGCGCGTTGGCCGCGCCCGGGCCCTGCGACAGGCGGCGGGCCGACTTGCGCAGGCCGCCCATGCGGGGCCCGCCGAGGACCGCGCCGCTGCTGCCGAGCGGACCCGCCGCGCCGCTGCCGAGGCCGGCGTCGCCGCCGCCGCCGCCGAGGCCGCCGGGCGCCGCGCTGCCCACGCCGCCGCCGCCGCCGCCGCCGCCGCCCGCGTGCCGGAGCGCGCGCTGCAGGTGCGCGCGGCTCATCATCTTGACGGCCACGAGCTGCCCGTCGACCGTGTTGAGGCACAGCTTGACCTTGCCGTAGCTCCCCCGGCCCAGCGTCTTGACCACCACGTACTGGTTGATCACGGTGACGCCCGTGGCGCCGTCGCGCCCGACCTGCAGCTGCGCCGTCTCGCGCGGCGGGCGGCGGGCGCGGCCGGCGCCGGCGCCGAGCGCGGCGGCCGCAAACAGGCCCGCGGCGGGCCCGCCCGGGGCGCGCCGCCCGGTGCCGGCGGCGCCGGACAGCAGCGAGCCGGCGCCGATGCCGCGCAGGCCGGCCGCGAGCTTGGCGCGCAGCTCGCCGTCCGTCTCGGCGGCGCGCTCGATCAGGCGCTGGAGCTCGACCAGCGACAGCAGCGGCGGCTGCGGCGGCTGCGGCGGCTGTTGTGGCGGCTGTTGTGGCGGCGGCGGCTGTTTTGGCGGCAGCTGCGGCGGCAGCGGCGGCGGCAGCGGCGGCTGGGGGCTCGACGCGCCGACGCCGCCGCCGCCGCCGCCAGACGATCGCCGCGTCGCGGCCGCCGCCGCCGCCGCCGCCGCCATCGCGACCGACCCCCCCGCCCCCGTCATAGAGCTCGCCGCCGTGCCGCCGCCGCCAAAGCCCGTGCTCTCGCCAGAGGCGCGCGGGCTGCACAGCGTCGACTGCTGCGGCGTGCCCGACGAGCGCGGCGTGGGGTACTCCTGCTGCCGGTTCGGGGCGACGATGCTGCTGGTGGGCGTCGCCCAGGGCGCGCGGCCCGCGGTCGTCGAGGCGGCGTCGTCCGTGGTGCCGGCAAAGTCGCTGCCGACGGAGCTGGCTGTGGCGGTCGCGCCGGCGTAGGGGCCATAGGGGGCGTAGGAATACCGCTGCTGCTGCTGCTGCTGCTGCTGCTGAGTCAGCAGCGCCTGGCGGCCCGCGGCGCCGCCGATCGGGCTGCCGGAGACGGTCGCCGAGAGGCTCGGGTTGAGGGGCCCGAGGGCGGGGCGCACGCGGGGGAGCAGGCGGCCCGAGGCGGCGCCGGCAGAGACGCTGCGGCCCGGCGGCGGGCGGCGCGCTGTTGGTGCTGCTGCTGTGGTTATTGTTGGCGCGGTGCTGGTGAAGCTGGTGCTGCTGCGCTGCGGCGCTGGTGCTGCTGCTGCTGGCGGCGCTCGTGCTGTCGCTGGCGATCTCGCTGCTGCTGGTGCCGCTGGTGCTGGTGCTGCGCCTGCTGGTGCTGCCGCTGGCCCTGATGCTGGTGCTGGTGCTGCCGCTGGTGCTGGTGCCGGTGGTGGTGGTGCCGCTGCCGCCGCCGCCCCCGCTGGTTCTGGTGCTGGTGCTGCGGCGGCCGCGACAGGGAGCCCCGCCTCGGCGGCGGCGGCAGCAGCGGGCGCGGCGACGGCGGCGCCCCCCTGACGGGACGCGCCTGCTGCGGCGGCGGCAAGGTCGTCATGCCGCTCCAGCGCCGCCTCGCCCGTCGGCAACGCCGCCGCTGCGGCTGGCGCGGCCGCCGGCGCCTGCGATGCAGCAGCAGCACCAGCGGGCGACCGGGACGACGGCGCGCCGCTGCCGACGCCCGCGACGCCGGCGGCCGTCGCCGCTGCCGCTGCCGCCGCCGAGACCGGGCCGCCTGCGCTCGCCGGCGCGCCCGCGCGCGCGGGCACCCTGTCGGTTTCACTGGTAGGAATGTCGAGGGAGGAATGTCAGTCGGAAGGCGGGGGAGAGGCGTTAGGTTGGAACGAGTCTTGGCGCAAAGGGGACCCGTTTGGGGAGGAGGGTTGGGACGCGTGTGTCACGCCCGCCCCACACGAGCACACAGTGCGCCATACAAGCTTCACACGTGCGTCGATCTGCCTGCATGCTGCACCACTCACCCCTCTGGTGGCGGGCGCGAGAGGCACCCGCCCATTGTCGTTTCGACCCCCTCCCTCCTTTTTTTGGCTGCGTCGGTCACTCCATTTCAGGAGGAGGAACGGGGGAGGGGGTGTGTGATGGTGAGCAGGGATAAGCAGACGTTACTAGTGGGCGTGAGCGGGGTGGAGGCGGGCGCTGCAGGCTGAGAAGAAGGGCGTCTCTTTGTCGCAACCGCGCCGGCGGCCGGCGGCGGGGACGCCGACTCATCGCTGGGCGACCAACCCGTCGTGTCGAAACGAATTTCAATTCAACACACAATCAAGAGGCTCGTCAATTGATGGGCGTCTCGGGCGTCGGCCGCTTCCACACGCGCTTTTGGGTCGCCGTGTGGTAGTAGTACCTCTTGCCGGACGGGGCCGCGGCCGACGCCCAGCCGGCCGGCAGCGGCGGGCCCTCAGCCGCCGCCGCAGCGGCCGGGGCAGGGGCGGCGGCGGCGGCGGCTGCCGCCGCCGCAGCAGGCATCCCGCCCAGCACCGGCGGCGCGCCCCCTCCCCCTGATCCTGGCGCGGCCCCTCCCGCGTCCATGACCGGCGCGGCCATGATCGGGCCTGCCGCCGCCGCCAGGCCCCCCCGCGCCCCCACCATGACCGGCGCCGCCGCCGTCACCGCCCCCCCCCCGCCCGCCGCGACCGACGCCGCCATCATCGCCTGCTGTTGCGCCAGCATGTGCTGCTGCATCAGCGCGTGGTGCGCCTGCTGCTGCTCGAGCGCCGCAGCGCGCGCCTGCGCGTACGTGCGCGCCGCCCGCTCCAGCGCCGCCGCGTCGACGCGCCGCGCGTTTTTCGCCGCGCGCATCTGAGACTCGAAGAGCGGCGGGCGCAGCACGAACTCGCGCTCGCCGTAGATGGCCTTCCAGGGGACGCTGCCGTTGGGGCACTCGGCGGCCATGTGGCCGACCTGGGGTGTGTGTGTTTGTTGCGTTTTGGAGGGCAAGCCGGGGGGGGGGACGGGGTGAGGTCTGGGGCCCGACTCGCTGCGCGCTGGCGGCGGCGGTCGCGGCGCAAAGCAGAAAGAGGCACGGGCACAAGACAAGACTCACGATTCCGCACAGGTTGCAGCCGCGCGGGTCCCACGAGGGGTCCCGCCGGAGCTTGTGGTGCATGTCCATCGCGGGGCCGCTGCTGCTGCCGCCGCTGGCGTCGCCGCGCGCTGCTTGGATCGGGACGCGCGCGCGCCGCCGCCGCCGCCGCTCGCCCCGAACGCCGCGCTGCGACACCGACCGCCGCCTTGGTCTGTTGTGGCGCGTGCGCGGGTGCGGCTTGCGGCGCCGATAGCCGGGGGTGCTGCCTGTGGCGTGGGTGGACGGAGGCGTCTCACGCGCGTGCAGCTACGAACTCGTCTTGCCCGCAAGTGAATTTTGGGTGTGCTTTTGCTGTTCGCTGTTCGCTGTTGGTGATATGTGGGCGAATGGCGGGTTGCGCTGATTGGTATTTGTGCAGTTTGAGGCCTGCGTGTCGCGTTGCGTCGATTTGAAGACAAAACAGCAGGCCAAAACGAAAGAGAAGCTCCATCTGACACAAACGAGCAACCTTTCCGGCAAGAACGCGTCGCATCAAAGAGCCGACGCATCAACGACATGGCTGCGCCTACCCGACCCGCGTGATCAAATAGAGGCGCTTGCTGCACGCAAAAAACCCAACTTCTGTTCCGAGAATCGCCATTCACCATCAGGCAAAAAGCGCGCACCCCACATGACCGCCGCCGCGTGACCAGCGCCACCACGCTCACCTCGAGGAGCACCTCTCCCCCCCCAAAGCAAAGAAGCAATGGACTCGCTGCTCGCGCTCGCCGGCGTCGAGGGCGGCGGCGGCGCGGCGTCGCACGGTCACGGCGGCGGCGCCGCCGACACCAAGCCGGCCGACACGGTCGCGCGCTACCTGGTCGTCAAGCACTCGTGGCGCGGGCGGTACAAGCGCGTGCTCGTCATCACGCCGACGGCGGTACACACACAAAACCCCGAGCGCACGCTCGCGCTCACAAACACCTACACGTTTGCGTCGGCGGCGGCGGCGGCGGCGGAGTCGGCGCCGCCCTCGCTCGACAACCCCGCCGGCGGCGGCGGCAGCCACGGCGGCGACATCGAGAGCGTCACGCTGGGCGAGGACGGGCAGGAGATCGTGCTGTCCGCCCGCTCGGACGCGCGCAGCAAGTTCAAGCCCATCCACCTGGCGTGCGCGCAGCGCGCGCAGCTGCTCACGGACCTTTTCCAGGCTATGGCGGCGGCCGGCGCGCGCGGGCGCTGCTCGCTGGCGGCGCGCGTGCTCGGGCCCTCGGCCGAGTTTGCGGGCGCCGCGCGGTGGGTGGACGCGGCGGAGGAGGGGTACGGGGGCGGCGGCGGCGGGGCCAACGGGACGGGCGGCTACGCGGCGGCGGCGGCGGCGGCGGTCGCTGGGTACGGCGGCGGCATCGGCGGCGGCATCGGCGGAGGGAACCGGTCGGGCGGCGCCGCCGCTGCCGCTGGCCCCGCGGGCTGGTGGCAGCCCGCCGTCCTGCGCGTCACGGCGTACGGGCTCGAGTGCCTCGAGCGCGCGGACGCCTCGGACCCGGCGTCCCCGCTGCACGTCGCCTGGCGCGCCGACTACCACGGGCTGGCGTCCCCGGGGTTTGTCTTGCTCGACGCCGGCGGCGCGACGACGACGGCAACGGCGGCGGGGGCGGCAGCGGCCCACCATGGCTGCCCGGGCGGCGCCTTTGCCGTGCTGAGCCGCACCAGCCGCTCGCCCACGGTGCTGGCGGCCGGGAGGGCGCGCGACCAGCTGCTGGGCCACGCGCAGCAGACGGCGCGCCGGAGGCTCGGCGTGCGAGTGACGGCCGACGGCGGCGGCGCGGCGCCCCTGACGGCCGCGCGCTTCCTGGGGGCCAGGCTGCAGGCGGAGCGCGCGCGCAGCGCGCTCGAGGGGGAGCAGCCGATCGGGTCGTGGGACGTGGACGCGCTGCGCCCGCGCGCCGACGTGCTGCCGCCGCAGCTCGCGCACGCGGCGCCGTCGGCCCTGGCCCGTGCCGTCTTGCCTCCCGGCGGCGGCCACGGCGGCGGCGGCCACGGCGGCGGCGGCCCCTCTCCCGCCTGGCTTCAGCGCGGCGCCGTCCTCCAGGGCCTCGCCGCCGCCGCGGGCGGGGCCAACGCCCGCCGAACCGTGCTGGTCGTCACGCCCACCTCGCTGCTCGAGCGCCTGCCCGGGTCGCACGACGTCGCCCGCCGCCACCCGCTCGCCGCCGCCGCCGCCGTCGTCCGCTTCGCGCACGACCCCAAGCTGCTGGCCGTCGAGTGGGCCGACGGCGCCCCGCCCTCGGTGTACGCGTGCCCCGCCCGCGACGGCGTCGTCGCCGCGATCCTGGACGCCGCGCAGCAGGCGGCGCGCCGGCCCATCCCGGTCCTCCCGGGCCTGACCGCCCCGGGGGACGTCGTCGCGGCGGCGGCGGCGGCCGGGGCAGCGCCGCCGTCCTCGGCGCCGTCGTCGGCGGCCGGGACAGCGCAGTCCTGGGGCGGGGCCGGCGCCCCGGCCGCCTCGCCCTATTCCCACAGCCCCGCCACCTCGCTCGACCTAGACCTGCAGCGCCTCTACTGCGCCGAGCTCAACGGCAGGGCGCGCGACATGCTGGCGGCCACCGCCGCCGCCGTCGGCGGGTCGACATCGCTTCAGGCGGCGGCGGCCAACGGGGCGCTGCTGGCGGCGCAGCGCGCAGCCTCGCCCGCCATTCCCGGCGCGGCGGGTGGCGGCGGCGCTCGGGCCATTGCCCCCGGCAGCCCTCTGGGAGGCGGGGCCGGCTTTGTAGGGGCCGGCTTTAACGGCGCGCCGCCCGGGGGCGCAGGCGCCGCGGCGGCGGCGGCAGCGGCGGCGCCGCTGTCGCCCGAGGACGCGCGCCTGGCGCTGCACGAGTGCGTGGCGGAATTTAATGCGTCCCTCCCCTACTCCGGCGTGAACAACGACGCCGAGGTGGACCCCGCCGCCCTAGTCGCCCTCGTGTCGCTGCTGACAGAGGCGCTCGCGCCCGCGGCTGCCACGCTGGCCGTGCTGCCGCTGCCGCCGGCGGCGCATCAGCAGCAGCAGCACCAGCAGCAGCAGCAGCAGCAGCCGCTCCTGGCGGGCCCGGGCGCGGCCATCGCCGCCGTGCCCTCGGCCTCCACCTCGGCTCTGTCCCCGGACGACGTCAAGCGCGCCGTCGGCGCCCTGCAGTGCCTGGCGCGGCTCGCCTCCACACCGCGCCTCGCGTCGATGCTGCTCGCCACGCCCGGCGCCGTGCCCCGCGCCTTCGCGGCGCTCGCCTGCGGCGCCGACCACGTGACCGCCGAGGCCGCGCGCCTGCTCGCTCGCCTGTGGGCGCCCGGGCTCTCGCGGCGCGGCGCGGCGCCGTGGCGGGTGGGGCGCGGGGGAGGCGGGACCGGCGCTGCCGGCGGCGGCAGCGACGACGAGGACGGCGACGACAGCGCTCGCGCTGCCGGCGCCGCCCCTTTGGCGTCCCCGCCGTTGTCGCCGCCGCGGCCGCCGCATCCGCACCCGCCGTGGTCGAGCCCCGAGGACGAGCTCGCGGGCAAGTCCGCCAAGTCGGCCTGCTTTCCCCCGGGCGCCCGCGTGGGGGCCCTGCGCCTCGCCGCCCTCGTGGCCCCGCTCCGCCGCGACCCCCCGCCCTCGCCCCTCGCCGCGGCGGCCCTGCTAGAGGCGCTCGCGGCGCTGTGCCTCGAGCCGGGAAGCCGCACGACCGAGACTCCCTTGCTCGAGGCGAGCCTGGAGGGCGCGGCGAGCCTCGGCCGCCCCCTGTTCGCGCTCTTCTCGCACCCGTCCCCGCGCGTCGCGGGCGGGGCGGCGGTGCTGATGCGCGCCGTGGCCGACGGCGGGGGGTGCGCCGCGGCGCCCATGCGCGAGGCGGCCCTGCGCGAGGGGGCGCTGCTGCAGCATCTACGCGTGGCCGCTGCGGGCGCGTGCGGCGGCGGCGGCGGCGGCGGAGGAGGCGCAGGCGGCGGCGGGTCGGTGTCGGCCAAGGCGCGCCTGAGCCAGCAGCTCGTGGCGGCGTGGGCGGATGACTACGCGCCCGCCTTGGCGCTGATGCGCCGGGTGCTGCCTCCGGGCCTGGTGCGGTACCTCAACGTGCCCCAGCAGCAGCAGCAGCAGCAGCAGCAGCAGCAGCGGCAGCAGCCGGGAGGAGCAGGAGGGGAGGGATCGGCGGCAGCGGCGGCGGCGGCGGCAACCTCAGCCCTCGCCTCGTCGGGTCCGGGAGGCGTGGGGGTGCCCTCGGGGCCCGCCGCCTCCGCCGTGCCCGTCGACTCGCTCGCCGCGGCCGCGGGCCTGGCAGGAGGCGGAGGGCAGGCGGCACCCGCCCCGCAGCCGTCGGCGGCAACGGCGGCAGCGCCGGCAACGGCCGGCGGCGGCAGCGGCGGCAGCGGCAGCACAGGGGGCTACTTGACCCTCCAGCAGATGCAGGCGGCGCCCACGGCGGCCTCTGCGCCGACGGCCGGCGCCCAGCCGGCCCTGCTGCAGGACGCCGCGGCCGCCGCGTCCGCGGCCGCGGCGGCCGCCGCCGCCGCCATCGCGAGCACCGTCGGCGCCGTCTCGCAGCAGGCGTCCGCGTTTGGCGCCGCCGCCGCCGCCTCGCTCGGCGTGCCCGCGCCGCGGCCGCCGCCGCCACCGCCGCCCCCGCCCGCCCTCGCCCCCGCCGCCCCGCAGCCGGCCCTTCCGCCGCCCCCCGCGCGCGGCCTGCGCGGCAACTGGCCCGCCCTGTGGCAGGCCCTGGCGCGCGACCACTGCCATGCGGGCCTGGTCTGGAACGAGGGCACGCGGCAGGAGCTCCGCTCGGCGCTGGAGCGCGAGGAGGCGGGCCTGTCGGCGCGGCGCGCGCGCGTCGCGCACGGCGGCGGCGCGTGGCCCGCGTGGAACTGGCAGGAGTTCGCGGTGCCCTACCCCTCGCTGAGCGCGCAGCTGTGCGTGGGCGGCGTCTACGTGCGGCTGCTGCTCGAGGGGCGCGACGCCGGCGCCGTCGCCAGGCTGGGCGCGCCGCGCGAGTTCTTCTTCGCGGCGTACAACCGCCTCTTGCTGCTCGAGGGCGGGGGCGGGGGCGCGGGCGGGGGCTGGCGCGGCGGCGGGGCCCTGGGCGACGGCGGGGGCGGGGGAGGCGGCGCGTTTCCCTCCGCCCCCTCCGCTGGCGGCGGGGCGTCAGGCGGCGGCGGCCTCGGCGGCGGCGGCGGCACGAGCGGCGGCGACGACCCGTCGCCGCGCGAGCGCCGCGCTGTGGCCGAGCTGTGCGTGCGCGCCATGGCGGCCGCCTACTCGGCGCACGCCGGCGACGTCGGCCCCGTCGACGGCGTCCCCTACCTGCTGCGCCTCGCCGACGCCACGCCCTCGCGCGCGCTGAGGCACGCGCTGCTCTTGCTGCTGCAGGCGCTGGTGGCGCCGCGCGCGGCGGCGGCGGCGCTGCCGACCGCCGCGTCCCCCATGGCCTCGGCCACCGCGAGCCCCGCCGCGGCCGCCGCCCTGCGCGCCGCCCGCGCCAACGCCTACCTGCTGATGGACCACGGCGGGGTCGAGCTGCTCGTGGACGTGGCCGCGGCCGCGCACGAGTGCCCCGAGCGGCGCGCCGCCTCGGCCGCCGCGCTGGGCGCGGCAGGCGGCTCTGCCGCCGCCGTGCCCGCGGGCCACCTGCTCACGTCGATCAGCCACGCCGAGGCGCCCAAGGAGTGGTTCTACTACCCCAAGGGTGTGATCGGCGTCGCCGGGACGCCGGGCGCCTCCTCCGCCGGCAACGACGTTGGCGCCGCCGCCGCGGGCAAGGGCGAGGACGCCGCCGCCGCCGAAACAGCGACGGCGACGGCGACGGACGAGACCGGCCGCGCGGGCCCAGTCTCCAAGGCCGAGATCAAGCACATGTGGCAGCGCGGCCTCATCTCCGGCTCGACCCTCTTCTGGGCCGCGGGCCGCCGCGCCCCCGGCGACCCCCTGCTGTCCGTGCGCGAGCTGCGCTGGATGCTGGCAGAGGGCGGGGGGCTGATGGGCCCCTTCGACGCCGCGCTCGTCGGTCTCCAGTCGCTGCGCGCGCTGGCCGCGCTGCTGCCGGCGGTCGAGCCGGGCACGGGCGCGCCCCTGCAGCCCGCCCCGCGCGCCCACCGCGCCATCGCGTCGGGGCGGTGCCTGCCGCGCGTGGCGCAGGTGATGCTGACGGGCGAGCCGGCGCTCGTGGCGGCCAGCGCGGCGCTGATCGCCGAGGTGCTGGCGGCGGGCGCCGGCGCCGGCGCCGGCGACGGCGCGATGCCGCGCCTCTACCTGACCGGCGCCTTCTTCTTCGCGCTGTGCTACTGCGGCAGCAACCTGCTCGAGGTGGCCACCCTGCTGCACGTGGCCCACCTCGCGCAGGCGCACAGGGGGCCGGAGGCGCTGGCCGCCGCCCGCGGCCGCGAGGCGGCGCTGCCGCTGGCGCGCCGGTCCTACCTGGCCCCTTTACTGCCCGAGTCCCTGCTGCACGTGCTGCACTCGTACGGGCCCGCCGTGTTCGCCGAGGCCCTTGCGGGCGACCACGACACGCCCGAGATCGTGTGGACGCACGGCATGCGCTTCGGCCGCCTGGTCCCGGCCCTGCTGCAGCACCTGGGCGACCTGCCGCACCGCCTGGCCGAGCATTACTCATCCGGCGAGGCCCTCTATGAGTACACGCCGCCGCCGCCGCTGGCCTGGCCCGAGCTCGAGCGCGAGGTCTGGTGCCACCGGTACTACCTGCGACACCTGGCGGACGAGGCGCGGTTTGGCGGGTGGCGGGTGGTGGACCACGTGCAGTTGCTGCAGGCGCTGCTGGCGCAGTGGCGCGAGGAGCTCGGGCGCAGGCCGCTCGCCATGAGCGAGCGCGACGCGGCCGCCGTGCTCGGGCTCGGCGCCGGCGCCGGCGCAGGCGCAGGCGGGGGGGCGGCTTTGTCTTCCTCCTCTTCCCCTCCCGGGCCTCCCGCCGCGGCCGCCTTTGGCGAGGACGAGATGCGCCGCGCCTACCGCAACCTCGCGCGCCGCTACCACCCGGACAAGAACCCCTCGCCCGAGGCGCGCGTGCGGTTCCTCGAGGTGCAGCGCGCCTACGAGCGGCTGCAGGCGGGCGCGGCCGGCGGCGAGGGGCCGCAGGCGTGGCGCGTGCTGCTGATGCTGCGGGCGCAGTGCGTGCTGTTCCGGCGGTACCCGCGGGAGCTGGCGCCGTACAAGTACGCCGGGTACGGACCCCTGCTCGAGGTGGTGCGCGGCGGGGCGGCGGCGGCGGCGGCAGGAGCGGGGGGAGGAGCGGGGGACTGGGGGGGAGGCGCAGCGGTGACGGCGGCGACGGGAGCGGCCCAGCTTGGGGCGTCCTCTGCCGCCGCCGCCGCCGCCGCCGGCCGGGACGAGACCGGCCCCGTCTCGTCGTCGGCCAACTTTTTCTCGGGCGAGCGCGTCCAGCTCGTCTCCGCGGCCGTCGACCTCGCCTGGCTCACGTGCACGTGCTGCCCGCGCAACGCCGAGGAGCTCTTCCGCGCGGGCGGCGCGCCCGCCATGGCCGCGCTGCTCGAGCGCTGCCTCGGCGTGCTCTCGCTGCGCGACGCGGCGCCGACCGAGCCCGCCGCCGCCGTGGCCGCGGCCGTGCTGCGCACCGTCGCCGGCCTGGCCGCCGTCCCGGGCGCCCGCGAGGCCATGGCCGCGCGCGGCGACCCGCGCGCGCGACAGCTGCTGCGCGACGTCGTCAGGAGCCTGGGCTTTGAGCGGTGCCCGGCGCTCGTCGACGCGGCGCTGGTGGCGGTGGCGCACATGGCCTCTAGCCCGGCGCTGCAGGAGGGCTTGCTGCGGGCGGGGGTGCTGGCGTGGGCGGTGCCGCTGCTGCTCGGGTACGACGGGACCCTGGCGGCGGAGGCGCGCTCGCGGCTGCTGCTGCCGTTCACGCCCGCTGCTAATGCTGCGGCAGCGACAGCCGCGGCCGCGCAACGAGCGGCCACCGCCGGCGCCGGCGACGACGACCCGTCCGGCGCCTTTGCCGTGCTGCGCCTGCCCGCCCTCCGCTCCAACGCCCAGGAGGCCCGCTCCCAGCACGCGCTCCTGGCCGCGCGCGCCCTCGCGCGCCTCGCGGGCCTGCTGCCCGGCGCCCACGCAACCCCCCGCTGCGACCCCGCCTGCGCCGCGCTGCGCGCGCTGCTGACAGACTCGCTCGCCGACCGGCTGGCGGCGGACGACCCGCGCGCGGTGCTCGCGTGCCTGGGCAGCAGCGTGGAGACGGCGCAGGTGATCTGGAACAGCGCGATGCGGGCGGAGCTGCTGGACCTGCTCGAGCGGCAGCGCGAGGCCGGGTTTGGCGGCGAGGAGGAGGACGACGACGAGGAGGAGGACGACCAGCAGCAACAACAGGGAGGGGCGGCGGCGGCGGCGGCGGGATCGCTGGCCGGCGGCGCCGCTGCTGTTGCCGCCGCCGCCGCTGCTGCAGGCGCCATCTTCCCCGCCTCCCCCGCCTCTCCCGCCCCCTTCCGCGGCATCCGCCAGCTCGCCGCCTTCCGCTACAGCGGCCTCCGCTCCGAGCTGCAGGTCGGCGGCATCTTTGTGCGCGTCTTCAACGCCCGCTGCCGCGCGCTCGGCGGCGCCGGCGCGGCGACGGCCTCGACGGTGGGCCCCGGAACGGGCGCGCCCGACGCCGCCGCCGCCGCGGCCGCCGCCGCCGCCGCGGGCATGCCCTCAGATCCCCAGGCTTTCCTGAAAGCGCTCGTGCGGTACCTGTACGACCGCCTCGTGCTGCGCGCGGCGTCCGGCTCGGCACTGCGTTCTCTCCCGCGCGCCGAGCGGCGCGGCTGCCTCGAGGCGCTCGAGGCCGTCGGGGCGCTGCTGGCGCGCGAGCCGCGGCTGTTGGGCCTGCTGTCAAGCCGCAGCGCCGTGTCGCCGCTGATGGCGGCGCTGGTGCCGGCGGCGGCGTCGTGGCCGCCGCTGATGGACGAGGCCGCTGCGTCGGCCAAGGCCGGCGGCGGCGGCGGGGGGAGCGGCGAGACGGACGGCGGCGCCTCCCCGGCCCTCCCTGCCGCCGGCGACGACGACCCCAACGCCGCCAACGGCGCCGGCAACGGCGACGGCGCCCAAGACGACGCCCAGTGCCTCGCCGACGACGCCGAGCGCCTCGCCGCCGCCTCCCTGGCCGTGCTCGTGCGCTGCTGCACGCAGAGCGCCGGCTGCGTTGCCGCCGTGTGCGACGAGCGCGCCGCGCGCCTGCTGCTGTGGCTGTCGTGCTGCCAGGCGCCGTCGTTCGCCGTCATGGCGCGCGCGCTGGTGCTGCTGCGCGCGCTGTCGTCGACGCCCGAGGCGGCGCTGGCGGGCGCGTACCAGGGCGGGGCGGTCATGCTGCTCGGCGTGCTGCTGACGGGCGCGGGGCAAGGCGGGGGGGGGTCCGGGGCCAGCGCGGGCGGCGTCGGACTTGGAGGGGGCGGCGGGGGCGGCGACGGCGGTGGCGGCGGCGAGGCGCGGTGGCCATGGCAGCGGGCGGCGGCCGCACGCGCGCGGGCGCGCGGCGCGAGCGCCGCCGACGTCGCGGCCGCCGTCCTCGCCTCTGCCCCCTCGCGCGCTGACGAGGACGCCGCGCGCGCCGCCGTCGCGGGCATCCTCGCGCGCGTCTGCGCCCACCCCTCGCACGGCCCGCGCGCGGCGTCCGTGCTCGGCGCGCTGCTGCCGCCGGGCCTCGCCGCCGCCGTGCGCGACGGCCCGCCCGACGCCGCCCTCGCGGCGCTGTCGGCGAGCGCCGAGACGCCCGAGCTCGTGTGGGACGCGCGCATGGCCGACGCCGCGGCCGCGGAGGCGGCCGCGCTCGCGCACGCCGTCCGCGCGGCCCACGCGGCGGCGTGCGCGGCCGAGGTGGCGGCGGGCGCGGCGGCCGGCTCGGGCGGCGGAGGCGGTGGCGGAGGCGCGGGGGGCGCTGGGAGCACTGCGGGCGCAACCGCCGCCGCCCCTTACGAGTGGTCGCCGCCAGCTGGGTACGCCGGCCCCGACTACGGCGCCCGGCTCGGCGGCGAGCTGCACGTGGGCGGCGTCTACGTGCGCTTCTTCCTGAAGAACCCGCGGTACCCCGTGCGCGACCCCAAGGCCTTTTGCGAGGGCCTGATGGAGGCGTACCTGTCGCGGGCCGCCTCTGCTGCCTCTGATGCCTCGGCTTCTGCTTCCGCTGCTGCCGAGGGAGCCGGAGCCAGCGGCGGCGGCAGCACCGCCGCCGACCCCGTGGCGTCGTCCTCCTCGGCCCTGCTGCTCCTGTCTGCGGCGGCCGTCGCGCTGCTCCAGGTGCACCCGCTGCTGGCCGACCACGCCGCCGCGCTCGGCTACGCCGGCCGGCTGCTGGCGCTGCTGGCCCGCCGGGCGGCCCCCGCAGCCGCCGCGTGCGCGTCGGCGGCGGCGGCCGCGGCCGCCGCGACCGCGACGGCGGGCGGCAGCGAGGCCGCGGCGCGCCAGGCAGCCGCGGCCGCCGCCGCCGACTGCACCGTCGCGCCCGACGAGCTCGACGGCACGGCGCTGCGCCTGCTCCACCAGCTGGCCGCGAGCTCGGGGGCCGCCGAGGCGCTGGCGTCCGAGGCGCCGCAGCAGCAGCAGCAGCAGCAGCAGCAGCAGCAATCGATGATGGCGGCGGCGGCGGCGGCGGGGGCGGCGGCGGGCGACCCGCCGTCCGAGGCCGTCGACGGGCGGGCGGGACCCCCTGCCGGCGTCCCCCCGACCCCCCCTGGCGGCGCGCGCCTCATGCCCACGCTCCTCGCCTGCACGGCCTGGGGCCACGGCCCCGCGCTGCTGTCGCTCGAGGCGGCCGTGCGCGCGCTGCAGCCCGGCAACCGGCGGCGCGCGGCGCTGGTGGAGCAGGGGCTGGCGGCCGCGCTGGTGCCGCGGCTGCTGCACGTGCTCGACTGGAGGCGGCCCCCGCCCGAGGGCGCCTCGGAGCAGGAGCGCGCGGTGCTGCGCGCGCTCGTCGTCGACGTGCTGCGCGCCATGGCCTCGGGCGCCGGGGCCGGGGGCGTCGGGGTCGAGGGCGGAGGCGGCGGCGGCGGCGGCTTTGGCGGCACGCCGGCCGACCGCGCGGCCGCCGAGCTCGCCGCGTCCGACGTGTGGGCGGCCTACAGCGGGCAGCGCCACGACATGTTCCTGCCCCTCGGCGCGGCGGACGGCACGGGCGGGGTGGTGGGCCTGCTGACGGGCTCCGCCACGCAGACGTTTGCGCTGCCCGCGCCCGAGGCGCCGTCGCCGTCGCCGTTTTAATGAGAGTTGGGGAGGCGTCGCCCCCCCTGCCTGGTTTGCCGCCCCCCTTCATGATACTCCTCGCGAAACCTCCGCTCTGGCTTACGAAAGCGCTGTCTATGTGTGCGGCCTGCCGCGAGTCGATCTGTTCCTAGTCATAGGGATTTTCTCTTTTGGTGTTGCGGAATGATTCAGTCCCTCTTGTCGTCGTCGCTGTTGTCCGTTGTCGTGGACGTCGCTCTCGCTTTCTCCGTCGTCGTCCATCCCGGCCGCTCCCTGGCTCGAGCTAATACTGCTCCAGCTCCGCCGCGCGCCGCATCTTTGCCGCCACCAGCTCCTCCGCCTCGCGCTCCTCCTGCGTGTCGAGCGCCAGGCTGGATTCTCAGTCCCTCTCATCGTCGGCGTCGCTGAGCGCGGGCCCGGGCCGGGCCCCTGCTGCTGCGGCGGCGGCCGCAGCGGCTGCTGCGGCTGCTGCTGCTGCTGCTGCTTCTGCTTCTGGTGCTGCTGCTGCTGCTGCTGCTGCTGCTGCTGCTGCTACAACAGCGGCCTCCGTCGCAGACGCGCCGGGCGCCGCCCGGGCCGACGGCGTGACAAGCTTGGCGCCGTGGCCGTGCCCACCGCACGGGCTGCTGCTGCCCCAACCGCCGCCGCCGCCGCCGCCGCCGAAGCCCGGCGTCACCTGCGCCAGCGAGCGAGGCGAAGGCTGCTGCTGCTGCTGCTGCTGACGCGGCTGCTGCTGCACGGCGGCCGCCGTGCGCGACGACCGCAATGACGGCGGCGACGGCGCGACGGCAGCGGCGACCGCCGCGCGCGGTGCAGGCTGCGTTGTTGTCGTCGCGCGCGCTGCAGAGGCGGCGACCTGTCGCGTCGGCCGCGGCCGCCTGTCGGCGACAGCGTCGCCGCCGCCGCCGCCGCCGCCGCCGCCGTCGTCGTCGTCGCTGTCGTCGTCGTCGTCGTTGTCGTCTTTGCCGCCACCGCTGCTTTGGCTCTCGCTCTCCCCCTGGCTGTCAGACCCGCCGGCCAGCAGCTCCGCCGCGCGCCGCCTCTTTGCCGCCACCAGCCCCTCCACCTCGCGCTCCTCCTGCTTGTCGAGCGCCAGGCCGACAAGGGCGTCGTGCGCGCGCCAGCGCCGCGCCTCGGACCGCCGCGCCGCCAGCTGGGCCTCTTGACGTTGAGCTTGCGCCGCCGCGATCGGCAGCAGGCGGGAGGCCCGTGAGTCCGACAGAGGCGCGCCTGCCGCGACCAGCTTGGCGGCGAGCCCAAGGCGCCAGGGCTGAGAGGCGAGCAGATCCGTCGCTTCCGGGCCGGTGGTCAGGGCCTGCAGCGCGTAGGCCGCGGTGCAAGGCAGCATGGGCGCGCCGGCCGAAAGCAGCTCGCCGAGCAGCTGCAGGCGCCACGGCTCAGCGTTCAGCCGCGCGCCCAATCGCGAAGTGACATGCAAGTCGGCCGCGCTCGTTCCGCCGCCGATCGCGGCGACCGCGCAAAGGGTTTCGGGCGACGAGCGGCGCAGGAGCTCGAACGCGACGTCGCGAGACGACTCCTTGCTCATGCAGGTCCACATGAGGGGCGTCCAGCCGTTGTTGTCCCGCACGTCTGCCGAGGCGCCGTGCGCGATCAGGCGCCGCAGCATTTCGAGGTCGGCAAATTGCGCGGCGAGAAAGATCGGCGCCACCCCCTGGACAGACCTCGCGCTGACGTCGGCGCCCAATTCCACGAGCAGGTCGAGCGTCGGGATGCGGTCGCCCGCCATCAGAACGAGTTTGTGCAGAGGTGTCTCGCCATAGCTGTCGCGCATGTTGACGTCCGCGCCGCCCTCGCGCACGAGGATCTCGAGGCAGTCGACCCAGGGCGGCTGAGGCGGCTGCGGCTCGTTGGCGGTGGCCGCTGCGCTCTCGGCCGAGGTATCATCCGGCAGCTGGAAGCACATGTGGACGGCGGTGGTATAGAGATCCTCTGTGGGGTCGTGCACCCGCTCGTTCGGGTCATGGCCGGCCTTGAGCAGGAAGCGGATCGTGTCGGCGAGGCCGTACTCAACCGCGAGCGAGAGCGCGCTCGCTCCAGCGAAAGACTTGCCGGCGTCGGCGCCCGCCTCGAGCAGCACGCCGACGAGATCGCCGCGGCCCAGGCGGCGCGCCGCGCACAGGGACTTCTCTTGCTCCCCGTCGTGCCAGCTAGTCTCTTCGACGGCCTCCCTGCGCCGCCTGTCCGACCCCTGCGCGCACTTGTCGATCAGCGCGCGCAACCGCTCAGCGCTCTCGCCGGCCGCAACGGCGCTGTGGACGCGGCCAAAGTTGGAGGCCGCCGCCCGCCTGGGTGACATCCTGACGCTGATGCGCGGCCGCTGAGGTCGTCGTCTTCGTCTCGCGCCGGTTTGAACGGCGACGCGGCCACAGTTGCACAAAAGGAGAACGGCAACCGCTGACGCAAGCGACAGCGTCGGCGAAACGCGTGTTTTTTGGGGGGCCGGTCGGAAGGAGAAAGAGAGAGAAAGCGGAAGGCTCGACGTTGGTTGCTTGGGATGGGGCGTGCGCACGCGCGAGAGATAGAGCGGCTGGAACGGACGAGATCGGCACGGACGGCTTGTTTGTTCGCGCGTGTGTTGTGCTCGTTCTTGCGTGTGTTTTTTGTGCCGAGTCCTTGTGGTTTTGCCGCTAGAGAACGAGGCGACCGATGCGCCGCTGACCTTTTCGTTTCCGCCAAAGAAACGCGCGCGCTGATCCACCCCTCTTCGCGAAACCCGCCGCACACGTCCCTCCTTTTTTGCATGTGGGCCACGGTACATGCGGGCGTCCACGACCCCTTCTTCCGTGCACTCGGCCTCGCACTCTCACCGCCTCCTCCTCCCACCCGCAGGCAAGGCGCCCCTCGCCGCCGCCCGCCAGCCGCCGCGCCCACTCGCCGCCCGCCCGCCCGACCGACCGACGTCGCCGGCCCATCGCGCTGGGTTTTTGAATCCACCCGCCCATCAATCACAACCTGCCCCTGTTATGCGCTCCACAACACTCGTCATTCGCGCCCCTTGTCCGGCACCCGCGCGCGCACTCGACATCAGGGGCCGCCCCACCTTGTCTCCCCCAGTGATTCGCCAATCGGTAGAAGGTTTGCCCCGCAAAACATACCACCACTTCTACTTCCTGGCCGCCCGCCACCCCCCCGCCCGTCCGACCCGTTCAATTTCGCGATGGAGGCCTGACGCGACGGAGCCGCGGTAGCAGCCCCGAGAGCGCGCCCCCGCCGCCGCCCGGTGGGATGGGGGACGGGGGAGCGTTCCCGAGACCTCTTCTTCCCCCTCGGGAGGATGAGGGGGAGAGGGAGCACGGGCGAGGGGCGGCAGCAGAAGCAGGAGCGGGAGGGGAGGCATCGCAAAAGCCCGCGAAAACGCCCGCGGCGGACCAGCGGGGCACCGGCGGGTCGGGCCCCGCGCCCACGAGCCAGGATCCTCCCAACGGCGTGGTGGGCGCGCAGCAGCAGCAGGCGGTCGAGGCGGCAACGGCGGCGGCGGCGGCGGCGGCGGCAAGGCCCGAGGCCGCGGCGGCGGCGGCCGCGCCGCCCCCGCCCCCGCCCCCGCCACCGCCAGCAGCGCCGTCGCCCCCGAGTGGTGCAGGCCCGCGCGCCAGCCCAGCGCCTTCCACGGCGCCGGCATCCGGCAAGAAGCGGCCGTCGCCCAGCGGCGTGGCCGCCGTCGCCGCAGCGGCCGCCGTCGTCGCAGCTGGCCGAGCGGCGGCAACGGCGTCGGCGGCGGCGGCGGCGGCGGCGGCGGCGGCGGCGGCGGCGGCGCGCGGCCGCAACGCGTCGGCGCTCGCCGCCCTCATGCCCGAGGGCTACGGCGACCCGGCCCTCTTCGCGCCCGAGACGCCCGTCGAGGCCCTCGCGTTCGCCGACGCCCTGCGCGGCCTGGGCGGCCACGAGCGCACCGCGCGCCTCGCCGCGCTCCGGCGCGAGCGCGCCGGCCGCGCCGCGCGCGCCCTGGCGCCGAGGCGGCGCGCGCTAGAGGCGTCCCGCGCGGCCGCGCGCGCGCCGCCGCCCGCTCCCGCGCGCTCCTTCCGCCGCGGGCTCCCCCGCGAGCTGCTCCACGTGGCGCTCGGCGCGTGGGAGCTCTGCATGGCGTTCGGCCCCCTGATGGCGGTGCCGCCCTTTCCCTTCGAGGCGCTCGAGGCGGGGCTGTGCCCGGGGCCGCAGGCGCCGCCGGACGAGGACGAGGAGGAGGACAGGGCGGCAGCGGCGGCGGTGGCGGCGGCAGCAGGAGGAGCAACAGCGGCGGCGGCATCAGGGCGAGGATCGACGTGGACGCTTCCGCCGTGCGCGACGCGGCGCCTCTACGACTACGGCGACGACGACGGGGCGGGCGAGGCGGGGACGCCGTCGCCTCCGGCAAAGAAGGACGAAAAAGGCGCGGACGAGCAGCAGCAGGAGCAGCCGCGGCGGCCCGCCGGCCTAGGCAACGACGGCTGCGCGGGCGATCCCCCCCCGCCCCCCGGCGTCCCCGTGCTCGACGACCCCCGCGTCGCCTCGGCCAGCGCCCTCGTCCTGCGCGACGTGCACCTTGCCCTCCTGCGCGTGATCGACGGCACGGCGCCCCGGCCGCGCCTGCCCGCGGCCATGCCGGACGAGGCGCGCTACGCGCCCGAGCCGCTGCCGCCGCGGCTGCAGACGGTCGCGTCGCAGACGCACTGGGCCGCGCGCTCGATGGCGGTGGTGCTGGCGGCGGCGGGGCGGGCGGAGCAGCAGCAGCAGCAGCAGGCGGCGCTGGCGGCTGGAGGCGCGGGAGCGGGAGCGGCCGCGGGCAAAGAGGGGCGCGCGAGCCCGGGCGCCGGCGCCGGCGCCGGCGCGCACGCTCCCGCCTCGGCCGGCCCCGTGTCGCGCGATGCGGTGGCGGCGGCCGAGGCGCTGCAGGCGGCCGACTACTCGCGCCTGTCGCCCGCGCAGCGGCTGCACCTCCTGGGCGCGCTGCTCGAGCTGGCGCTGAGCGCCGACGCCGTGCGCGAGCACGTGGCCGTGCGCACTGACGCCTACGCCGGCGAGGGCCTCCTGACGACCATAAGCGAGACCAACGTGGCGCCGCCGCCGCCGCCGGGCATGTCCGAGCGCCAGGCGGCGCGCCGCTGGAAGGGCGGCGGCGGCGGGGGCGGGGGCGGCGGCGGCGGCGGGGGCGGGGGCGGCGGCGGCGGCGCGGGCGGCGGCATGACGGCGGCGGCAGCGGCGGCCGCGCTGCGGACGCTGATCGAGGGCGGCGGCGAGAACGGGCTGGGCGCCGCCGGGTACGCGGACCTCGTGCGCCCCAAGCTGCGGCGGCCGACGGGCGTGGCCGGCCCCGCTGGCGGGGGCGGAGCGGCGGGCGGGGTCGGGGGCGGCGCGGGGGGCGGCGGCGGCGGCGGCGGCATCGGCGGCGCGGCGACGGCGGCCGCCGCCGACGCCGCGCTCGCCGACCTCTACTCGGGCGACCCGTCCCTCGCGCGCCTGCACCGCCTGCAGCAGCAGCACCAGGAGCGCCTGTCCACCCTGTACCCGCCCCGCCTGCACCCGCTCGCGCGCGACTGGCTACGCTGGCTCGAGCGCCAGCGGGCGGGCCTGCGCGGGCCGCTTGGCCGCGACGCCGCCGGGCGGCGCTACTGGGCGCTCGGCGGCGCGGCGGGCGCGTTCCGCGTGTACGTCGAGTCGGACGAGGGCGCGTCGTGGGGCTGGTACGAGGGGCCGGCGCTGGCCGACCTGATCGCGTGGCTGCGCGACGGCGGGCAGAGCGGCGAGCTGGACCTGCTGAGCGCGCTGGCCGACGCGCCGCTGCCCTTGCTCGTGGCGCCAGCGCCTGCGCCCGCGCCGGCGGCGGCCGCGCCCGCCGTTGTCGCCGCCGCCGCCGCCGCCTCTGCAGTGGCCGCGGCGGTCGTCGTGTCCAGCGCGGACGCGGGCCCGCTCGACGTGCTTGGCGCGCTCGAGCCGGACGTCGTCGAGGTCATGGACTCAACCGTGGCCGCGCGCCTGCGCAGCGAGGCCGCCGAGGCCGCCGCCGACGCTGCCGCCGACGCCGCCGCCGACCCCGACGCTGCGGGCCCCCTGCCGCCGCGCCCGCTCGTGCCCCCGCGCGACCGCATGCCCGGCCCCTCTGTGCTCGCGCGCATGCGCCCCTCGGGCTACGCTGGCTTCGTGGCACCGCTGCTCTACGGCGAGCAGCTGCACGACAAGGACGTCGGCGCTGCGCTCCCCTCGGGGCGCGCGCGCGTCGCGTCGGCGCTGACCGGGCTCCTAGGGATGGTTCCTTTTTGGGAGCCGTCGCAGCAGCAGCAGCAGCAGCAGCAGCAGCAGCAGCACGGAGAGGCCGGAGCGGGCGCGCCCGAGGGGTCCTTCTGGGTGCAGCCTCGGGCCGCCGAGGTGGCCGACCTGCTGCTGCGCGTGCGGCGCGCGCGCTCGGGCCGCGCGCTGGCCGCCGCCGCCCTGCGCGTCGAGGCGGCGCTGTCGGCGTGCGGCGCTATGGCGCCGCGGTGGGGCTGGCGGCCGGCGGCGGCAGCAGCGGCGTCAGACACGGGCGCGGGCGCGGGCGGCGGCGGCGGCGGCGTCGGCGGGCCCGGGCCCTGCCTGAGCTGGCGCCGGCGCTGGCGCGCGTCGGTGCTCGACGTGCTCGCGGGCCGCGGCCTCGACGGCTCGGACGAGGCGCTGGTCGCGGCGGCCGACGAGACGCGGCGCCGGCCGCCCGCGCGCCGCCGCCTCGGCCCCGCCGCCACCGGCAACGGCAACGGTGAAGGTAACGGCAACGGCAACGGCGGCGGCGGCGACGAGGAGGTCGAGGAGGAAGATGACGAGGACGCTGAGTTTGCGGCGCCCCCCGGACACCCCGAGGGGTCGTACGCCGTCGACGGCGCCGCGTCGGGCCCCGCCCCGGACCTCACGCAGGGCGCCTCGCTCGCCGCCGCCGCAGGCGCCTGCCCGCGCGACCTGGCCGCCCTGCGCGCCGTCGCTCTGGCCGTCGCCGCGCTGCAGCACCACGCGCGCCCGCCGCGCGGCGACCTGCACCGCGACGCCTTCCTGCGGCACGCGCAGGGCGTGCGCTGCGCCCTGCTGTTCCCCCGGCCCGGGGAGGACGTGTGCCTGGCGCGCACGGGCAGCGACTGGCACTTTTCCCGGTACGGCGCGCTGCCGGCCGCCGCCACGCGACCCGCGCCCGCGAGCGCGCCCGAGGTGGCGGCGGCGCGGCGGGCGGTGGCGGCGCTGCCCGCCCTCGGGCACTACGCGGTGCTGGGAGCGGCCTACCTGAGCTACCCGTACACGCCCGAGGCGCAGCGCATGTTCCTGCAGCAGCAGCAGCAGGCGCTGCAGCTGCAGGCGCAGGCGCAGCAGGCGCAGGCACAGCAGCGGCACTTGAGCGCGGGCGCCGTCGCCGGCGCCGTCGCCGCGTCGGCGGCGCTCGGCCGCGGCGAGCGGAGCAGCAGCCTGCCTGCGGACGTGATGATGGCCCCTCCTGTCGTCATCATCGCCAAGCCGCACAAGAAGGGAGCCGCGAGCGGAGGAGGCGCGGGCGGCAGCGCGGGCGGCGGCGGCGGCGGCGGCGGGGGCGCAGGGGGCGGCGCAGGGGGCGGCGGCGGCGGCACAGGGGGCGGCGGCGGCTTTTCGACCGCCGCCATCCCGGCCCCGCCCATCCCGGGCCCGCCCGTCGTGCCCACCGTCGGCGGCCCCAAGGCGCGCGGCGTCAACTGGCGCCCCACCCCGGCCGCCTACCGCCCGCCCTGCCAGTGGCTGCTGCTGGCGCCGGCCGAGCGCGCGCACGCGCTGCTGCCGCCCGTGCCGCTGATCGGCGACGGCGTCCAGGTGGCCGAGGGCACCGCGCACCTGCTCGCGCAGGGGTGCGAGGCGGCCCTCGCGGCGGCCGCGCTCGGTGCCGAGCCCCCCGCGCCCCCGGCCGAGCCGGACCCGCGCGTGGCCGCGGCGGCCGCGGCGCTCGTGGCGGCGGGCCTGCCCGCGCCGCCGTCGCCCGCGCCGCCGCCGCCGCTGCCCTTTGGCGACCTCGACGACCCGGACGCCGAGCTGGCCGCGCTCGCCGCCGCCGAGGCGCTCGAGGTGGCGCACGAGCGAGGGGCCGGCGGCGGCGGCGACCAGCCCCCCCCTGCCCCCCCGCCCGCCCGGGCGCCGCCGCTGCTGCCCGCCGGCGCCGCGCTGGCCGTGCCCATCCACGCCGACCCGCTGCTGCCCGACTTTCTGGTGCCGCCCGCCCTGTACCGCGAGCGCGCCGAGCGGCGCTGGCGGCCGGGCGACCGCTTCCGCATGTTCTTCGGCGGGCGCCCGGGCGCCAAGATCCCGGGCGGCGCGTGGTACAAGGGCACGGTCGTGGCCGCGGCGCGCAACGCAGGGGGCGCGCAGCGCGCGGCGCGGCGGGCGGCCGAGCGCGCGTCGGCGACAGCGGCCGAGGCGTCGCGGCGCCCGCCGTCGCTGCTGGCGCTGGGGGTCGGCGCGCCCCTGTCTGGCCCCGCGGCTGTCGTGGCCGCCGCGGCCGCGGCCGAGGCCGAGGACGAGCGCAAGCAGCAGCAGCAGCAGGCGGAGGAGCCGGAGAGGCAGCAGCAGCAGCAGCAGCAGGGCGGCGGCGGCGCTGACGGCAGCGGCGGCGGCGGCGGCGGCGGCGGCGGCGGCGGCGGCGGCGGCGGCGGCGGCGCAGGCGCAGCGGACGCCTCGCCCTGTCCGACGGACGCCGGGGAGGCGGACCCGTGGGAGTCGGTCGCCGTGCACTGGGACGTCTGCCCCGACGGCGGCGGCCAGCCCCGCGTCTGCCCCTGGGAGGTGGAGGACGACCCCGACGCGCTGCGCCGGCGCGAGGCGCTGCGCCGCAAGGAGGAGGAGCGGCTCGCCAAGGAGCAGGCGCGGCGGCAGGGCGAGGCGCACCTGCGGGCGGCGGCGGGCGGGGGCGGCGGGGGCGCGGCGTGCGGCGTCGTCTCGCCTGGGGCCGCGTCGGCCACCGCTGGCGGCTCTCCCGCCGCCGCCGCCGCTGCCGCCGCCGCAGCAGCAGCAACCGCCGCCGCCGCCGCCGCCGCCGCCGCCGCCGCCGCCGCCGCCGCCGCCGCCGACCCGGACGCCGACTACCGACTGGGCGACGGCGAGGACGAGGGGCGCGTTCGCAAGCGCAGCCGCCGCAGCCCCGGGGCCTCGTTTTACAACGGGGCCGGCTACTCGGACGACAGCGACGGCGGCGGGGCTGGCGGCGGCGGCAAGGCGCGCGGGCGAGGGCGGGGCCGGCCGCGTGGCCGGCCGCGCGGCAGCGGCCGCGGCGCCGGGGCCGGGCGCGGGGCCGCCGCTGCTGCCGCCGCTTCTGCCGCTGGCGCGGAAGGCATGGAGCTGCCGCTGGTCGAGCCCGCGACCCGGGGCCGAGGCCGCGGGCGCGCTGGCGCCACGGTGGGCCGGGGGGGCGGGCGGGCGGGCCGCGGGGGGCGCGGCGGCGCTGCTGCCGCGGCCGCCGCTGCCGCCGCCGCCGCTGCCGACGCCGCTGCCAACGCCGCCGCCGCCGGCGTCGCTCCCCCGCCCGCCGACGTTGGCGCCGCCGCCGCCGCCGCCTGGGCCTCCGCCCACCAGATCCAGCAGATCCAGCTGATGCAGCGGCAGCAGCAGCAGATCCAGCAGATCCAGCTCCTCCAGCAGCAGCAGCAGCAGCAGCAGCAGCACGCGCTGCTCCTGCAGCAGGCGGCGCAGCAGCAGCAGGCGGCGCAGCAGCAGCAGGCGGCGCAGCAGCAGGCGCAGGCGCAGCAGCACGGCCGCCTGGCCGCCGCGCTCGCCCTGCTGCAGCCCCCGCTCGTCCCCGCGGCCGTCGAGGCGCACCGCCGCGGCCCCGCCGCCCCCTTACTGCCGCTCACGCCCGAGCTCGCCGCCACTCTGCCCCTCGCCGACGCCGTCTTTGGCGGCCTCGCGCGCCACGCGGCGGGCCTCTACGGCCTGGCCTGGCAGGCCCCGCCCGACGCCCGCATGCTGCGCCCCCTTTTCGAGGCTGTGGCCGCGTCCGCGGGCGGCGGCGGCGCCCTGGGCCCCGGCCCGCCGCCCGACTGGGCGCGCGTGGCGCACGCCGTCGCGCCGCCGGCGGAGACGGGCGCGGCGCCGCCCGAGGGCGTGGTCGCGGCGCTGCTGCGCGAGCTCTACGCGCGCTCGCTGGCGCCGCTCGAGCGCTACCTGCGGACCGGCGCGCACGAGGCCGACCGGCTGCAGGCGGCGGTGGCGGCGGCCGCGTCGGACGCGGTGGCGCAGCAGCTGCAGCAGCAGCACCAGCACCAGCAGCACCAGCAGCTGCTGCTGCAGCAGCAGGAGCAGGCGCAGCAGCAGCAGCAGCAGCAGCAGCAGCAGCAGCAGCAGCAGCAGCAGCAGCAGCAGCAGCAGCAGCAGCAGCAGCAGCAGCAGCAGCAGCAGCAGCAGCAGCAGCTGCTGGTCGCCGCGCC
>Ga0105054_10001539_pt1 | contig 38039 bp, 32 predicted proteins | sample BON02_FD_78091 | JGI IMG/M metagenome (GOLD analysis project Ga0105054, IMG submission 78091) | Freshwater microbial communities from Lake Bonney liftoff mats and glacier meltwater in Antarctica - BON-02 (megahit assembly) | ecosystem: Environmental > Aquatic > Freshwater > Ice > Glacier...
GGTGGTGGTGGTGGTGGTGGTGGTGACGATCGTCGGCGACGAGTCGGCGGCATCGTCGCTCGTAGCGCAACCGCCGAGAATGGACGCCACGATGGTCGCTGCGACGGCGGTGGTGGTGGCGACGGTGGTGGTCGATCGCATCATCCGGTGCGCGACTCGTCGCCGTAGTCGGCGCGCGAGGCCCGGAGTCGGAGGTCTTCGACTATCCGTCTGTTGGCTGCCTGGAGGTCGGCGAGGAACGCCACCGCCCACAGTTGTGCAGCCACCACGATCAGGCCGATACCGGCGAGCAGGCTCGGCACCCGACTGGTGTATTCGTCCTGGAACAGGTAGAGGCCGAGCCATCGGATCAGCAGCAGTACCCCGAGAGCGAACGGCACGAGCCCGATCATGAAGAAGAACCGGAACGGCTTGTACAAGGCGAAGCTGCGGATGATCGCCTGCGCCGAGCGCCACACGTAGCGACTGCTGCTCTTCACCAGCCGCGAGTCGCGAGTCTTGGGGTTCACGCCGATCGGCACCGATTCGATGGCGATCCCGTTCCAGCCGGCCTGCACGATGGTCTCCATCGTGTAGGTGTACTTGCCGAACACCTGCACCTGCATGGCGGCCCCGCGTGAGTAGGCACGAAAGCCGCTGGCGGCATCGCGCACTCCGGTGCCCGAGAAGCGTCGCACGACCGAGCTGCCCAACCGTTGCAGCACCTTCTTCGTGCGCGAGAAGTCGTCGATCTGCGCGATCGGACGTTCGCCGACGACCATGTCGGCGCGACCGGCCAGCACGGGTGCGACGAGGTCGGAGATCGAGGAGCCCTGGTACTGGTTGTCGGCGTCGGTGTTCACGATCACGTGGGCACCGGCGCGCAGGCAGGCGTCGATGCCGGTCATGAACGCCGTGGCGAGGCCCCGATTGCGACCGTGCGACACGATGTGGTCGACGCCGAGTTCTCGTGCCAACTCGACGGTGCGGTCGGTGCTGCCGTCGTCGATCACCAGCCACTCCACGACGTCGATACCTGGCAGCTCGCGAGGCAGATCAGCCAGCGTCATCGGCAGGGTCCCCTCCTCGTTGAAGCAGGGGATCTGGATGATCAACTTGATCGGACTGGCCTCCGCGTTGCTTCCGGGGGTGCGACCGGCGTTCGACATCACGGCGCAGCGTAACGGTCGACGGCGTCCGGGCTGTCGTGTCCGGCAGCGACCAGTGCTGGCGAGGTACGAGCGACAGGCACCGACACGGCCACACCCACCAGGTCGACCACGATCGACACCATCCGGCTGAGCACGGCGACCGACACGGCGACACCGGCGCCGAGCGGTGCGGTGGTCATCGAGATGAAGATCGTCTCGCGTACCCCGATTCCCCCGGGCACGCCGACCACGACGAATCCCGCCATCCACGAGACACACGTGACGAAGATCAGCTCGATGACCAGCGGGGCGTCGAGATCGGAGCCCACTGCCACGACCGCGAAGATGTTCATGCCTGCGAACGACACCCACACCGGCAGGTGGCGAACGACGAGCAGGGTGAACCAGCGCGGGTCGGGGAGGCGGAGCTGCTTCCTCGTCACCCGTTGGGCGAGTCGATCGAGCGCCGATCGGGCGGCGGGGATGATGAGCACCCCGAACGCGAGTATCAGCCCGATGGCGATCGCCGCAGGCAGCAGGCGGCCGTCGGACGGCGAGATCAGCCCGCTGATCGCCGCAACGGTTGCGGCACCCAGGAACGTGGTGGCCATCGACATCGCCGTCGACGAGTAGGCGACCCGACGAGGAGTGTCGCCACGATGCGCCAGCTCGGCCTGGCCGACGATCGGCCAGATCCCACCGGGCACGTACTTGCCGAGTTGGCCGACGAAGAACCACGACATCCCGCGGCGCCAGGGTGCGGTTGCGCCGGCGTGGCGAAGGATCAGCAGCCAGTTCACCCCGATCAGTCCCATCGCGAACAGGCCGGCGATGCCACCGACGACGAGCCACGCAAGGTCGGCCGACGACAGTGCATCGGCGATCTCCGAACGATCACGCACGATCCGGCGTGCGACGAATGCGATACCGGCGACACCGATCGCGACGCCGACGACGTTGATCAGCTTCGATCGGTTCATTGCTCAGGCCGAGCGGACGTCGCCACCGTCACCGGCGGTCGCGAGCACCATCGTCCACGGCAGCGGCGTGGCGCGGTCGACCACGTCGAAATGTGCGGCGACGAGCTTGGTGAAGCCGCGGTTCGTCCAATGGTTGATGTGGCCGGGCGTGTTGCCGAGCTCGCGGAGGTACCGACCGCGAGCCATGTTGCCGGCGCGCCAGATCGGCTCGAACGGCACCGACGCGATCAGCGACCCCGAGCACACCCTGGCCAGCTCGGCCATCGCCGCAGGGGGATCGGGGAGATGTTCGAAGACCTCGATCGCCATCACCAGATCGAAGGCGTCGTCGGGAAAAGGCAGATGCGAGGCGTCACCGAACGCACACGAGAGATCGCGTGACTGCCATTGGGCGGCGAGCTCCTCGTCGGGAAGGTCGAGGCCGATCACCGGCACCCCGGCGAACCGTTCGATGACCCGGCTGGTGACGATTCCCTCGCCGACACCGATCTCGAGGATGCGCGTCGGTCGGGTGCTGTCGAGGAACCGGTCGAACGAGGCGAAGAACCCACGCATCATGCGCTGCTCGATCGGATTGGTCGAGCCGTACTTGTCGTAGGTGTTCCCGGTGGGGACCGCTGGTTCGTGTGGAGTGGTGTCGTGGGAGGTGGTCATCGATTCTCGTTGCTGCTCGGCGCTGGAGCGTATCGACTGTCGATTACTCGGTGGCGGCGTCGGGGAGGCGCCAGAGGATCCATCGTTGGTCCGACCAGACCTCCTCGAAGCCGGCCGCTCGGGCGTCGCTGGGTCTGAGGTCGGGTTGCCAGTAGGTCGAGTTGCGGCGCTCGGCGTAGAAGTCGGCGTTCTGCACGATGCGGTCGAGCTGTTTGCTCTGGATGGCGCGCCGGTCGGTCATCAGCGTCATGGTGCGCGCCCGGAAGTAGGCAATGACCGCGTCGGGTGGAGTGAACGAGTTCACCGCTTCGAAGATCGGTGCCACCACCGGGTTCGACGGGCCCGACTGCACGCGCCCCGCATCGTCGTACTCGCGGGAGTCGCTGATGTCGCCGGGCAGCACGACGAAGTGGGCCACCACGAGCGCGCCGAGCGGGAGCAACGCCGCCACGGTCGCGAGGCGGGCGACACGGGCGGGCACCGCTCGGCGCGCGAACAGCCAGCCGAAGCCTGCCACCAGGGCGACCGTGGAGAAGTACACCACCCACGGCGTGACCTGGAACCAGTACCGGTCGACCCGGCGCAGGTGGGTGCTCACCGCGAGCGCGCTGAGGACGGCCAAGAGCACCAGCGGTCCGTCGAGGGTCGGGCGACGTCGCACCCCGATCACCACGCCGATCGCGGCGACGACGAGGACGATCACGCCGATCGGCGTGTGGTCGCCGAGGCCCAACTGGTCGCTGAGGATGCCCGGGAACTCGCTCATCCGGTCGTCGAGAAAGGCCGAGCCGTTGCCGTTGTCCGGCAGGAGCGCGGTTGGCAGGAGCAACTGCGCGAGCGTGGCGCTCAGTGCGAAGGCGACGAACGGTGTGACGATCTCGCGCCAGTGCGAGCGCAAGGTGCGCACGGTGCCCTCGGCAACCGTCTCGCCGCTGAGACGATCGCTCATGACGTCGTACACGATCATCACGCCGACCACGCCGAGGAGCACGACGGACTCGCGCCGGACGTTGAACGCCAACGTGATCGAGGCACCCAACGCGACCAACTGGTGGATCGATGCGGTGAGGAGGGGCGCGTCGCGCCGGATCCGGTCGTGGTACCAGATCACCAGGGCGACGGCCGCGAGGTGGGGGAACTCGGTGAGCAGTTGGTCCGTATGCGCGAGGAACATCGGAGCGGTGGCGAACACAGCGATGATGGCAATCGCCGGCCTGCGCCCGATCCGGCGCCGCACGATGCCGTGCAGCAGCACGAGCCACACGCAGAACGTCGCGACCTCGACGAGCTTCAAGCGGTCGAAGTCGAGTCCCCAGAAGTGCACGAACGGTGACAGCAGCAAGGGCCAGACCCAGGGGTATGCGATCGGGCTGAACCCGCTGTCGGAGTTGAGCACCGAGAACCGGTTGTCGGCAACGACCTGTCCGATGTCGCCATCGAAGAGACTGCGGGCCTGGCGGAGGTACAGTGCGAAGTCGTCGCCCTGGGTGTGTCCGTTGCGATGCAGTGCCACCGCCAGGAGTGCCGCCAACCCCACGACCACCGGCAACGCGAGTGCTCGCGCCGCCGCGTTCACAGAGACGGGCGGCCGACGCATCGGCGCCAGGTTAGGTGTTGGCGTGCGCGGTCACGCAGCAGCGCGACCCCATGGTGTCCGGGGCGGTGTAGTGGTGGGCCTGGCGCCGATCAGGCCGACGCGGCGTCGAGCGCCCGCCGGGTGAGTACCCGTGCGAGGTGCTGGCGGTATTCGATGCTGGCGTTCAGGTCGGCCTGCGGGTCGGCGTCGGCGGCGGCCTGTTCGGCGGCGTCGGCGACGCTGGCACCGCTGGCGATGGCGGCAGCGACGCTGGTGGCGAGCACCGGCGTGGCGGCCATGTTGACGAGCCCGACGCCGGCCTGGTCGCCGTTGCGCCATGCGGCCACACCGACGATCGCCCAGTCCTGGGCCCGGCGGTTGAACTTCTGGAAGTTCCAGCCGGCGCCATTCATCTTCGGCACACGTACTTCGGTGAGGATCTCGTCGGGCTCGAGTGCCGACTCGAAGAACGTCTTGTAGAAGTCGGCGGCGGCGATCTCGCGGGTGCCGTTCGGACCCTGGGCGACGTAGGTGGCGCCCAGTGCCAACGTGGTGGCGGGCAGATCGGATGCCGGGTCGGCGTGGGCGATCGTGCCGCCGATCGTGCCGCGGTGACGCACCTGCGGGTCACCGACGTGGCCGGCAGCGTGCGCCAACAGCGGCACGTGCTCCTTGAGGAGCGCGGAGGTCTCGACGTCCATGTGACGGGTCATCGCTCCGATCGCGACGTGGTCGCCCTCGTCACGGATGTACGAGAGATCGCTGAGGCGTCCGATGTCGATCAGTACGGTCGGCTGGGCGAGTCGCAGCTTCATCATCGGCAGCAGGCTGTGGCCGCCGGCGATGAACTTGGCCTCGTCGCCGTGCTGGCCGATGAGGCTGATTGCTTCCTCGGCGGATTCGGCGCGGACGTAGTCGAACGGTGCGGGGATCACGGGGTGCCTCCGGGGCTGGTGGTGGTGGTGGTGGTGGACGTGCTGTTGGTTCGGGCGGACGAAATCGCGTTCCAGACCGTGTTGGGGCTTGCGGGCATCGCGACATCGCTGACGCCGAGACCGGACAACGCATCGACGATGGCGTTCATGACGGCGGGTGCTGATCCGATCGTGCCAGCTTCGCCGACGCCCTTCACTCCGAGCGAATTGGTCGGCGATGGCGTGACCGAATGGCCGATCGTGATCGGCGGCACGTCGCTCGCTGCCGGCACCAGATAGTCGGCGAGTGTGGAGGTGCGTAGGTTGCCGTCGGAGTCGTAGTCGGCGCCTTCGTACAGTGCCTGGGCGAGTCCTTGGATGACGCCACCGTGAACCTGACCTTCGACGATCATGGGGTTCACCTGGTTGCCGCAGTCGTCGACGGCCACGTACTGCAGCACGTCGACGTCGCCGGTTTCGACATCGACCTCGACGAGACACATGTGGGTGCCGAAGGGCCACGAGAAGTTCGGCGGGTCGTAGGTGACCTGCGCTTCGAGGTTCGGCTCGAGCCCATCGGGCAGGTCGTGGGCGGTGAACGCCGCGAACGCAATGGCGGCGAGTGGCATCGACTTGCTCGGGGTGCCGGCCACGCGGAACTCGCCGTTGACGAACTCGAGGTCGTCGACGTTGGCTTCCATCTGGTGGGCGGCGATCTGCTTGGCCTTCTCGATCACCTTGTCGCAGGCCATGCTGACGGCGACACCGCCGACCGGCAACGAACGCGAGCCGTAGGTGTCCATGCCGAGCGGGGCGATGGCGGTGTCGGAATGCAGCACGTCGACATCGTCGGGGTCGATGCCGAGCTTGTCGGCAACGATCATGGCCCACGAGGTCTCGTGGCCCTGTCCGTGCGGCGAGGTGCCGGTGACGACCTGGACCTTGGCGGTCGGCAGGATGCGTACCGTGGCTGCTTCCCAGCCGCCAGCGGAGTAGTTGAGCGAGGCGAGTACCCGCGACGGAGCGAGCCCGCACATCTCGAAGTAGCTCGACACGCCGAGTCCGAGGCGCTTGGTGGAGCCCTCGACGTTCTGGGTGGCCTGACGGGAGCGTACGGCGTCGTAGCCGACGAGATCGGCAGCGATGGTGGCGGCCTTGTCGTGGTCGCCCGAGTCGTAGACCAACCCGGTGAACGCCTCGTACGGGAACTGCTCGGGCTGGATGAAGTTGCGCCGCCGGAGCTCCAACGGGTCGACGCCGATCTCACGGGCGAGCGCATCCATGGAGCGTTCGATTGCATAGGTGGCCTCGGGGCGACCGGCGCCGCGATAGGCGTCGGTGGGGGTGAGCGTGGTGAACACGCCCGTACAGGAGAAGTCGTAGGCCTTGGGCAGGTCGTAGACGCCGGCGTAGAGGAAGGCACCGAGGATCGGGATGCCCGGGGTGATCAGTTGCAGGTAGGCGCCCATGTCGGCGGTGAGGCGCACTCGCACGGCGGTGAGTTTGCCGTCCGAGTCGGCGGCGAGCTCGATGTGTTGGATCTGTCCGCGGCCCTGGATGCTGGCGACGGTGTTCTCGGAACGGGTTTCGTTCCACCGCACCGGTGTGCCGATCTTGCGGGCGAGTGCCACGCACAGCAGTTCCTCGGCGTACACGTCGAGCTTGGCGCCGAAGCCGCCGCCGACCGCTGGTGCCACCACCCGCAGCTGGTGTTCGGGTACGCCGAGTGTGACGGCGACCATGACCTTCAGCACGTGGGGGATCTGGGTGGAGGTGTACAGCGTGAGGTCGCCGCCGAACGGTTGCGGGACAGCGACGACGGCGCGGGGTTCCATCGCCATCGGGATCAGTCGTTGCTGCACGTACCGCTCGGTCACGGTGTAGGTGGCGTTGTCGAACGCACGCTGCACGGCGCCGTCGGTTTCTTCGACGAGGAGGTTCCACGTGTACGACGAGTTCGTGCCGAGTTCTGGGTGCACGAGCACGCGGTCGCTCAGCGCATCTTCGAGGTCGGTGACTGCCTCCATGGCGTCGTAGGTGACGTCGATCGCCTCGATCGCGTCGTGGGCGATCGCGTCGCTGTGCGCGAGCACCACCGCCACGCCATCGCCGACGTAGTTGACGGTGTCGGTGGCGAGTGGATGATGCGGCGGGTTCAACATGTCGTCGGTGACCGGCCATGCGCACGGCATCGGCGCTGCCCACAGGTCGGTGAGGTCGGCACCGGTGTACACGGCGCTCACTCCCGGCATCGCTGCGGCCGCGCTGGTGTCGATCGCGAGGATCTTGGCGTGGGCGTACGGGCTACGCAGCACCGCCATGTACAGCGCGCCGGGCACCTTCATGTCGTTCGTGAACACCGCCTCGCCGGTCAACAGAACCGGGTCCTCCTTGCGGAGCAGGCGGCTGCCGATGACACCGGTTGCGGTGTCGGTCGCTGGATCTTGCGTGATGGTCATGTCTGGACCCCCATCCAGTTGTGTTCACGTTGTCACCCCCGGTGCCGGGCGTGATGTCACCCGGTGATGTCACCCGGTGCCGGGCCTGATGTGACAGTTGGTCGGATCAGGCGTTGGCGGATGCGGCCGCGAGGACCGATTTGACGATGTTGTGATAGCCGGTGCAGCGACACAGGTTGCCTTCGAGGCCGATACGGACCTCTTCCTCGGTTGGGTTCGGGTTCTCGTCGAGGAGGCTCGTGGCGGCCATCACCATGCCGGGTGTGCAGTAGCCGCACTGCAGACCGTGGTTCTCCATGAAGGCCTGCTGCATCGGATGCAGCGTTCCGTCGGCGTCGGCCATGCCTTCGATCGTGCGGATGTCGGTGCCGTCGGCCTGCACGGCGAGCACGGTGCAGCTCTTGACGGCCTCGCCGTTCAGGTGCAGTGAGCAGGCACCGCACGACGACGTGTCGCAGCCGATGTTGGTGCCGGTGAGCCCGACGTGTTCACGGATGTACTGCACGAGGAGCGTGCGTGGCTCCACGTCGTGGGTGTGTGGCGTGCCGTTGACGGTGATCGTGATCTCCACTGGTGCCCCCAAGTGATCGTCGATGTCTGGTGGATGAACGACCCCGGCGAGCGAGGTCAGGAACCCATCATGCCCCATCGGCACCGCCGCGTCGACATCGAGCGAGACCGTGGATGAAACGGCGGGGTCGGATCCCGGTTGCCCGGTCGCCGTGCGTGTCGCTCAGGACAAGATGGTCGAGAGGTCCTCGACGGTGAGGTAGATCAGGAAGCCGATGATGATGGTGCCGAACACGGTGTAGTGCCAGCGCTTCGAATGATCGGCACGCCAGAACCGGCGGATGCTGTACACGATCGACACCATGGCCAGCAGGCCGATCGCGACACCGATGTACGGCCCCACACTGCGGGCGATCCCGACCACCGGCAGCACGAACGGGAACACGATGTACATCAACAGGCATCGGGAGGCGCTGATGAACAACGACTTCTGGAACGCCGAGCGGGCCTCGTCGGCGGTCGCGGTGCGTCCCTCGGGCAGGCGCAAGAGGCGCCGCATGAACCGGTCGGCCGATGTCGTCGATGTCGTCGATGTCGTCGTGTCGATGCTGGGCGCGACGGCCGGTGCGGACGTCGCTGTCTCGATCGGTGGTTGGTCGGCGGTGGTGCTCATGGCCGCACAGAACGGTACGTCGCTGCGACCGCCGCGGCAACTTCGGCCGGGGTGTCGACGAGCGCTGAGGCGCCAGCAGTTTCGAGTTCACCGGGCGAACCGAATCCCCAGGCGACGCCGATGCAGTCGATCCCGTTGAGGTGGGCGCCTTCGACGTCGTGGTCGCGGTCGCCGACCATCACCACCCGTGGCAGATCAGCTGCGCCGAGACCCAGCGAGATCAGGGCGTACTCGATCACCTCGGCCTTGGTCCGGCGGCCAGTACCGACCTCGATGGTTGCTCCGGCCTGGACGGCGAAGTGGTCGGTGAACCCGAAGTGTTCGATGATGCGCGTCGCTGTGGTCTCGGGCTTCGCTGTGGCGAGCGACAGGGTGTGCCCGGCGGCGACCAGCTCGTCGAGCATCTCGGCGATGCCCGGGTACACGGAGTTCTCGAACAACCCGACGTCTTCGTAGCGGCCCCGGTAGGCCCATACGACCCGCTCGATGTCGTCGATGGGGATGCCGAGCGTCGGCAGGCCGACCTCGAACGGTGGGCCGATCACGGTGCGGACCTGCTCGTCGGTCGGGGGTTCGTAGCCGCAGACGCTGAAGGCGTGCTGTAGTGAGCGGGCGATCCCGGGCGACGAGTCGGAGATCGTGCCGTCGAGGTCGATCAGGACGTGGGTCGCGTCGTTCACGTGGAAACTGCCGACACTGTGCTGGTGGACCTGGGATCAGCGGCCGTGGAGGCGTTCGCGGATCAGCGGCTCGTAGTGCCCGAGTGGGTTGCTGACGTAGTCGGCATCGAACGCCGTCTGGTCGTACTCGGCGCAGAACTCTTCGGTGTGATCGAAGTGCGGCGAGTCGCGATGCTGCTCACGGGCGTTCTTGTCGAGGCCGATGTAGTCCCAGAAGTAGTAGCCCTGGAACTCGCCGTGGTGCTTGACCATGAAGTGGTTGGCCTCGGACACGAACGGCTTGAGGATGCCTGCCGCGATGTCGGGGTGGCTGTACGGACTGAGGGTGTCGCCGATGTCGTGGAGCAGTGCGCACAGCACGTATTCGTCGTCACGACCGTCGCGCTCGGCGCGAGTGGCGGTCTGCAAGCTGTGTTCGAGCCGGTTGACGGGAAACCCGCCGTGATCGAACTCCAGTGCCCGCATCAGGTCGATGACCCGTTCGGCCACGTGCGACTGCGTGATCTGCAGTTGCGGTGCGATGATCGCCCAGTCCTCGGCGGTCGATTCCTCGAACGACGTGAACGACGTGCGCGGATGCTCGGTGATGCTCATGAGGTTGCTCCCACGTTCGTGGATTGGATGGCGCGCCAGACCTTTTCGGCGGTGGCGGGCATGTCGATGTGGCGGACTCCGAGGTGGCTGAGAGCGTCGATGACGGCGGACTGCACCGCCGGGGTGGAGCCGATCGTGCCCGACTCGCCGATGCCCTTGGCGCCCAGCGGATTGACGAACGTGGGGGTCTCCATGTGGATCACCTCGAAGCTCGGCAGCTCGGTGGCGGAGATCATGCCGTAGTCGGCGAGGTTCGAGGTGACGGGGTTGCCGTCTTCGTCGTAGCGCACCTCTTCGAGCAGCGCCTGGGCGCTTCCCTGGGCGATGCCACCGTGGATCTGGCCGTCGAGCAGCATCGGATTCACGACTCGCCCGGCGTCGTCGCAGGCGATCTGGCGCAGGTGCTTGACCTGGCCGGTGCCGATGTCGACCTCGACCACGGCGACGTGGGCGCCGAACGGGAACGTGGCCTGGCCGGCGTCGAAGCGGGTGGCGATCGTGAGGTCGTCGCCCTGGTTCCTGGCCGCAATGGCGAGATCGGCCCACGTCTTCGCCACCGCCGGGGTGCCAGCGACGTGGAACGCGCCGTTGTCCTTGTCGAGCACGATGTCGGCCTCGTCGGCCTCCAACAGCGAGGCGGCCAGTTTCTGGGCCTTCTCGACCAGTTCGATCGACGCCTGGTTGACCGCGACGCCACCCTGTTGAAGTGAGCGTGAACCCATCGTGCCGCCGCCTTCGGGCACCAGGTCGGTGTCGCCCCAGATCAAGGTGATGCGGTCCATCGGGATGCCGGTCTGGTCGCTGGCGATCATCGACCACGACGTGTCGTGGCCCTGGCCGTGCGGTGAGGTGCCGGTGAACACGAGTGCCGAGCCGTCGTCCTGCACTTCGATCTTGGCGGCCTCGCCCATCGGATCGACGCCGCCGGTGATCTCGACGTACACACTGACGCCGATGCCGAGCAGCTTGTCGGCGCCGGCCTCGCGACGACGGGCCTGCTCGGCGCGAAGCTCGGTGTAGTCGGCCGCTTCGAGCACCTTGTCGAGAGCTCCCTCGAAGTCGCCGACATCGTAGGTGTGACCGATCGCTGTGGCGTGAGGCTCGAGGAACTTGGGGATCAGGTTCATCCGCCGCACCTCGGCGGCATCCTTGCCGACTTCGGCAGCGAACAGGTCCATCGCCCGTTCGGCCGCCGCGGTGGCTTCGGGACGGCCCGCACCGCGGTAGGGCACGGTCGGCGTGGTGTTGGTGAGCACGGTCGTGGCCCGGCACTCGACATTGGCGATGTCGTACACGGCCTGTGCCATTGGACGGGTCATGGCGAAACCGAGGACCCCGCCGACGTCCATGAAGCCCCCAGCGTCCTGGAACAGATGCAGTTGGTAGTGCGTGACGCGGCCCTCGCGGGTGCCGCCGATCGTGACGTACTGCAGCTGGGCGCGACCGTGGCCCATGTTCATCATCGACTCGCTGCGGGTTTCGCGCCAACGAACCGGACGTCCGAGCGCCTTCGAGATGGGCCCGAGCAGCATCTCTTCGGCGTAGGTGCCGATCTTGGCGCCGAACGCACCGCCGACGTCCGGCGTGATCACGCGGACCTGGTCGGCCTCGACGCCGTTGGCTGCTGCGATCGGCGCCTTGACGCCCTGGGCGTGCTGGGTGGACAGCCACTGGTGCAGCCGACCGTCGACCCATGTGGCAGCCGAACCGCGAACTTCGAGGGGGCATGGAGCGACACGTTGGTTGAGGAAGCGACCCTTGACGACGACCTCGCAGTCGGCGAAGTAGTCGTCGGTATCGGTGTTCTCGGGCATGCCGAGTGCGATGGTGTCGAACACGGCGTTCGAGCCGGCGGCTTCGTAGATCAAGGTCTCGGACGCCATCGATGCCTCGATGTCGATCAGTGCGGGGAGGAAGTCGACGTCGACGAACACCATCTCGGCGGCATCGGTGGCCTGCGCGAGCGTTTCGGCGACGACAGCGACCACGGGCTCGCCGACGAAACGGACCTTGTCGCTGGCCAGCAGCGTGCGCGCAACTGCGGGATTGAAGTTCGACGGCACCGGTTCGAGCGCCATCGACTCGGCGGTGAACACCCCGACCACGCCCGGCATGTCCTTCACGCCGTCGACGTCGATCGACAGGATGGTTCCATGGGCGGCCGCGGAGCGGGCGTAGACGACGTGGAGGGCGCCGGTGAGCAGTTCCTCGTTCAGGTCGTCGACGTATATGCCGCCGGTGGTGAGGAATTTCGGGTCTTCCTTGCGCTGAACTCGGGTCCCCAGGATGCTGCCGGCCACGTGTTTCCCCTTGCGTTCGATCGGTTCGTCGGAGTGAGTGCTTGCGAACCTAGTCGGCAACGGCGGGTGCAGGCCCAGCCGTGCGAGCGGCGAAGATCTGGGTGACGACGTCGTAGGGCCAGCCGTCGGGCAGGTCGCGTGGTACGCCGGGCAGCGGCAGGATGGTCGACCGCTGATCGCCATCCTCGACGAACCCGATCTCTTCACGCGCCGCCTCGCGGACGCCGTCGTCGGTACCGAGTCGTTCGACCTCGCCGGCGAGTTGACCGTTCACCCGTTGGAGTTCGTCGAGTTCGGCCTGGCGCTGGACGAGTTTTTCGTCCTGGTCGAGCCAGGTGCCCATCGGTAAGATGAACACCGCAGCCGCGATCGTGCCGATCACGAGCAACACGAAGATGCCGCCGAACAGGGCGAACTTCGGCCGTCGGAAAATCCGCTTGTCGACCGGGATCGGTCGCGTGAAGTCGCCGAGGCGGGACCGTCCCTCGTCTGATGCCTTGGGCGGCTCTTTCGGCCTCGGGATCGAGGTGGTCTTCGACCGGCTCACGCGCCCAGTGTCGCAGGGTGAGCGGCTGATTCCGTGGCACTCGCCCTTCGCGTTCCACGGTGCTCCGGTCATCGTGATGCCGATCATCGCTGCCATCTTCGGCCAGCCGAACTTCGACAACATCGGCTTCGATCTCGGCGACACACGGGTGCAGGTCGGTCTTGCCATCACGGCGATCGTCAACTTCTTCATCATCGCGCTGTTCTGTTTCTTCGTGGTGGAGGCCTACAACAAGATGAAGCCGCCGGTCGAGGAAGAGAACGGCCCGAGCGAGGTCGAACTTTCCACCGAGATCCGCGACGCCCTGCGCTCGCGCTGAGCTCGCCTCGGCGGCGCGATGCCACACCGGGTCGCTCACCCGCTTCAATGGAGCGGATGTTCCGCCGTCGCACTCGAACGTTTGCCGTCCTCGCGACGTTGACGATCGTGGCAGCGGGCTGTGGTTCTGGCGCCGAGAACACCGATGACACGATTTCGCCGGTGGCCCCCGCCTCGACGCTCGGGGGCGTCGGCGCGGTGCCGGTGATGCCGTCGGCGGTGCGTGAACCGGTCGTGGTCGTGCGTCCGCCCGTCAACGTCGACGGCACCGAAGCCCAACTGATCGGCGAGATCGCCGACGGGAACCGCATCTTGATGATCGGTGATTCGATCCTCGCGTCCACGTCGTCGCGGTACGGCAACCACATGTGCAACGCCGTCGTGCCGCTCGGCTGGCAGGTGGCGGTCGAGGCCGAACCCAGCCGGTTCATCGACTTCGGCAACCGTGTGCTCGACAAAGAACTCAGCGACGACCCGGATCCAGAAGACGACTGGAACGCGGCGGTGGTGTTCCTCGGCAGCAACTACGGCAGCAACGCGTTCAAGTACGAAGTCGAACTCGCGAAGATTCTCGATCGATTGACCCCACGTCCGATCTTGTTGTTGACCGTCACCGAGTATCGGCCGAACTACGTCGAGGTCAACGAAGTGGTGAACCGTCTCGGGGCCGAACGTGACAACGTCACGGTGCTCGACTGGAAGAGCATCTCCGAGACGCCCGGGATCCTGAGCGGCGATCGGTTGCATCCCACCGACACCGGCCGCCGGGTCTTGGCGGAGTCGGTTGCTGCGGCACTCGGGCGATTCCCCGGCGGCGTCGGCGAGTGTCTCCGCTCGACGTTCCGCGACGACTCCGCTGTCGGCCGCGATTCCACCAAGGTGCTCGGTCGACCCTCGACCAGCTCGGTTTCGAATTCGACCAGCACCACGACCACCACAGCCAGGCCGCCGACCTCGTCGACGACCACGACGGTGCCGTCCGGCGGGGGTGGCGGGGAGACTGGTGCGACGACGACACCGGTTCCGTCTTCGTCGACGATCCCCCAGAGCACCACAACGGCGAGCACTGCCACCTCCACCTCCACCTCCACCACCACATCGACGATGGCGCCCGTCAGCACGACGACAACCGCAGCACCTTGAGGGCTCGTCGAACCCTCTCCCTGATCTCGCCGTAGCCTGTTCGGGTGCTCCAGGCCCAGGCGATCTCGGTGGAAGTGGGGGGTCGACTCCTCGTCGACTCCGCCAGCTTCACCGTCATGCCCCGAGACAAGGTGGGCATCGTCGGGCGCAACGGCGCCGGCAAGACCAGCTTGTTCAAGGTGTTGGGCGGCGCGAACGAGCCGAAATCCGGCAAGGTGCTGCGCAAGGGCGGCTTCGGCTATCTGCCGCAGGACCCCAAGATCGACTCGGCGCTCGACGGTCGCAGCTGCGTCACCCACGTGTTGTCCGGGCGGGGGATCGACGACGAGGTCACCCGCATCGAGAAGCTGCGCATCGCCATGGAGGAGAACCCCGACGAGCGCAACGTCGCCCGCTACTCCGATGCCGAAGAAGCATTCCGAACCACCGGCGGCTACGCCTCCGAGAGCGAGGCGCGTGCAATGGCCGCCGGCCTCGGCATTCCCGACGCCCGTCTCGACCAGCCGATCAGCACCCTGTCCGGTGGCGAGCGCCGCCGCGTCGAGTTGGCACGTATCTTGTTCGCCGGCTCCGACGTGCTCTGTCTCGACGAGCCGACCAACCACCTCGACGTCGATGCCAAGGTCTGGCTGCTCGGCTTCCTGCGCCAGTACAAGGGTGCACTGCTGGTGATCAGCCACGACCTCGAACTGCTCGACGAGTCGATCACTCGCGTGTTGCATCTCGACCGGGCGACCGAACACGATGTCGGCGAGATCTTCGAATACCGCGGCACCTACAGCCAGTACCAGCGTGCTCGCGCCGACGACGAGGTGCGCCTCGCCAAGAAGGCGGTGCTGCAGGCCAAGGAGATCGATCGGCTGCAAACCGTGGTCGACCGTTTCGGCGCCAAGGCGACCAAAGCGGCAATGGCGCACAGCGTCGAGAAGCGCATCGCCCGTCTCGAAACCCAACGGGTGCGTGGTCCGCAGTCGGGCAAGACGATGTCGGTGAGATTCCCCGATCCACCGAAGTGCGGCGAAACGGTGATCCGGGCGTCGGGCATGTGCAAGGCCTACGGCGGCCCGGCGATCTTCGAGGACATCGACTTCGATCTCGGTCGCGGCGAGCGCCTGCTCGTGCTCGGATTGAACGGTGCCGGCAAGACCAGCCTGCTGCGCATCCTGGCGGGCGAGACCGAGGCCGACCTCGGCGACTTCCAGTTCGGTTATCAGGTGCACGCCGGCTACTACGCCCAGGAGCACGACAACCTGCGCACCGACCAGACACTGCTCGACAACATCCGCGTGGCCGTCCCCGAGGGCATCAACCTCGGCGAGACACAATTGCGCGGGCTGCTCGGCATGTTCGGGCTGTCGGGCGAGAAGGTGTTCCAGGAGTCGGGCACGCTGTCGGGCGGCGAGAAGACCAAGCTTGCGTTGGCGATGCTGATGGTCGGGCGCAACAACCTGTTGCTGCTCGACGAGCCGACCAACAACCTCGACCCGCCGTCACGCCAAGCCGTCGCCGACGCGCTCGTCGACTGGCCCGGTGCGATCATCCTGGTGAGCCACGACGAAGAGTTCGTGCGCGAACTCGCACCCACCAAGGTGCTGTTGATGCCCGACGGCGACGTCGACTACTTCTCCGAAGACTGGCTCGATCTGGTCAGCATGTCCTGACCGTTACATCAGGGGTCAGACATCAGGGGTCAGACCTGCGATGTAATCGTCCTGGTCAGCTCACCGAGCGAGTCGGTTGCTTCGCTGCACAGGCGTTTGTAGTCGACCTTGCCGTTGGCGGCGCGCCCGATCGTGTCGACGACCACGATGTGCTTCGGTGCCTTGTATGCGGCGAGTGTGGTCTTCACGTGCGCGATCACCGCGGCGGCGTCGATCGTGTGACCGGGGCGGGCCTCGACCACGCCGGTGACTGCTTCGCCGAACTTCTCGTCGGGGACACCGACGGCGACGGCATCGAGCACGTCGGGATGGGTCTTCATGGCCTCCTCGACCTCCTCGGGGAACACCTTCTCGCCACCGGTGTTGATGCACTGTGAACCTCGACCGAGCAGCGTGATGCGGCCGTCGGCGTCGATGGTGGCGAAGTCGCCGGGGCACGAGTATCGCTTCCCCTCGACCTCGAAGAACGTGCGAGCACTCTTCTCGGGGTCCTTGTAGTAGCCGACGGGTTGGCGGCCGCCGACGGCCAGCCGCCCGATCTCCTCGGAGCCCGGCGCGAGCGGCCGATCGAGGTCGTCGATCACGATGGTGTCGGGGCTCAACTCGAACCTCGCGGTCTCGGCCGTTGCGCCGGCAGCGGAGATCGATGATCCCATGCCCAGCGCTTCCGACGACGAGAACGCATCCATCAGCACCATGCCGGGATGATGCTCGAGGAGCCGGGTCTTGGTCTCCTGGCTCCACATCACGCCTGACGACACCACCCCGACAAGTGAGGTGAGGTTCCACTTGCCTGGCTCGGCGTCGAGCGCCCGCAGGATCGGCTTCGCGAACGCGTCGCCGACGATCGCCATCGACGTGACACCTTCGCGCTCGATCGTGTCGAGCAACTCGGACGCTTCGAAGTTGTGGCCTGTGAGGGTGACGATGCTGCCGCCGCTGCACAGCGTGCCGAGGCCCGGGAAGTTGCCGGTGCCGTGCATCTGCGGACATGCCGGCAGGAACCGTGCGCCTGGTTGGGTGAGGGTGGCGCGGAGTTCGTCGATCGTCCCGTCATCGGCGAGCGGAGATGCAGCCGTTGCGGTCAACTTGATCGCCAGGTCGTCCTGACGCCACATCACGCCTTTCGGCATCCCGGTGGTGCCGCCGGTGTAGAGGAAGTTGATGTCGTCGCCGCTGCGTCCCCATTCGGGGGCCACGCGCCCGGCCCCGTTGGTGGCGGCATCTTCGTAGGGGGTCGCCCACTGCGGGCACAGGCTGCCGTCGTCGTCGACCCACAGCCAGACCTTCACCTTCCGGAGGCGGTCGCGGATCGCCTCGATCGTGTCGGCGAATGATCCGTGGAACACGATGGCGCCGGCATCGGCGTTGTCCCACAGGTACAACAGCTCGTCGGCGGTGTACCGATAGTTGGTGTTGACCGGAGCGAACGACCCCTTGAAAGCGGCGTACATCGACTCCATGTACTCGTTGCAGTTGTACAGATACTGCGCGACCGCCTGCTGGCGTTCGAGCCCGGCGTCGAGGAGGTGCTGTGCGACGCCATCGGCGCGTCGGTCGACCTCGCGCCAGCTTCGGCGATCGTCACCGTGGATCAGGCACGGCGCGTCGGGCAGCTCGTCGGCCACCACTTCCCAGATGTCGGCAAAGTTCCAGTTCCCCATTTGCGACTTCGTACCACCCGCCGTCGAACGCCGACGAGCCCGAGGACGGGAGCGATGAGCGAAAGCCCTGCATGTCGAGGGTTGGCTCATCGGCCACCCCCGACGCATCAGCCGGTCTGGTGCCGATGAGCGAAAGCCCTGCATGTCGAGGGTTGGCTCATCACCTCGGTGGGGTTGGCTGCGGTTCGGGGGCGACCGGGTCGGTACGGTCGGCGGATGCGCATTGGACTGTTCGGCGGATCCATCAACGACGGCACACTCGACGACGTGGTCGCCGAGGCCCGACAGGCCGAGGCCGACGGGTTCGCTTCGTACTGGGCTCCCAACATCTTCGGCCACGACGCGCTCACCGCTCTGGCGATCGTCGGTCGCGAGGTGCCACGCATCGAACTCGGTACGTCGGTGGTGCCGACCTACCCGCGGCATCCGAGTGCTATCGCGCAGCAGTGCCTCACCGTCAGCGCTGCGTGCGAGGGACGGTTGACGCTCGGGATCGGGCTCAGCCACAAGGTCGTCATCGAGAACATGCTCGGCATGAGCTACGACAAGCCGGTGCGGCACATCCGCGACTACCTCAGCATCCTCGGCCCGCTGTCACGTAACGAGCCGGTCAGCTATCGAGGCGAGGACTACTCGACGAACCTTGCGCTCACCGCCAAGGGTGCGCCCCCGTTCGGGATCGTCGTTGCTGCTCTCGGCCCACAGATGTTGAAGGCCACCGCCGAACTCGCCGACGGCACGCTCACGTGGTGTACCGGCCCGAACACCCTTGCCGACTTCACCGTTCCCACCATCAACGCGGCAGCTGAGGCGGCTGGCCGTCCCGCACCGCGCGTCATCGCTGCGCTGCCGGTGTGCGTGACCACCGACACCGAAGCCGCCAAGGGTCGCGCCGCGAAGGTGTTCGAGATCTACGGTTCGCTGCCGAGCTATCGGGCGATGCTCGATCGTGAAGGCGCAGCTGGCGCCGAGGACATCGCGATCACCGGCTCGGCCGACGAGGTCATCAACCGGATCGGTGCGCTCGCCGACATCGGCGTCACCGACTTCGCCGCCGTCGAGTTCCCCGGCAACCCCGACGAAGCAGCGGCCACGCGGGAGGCGATCAAGCAGGCCATGGCGTGACCGCCCTGCGCACGGCGGTCGACGACCGGGGCATTGCCACCGTCACGATCGACCATCTGCCGATCAACCTCGTGACCATTGAGGTGTTCTTCGAACTCGCCGCCGAGATCGAGCGGTTGGCGCATGACGACTCGGTGCGGACCGTCGTGTTCCGCTCCGCGAACCCCGAGTGGTTCCTTGCTCACTTCGACGTGGAGGCGATCCAGGGCTTCCCCCGGGAGCAGCCGGTCCCCACGGAGATCGGTCCGTACGACCAGATGTGCGAGACGCTGCGAACGATGCCAAAGGCCACCATCGCGGTCATCACCGGTCGTGTCGGTGGCGGCGGCAGCGAGCTGGCGCTGGCCTGCGACATGCGGTTCGTCACGCCCGACGCGATCTTCAGCCAACCCGAAGTGGCGCTCGGCATCATCCCCGGCGCTGGTGGCACGGTGCGGCTACCCAGACTGATCGGGCGCAGCCGCGCGCTCGAAGTGGTCCTCGGCTGCGATGACATCGATGCCGCCACGGCCGAGCGATGGGGCTGGGTCAACCGGGTGTTGTCCAGCGACGAGATCGATGCGTTCGTCGACCGTCTGGCCGGACGCATCGCCTCGTTCCCGCGACATGCAGTGGCTGCTGCGAAGGAGAGTGTCGTGCGGTCGGAGGTCGTTGTGGTGGACCACCTGCTCGCCGAGACCGTCGCCTTCAACGCCGCACTCGCCAGCGACGAAACGCACGATCGAATGCAACGCTTCCTCGACGCCGGCGGTCAAACCCCTGAGGGCGAGCGACGCCTCGGTCAACTCGCTGGCGAGCTGTAATTCAGCGCAGGGTGACGGGCATCGAGTGCTCGGCGTTCACCTTTGCGTAGAAGTCGTTGCCCTTGTCGTCGACCACGATGAAGGCGGGGAAGTCCTCGACCTCGATCTTCCACACCGCTTCCATGCCGAGCTCGGGGTATTCGAGCACGTCGACCTTGCGGATGTTGTCGAGCGCCAGGCGGGCTGCGGGCCCGCCGATCGAACCGAGGTAGAAGCCGCCGTTGGTCTCGCACGAATCGGTGACCTGCTTCGAACGGTTGCCCTTCGCGAGCATCACCATCGACCCGCGCTCCGATTGGAACTGATCGACGTAGCTGTCCATGCGTCCGGCCGTCGTCGGCCCGAACGATCCCGATGCGTAGCCCTCCGGGGTCTTCGCGGGGCCGGCGTAGTACACGGCGTGATCCTTGAGGTACTGCGGCATCTCCTCGCCGGCGTCGAGGCGCTCCTTGATCTTGGCGTGGGCGATGTCGCGGGCGACCACCATCGGGCCGGTCAGCATCACGCGGGTGGTCACCGGGAACTCCGACAGCTCGGCGAGGATGTCGACCATCGGCCGGTTGAGGTCGATACGCACCGGCTCGACGTCGTCGAGATGCTCGTCCGACACCTCGGGCAGGAAGCGGGCCGGGTCGCGTTCGAGCTGTTCGAGGAAGATACCGTCCTCGGTGATCTTGCCGAGCGCCTGACGGTCGGCCGAACACGACACGGCGATGCCGACCGGGCACGACGCGCCGTGGCGGGGGAGGCGGATGATGCGCACGTCGTGGCAGAAGTACTTGCCGCCGAACTGGGCGCCGATCCCGGTCGCCTGGCTGAGCTTCAGCACCTGCTGCTCCAGTTCGAGGTCGCGGAAGGCGTGACCGTCGATCGACCCGGTGGTCGGTAGCGAGTCGAGGTAGTGGGTCGAGGCGAGCTTGGCGGTCTCGACGGCGAACTCGGCCGACGTGCCGCCGATGACCACGGCGAGGTGGTACGGCGGGCAGGCGGAGGTGCCGAGCGACTGCATCTTGTCGAAGATCCACGGCAGCAGCGTGGCCTCGTTGAGCAGCGCCTTGGTCTCCTGGTACAGATAGCTCTTGTTGGCCGAACCGCCGCCCTTGGCCATGAACAGGAACTTGTAGGCGTCGCCGTCGATCGCCGAGATCTTGATCTCCGCCGGCAGGTTCGTGCCGGTGTTGATCTCGGTGTACATGTCGAGCGGCGCCATCTGCGAGTACCGCAGGTTCGACGTCTGGTACGTGTCGTAGATCCCGCCGGCGATCGCCGCTTCGTCGCCGCCGCCGGTGAACACGAACTGGCCCTTCTTGCCCTTCACGATGGCGGTACCGGTGTCCTGACACATCGGCAGCACACCGCCGGCAGCGATCGCCGCGTTCTTGAGCAGATCGAGGGCGACGAAGCGGTCGTTGTCGGAGGCTTCGGGATCGTCGAGGATGTTGCGCAACTGCTGCAGGTGACTCGATCGCAGGAAGTGGGCGATGTCGTGCATCGCCGCGGCTGTGAGCTTGCGGATCGCCTCTGGCTCGACCTTCAGGAACGTACCCTCGGGGGTGTCGAACGTCGACACGCCCTCGGTGCCCACGAGCCGGTACTCGGTGTCGTCGGCCCCCAGCGGGAGCAGCTCGGTGTACGTGAACGGGGGAACGTCAGCCATGCCCCGAGCCTACGCTCCGGCGTTCTCGTGAACTGGTGCGGACACAGTCGCACACGAGTTCACGAGAAGCGGAGGGTTGTCAGCGGGCCACGAAGATGATGTCGTCGGGGAGGGTGGTGTTGGTGTCGCTGATCAGTTCGGCGCCGCGGAAGATCGACTCGAGGAAGTTGATCGCGAACGTGTTGGTGAGGTCCTTGGCCCGCTCGATCGGCATTGCCTCCGCGCCGCAACCTTCGACGGCCTGAGCATCGATCGTCTCGAGCACTGCGGCCGGCACGGCGTCGCCGAGCATCGGCAGGAACGTCTGGTAGTCGCATACGTCGGTGAAGCTCTGGTGCTCGGCGTCGACCAACTCCACCCGCACGAGCGGCGCGCTCTTGGCGAGGTCCCAGATGCGGGTGACGTTCGGCTCGACCGGGGTGGTCGAGTCGTTCGTGCCGACCATCACGAGCGTGGGGATCTGGATCGATTCGAGGCCGGCATCCGACATCAGGCGTGTGCCGTCACCGGTGGCCGGTGCCAGCGGGATGATGGCGTCGACGCGGCCATCGACCACGAACGAGCCGAGCGGGTTGTCGTACCCGCCGGCGGCGGCGATGGCGGTGAACCCACCGAAGGAGTGGCCGGTGACGGCGATGCTGTCGGGGTCGATGGCGGTGACGAAGCCGGCGGTTTCGGTGCTGGTGGGGTCGAGCATGGCGTTGATGGTCGCCACGACGTCGTTGGGCCGGTTGAGGGCGGTGACGTCGAACTCGGCTTCGGAGCCGAGGAGCCGGTCGGCGGCGGTGTTGCCGGTGTGGTCGGGGGCGGCGACGATGTAGCCGTAGCTGGCGATTGCTTCGGTGTAGTAGGAGGCGATGTAGCGCAGACCGCCGCTGCCGTGCGAGTACACCACCAGCGGGAACGGGCCGTCGGTAGCGATCTGCTCGACGGTGGCGGTGACAGCATCGGGCGACTCGTAGTAGACGCCGGGGATCAGCGTGTACTGGTGCAGGGGAGCGTCGCCGCCGTCGGCGATCGGGAACCACACGTCGAGCGTGAGCGGCCGCTCGCTGTCGGCGTTGATCGTGATCGTGGTGACACCTACGTCGTATGGGCCGTCGGGCAGCGTTTCGAGGTCGGCGAGTGTCGCCTCGGTCGTCTCCGGTGCGGCCTCGGTGGTCTCTGGCGTGGTCTCTGCCGGAGCCTCGGTGGTCTTGACGACTTCTTCGGTGGTCTCCGGCGTCGCATCCGTCGCCGGAGTGGAGGTGGTGTCGTCGCTGCCGCAGGCGGCGATGGCGACAGCGGAGACGAGGGCGAGGGCGAGGAGTCGTGAACGCACGGCGGCAACGTAGTGCGGCCGGCTCGCTGGCGCTCAGACGGAGTGCCATTCACCTTCTCGTGAACTCGTGCGGACATCGTCGCGCACGAGTTCACGCGAAGCGGGGGGTCGTTGGCGATGCGTCAGTCGGTGAAGGCGTGCATCACCTTGGGTGGGCGAATGCGTTGGATGATCGCCGAGCCGACGAGCGCGACCAACCCGACGACGATCGGAATCACCACCACGATCGCCAGGATCGAAAGCCAGGGGACAGCGAACCCATCGTCATACCCGTTCTGTTGGCCGTTCTGTACTCGCAGCACCACCCAGAGTGGTATGAGTCCCGTCGGAACGGCGACGACGCCGCCGGTGACAGCGAGCAGCGTGGCAGTCGTCGCAGATCGTCGCCGAAGAGTGGATGGCGATGCTCCGATCGCGATGAGCGTGTTGCGTTCGTCGCGGCTCTCGACGGCCGCGAGCGACAGGCCGATCGCCACGACCACCAGGACCAGCAGCAGCGTGGCCCCGACGATGCCCGCCTGCACCAGCGTCGACGACGTCTGACCGGGGACCCACTGGTACGTGATCCAGAACCCGATTCGTCCCGATCGATTCGTGTCGAAGGCCGCCGACTCACCGTCGAGGATCCACGCGTCCTCGTACGAGGCGCCATCGAACCTGATGTCGTCGAGGGCTCGGCGCTGGCCCGCGGTGAGGTCGTCGTCTCCGGTGAATCGGATGCCGACTGCGATGACGTCGAGCCCAGCCGCACGTGCGCCCGTTTCGGTCATGATCACCGCCGACGCCCCGTTGCGATTCCCGAGACCATCCTGCATCTCGGCGACCTCGATGTCGACCGACCGGTCGGCGCCGAGTAAGGAGATTGTCGTGACGCCTCCGGGGGCGACAAGACTCGGGCCGTCGATGACGTCACCGTTCGGGAACAACGAGAGCGCACCGACGCGTTCGAGGTTGGCGCGGTCCGCTCCCGAGAGACCCATCGCATCGACGAAGTCGTCGGCGACCACCATCACCTCGCGTCCGGTCAGCAACTGCATCGTCACCCCTCCGTTCCTGACGGCGTCCACTTCGGCGTCCTCCCACGCCGCCTGCATCTGTTCGTCGCTCGGCACGGGCAAGTCGACTCCGTCCACCATCGATTCGGCGCTCGGTGCCATCACCTCACGCACATCGGCCAACACCCCGGGGGCGACCGTGCGGATGTCGGTGCCGTCATCGGTTTGCAACAGCACCTCGTTGCGTGCGATGTCGGTGGTCTCGTAGACGTACCGGTCGTCGAGCCCGGTGGCGAGTGTGGCCGCGGACACGGCGAACGCGCCGGCGACGGCGATCGCGGTGACAACCGCCGCTGAGCGCCAGCGGGTCCGATACAGCGATCGGCCCGACAGCCTCCATGACGCTCCGAGCTTCGTCGATACCGACGTGGCAGCGGTGATCGCCAGCGGCGAGGCAAGACAGACACCGGCCAGCACGCCGAGCCCGCCGAGGATGGCGACCAACACGAACAGATTGCTGGCACCGCCGTTCGGGTCCCGGCCACCGACGGTTGCCACGGCGAGCAGGAAGACACCACTCACGAAGAACCCGGCACCGACCGCCACCGTTCGTGGCTTGACCGCACGGATGGGCCGCCGGCCGGCCAGCGCTGACAGCACGGAGGTGTCGGCGAGGCTGCGTGCGGGCAGTAGGGCTGCTGCGGTGGCTGCGACGGTGCCGGTGGCGAGGAGGACGATCAGGTCGATCGGTCGCACCACCGTGTCGGTCCACGCTCGGCCCGCGAGCATCTCGACGAGTGGGCGGGAGAGGAAGAACGCCCCGACACCGACGACCACGCCGACCGCCGATCCGACCACGCCCGACCAGGTTCCCTGCATGGCGAGCGTTCGCTGAATCAGTCGGGGCGATGCGCCGTTGGCGGCGAGCTGGCCGACGGTGGCCAGCTGGCGGCGAGCGCTCGTGGCGAACGCGGCGGCGATGACGATGCCGGCCGCGGTGAGCGTGAGCACCCCGATCACCCATCCCCACGCCAGCTGCTCGGTGGTCGGATCGAACCTGCCGTAGGCCGAGCCGTTGAACGAGTAGCCCTCGTTCCGGGTCTGAACACTGAGGTTGTCGAACTGCACAGCGTTGACTGTTTCGGAACGAAGCGAATCGTTCACGAGGCGGTTCGCATCGATGCTGTCAGGCAGGTCGACCAACGTTTCGGTGACCGGTCCACGCACATGAGTCTGATCGAGCGAACCGAACAACATCAGTGGGTTGTTGTGGTCGGCGGTCTTGCGGCCGATCCCGACGACGCGCAACGGCTGGTCGGGACGTGCGAGTTGCAAGGTGTCGCCGACCTCTACGTCGAGGTCGTCGGCGACGTCGGGGTCGAGGAGGATCTCGTCGGCCGCCGTGGGAAGGCGTCCCTGTGACACCTCGATGATTCCGGCGGTGATCGGCGACTCTGTGTCGAACCTGGTGGCCGACACCGTCACCTGCCGACCGTCGAGGGTCGTCACGTAGGTCCAGGCCGTGAGGATCTCGGTGCTCGTGGCGCCGGCGGGCGTGACGCTGGCGAACGTCGTACCGATGTCGACCGTCTCCAACGGTTCGCCACTGTTGTCGACCGACCACCATTGGGTGATCACGAGATCAGCGGTGCCATAGAAGCGCTCGAAGCGGGCCGCTTCGGTGTTGGAACGCACGAGAATCGACCCGACGGTCATCGCCAGGATCGGAACCGCTACGAGGAGAGCGACCAGCAGCGTGCGCCCCGGACGGCGACGAACCTCGCGGCGGGCGAGGCGGGCGGCCAGACGCCACGAGGCGGTGGGCGACCAACTGCGCTCGGGCGAGGGCAACAGCCCCGATTCCGACGCCGTGAGGGCGCGATCGTCGACGATGGTCACAGCAGTGATCCGAGCTTCGTCGTGTCGGTTGCGCTGTCGGTGCCGATGCCCCTGTCGTCGTCGGTGATGTCGCCGGAGTCGTCGACGAGGCGGCCGTCGCGCATGAACACGGTGCGGTCGGCCCAGGAGGCGAGTCGTGGTTCGTGGGTGACCATGATCACCGTGGTGCCGTTGTCGCGGGAGAGCCCGGCGAGCAGCGACACGATCTCGTCGCTGGAGATGGTGTCGAGTGCGCCGGTCGGTTCGTCGGCGAGCAGCAGGCGTCGGTCGCCGACCACTGCCCGGGCGATCGCGATGCGCTGGCGCTGGCCTCCCGAGAAGTCGTCGGGGTAGCGGTCGATGTGCTGGGTGAGGTCGACGCGTCGCAGCATGTCGGCTGCCCGGGCCCGTGCCTGTTTGGTGGGCACGCCGTCGAGTTCCAGCGGCAGCATCACGTTCTCGATAGCGGTGAGTGCCGGGATCAGGTTGAGCTGCTGGAACACGTAGCCGACGTGACGGCGGCGGAGTTCGGCCTGCTCGACGGCCGACATCGTCGACACGTCGGCGCCATTCACCAGCACCCGGCCAGCGTTCGGTGTTTCAAGTGCGCCGGCGAGGTGCAGGAGGGTCGACTTGCCGCAGCCTGACGGACCCATCACCGCGCAGAACTGGCCGGCGGGGAACCTGAGGTTCACGTCCGTGACGGCGCGCACCTCGGTGGCGCCCGAGCCGTAGCTCTTGACCACGTCGCGGAACTCCAGCATCGGTGTGCTGGTTCCAGAAGAGGTCGGGGGCGAGAACGTGTCGGTGGCGGCCATGTCACGTCGCTGCTTTCTGGCCGGTGGTGGCCGTGCGGATTCCTGGGTGGGTGTTCGAGTGGGTTTCCGGGGCGGTTGCTGAAAGCTTGCCGGCTGCGAGGAGCCGGGCTTCGCACAGGTCGAGCCAGCGCAGGTCGGCCTCGGCGCGCACGATCAGTGCGTCGGCGACGAGTGCAGCAGCGAGCCCCTCACCGGCCCCGTTGCCGTTCCCGTTCGAGTTGGCTGCCGTTGCAGCGCGGCGTCGTCGTTGGAGGAGCGAGATGAGTGCGGTGCGGTGTTTGGTGATCACGTCGAGGCCATGGTCGGGGCCGAGCTCGATCGCCATCAGCATCTTGAGCATCAGCTCGTCACGTGGGGGAGGGTCCTGCGTGGGGACCGCCTCCCACCACGCGCCGAGTTCGTCGACGCCGGCGAGCGTGATCGAGTACAGCTTCTGCTCGTCGCTCTCGTCGAGTTTCACAAACCCGTCACGGCCCAAGCGTTCGAGGGTGGTGTACACCTGGCCGACGTTGATCGTCCAGACCCCGCCGGTCGCGGCCTCGAACTCAGTCTTCAGTTGGTACCCGTAGCGCGGGCCCTCCCGCAGGAGTGCCAGTAGTCCCTCTCGAACAGCCATAGATACCGAGTATGCATACTCGGTATGTGATTGTCAACCTCTTCTCGTGAACTCGTGCGGACATAGTCGCCAACGAGTTCACGAGAACGGTGGGGGGAGGGGCTCAGAAGGTCTCGACGAGCAAGGCCAATGATGCGACGGTGCAGATCACGAGCACGGCCGGTCGGACCACATCGGGACGCAGCAGATGCTTCACCTGGCGGGCGGTGATCACGCCGAGGCCGACGCCCGGCAGGATCAGGGCGGTCAGCTGGAGTTGCCGCACACCGATCTCGCCGGCGAGCGCGAGAGCGCCAATCGACATGAGCGAGCCGATCGAGAAGAACGCCGAGATCGTGGCCCGCATCGTCGCCGGATCACTGTTCTGATATGTGAGTGCCATCGGCGGCCCGCCGACGCCGGTGGTGGTGCCCGCGAACCCCGACGCCAATCCGGCGACCACGAGCGCACGGTCGGTGGGCTGGAACAGGCGACCTGTGATCGACGCCACCACGGCGAGCAGCACCGACGCGGCGACCATCACGGCGAGCACCCGATCGGACAGCGCGGCGACCACCAGCGCTCCGACGATGACACCCGGCACCCGACCGATCAGCGCGAACCCGACGTCGCGCTTCACGATGTGCTCGCGGTCGATCCATCCGATCGTGAACGTCAGCGGCAGCACGGCGATCATGATCGCGGCTGGGATGAAGTCGGGGTCGGCGAACGCGAGCATCGGTGCGGCGATCATCCCGAGCCCGATGCCGATCGACGCCTGCACGACGGCCCCCACGTAGACGGCGGCAACGCAGGCGATCACGGTCCCGACGGACAGACCGAACATCAGCGGTCCTTCATCCGCTTGGGGTGGGCGTTCGCGGGATCGTCTGGCCACTGGTGTTTCGGGTATCGGCCGGCTATGTCCTTCTTCACGTCGGTCCACGACCCGGACCAGAAGCCGGGGAGGTCGGCGGTGACCTGGATCGGACGATCGGCGGGCGACAGCAGATGCAGCCGGATCGGGACACCGCCGGCGGTCGGGTGCGTGGTGACGCCGAACAGGTCCTGGACCCGCACGAACGCATCGGGTTGCTCACCGGCGTAGTCGATCGGCGCCGAGCGTCCCGACGGCAGTGTGAGCGCGGCGGGCGCGACGGCGTCGAGGTCGGAGCCCTGCGGCCATGGCAGTTGGCTGCGCAACACCATCGCCACGTCGAGCCGTTCCAGATCGGCGCGCCCGACCGCACCCGGCAAGTACGGGGCGAGCCAGTCGTCGAGCGTGTCGATCAGGTGCTCGGCCGACCAGTCGGGCCACGGATCGCCGACGGTGCGGTTGAGGAACTCGACGCGCTCGCGCAGCGACGTTGCCGCGTCGGTCCAGCGCAGTACGCCGAGCTGCGTGGCGCGCACTCGTTTCATCAGTGCCCCTGTGGTCTCGTCACCGGGCTCGGGGCGTCCGACTCGTCGTCCGAGTTGGATCGCTCCGAGTCGACGCTCGACCGTTTCGACGAGATCGTCGCGATCGGCGTCCCAGTCGATCGAGCGTTGCTCGACGATGTCGGCACCGAACTCGGCGATCACGTCGTCGGCGTCGACGACCGCGGCGAGGCGGATCCGGGCCCGGTCCTTGCGGCCATCGAGGTCGGCGGCCACGACGAACTCGGTGTCGGCGAGTGGGTCGTCGTCGGGCAGGAACGCGCCCGTGCCCGAACGGAGCTGGAACTGGCCGGGGCGCCGGCGTGCCGCCAGACGATCGGGGTAGCCGAGCAACAGCACCGCCCCGGCACGGTCGACGTCGACCGAGTCGAGGTCGAAACGGATGCCGGCACGTCGAGCGAGGTCGGCCGCACGCTCACGCAACCGGTGGACGGCGCCACGGTCGGCGGCGTCGTGGCCGCGCCGGCCTGTGAGCGCCCCGATGCGAAGTGCGAGGTCCGCTGGCAGGTCGTCGGGACGGCCCCGGAAGATGTCGCGTTCCTCCACCAAGGTGGCGATCACGCACGCCAACGGCGACCTGTCGACGGCGACCATGCGGGCGAGACGGGGGTGCACCGGCAGGCCGAGCATCGTGCGCCCGAGCGGGGTGATCGATCCGTCGGCGTCGATGGCGTGGAGGTCGCCGAGCAACTCTCGGGCCTGCGCGAACGCGCCCGCTGGCGGCGTGTCGATGAACCGGAGGTCGTCGCCGCCTCCCCATGCCGCGAGTTCGAGAGCGATCCCGGCGAGGTCGGCTTGGGCGATCTCGGGCGAGCGGTGCTTGGCCCGTGTGCCGTGTTCGAGCTTGCTCCACAGCCGATACGCAGCGCCCGGCTCGGTGCGTCCGGCACGACCTGCGCGCTGTTCGGCCGACGCCCGACTGGTTGCAACGGTGGTCAGTCGGGTCATCCCGGTGCGGGCATCGAAGCGCGGCTCGCGGGCGAGGCCGCTGTCGACCACGACCCGAACGCCGTCGACGGTCAGCGACGTCTCGGCGATGTCGGTCGACAGCACCACTCGTCGGCGTCCCGGTCGCGATGGCGCCAACGCCTCGTCCTGCTCGGCGAGCGACAGGGCTCCGGCGAGAGGGAACACGTCGACGTCCTTGCTCAGCGTGTCGCGAAGCATCGACTCGGTTCGGCGGATCTCACCGATCCCCGGCAGGAACACGAGCACGTCACCGGTCTGTTCCCGCAGTGCGCGCTGCACCGCAGCGACCACGTCTGGCTCGATCCGGTTCCCGCCGCCCGGGCCCGGCCGAGCCGGCCGACCACCCCGTCGAGGGCCGGCACTGCGCCCACCGCCGCCTGCGGGTGAGCGTGGCATCCAGTGCATCTCGACGTCGAACATCCGGCCTTCGCTCTCGACCACCGGTGCGTCGAGGAGCACGGTGAGGCCCTCGACGTCGGGGGTGGCCGACATCGCGAGGATCCGGAGGTCCGGGCGGATCGACGACGCCACGTCGAGTGCGAGTGCGAGGCCGAGGTCGGTGGTGAGGTTGCGTTCGTGGACCTCGTCGAAGATCACCAGCCCGACGCCGGGAAGCTCAGGATCGTTCTGGAGACGGCGGGTGAGCACACCTTCGGTGACCACCTCGATGCGGGTGGCGCCGCCGATGTGCCGCTCGTCGCGGGTCTGGTACCCGATGAGCCCGCCGACATCGGTGCGTGTGGTGTGCGCCATCCGCCGCGCCGCGGCGCGGGTGGCGAGACGACGGGGTTCGAGCATGACGATCCGCTGGCCGTCGAGCCACACCTCGTCGAGCAACGCAAGCGGGATCACCGTGGTCTTGCCGGCGCCGGGCGGCGCGACGAGGACAGCACGTCGATGGTCGGCGAGCGCGGCCCGCACGCCGGGGATTGCCTCGACGACGGGGAGATCGGGCAGTTCGATGGGCCCCGAGGGCACGGGGTCAGCCCAGCGCAGGTGAGCCGCGGAAGGCGCCCGGGTCACCGGAGCCGGGCACGGGGATCGAGGTCCACCAGCAGACCTCGGCAATGGCGTCGGCAACCGCTTCCCACTCGGGCGGGTTCCAGCCCTGTGCAGCAGCGGCGACGGCACCATCGACTCGGGTGAACACGAACGCCGGCAGTTCGCTGAGCCCGGCTGCCTTGACGAAGGCCCGGTCGGGGTCGCAGAACACGAGGAAGCGCTCGGCGTACGGGCCGAGGAACGCAAGGGTGTCGACAGCGTTGGCGGTGACGATCAGGTTGATCCGGGCATCGGAACCGCGGAACTGTTCCAGCACGCGAGCGGCCGACTTCAACACCCACGAGCTCTCGTTGGTGTACGGGTCGAGCACGACCGACGCGAGATGGAAGGTGGTGAGCCATTCCATGATCGGGCGGCCCGTACCGGCGGCACCGTCGACGAGTGGCGTCAGGACGAGACTGGTCGGGAGGTGCTCGCCCAGGCGTGACGGAGCCGCTGGTGCGTTGTCGGGAATCGTGTCGGCCACGGCCCGCGATCGTAGCGACTGGCATCCCACATCCGGGTATCCCCACCCCAACTGTCACACCGCAACTGTCACACCGTGCCGGGCCTGATGTGACAGTTCGTCACACGGTACCGGGCCTGGCGTGACGGTTTCGCTGCTCCGTCGGGCAGCGCAGCGCACGACCGTTGCGTGCGCGGTACGGTCGCAACGTGCATCCGATCGAGCATCTCCGGTACGTGGCTCGCGCGCAGGGGGCCGACCCGACGTCGCTCGTCGAGGAAACGGCGCATGCTCTCGGCTCGCTGCATTTCGACCCGTCGAGCCTGGTGGTCGCTTGCCGGCGCATCGTCGAGCGTCACCCGTTCACTGGCGCCTTGTGGTGGCTGTGCGCCAACGTGGTCACCTCGGCCGAACCGTTCGAGGCGGTGTGGGAGCTGGCGGAGGCGATCCGAAGCGATCGCACCGGTGCCGAACTCGCAGCGGTCATCGCCGACGAAGCGGTCGTGGTCACCATCGGCAATCCCGATGTGGTCGGCGACGGCCTGATCCGTCGAGGCGACGTTCGAGTGCTCGCTCTCGATGCCGGATTCACTGCCACCTCGTTCATCCGCCGGATGGAGCGTTACGACGTCGCTGCCGAACCGGTTGATGCGGGCGTCGCCGGTGCCGCCGTTCGTGCCGCCGACGTGGTGCTGATCGAGGCGCTGGCCATCGACTCCGCCCGTGCGGTCGTTCCGATGGGGTCATCGACGACCGCTGCGGCTGCATCGGCGTTCGGGACCGAGGTGTGGGTGGTGGCCGGGGTCGGTCGCCGTCTGCCGTCGGGCTATCTCGACTCGATGGTGGCGAAGCTCGATGCGCTGGGTGCCGAGACCGACCCGTGGGATCTCGAGGTCGAGGTGCTCCCGACGTCGATGTTCACCCATGTCGTCGGCCCGCACGGCAAGGTGCCGATGGGCCCCCCGGCGATCGTGCCCGAGTGTCCAATGGCCCACGAACTCCTCCGCCCCAGCCACATCTGAGCACCAGTCCCGCGTGGACCCCCGCCAGCCAGCCGGCCAGAACGACGTTTGCGTTGCAGTCCTGGTGGGGTGGGCCACCGAGAATGTCGCCCAAACGGGGGTGCCAGCACCCCCACCTCGTTTGCGTTGCATTGTCGACGGGACGGGTCTCGTGAAGTGTCACCCAAACGTGGATGGGTCAGGCAGCGGTGAGGGGTCCCGACGACATCATCCGGGCCCGCAGGGTGCGGCGAACCATGTCGGGACGTTCGGTGACGTCCTTGTACGTGTACTCGAACACCCGCACCCCGAGATCTTGCAGCTCGTTGCGTCGTTGTGCATCTCGGGCCCGATCGGACGGGCTGGAGTGACCTTTCTGGCCGGACACTTCGACCACCATCTGGAACTCCTCGAAGTAGAAGTCGACTCGGGCTATGTGCTCGCCGCCGGACAGGAACACCACCTGCTTGCGCGGCGTCGGGAGTCCCGCCTCGCGGACCAACTCGAAGAACCGACGTTCGAGATGGGTGTGGACGCCGGAATCGACGAGCATCTCCTCCACGAGTCGGCATCCCCACCGTCCCGACCCTCGGAGCGTCGCCAATCGTCGAGTGAGCACTTCGGGCGACGACAACTGCAACCTGATGGCGCTGTCGATCGCCGCCTCGATTCGATGCGGGTGCGCCCGAGACAATGCGAGGTCGAAGACGGTTCGGGTGGCCGACATCACCCGGAAGCCGTCGACCGTCACGTGGTCGATCGGTTCGAGACGCTTCGTGGTGTGCACGGCGAATGGCAGCAACGCTGGCCGCCGGGGTCGTTCGATTGTGAACTCCACGGCGTGGGGACGCGACCGATCGAGGCCGTGCAGCGAGGCAGCGGCTTCGAAGCTCACCCAGCTCCGGTCGCCGAGGCACAGCAGCCCGCAGCGCAGTCGCCGTCGGTGGGTGTCGGGAGATCCGCGAAGAGCGTAGACCCGAGGTGCGAGCCGGAAGATCCAGCCGTCGGCGACCAGACGGCGTTGTGTCCACGGTGTGACGCCATGGGCTCGGAGCTGGTCGGTGGTGATCACGCCGTCCTGGTCGGCGGCGAGATCGGTGAGGGCGGTACTGATGTGCATACCCGGCAGTGGGCGATGACCGACCCCGAGCGGAACCTCTCGTTTGCGTGACGTTCTCGGTGGCCCGTCCCACCGGGAGTACAACGCAAACGTGATGGGGGCCCGGCGGTTCTGCGTTTGCGTGACGTTCTCGGTGGCCCGCCCCACCGGGAGTGCAACGCAAACGTGGATTCGTGGTTCAGATGCGGCGTTGGGCGGGGGGATGGCCGAGGATGTCGGTGAGCACCTCGCGGGCTTCGGCCTTGCGGTCCTCGGTGACGAACACCCGAGCCATCGGCTCGCGGCTGTTCATGTACGGATTCAGGTTGAAGTCGTCGGTGACCACCGCCGGGATGCCCTGGGCGTTGAGTTCGCCGACGATCATCGGTGCCATCCACTGCGGCACCCACCCGGCCTCCACCGTGCGGTCGGGATTCGGCGGTTTCGGTTCGTGCTTGCCGAACACCCAGTGCCACGCGCTCCGAAGGGTGGGCATCAGCGCCCGCCACCAGCGGTGCCCGAATCGGAATGTTGCGGCTGCATGAACAGACCGTACGAGGGGCCTGTCCCTCTTGTCCATCCGTCGCCACGTCGTTAGAGTGTCGGACAGCGCGCATGATGTGCGTGCCGTGATCGAGGGGACCGATGACCAGAACCATCACCGCAGCGTTGTTGCAGACCGATTGGACGGGCGACAAGGAGTCGATGATCGTCAAGCACGAGGAGGCCGCCCGCGAGGCGGCATCGAAGGGCGCACAGATCATCTGCTTCCAGGAGCTCTTCTACGGGCCGTACTTCTGCCAGGTGCAAGACCCCGAGTACTACGAGTACACCGAGTACATCCCCGACGGCCCCACCACGAAGCGGTTCCAGGCACTGGCCAAGGAACTGAACATGGTGATGGTGCTGCCGATGTACGAGATCGAACAGCCCGGCGTGTACTACAACACCGCCGCGGTGATCGACGCCGACGGCAGCTACCTCGGCAAGTACCGTAAGCAGCACATCCCGCAGGTCAAAGGGTTCTGGGAGAAGTTCTACTTCCGCCCCGGCAACGGCGGTTACCCGATCTTCGACACTGCGGTCGGCAAGGTCGGGGTGTACATCTGCTACGACCGGCACTTCCCCGAAGGCTGGCGGGCGCTCGGGCTCAACGGCGCCGAGATCGTGTTCAACCCGTCGGCTACGCACCGGGGCCTCAGCGAGTACCTGTGGTCGATCGAGCAGCCAGCCGCCTCCGTTGCAAACATGTACTACGTAGGTGCGATCAACCGTGTCGGCATCGAGCCGCTCGGCGACAACGACTTCTACGGTCAGAGCTACTTCGTCGACCCGCGAGGCCAGTACGTCGGTGACAAGGGCGATGCCCACGAGCCCGAGTTGATCATCCGGGAGCTCGACATGGACCGCATCAAGGAAGTGCGTGACGGCTGGGCGTTCTACCGTGATCGTCGCCCCGACGCCTACGGAGAGTTGGTGGAATCATGAGCACCACGCTGATCCGAGGCGGCACGGTCATCTCGGCGGTCGGCCGACGCGAGGCCGATGTGCTGATCGACGGCGAGAAGATCGTTGCCATCCTCGCGCCAGGTCAAGCGGCATCGATGGGTGTCACCGCCGACCGCACCATCGACGCCACGAACAAGTACGTCGTGCCCGGCGGAGTCGACGTACACACGCATATGGAGCTGCCGTTCGGTGGCACCGAGGCGTCCGACACGTTCGAGACCGGCACCCGTGCGGCGGCGTGGGGCGGGGTCACCACGATCGTCGACTTCGCCGTGCAGAACACTGGCTTCAGCGTGTACGACCAGCTGGCTGTGTGGCACGAGAAGGCGGCCGGCAACTGCGCGATCGATTACGGCTTCCACCAGATCATCGGTGGCGTCGACGACGAGTCGCTGAAGGCAATGACCTACCTCGTCGACAACGAGGGCATCACCAGCTTCAAGCTGTTCATGGCGTATCCGGGGGTGCTGTACTCCGATGACGGCCAGATCCTGCGGGCCATGCAGAACGCCTCCGAGTCCGGGGCGATGATCATGATGCACGCCGAGAACGGCATCGCCATCGACGTCCTCGTGTCCCAGTACCTCGCGCGTGGTGAGACCGATCCGAAGTTCCACTCGTTGAGCCGACCAGCCGAACTCGAATCCGAGGCGACGCACCGGGCGATCCAGCTGTCCAAGGTCGCCGGCAACGTGCCGTTGTACATCGTGCACATGTCGGCGTCGGGCGCGCTCGAAGAGGTCGCCGCTGCGCAACACGCCGGCCTCAACGTGTTCGCCGAGACCTGTCCGCAGTACCTCTACCTCACGCTGGAGGACCAGCTCGCGCAGCCCGGGTTCGAGGGTGCCAAATGGGTGTGTTCCACCCCGTTGCGCACGAAGCACGAACATCACCAGGCCGACCTCTGGAAGGGCCTGCGGATGAACGAACTGGCCGTGGTGTCCACCGACCATTGTCCGTTCTGCTTCAAGGATCAAAAGGAGCTGGGGCTCGGGAACTTCTCCAAGATCCCGAACGGCATCGGCGGCGTCGAGCATCGGATGGAACTGATCTATCAGGGTGTGGTGCTGGGTGAGATCACCCTCGAACGCTGGGTCGAAACGTGTTCCACGACACCGGCGCGCATGTTCGGCCTCGACCACAAGGGCGTCATCGAGCCCGGTGCCGACGCCGACGTGCTCGTGTGGGATCCGAACGGTAAGACCAAGATCGGCATCAACGACAAGCACCACATGAACATGGATCACTCCGCGTACGAGGGCTTCGAGATCGACGGCAAGGTCGACACGGTCCTCAGCCGCGGCACCGTCGTGATCGAGAACGACACCTACGTCGGCACCAAAGGCCACGGCAAATACGTCAAGCGCGGCCTGTCGACTTATCTGCATTGATATCTCGATTGGGGTCTGACCCCAATCGAGATGCACTGACTGAAGTGGTCGGCCTCGTCGGCCCTTCGGTTCTCTTCGGCCTCCGTCCGACCGCTTCCCTGGCGGTCAGGTCGGTCGGCACCAGTCGGTCACCAGAACGCCTAGACAATCACCAAAAGGACAGTTCATGAACAGGATTTCGCATTGGATCGATGGCAAGGTCGTCGAGTCGACGTCGGGTCGATCTGCCGCCGTATTCAACCCGGCGACGGGTGAGCAGAGCGGCGCGGTCGACCTCGCATCGGTCGACGAGGTCGATGCGGCCGTGGCGGCAGCCAAGGCAGCGTTCCCCGAGTGGCGCGCCACCTCGCTGTCCAAGCGGGCCGAGATCCTGTTCCGCCTGCGCGAACTCGTCGACGCGAATCGCAAGGAGATCGCATCGCTGCTCACCGCCGAGCACGGCAAGGTGCTGTCTGACTCGCTCGGAGAGGTTGCACGCGGCCTCGAGAACATCGAGTTCGCCTGCGGCATCCCACAATTGATCAAGGGCGAGTACTCCGAGCAGGCGTCCAGCGGCGTCGACGTGTATTCCATCCGTCAGCCGCTCGGCGTGGTCGCCGGCATCACCCCGTTCAACTTCCCGGCGATGGTGCCGATGTGGATGTTCGCCAACGCCCTCGCGTGCGGCAACACGTTCGTGCTCAAGCCGAGCGAGAAGGACCCGTCGGTCACGATGTTCCTCGCCGAACTCCTGGCCCAGGCCGGCGTTCCAGCCGGCTGCTTCAACGTGGTGCAGGGCGACAAGGTCGCCGTCGACCGGCTCCTCGAACACCACGACATCGCGGCGGTGAGCTTCGTCGGCTCCACACCGATCGCCCGGTACATCTACGAGACCGGCACTCGCAACGGCAAGCGGGTGCAGGCGCTCGGGGGAGCGAAGAACCACATGCTCGTCCTCGCCGACGCCGATCTCGACATGGCCGCCGACGCCGCGGTGAGTGCGGGCTACGGCTCGGCCGGTGAGCGGTGCATGGCGATCAGCGTCGTGCTGGCTGCGCACGAGATCGCCGACGATCTGGTCGCGAAGATCGCCGAGCGCCTGCCGGCGATCAAGGTCGGCCCGGGGGAGGCGCCGGGCAACGAGATGGGGCCGTTGATCACCGGCGAGCACCGCGATCGAGTCCGCGGGTACGTCGACGGTGCTGCCGAGGGTGGTGCAACGGTCGTGGTCGACGGGCGCACCGACGTCCCCGAAGCGGGATATTTCCTCAACCCGACCTTGATCGACGAGATCCGACCGGGGATGGCGTGCTACGACGACGAGATCTTCGGGCCGGTGCTCGGCGTGATGCGCGTCAGCGGCTACCAGGAAGGGCTCGACACGATCAACGCGAGTCAGTACGCGAACGGCACGGCGATCTTCACCCGTGACGGCGGCGCGGCCCGCCAGTTCCAGTTCGACGTGCAGGTCGGCATGGTCGGCATCAACGTGCCCGTGCCCGTGCCGGTGAGCTACTACAGCTTCGGCGGTTGGAAGGCGAGCCTGTTCGGCGATACCCACATGTACGGGCCCGAAGGCGTCAAGTTCTACACGCAGGCCAAGGTGATCACGAGTCGTTGGCCCGACCCGGCCACCAGCACCGTCGACCTCGGCTTCCCGGAAACGCGCTGACCGTGGACATCGGTGTCGTATTGCAGACCACACCGCCGGCGGCGCGCGTTATCGACCTGGCGAAGCGCGCTGAGACGTACGGGTTCAGCCACGTGTGGACGTTCGACTCGCACATCTTGTGGGAGGAGCCGTACGTCATCTACTCGAAGATCCTCGACGAGACCCGCAACGTGATCGTCGGCCCTATGGTCACCAATCCCGCGACCCGCGACTGGACCGTCACCGCGTCCACCTACGCCACGCTCAACGAGATGTACGGCAACCGAACGATCTGCGGTATCGGTCGCGGCGACTCGGCGGTTCGGGTCACGAACGGCAAGCCGACCACGCTGGCCACGATGCGCGACTCGATCGCCGTCATCAAGGGCCTCGCGAACGGCCAGAGCGTCGAGTACAACGGCTCCACGATCACGCTGCCGTGGGCGTCCAAGAGCCGTCTCGACGTGTACGGCGCCGGGTACGGACCCAAGGCGTTGA
>Ga0105054_10001547_pt1 | contig 37908 bp, 45 predicted proteins | sample BON02_FD_78091 | JGI IMG/M metagenome (GOLD analysis project Ga0105054, IMG submission 78091) | Freshwater microbial communities from Lake Bonney liftoff mats and glacier meltwater in Antarctica - BON-02 (megahit assembly) | ecosystem: Environmental > Aquatic > Freshwater > Ice > Glacier...
CCTACAGCCTTGTCACGCAGCAGCCTCTGGGTGGTAAAGCCCAGTTCGGCGGCCAGCGTTTCGGGGAGATGGAAGTCTGGGCACTGGAAGCTTACGGCGCGGCTTACACCTTGCAGGAAATGCTCACCGTCAAGTCGGACGATGTGGCAGGCCGGACCAAGGTCTATGAAAGCATCGTCAAGGGCGAGGATAGCTTCGAGGCCGGTGTGCCGGAAAGTTTCAACGTGCTGGTGAAAGAAGTCCGGGGCCTCGGCCTCAACATGGAACTCCTGGATGCAGAGGACGAGTGAACAGGGAGGGTGGGTTGAAACCCACCTTACTTCGCCGCGCGTAGGGTGGGTTTCGGCCCACCGCCCCTCTGCCAGCCTTTAAGGATTTGAAAATGAACCAGGAACTGACCAATAACCCGTTCAACCCGCTGACCCCGGCCAAGACCTTTGACGAGATCAAGGTGTCGCTGGCCTCGCCGGAACGGATTCTGTCGTGGTCCTTTGGCGAGATCAAGAAGCCCGAGACCATCAATTACCGGACCTTCAAGCCAGAGCGGGACGGCCTCTTTTGCGCGCGTATCTTTGGCCCGATCAAGGACTACGAATGCCTTTGCGGCAAATACAAGCGGATGAAGTATCGCGGCGTCGTCTGTGAGAAATGCGGCGTGGAAGTGACCCTGCAAAAGGTCCGCCGCGAACGCATGGGCCATATCGAACTGGCCTCGCCTGTCGCTCATATCTGGTTTCTGAAATCGCTGCCCTCGCGCATCGGCCTGATGCTCGACATGACGCTGCGCGATCTGGAACGCATCCTCTATTTCGAGAACTATGTGGTGATCGAGCCGGGTCTGACCGACCTGACCTATGGCCAGTTGATGAACGAAGAGGAATTCCTCGACGCGCAGGACCAGTATGGCATCGACGCCTTTACCGCCAATATCGGCGCCGAAGCGATCCGTGAGATGCTGGCCGCGATCGACCTCGACGCCGAGGCCGAACAGTTGCGCGCCGACCTCAAGGAAGCGACCGGCGAACTGAAGCCGAAAAAGATCATCAAGCGGCTGAAGATCGTGGAAAGCTTTATCGAATCCGGCAACCGCCCGGAATGGATGATCCTGACCGTGATCCCGGTCATCCCGCCCGAACTGCGCCCGCTGGTGCCGCTCGACGGTGGCCGCTTTGCCACGTCAGACCTCAACGATCTCTACCGCCGCGTGATCAACCGCAACAACCGTCTCAAGCGGCTGATCGAACTGCGCGCGCCAGATATCATCGTGCGCAACGAAAAGCGGATGTTGCAGGAATCGGTCGATGCGCTGTTTGACAACGGCCGTCGTGGCCGCGTCATCACCGGCGCCAACAAGCGTCCGCTGAAATCCCTGTCTGACATGCTCAAGGGCAAGCAGGGCCGCTTCCGGCAGAACCTGCTCGGCAAGCGGGTCGACTTCTCGGGTCGTTCGGTCATTGTGACCGGGCCGGAACTGAAACTGCACCAGTGCGGTTTGCCGAAAAAGATGGCGCTCGAACTGTTCAAGCCGTTCATCTATTCCCGGCTTGAGGCCAAGGGTCTTTCGAGCACCGTCAAGCAGGCGAAAAAGCTGGTGGAAAAAGAACGTCCCGAGGTTTGGGATATTCTGGACGAGGTCATCCGCGAACATCCCGTCATGCTCAACCGTGCGCCGACCCTGCACCGTCTGGGCATTCAGGCGTTCGAACCTGTGCTGATCGAAGGCAAGGCGATCCAGCTTCACCCGCTGGTCTGTTCTGCCTTCAACGCCGACTTTGACGGCGACCAGATGGCGGTTCACGTCCCCCTCTCGCTGGAAGCCCAGCTTGAGGCGCGCGAGCTGATGATGTCGACCAACAACGTGCTGTCGCCCGCCAACGGCGCACCGATCATCGTGCCGTCGCAGGACATGGTCCTCGGCCTCTACTACACGACGATCGAGCGTAAGGGCATGAAGGGCGAAGGCATGTCCTTTGGCGGTATCGACGAGGTAGAGCATGCGCTCGTCTCCGGCGAATTGCACATGCATGCCAAGATCATTGCCCGGATCAAGCAGATCGACAACGAAGGCAACGAGATCATCAAACGGTATGAAACCACGCCCGGCCGTCTGCGGCTGGGTGCGCTTTTGCCGCTCAATGCAAAGGCGCCGTTCGAACTGGTCAACCGTCTGCTGCGCAAGAAAGAAGTGCAGCAGATCATCGACACCGTCTATCGGTATTGCGGCCAGAAAGAGTCGGTCATCTTCTGCGATCAGATCATGACTGCCGGTTTCCGTGAGGCGTTCCGTGCCGGGATTTCCTTTGGCAAGGACGACATGGTCGTTCCGGACAAGAAATGGGCGCTGGTCGATGAGACCCGCGATCAGGTCCGCGACTTTGAACAGCAGTATATGGACGGCCTGATTACGCAGGGCGAGAAATACAACAAGGTTGTCGATGCATGGTCCAAGTGCAACGACAAGGTCACCGACGCGATGATGAAGACCATTTCGGCGAACAAGATCAGCGACGCTGGTGCCGAGGCAGAGCCGAACTCGGTCTACATGATGGCGCACTCCGGTGCCCGTGGTTCGGTCACGCAGATGAAACAGCTTGGCGGGATGCGCGGCCTGATGGCCAAACCCTCGGGCGAGATCATCGAAACGCCGATCATCTCGAACTTCAAGGAAGGTCTGACCGTTCTTGAATACTTCAACTCGACCCACGGCGCCCGCAAGGGTCTGTCGGATACCGCCTTGAAAACGGCGAACTCCGGTTACCTGACACGGCGTCTGGTGGACGTCGCACAGGATTGCATCGTGCGCATTCCTGACTGCGGCACCACCCGCGCGATCACCGCAGAAGCCGCGGTGAACGATGGTGAGGTCGTGTCGTCGCTGGCAGAGCGTGTCCTTGGCCGCGTCTCGGCCGATGACGTGATGAAGCCCGGCACCGACGAAATCGTTGTCAAGGCGGGTGAGCTGATCGACGAGCGCAAGGCCGACCTGATCGAAGTCGCGGGTATCGCCAAGATGCGGATTCGCTCCGCATTGACCTGCGAAAGCGATGATGGCGTCTGCCAGGCCTGCTATGGCCGCGATCTGGCGCGCGGCACCATGGTCAACATCGGCGAGGCGGTCGGCATCATCGCCGCGCAGTCGATCGGTGAACCCGGTACCCAGTTGACGATGCGGACGTTCCACATCGGCGGCGTGGCGCAGGGTGGCCAGCAATCGTTCCTTGAATCGAGCCAGCCGGGGGTTATCGCCTTCCGCAATGCCTCGCTTCTTGAAAATGAGGCTGGCGAACAGGTGGTCATGGGCCGGAACATGGTCCTCGCCATTCTGGACGAGGCTGGTGAAGAGCGGGCCCAGCACAAGGTGGGCTACGGCACCAAGATCTTCGTCAAGGAAGGTGCCAAGGTCGCGCGTGGGGACAAACTCTTTGAGTGGGACCCCTACACGCTGCCGATCATCGCCGAAAAGGGCGGCACGGTGCGTTATGTCGACCTGATCAACGGTATCGCCGTGCGCGAAGATACCGATGAAGCGACTGGCATGACCCAGCGGATCGTTTCGGACTGGCGCTCGGTGCCCAAGGGCAACGAACTCAAGCCCGAGATCATCATCGTCGGCGCGGATGGCGAACCCGTGCGCACCGACAGCGGCAACCCGGTTACCTATCCGATGTCCGTGGACGCGATCCTCTCGGTCGAAGACGGCCAGGAGATCAAGGCCGGTGACGTGGTGGCGCGTATCCCGCGCGAAGGTGCCAAGACCAAGGATATCACCGGGGGTCTGCCCCGCGTGGCCGAATTGTTCGAGGCCCGTCGTCCCAAGGACCACGCCATTATCGCCGAAATCGAAGGCTATGTGCGCTTTGGCAAGGACTACAAGAACAAGCGCCGCGTGGCGATTGAATCTGTAGACGAAAGCCAGGAACGCAAGGAATACATGATCCCCAAGGGCAAGCATATTCCGGTTCAGGAAGGCGACTTTGTCCAGAAGGGTGACTACATCATGGACGGCAACCCCGCCCCACATGACATCCTTGCGATCATGGGCGTCGAGGCTCTGGCCAACTACATGGTTGACGAAGTGCAGGATGTGTATCGCCTGCAAGGTGTGCGCATCAACGACAAGCACATCGAAGTCATCGTGCGTCAGATGCTCCAGAAATGGGAAATCGCAGAAAGCGGCGACACCACGCTGCTCAAAGGCGAAAACGTCGACAAGGCCGAATTCGACGAGGCCAATGAAAAGGCAATTGCCCGTGGCGGCCGTCCCGCATCTGGCGAGCCGATCCTGCTTGGGATCACCAAGGCGTCGCTGCAAACCCGCAGCTTCATCTCGGCGGCGTCGTTCCAGGAAACCACACGGGTGCGTACCGAGGCTTCGGTGCAGGGCAAGCGTGACAAACTGGTCGGCCTCAAAGAGAACGTCATTGTGGGCCGCCTCATCCCCGCCGGGACCGGCGGCGCCACCAGCCGCGTGCGCCGTGTCGCGGCAGAGCGTGATGGTCTGGTGATCGACACGCGTCGTGAAGAGGCCGAAGTGGCTGCCGCATTGGCCGCTCCGGTGGCTGACGTGATCGGTGGTGACGAGTTTGACCAGTTTCTGGTGGATACGCCCGAAAGCCGCGATTGATCCTGTCACACTGACCTGAACAATGGGCCCCTGCGCAAGCGGGGGCCTTTTGCAGTTAACCCACAAGATCATTTGTGCAATCCTTTGCGCCTGACCGCTTCGGGCCGGCTTGCTAGCCAGGTCGCGGGGCATGGTGACCGGCCGCGCCAGAGGCCGCGATGCAGACCCGCGCGGTGCTCGATGGCGATCATTGGGTCATCAATGGGCGCAAAACAGTAAATCTCCAACGGCTACGATGCCTCCCTCCAGGTCGTCTATGCCAATACCGACTGCAGCAAAGGCATGCTCGACGGCACGTCGAGCTTTCTCATCACGCGCGGCACTCCCGGCTTTCATGTCACGAAATGCAACGTGACGATGGGTTGTCGCTTCATGAACAACGGCGAGCTCACGCTTGAGTATTGCCAGATCCCTGCCAGTCACATGCTGGTGCGAGACAAGGCGCTGGGCAATGCCGGCACCTGTTTCCGCGCGGGCAAGATCATTCAGGCCGCCAAGAACCCCGGCGTCGGCGTCGCCTGTTTTGAACGCACCGCCGCCTTTGTCCAAAGCCATTTGCAGGGCGGCCGCCTGCTTATCACCGACCAGGCAGTCGCGGTCCGCCTCGCCGATATGGCAACCCGGATCGAGGCAGTCCGCGCGCTGGTCGGACGCGCCGCCAAGGCGGTGGATCAGCGTCATCCCGATGCTGACATCCTGTGTGACATGGCCAAGGTCTGTGCATCGGAAGAGATCATGAAGGTCGCCACCCATCCGCTCGAACCGCATGGCGGGCACGGGGCGAATGCTCCAATTCGGTATCGAGAAACTGTTCCGCGCCGCGGCGATTTTCCTGCATATGGATGCGACCGTGGACATCAGCCACATGAAGATCGTCAAGGCGATGTTCCCCGACACCGCTGGCAAATACGCAGTACCTGAAGCTTAGGGCGGTTATCTGAACGGAGAGATTTTTGACGGCCGGGGCCAGCGCGCGCAATCCGTCTGGCGTCCGACAATCGGCGCTGCTAGCGCTGCGCACATGGTTCAGATGTCAGACAATATGCGTGGCGCGCTGCTCATGGCGGGGGCAATGGCATCCTTTACCGTGAACGATGCGTTCATGAAATATCTGACCGAATCCATGCCGCTGTTTCAGGCCCTGTTACTGCGCGGCACAGGCACCACCGTCATGCTGATCGGGCTGGCGTGGTATCTGGGACAGCTTTACCTGCGGGCGTCACGGCGGGACTGGATGCTCATGCTGGTGCGGGCGGTGTCCGAAATGGGCGGGGCCTGGTTCTTTATCACAGCACTCTCCAACATGCCTTTCGCCAACGTTTCCGCCATCCTGCAATCCCTGCCGCTGACAGTGACGCTGGCCGGCGCGCTGTTTCTGGGCGAGGCGGTGGGATGGCGCCGGATGGTCGCCATTCTCGTGGGGTTCATGGGGGTCTTGCTGATCGTACAGCCGGGCAATGACGTATTCACCATTTACTCGGTTTACGGGCTGGCCACCGTCGGCTGCGTCACCGTCCGCGATATCGTCTCGCGGATGATGTCGCGTTCTTTGCCCAGCCTGACCGTTGCCGCAGTCTCCGCCTTGGGTGTCACGCTTTTTGCCGCTGTTGGTTCAGCCTTTGTCACATGGCAGCCGCTGGACGGCACGGAACTCTGGCAGCTTGGCGGCGCCATGGTCTTTGTCTTTGGCGGCTATCTTTGCTCGGTTGGGGCCATGCGGGTGGGCGAACTCAGCTTTGTCGCCCCATTCCGCTATACCAGCCTCGTAACCGCGCTCATCATCGGCGCGGTGGTGTTCGGCACCTTTCCGGACTGGCTCACGTTGCTTGGCGCCGCCATCGTCGTAGCCACCGGGCTCTTTACGCTATACCGTGAGCGGGTCACACGTCGGGCCCGACTTGTGGCCGCCACGCAACCACAAGCGGGAACATAGAGGCCCGGTTGACACCCCCTGCGACTCCCCCTATACGCCCCACATTCGGGCAGGGGCCAATGTGTCTTTCGCACGGTTATCAGAGCCGAAGTGGTCATGATCCGGGCTAATGCTGCCCCGATCCTCTGCAGACCCACCGCACCGTTCCTCCGGTAAGGGAACGACTGCGGGTTTTTTGCGCTTTCCGGACGCGGTGAGCGCGTGGACTTAAACCGGCGGACCTCAGGGGCCGCAACACATGTGGAAGAAACGGGGAACAAAGCCCAATGCCAACGATCCAGCAGCTGATCCGCAAACCGCGACAGCCCAGAATAGTGAAATCAAAGTCGATGCACCTCGAGTCCTGCCCGCAAAAGCGCGGCGTGTGCACACGGGTCTATACGACGACGCCGAAAAAGCCGAATTCGGCCATGCGGAAGGTCGCAAAAGTGCGCCTGACCAACGGTTTCGAGGTGATCAGCTACATTCCCGGTGAAAGCCACAACCTTCAGGAGCACTCTGTGGTCCTGATCCGCGGCGGCCGGATCAAAGACCTTCCGGGCGTGCGTTACCACATCCTGCGCGGTGTGCTTGATACCCAGGGCGTCAAGAACCGTAAGCAGCGCCGTTCGAAATACGGCGCCAAGCGTCCGAAATAAGGAGAGACCGCCATGTCGCGTCGTCACGCCGCTGAAAAGCGCGAAGTTCTGCCCGATGCCAAGTATGGTGACCGGGTTCTGACCAAGTTCATGAACAACCTGATGGTTGACGGTAAGAAATCCGTTGCCGAACGGATCGTTTATTCCGCCTTCGAGCGGGTTGAATCCAAGCTGAAAAAGTCTCCGGTGGAAGTGTTCCACGAGAGCCTGGACAATATCAAACCGTCGATCGAGGTGCGTTCGCGCCGCGTCGGTGGTGCGACCTATCAGGTTCCCGTCGAAGTGCGCCCCGAGCGCCGCGAAGCGCTGGCAATCCGCTGGCTGATCGCAGCCGCGCTCAAGCGCAACGAGCATACGATGGAAGAGCGCCTTGCTGGCGAACTTATCGACGCGGTCAATGGCCGTGGCACCGCCGTCAAGAAGCGGGAAGACACTCACAAGATGGCTGACGCCAACAAAGCGTTCAGTCACTACCGCTGGTAAAGGGCACGCCACATGGCACGCGAATATACTCTCGACCTCTACCGCAATTTCGGAATCATCGCGCATATCGACGCGGGTAAAACCACGACGACCGAACGGATCCTCTACTACACCGGCAAATCGCACAAGATCGGCGAAGTGCATGATGGCGCTGCCACCATGGACTGGATGGAGCAGGAGCAGGAACGCGGGATTACTATTACTTCGGCTGCAACCACGACCTTCTGGGAGAGGACCGAAGACGGCACGCCCATGGGCAAAAAGCACCGGTTCAACATTATCGACACCCCCGGTCACGTTGATTTCACCATCGAAGTCGAACGCAGCCTTGCCGTGCTCGATGGCGCCATCGTGTTGCTTGACGCCAATGCCGGTGTCGAACCGCAGACCGAAACCGTTTGGCGACAGGCCGACCGGTACAAGGTCCCGCGGATCGTGTTCGTCAACAAGATGGACAAGATCGGAGCCGATTTCTTCAATTGCGTCAAGATGATCAAAGACCGGACCGGGGCCAACCCGATGCCGGTCGCGTTGCCGATCGGTGCCGAGGACAAACTCGAAGGCGTGATCGACCTGATAAAGATGGAAGAATGGGTCTATGAGGGCGAAGACCTGGGCGCGACCTGGGTCCGTCATCCGATCCGCGACGACCTTGCCGATATGGCCGCCGAATGGCGTGCCAATATGATCGAGATGGCCGTCGACATGGACGACGCTGCGATGGAGGCCTATCTGGACGGGGTCGAACCCGACGAGGCTACGCTGCGCCGGATGATCCGCAAAGGCACGCTGGCGCTGGCATTCGTGCCGGTGATCGCGGGTTCCGCGTTCAAGAACAAAGGTGTCCAGCCGATGCTGAACGCCGTGATCGACTTCCTGCCCTCGCCGCTCGACGTGCCCGCCTATATGGGTTTTGCGCCGGGTGACGACACAGAGACGCGCAACATTTCGCGCTCTGCCGAAGACAGCCAGCCATTCTCGGCGCTGGCCTTCAAGATCATGAACGACCCGTTCGTGGGCTCGCTCACCTTTACGCGCATCTACTCGGGCCAGCTGAAAAAAGGCGACGCAATCCTGAATTCGACCAAGGGCAAGAAAGAACGCATTGGCCGGATGATGATGATGCACGCCATCAACCGTGAAGAGATCGAAGAGGCATTCGCCGGAGATATCATTGCTTTGGCCGGTCTCAAGGATACGACAACGGGCGACACACTCTGCGCTGAAAAGGGTGCTGTCGTGCTGGAAACGATGACATTCCCAGAGCCGGTGATCGAGATTGCGGTCGAACCCAAGACCAAGGCCGATCAGGAAAAGATGGGTATCGCACTCGCCCGTCTGGCCGCCGAAGACCCGTCCTTCCGGGTCGAGACCGACTTCGAATCCGGCCAGACCATCATGCGTGGCATGGGCGAGCTTCACCTCGACATTCTGGTTGACCGGATGCGCCGTGAGTTCAAAGTCGAGGCGAATATCGGCGCGCCGCAGGTGGCCTACCGTGAAACCATCGGCCATGAGATCGAGCATACCTATACCCACAAGAAGCAATCGGGTGGGTCGGGTCAGTTCGCAGAAGTGCGTCTGGTTATTTCGCCAACACTGCCGGGCGAAGGCTACTCCTTCGAGTCCAAGATCGTTGGCGGTACGGTTCCCAAGGAATACGTGCCGGGCGTCGAAAAAGGGATCAAATCGGTGATGGACTCCGGTCCGCTTGCTGGTTTCCCGGTAATCGACTTCAAAGTGGCGCTGGTCGACGGCAAATATCACGACGTGGACTCGTCGGTTCTGGCATTCGAAATCGCCAGCCGGATGTGTATGCGCGAGGGTCTGAAAAAGGCCGGTGCGAAACTGCTGGAACCGATCATGAAGGTCGAAGTGGTGACACCCGAGGATTATACCGGCGGTGTGATCGGTGACCTGACCTCGCGGCGCGGCATGATCAACGGGCAGGATAGCCGCGGCAACGCGAATGTCATCAGTGCCTTTGTGCCATTGGCTAATATGTTCGGCTATATCAACACGCTGCGTTCCATGACCTCTGGTCGGGCCCAGTTTACGATGCAGTTCGATCATTACGAACCAGTGCCGCAGAACATCTCGGAAGAGATTCAGAAGAAATATGCATGACAGGTAGGGTGGGTTGAAACCCACCTTACGCATCCCTTGTAAGGTGGGTCCTGACCCACCCCCGCTGACGCAAAGAAGGAGCCCACCATGGCCAAGGCAAAGTTTGAACGCAACAAACCGCATGTGAACATCGGCACGATCGGCCATGTTGACCACGGCAAGACGACGCTGACGGCGGCGATCACGAAGTATTTTGGCGAATTCCGGTCTTATGACCAGATCGACGCCGCGCCGGAAGAGAAGGCGCGCGGGATCACGATCTCGACCGCGCATGTGGAATACGAGACCGAAGCCCGGCACTATGCGCATGTCGATTGCCCCGGCCACGCGGATTATGTGAAGAACATGATCACCGGTGCGGCGCAGATGGACGGTGCCATTCTGGTGGTGAACGCGGCTGACGGCCCGATGCCGCAGACGCGCGAGCATATCCTGCTCGGCCGTCAGGTCGGCATTCCTTACATGGTCGTCTACCTGAACAAGGTCGACCAGGTGGATGACGCCGAACTGATCGAACTCGTTGAGATGGAAATCCGCGAGCTGCTGTCGAAATACGAATATCCCGGCGACGATATCCCTATCATCCCTGGCTCGGCGCTGCATGCGATGAACGGAACGCGTCCGGAAATCGGCGAAAGCTCGATCCGGGCGCTGATGAAGGCGGTGGACGAGTATATCCCGACCCCGGCCCGCGCGGTGGACAAGCCGTTCCTGATGCCGATCGAGGACGTGTTCTCGATCTCGGGTCGTGGCACGGTGGTGACCGGCCGGGTCGAGCGTGGCGTGATCAATGTCGGCGACGAGATTGAAATCGTCGGTATTCGTGACACCAAGAAGTCGGTCTGCACCGGCGTCGAGATGTTCCGCAAGCTCTTGGACCGTGGCGAGGCGGGCGACAATATCGGCGCGCTGCTGCGCGGCGTGGACCGCGAAGGTGTCGAGCGTGGTCAGGTGCTGTGCAAGCCCGGTTCGGTCAAGCCGCACACCAAGTTCGAGGCCGAGGCCTATATCCTGACCAAGGAAGAGGGTGGCCGCCACACGCCGTTCTTTGCGAACTACCGGCCGCAATTCTACTTCCGCACGACCGACGTGACCGGGACCGTGGTTCTGCCTGAAGGCACCGAAATGGTGATGCCGGGAGACAACCTGAAGTTCAACGTCGAACTGATCGCGCCCATCGCGATGGAAGACGGGTTGCGCTTTGCCATCCGCGAAGGCGGCCGCACCGTCGGCGCCGGGGTCGTGTCCAAGATCATCGCGTAAGTATCGCGACATGCAAGACAAGTAAGGTGGGTTTGAACCCACCTTACAGTATTGAGTACGGCAGGTTCGACGTGGCCGGGCAATAGTGCCTCCTCCACCTCTCAATCTGATAGCCCGAATGAGGCCCAAACCATGGCTGCTCAAAGCCAAACCATCCGCATCCGTCTGAAAGCATTCGATTACCGTGTGCTCGACGCCAGCACCGCCGAGATTGTCTCGACCGCGAAGCGCACCGGCGCGTCGGTCCGTGGGCCGATCCCGCTGCCCAACAAGATTGAAAAGTTCACCGTCCTGCGTGGACCGCATATCGACAAGAAATCCCGCGATCAGTTCGAGATCCGCACGCACAAGCGTCTGCTGGACATCGTTGATCCGACGCCGCAGACCGTGGACGCGCTTATGAAGCTTGATCTGGCTGCCGGTGTCGATGTCGAAATCAAGGTCTGAGGGAGAACATGACAATGTTGCGCTCAGGAACCATCGCAAAAAAAGTCGGCATGACCCGGCTTTTCATGGAAGACGGTCGTCAGATCCCGGTGACCGTTCTTCAGCTCGACGGCCTGCAGGTCGTTGCCCAGCGGACCATCGAGAAGGACGGCTATACCGCAGTTCAGCTCGGTGCCGGTTCGCCCAAACTCAGCCGCGTTTCCAAACCGATGCGTGGTCATTTCGCTGCTTCCAAAGTCGAACCCAAGCGCAAGATCGCTGAATTCCGGGTTGCCCCGGAAAACATGATCGCCGTGGGCGAAGAGATTGTCGCGGCGCATTACTTTGAAGGCCAGTATGTTGACGTGTCCGGCACGTCGATCGGCAAAGGCTTTGCCGGCGTCATGAAGCGGCACAACTTTGGTGGTCTTCGCGCCACCCACGGTGTGTCGGTCAGCCACCGGTCGCATGGTTCGGTCGGTCAGTGTCAGGATCCGGGCCGTATCTTCAAAGGCAAGAAAATGGCCGGCCACATGGGTTCTGCCCGGATCACCACGCAGAACCTGCAGGTCGTGCGTACCGATGCCGACCGTGGGCTGATCATGGTCAAAGGCGCTGTTCCAGGCAACAAAGGTGGCTGGGTTACGATCAAGGATGCGGTCAAAAAGCCGATCCCGGCCAATGTGATCTATCCTGCTGCGCTCAAATCGCATCTAGAAGAGGCAAAGCGGCTCGCTGAAGCGGCTGCCACTGAAGCCGCTGCTGCCGAGGCCGCTGCCGCGCAAGCAGCTGCCGAAGCGGAACAGGCCGCTATGGATGCCTCCGTAACCGAGGATGCAACGCCGGAAGACCAGGCGACAGACGGAGACGACAAAAATGAAGGCTGATGCAATCAAACTCGACGGCGCTGCCGCCGGGTCCGTCGAACTCGACGACGCGATCTTTGGTCTGGAACCGCGCGTGGATATCCTGCACCGTGTCGTGCGCTGGCAGCGCGCAGCCGCACAGCAGGGCACTCATGCGACGCTGGGCCGGTCGGATGTGAGCTATTCCACCAAGAAGATCTACCGCCAGAAGGGCACCGGCGGCGCACGTCACGGTTCCAGGAAGGCACCGATCTTCCGGCACGGCGGTACCTACAAGGGCCCGACACCGCGCAGCCACGCCCATGATCTGAACAAGAAGTTCCGCAAGCTGGGCCTGCGCCATGCGCTCTCGGCCAAATATGCAGCGGGCGAACTGGTCATTCTGGATGCCGCCGAAGTCAGCGCCGCCAAGACCGGAGTTCTGGCTAGGCAACTGGCCTCGCTCGGCTGGAAGCGCGCGCTGATCATCGACGGCGCCAGCGTCAACGCCGATTTTGCCCGCGCTGCGGCCAATATCGCGACGGTTGACGTGTTGCCGTCGATGGGTGCCAATGTCTATGACATCCTGAAAAGCGATACGCTCGTGCTGACCAAGGCCGGCATCGAAGCTCTGGAGGCTCGTTTGAAATGAACGCCAAGGCAGAACATTACGATATCATCCGCAAGCCGATCATCACCGAAAAGGCCACCATGGCGTCTGACGCCAATGCCGTGGTCTTTGAAGTGGCGATCGAGGCCAACAAGCCCCAGATCAAGGCCGCCGTCGAGGCGCTCTTTGGGGTGAAGGTCAAAGCGGTGAACACAACCATCACCAAGGGCAAGGTCAAGCGGTTCCGCGGATCGCTTGGCACCCGCAAAGATGTGAAGAAAGCCTATGTCACCCTCGTCGAGGGCAACACGATTGACGTCTCGACCGGGCTCTAATATGTGACCCCATCGGCGCGGACCCGGATTCGTCCGGGGCCGAGTCTTTTGTCCGGCAAGGGTGGGTTGAAACTCACCTTACCTGGACAAGACTCCGGGCGCGCGCGTGCGATCGGGATAATTCGTAAGGTGGGTTTCAACCCACCCCACTTCGCGGGACCTTCGGGGCCTTTCATCACAGACGGGCAACAACCGCCCGCAAAGCAAACGGAAGACAGAAAGCATGGCACTCAAGTCGTATAAGCCGACGACGCCTGGCCAGCGAGGGCTGGTTCTGATCGACCGTTCGGAGCTTTGGAAAGGTCGTCCTGTCAAGGCACTCACCGAGGGCCTGAGTAAACATGGCGGCCGGAACAATACCGGACGGATCACGATGCGTCGCAAGGGTGGGGGTGCGAAGCGCCTTTACCGGATCGTAGACTTCAAGCGGTCGAAATTCGATGTGGCGGCCAATGTGCTGCGGATCGAATATGACCCGAACCGGACGGCATTTATCGCGCTCATCCAGTATCATGATGGCGAGCAGGCATACATCTTGGCCCCGCAGCGGCTCGCCATTGGTGACAAGGTCATCGCCGGCGCCAAGGTCGATATCAAGCCCGGCAATGCAATGCCCTTCAGCGGCATGCCAATCGGGACGATCGTTCATAACATCGAGATGAAGCAAGGCAAAGGCGGCCAGATCGCCCGCGCCGCGGGCACCTATGCGCAGTTCGTGGGTCGTGACGGTGGTTACGCGCAGATCCGCCTTTCCTCGGGAGAGCTGCGTCTCGTGCGTCAGGAATGCATGGCCACCGTCGGCGCCGTGTCCAACCCCGACAACTCGAACCAGAACCTTGGCAAGGCCGGGCGCAACCGTCACTACGGCATCCGTCCGTCGGTGCGCGGTGTCGCGATGAACCCGATCGACCACCCACATGGTGGTGGCGAAGGCCGGACCTCTGGTGGCCGTCATCCGGTCACGCCATGGGGCAAGGGAACCAAGGGTAACAAGACCCGTGATCGCAACAAGGCGTCCAGCAAGCTCATCCTGCGCTCGCGCAACGCCAAGAAGGGGCGCTAATATATGGCACGATCTGTATGGAAAGGCCCCTTTGTCGATGCCTACGTCCTGAAAAAGGCCGAAGTATCCAAGACATCGGGTCGTAACGAAGTCATCAAGATCTGGTCGCGCCGCTCGACGATCCTGCCGCAATTTGTCGGCCTGACGTTTGGCGTCTACAACGGCAAGAAACACATCCCGGTGAACGTCACCGAAGACATGATCGGCCAGAAGTTCGGTGAATATTCGCCGACGCGGACCTATTACGGTCACGCAGCCGACAAAAAAGCGAAGCGGAAATAAGCCATGAGCAAGGAAAAAAATCCCCGCCGCGTGGCCGACAACGAAGCAATGGCAAAACTGCGCATGCTTCGTACGTCTCCGCAGAAACTGAACCTCGTCGCCGCGATGATCCGTGGCAAAAAGGTGGAGAAGGCCCTTTCGGACCTCACCTTCTCGAAAAAGCGGATCGCGCTCGACGTCAAGAAATGCCTGCAATCTGCGATTGCCAATGCCGAGAACAACCACAACCTCGATGTGGATGATTTGGTCGTGGTCGAAGCCTATTGCGGCAAGAACCTGATCATGAAGCGTGGCCGTCCACGTGCACGTGGCCGGTTCGGCAAGATCATGAAACCGTTCTCGGAAATCACGATCCTGGTCCGTCAGGTCGAAGCTGTTGCTGCAGGGGAGCAAGCCTAATGGGTAACAAGGTCAATCCCGTCGGGATGCGTCTTCAGGTCAACCGGACCTGGGACAGCCGCTGGTTCGCCAACACCAAAGACTATGGCAACCTTCTGCTCGAAGACCTCAAGATCAAGGACTTCGTGCGCAAAGAGGCCAAGCAGGCCGGCATCAGCCACGTCATCATCGAACGTCCGCACCGCAAGTGCCGCGTGACGATCCATGCCGCCCGTCCGGGCGTCATCATCGGCAAAAAAGGCGCCGATATCGAAACGCTGCGCAAGAAACTTGCCAATCTGACCAAATCCGAACTGCACCTCAACATCGTTGAAGTGCGCAAGCCGGAGCTGGATGCCGCATTGGTTGGCGAAGGAATCGCACAGCAACTCGAACGCCGTGTGTCCTTCCGTCGCGCCATGAAGCGGGCCGTGCAAAGCGCGATGCGCATGGGTGCGCTTGGTATCCGTGTCAACGTCGCCGGTCGTCTCGGCGGTGCCGAGATTGCCCGGACCGAATGGTACCGCGAGGGCCGCGTGCCCCTGCATACCCTGCGTGCCGACATCGACTATGCCCTGTCCGAGGCGCAGACCGCCTATGGCATCATCGGGATCAAGGTCTGGATCTTCAAAGGCGAGATCATGGAACACGACCCCCAGGCGCATGACCGCAAACACTCCGAGCTTCAGGAGGGCGCGTTGCCCCGTGGTGCTGGTGGTGGTGGCCGTCGCGACCGCGACCGGTAAGGAGTAAAGAAGATGCTGCAACCAAAGCGCACCGCATTCCGCAAGCAGTTCAAGGGCCGTATCCATGGTGATGCCAAGGGTGGCTCTGACCTGAACTTCGGGACATTCGGCCTCAAGGCCACCGAACCCGAGCGGATCACCGCACGCCAGATCGAAGCCGCCCGCCGTGCGCTGACGCGTCACATGAAGCGTCAGGGCCGGGTCTGGATCCGGATTTTCCCGGATGTTCCGGTCACCTCCAAGCCCGTCGAAGTCCGTATGGGTAAAGGCAAAGGCTCCGTCGACTTCTGGGCCTGTAAGGTAAAACCGGGCCGGATCATGTTCGAGATTGACGGCGTCACCGAAGTCGTGGCAAGGGAAGCACTCAGACTCGCCGCGATGAAACTGCCGATAAAGACGCGCACGGTTGTCCGCGAGGACTGGTAAGGAATTGACGAGGCCCCCCGGCTTGTCCGAGGGGCTTCGCGCATTGGAAAGGACACCGGAACCAGAGTAACCCGCGAGGGGCTCTCCGGTGCGTCAGAAAAGGAAAAGGCGATGGACGCCAACGAACTTCGCAGCAAGACGCCGGACCAGCTCCGGGACGAGCTTGTCGCGCTCAAGAAAGAAGCCTTCAACCTGCGCTTTCAGCAGGCCACTGGCCAACTCGAAAATACGGCTCGCATGCGTGCTGTGCGCCGTGGCGCGGCGCGTGTGAAAACCATTCTGAACCAGAAGGCGGCCGCTGCCGCGTCGGACGGCACGTCCGCAAATGCCCGGTCGGAGGCTTAAGCGATGCCCAAGCGTATTCTTCAGGGTGTTGTCACCTCCAACCAGAACGAACAGACCGTCACGGTTTCGGTCGAGCGTCGGTTCAAGCACCCGCTGCTGCAGAAAACCATCCGTAAGTCCAAAAAGTATCGGGCTCACGACGAAGCCAACACCTACAAGGTTGGCGACAATGTCCGCATTCAGGAATGCGCGCCAAAGTCGAAAACAAAACGCTGGGAGGTTATCGCAAACTAAGCGGTAACATCTCGGTTTGATCGAAACCCTGGGGACAAGGCGGGAGCCCCCCACAGGTCGGGAGAAACCAAATGATCCAGATGCAGACCAATCTGGATGTAGCTGACAACTCCGGCGCACGCCGGGTGCAGTGCATCAAGGTTCTGGGCGGTTCACACCGCCGCTATGCTTCGGTCGGCGACATCATCGTGGTGTCGGTGAAAGAGGCCATTCCGCGCGGTCGCGTGAAAAAAGGTGACGTCCGCAAGGCCGTCGTCGTACGCACCGCCAAAGAAGTCCGTCGTGAAGATGGCACAGCGATCCGTTTTGATCGCAATGCAGCCGTGATTCTGAACAACAACATGGAGCCCGTCGGCACCCGTATCTTCGGGCCGGTCGTGCGCGAATTGCGCGCCAAGAACTTCATGAAAATCATCTCGCTTGCGCCGGAGGTGCTGTAATGGCTGCCAAACTCCGCAAAGGTGACAAGGTCATCGTCCTTGCCGGCAAGGACAAGGGCAAGAAGGGCGAGATTTCGTCTGTAAACCCGAGCGCCGGCAAGGCTGTCGTGGACGGGCTGAACATCGCCATCCGCCATGTGAAGCAGAGCCAGTCCGATCAGGGCGGGCGTCAGCCCAAGGCGATGCCGATCGACCTGTCGAACCTCGCCATCGTCGATGCCGCAGGCAAGTCCACCCGCGTCGGCTTCCGCATGGATGGCGACAAGAAGGTCCGCTTTGCCAAGACCACGGGAGACGTGATCTGATGCTTGATACCGCAACTTATACCCCGCGTCTCAAGGCGCTCTTTGGCTCCACCATCAAGGCGGCGCTGAAGGAAGAGTTTTCCTACAAGAACGACATGCAGATCCCGCGTTTGGACAAGATCGTCCTGAACATCGGCTGCGGCGCCGAGGCTGTCCGGGACAGCAAAAAGGCAAAGTCGGCGCAGGAAGACCTGAGCACGATCGCCGGTCAAAAGGCGCTGGTGACCAAGGCCAAGAAATCCATCGCCGGTTTCCGCGTGCGCGAGGAAATGCCGCTCGGTGCCAAAGTGACGCTGCGCGGCGACCGGATGTACGAGTTTCTCGACCGTCTGATCACCGTCGCCATGCCCCGCATCCGCGACTTCCGCGGCGTGTCGGGCAAATCCTTTGACGGGCGGGGCAACTATGCCACCGGCCTCAAGGAACACATCGTTTTCCCCGAGATCAACTTCGACAAGGTCGACGAAGTCTGGGGAATGGACATCATCATCTGCACCACCGCGAAGACTGATGCAGAAGCCAAGGCGCTGTTGAAAGCTTTCAACATGCCCTTCAACAGCTGATCGCGGAGGAAAAAGAGATATGGCTAAGAAATCCATGATCGAACGCGAGAAAAAGCGCCAAAAGCTGGTGGACCTTTACGCCACCCGCCGGGCCGCTTTAAAAGCGATCATCAATGACCAGACCAAATCCGTCGAAGAGCGCTTCAAGGCCGGCCTGAAACTGGCCGAACTGCCGCGCAATTCCTCGGCAACCCGGCTGCATAACCGCTGCCAGCTCACCGGGCGTCCGCACGCCTATTATCGCAAATTGAAGGTCAGCCGGATCATGCTGCGCGAGCTTGGCTCAAACGGCGAGATCCCCGGCATGGTCAAGTCGAGCTGGTAAGGAGGGCAAGATATGAACGATCCTGTCGGTGATATGCTGACCCGTATCCGCAACAGCCAGATGCGCGGTAAATCCACGGTCTCGACCCCGGCGTCAAAGCTGCGTGCCTGGGTCCTGGATGTGCTCAAGGACGAAGGCTACATCCGCGGCTATGAAAAGATTGTCGGGGCCGACGGCCATCCGGCGCTCGAGATCAGCCTGAAATACTACGAAGGCACCCCTGTTATCCGCGAGATCAAGCGGGTCTCCAAACCCGGTCGCCGGGTTTACATGGGCGTCAAGGATATTCCCTCGGTCCGTCAGGGCCTGGGTGTGTCGATTGTCTCCACCCCCAAGGGTGTGATGTCGGATGCACATGCGCGCGCGGCCAATGTTGGCGGCGAAGTGCTCTGCACGATCTTCTGAGGAGCGCTGGGAATGTCTCGTATTGGTAAGAAACCGGTCGGGCTGCCCAAGGGAGTTTCGGCTTCCGTCTCCGGGCAGACCGTCGAAGTGAAGGGGCCGAAAGGCACCCGCAGCTTCACTGCGACCGACGATGTGACGATCACGATCGAAGGTGAAGAGATCAAGGTAACCCCGCGCGGGTTGTCCAAGCGTGCCCGTCAGCAGTGGGGCATGTCCCGCTCGATGGTGGAAAATCTGGTCACCGGTGTCAGCACCGGTTTCAGGAAAGAGCTTGAGATCTCCGGCGTTGGCTACCGGGCGCAGATGCAGGGCAATGTCCTGAAACTGGCCCTCGGCTATAGCCACGACGTCAATTTCCAAGTGCCGGACGGTGTGACCGTGACGGCGCCGAAGATGACGGAAATCACTGTGGAAGGCATTGACCAGCAGCTTGTTGGCCAGGTCGCGGCGAATATCCGCGAATGGCGCGGGCCCGAGCCATACAAAGGCAAAGGCATCCGCTACAAGGGCGAGTTCATCTTCCGCAAGGAAGGCAAGAAGAAGTAAGGACGCACACAATGGCAAACAGCAAAAGAACCCTGTTTCTGAAGCGCCGCCAGCGCGTTCGGAACAAACTTCGCAAGGTGAATGCCGGGCGTCCGCGCCTGTCGGTTCATCGCAGCAACAAGAACATCAGCGTGCAGCTGATCGACGACGTCAACGGCGTGACGATTGCAGCAGCCTCTTCTCTCGAGAAGGATCTGGGCATGGTCGGCAAGAACAACATCGAATCGGCGACCAAGGTTGGCGCGGCGATTGCGGAGCGGGCGTTGAAGGCGGGGGTTTCCTCGGCCTATTTCGATCGCGGTGGTTTCCTGTTTCACGGCAAGGTGAAGGCTCTGGCCGACGCCGCGCGTGAAGCCGGCCTGAAGATTTAGGGAGTCAGATGAATGGCAGAACGTGAACCACGCCGGGATCGCCGCGAAGAGGCCTCGCCCGAGTTTGCCGACCGTCTGGTCGCTATCAACCGCGTGTCCAAAACGGTCAAAGGCGGCAAGCGCTTTGGTTTCGCAGCCCTCGTGGTTGTCGGTGATCAAAAGGGCCGTGTCGGCTATGGCAAGGGCAAGGCCAAGGAAGTGCCCGAAGCGATCCGCAAGGCGACAGAACAGGCCAAGCGTCAGATGATCCGCGTGCAACTGCGCGAAGGTCGGACGCTGCACCACGACATGGAAGGGCGCCATGGCGCCGGTCGTGTGGTGATGCGGGCGGCCGTACCGGGGACCGGCATCATCGCCGGTGGTCCGATGCGTGCCGTGTTCGAAATGCTCGGCATTCAGGACATCGTGTCCAAATCGCTTGGCTCGACGAACCCCTACAACATGATCCGCGCCACGATGGACGGCCTGCAAAAAGAGCAGTCACCCCGTTCCGTGGCTCAGCGTCGCGGCAAGAAGGTTGCGGACATCCTGCGCAAACCCGAAGACGCGGCAGCCGAAGCTGTGGAGGCCTGAGGACCATGACCAAAACCATCGTCGTCAAGCAGATCGCCTCGCCGATCCGGCGCCCTGCCAAGCAGCGTGCCACGCTGATTGGTCTGGGCCTGAACAAGATGCACAAGACCCGCGAGCTCGAGGATACGCCCTCGGTGCGCGGCATGGTCAACAGCATCCCCCATCTCGTCGCGATCATCGAAGAGCGCGGGTAGGAAAACTGCGTAAGGTGGGTTCAAACCCACCTTGCCACATCGCGCGGGACTTGCTCTTGTTGCGACACCTGTAAGGTGGGTTTAAACCCACCTTACGCCATATAAACGCCGCGTTTGACCATTCCGTCGCTGGACGGTCAGTTCCGGCCAAAGGAGTAGCGACATGAAACTGAACGAACTTCACGACAACCCCGGTTCTTCGCCAAAACGCAAGCGCGTTGCCCGTGGTCCCGGCTCCGGCATGGGAAAAACGGCCGGCCGCGGGATCAAGGGTCAAAAGTCGCGCTCCGGTGTAGCAATCAAGGGCTATGAAGGCGGCCAGATGCCGCTCTACATGCGTCTGCCCAAGCGCGGCTTCAACAAGCCGAACCGCAAGGCCTTTGCCGTTGTCAATCTTGGCCTGATCCAGAAATTCATCGACGCGGGCAAGATCGACGCCTCTGCCGTGATCACCGAAGATGCGCTGATCGCCTCCGGCCTCGTGCGGCGCAAGCTTGACGGTGTCCGGGTTCTGTCCAAGGGCGAACTGACCACCAAGGCTTCCCTCGCCGTGACCGGTGCCTCCAAGGGCGCGATCGAAGCGGTCGAGAAACTCGGTGGTACGCTTACTGTCACAACAGTGGCAAAGGGCGCAGCCGCCGCTGAATAAGAGGTTGTGGTCGGCGTCCGCGCTGCTTACATCCTTTTCGAGTTTTCCTCGCGCCGCCGACCGGAAACCGGTCCGGCGGCGTTTGACATGAAAAGAGAGCCCACATGGCATCTGCAGCAGAGCAAATGGCCGCGAACATGAGTTGGGGCGCCTTCGGCAAGGCGACCGAGCTGCGCAGCCGCATTCTCTTTACCCTTGGCCTCCTGATCGTATACCGCCTCGGCACTTACATCCCGGTTCCGGGCATTGATTCCGAACGGTTGCAAGCTTTCATGGCCGAAGCCGCAACCGGCATTGGTGGCATCCTTTCGATGTTCACCGGCGGCGCGCTGGCGCGTATGGGGATATTTGCCCTCGGCATCATGCCCTATATTTCGGCCTCGATCATCGTGCAGCTGATGTCCTCGATGTATGAACCGCTCAAGAACCTCAAGAAAGAGGGCGAGCAGGGACGCAAGAAGATCAACCAATACACCCGCTATTTCACCGTTATTCTGGCCACGTTCCAAGCCTATGCCATGGCAGCGGGTCTCGAATCCGGCGATTTCGCCTCTGACCCGGGCCTCTACTTCCGCGCCTCCTGCATCATCACGCTGGTCGGCGGCACCATGTTCCTGATGTGGCTGGGTGAACAGATCACTGCACGCGGCATCGGCAACGGCATCTCGCTCATCATCTTTGTCGGTATCATCGCCGAGATTCCGGCCGCTCTTGCGCAATTCCTGTCGCAGGGCCGCTCGGGCGCCATCGGGCCTGCCGTCATCATCGGCGTGATTCTGATGGTGATCGTGATCCTGACCTTCGTCGTGTTCATGGAGCGCTCGCTGCGCAAGATCCATATCCAGTACCCGCGCCGTCAGGTCGGGATGAAGGTTTATGATGGCGGATCAAGCCACCTTCCGATCAAGGTCAACCCCGCCGGCGTGATCCCCGCGATCTTTGCCTCGGCGCTGCTGCTGCTGCCCACCACGCTCAGCACTTTCTCCGGTGGCTCCTCTGGCCCGGTGATGTCCACGATCCTTGCCTATTTCGGTCCCGGACAGCCGCTCTATCTGATCTTCTTTGGCGGCATGATCGTGTTCTTCACTTATTTCTACACCCGTGAGGTTGCGTTCAAGACCGAAGACGTGGCCGAAAACCTCAAGAACCAGAACGGTTTCATTCCGGGTATCCGCCCGGGCAAGCGGACAGCCGAATACCTTGATTATGTTGTAACGCGGATACTCGTGCTCGGGTCAGGCTATCTGGCGCTGGTCGCCCTCTTGCCTGAAATCCTGCGCAATCAACTTGCCATTCCTTTCTATTTTGGCGGCACCTCTGTTCTGATCATCGTCTCGGTCGGCATGGATACGATCCAGCAGATTCAGTCGCATCTTCTGGCGCACCAATACGAAGGTCTGATCGAAAAATCGCAACTGCGTGGCAAACGCAGCAGCACCAAACCCCGGCCGAAGGGGCCAGCCCGCAGATGAACGTGATCCTTCTCGGACCGCCCGGCGCGGGCAAAGGGACGCAGGCACGGATTCTGGTCGAAGGCCGCGCCATGGTCCAGCTTTCAACCGGCGACATGCTGCGAGAGGCGCGGTCCAGCGGGACCGACATGGGCCGCAAAGTCGCCGATGTGATGGACAAGGGGCATCTTGTCACCGATGGGATCGTGATTGGCTTGATCCGCGAAAAGCTGATCAGTGGCACCGCGCCGGGTGGTTATATATTTGACGGCTTCCCGCGGACCTTGGCGCAGGCCGATGCGCTCGGCACCTTGATGGACGAGGTCGGGCAAAGCCTTGATCGCGTCATCGAAATGCAGGTCGATGACGCGGCTTTGGTCGCGCGGATCACTGGGCGGTCCACCTGCGCCGGTTGTGGCGAGGTCTATCACGATGTGACGCGGCCAGTACCCGCCGATGGCAAATGCAGCAACTGCGGCGGCACCACGTTCACCCGTCGGACTGACGACAATGCAGACAGCCTCAAGACCCGGCTTCTGGCCTATTACAAACAGACCAGTCCCCTCATCGGTTACTACTATGCCAAAGGGCTTCTGCGCGGGGTCGATGGATTGGGCGAGATCGCGGACGTTGCCAAAGAGATCGGCGCCATTCTGGACTGAAGGGCAGGGCCTCATGCGGATGGGAAACCGGCCCTTGACCCTGTGGCGCATTGCGACTAGCAAGCCCCATCCCGAAAGGGAATCACATTGTCAAGGCGGGTCGCTCCCTTTTGGCAGGATCACCTGAAATAACAGCGGCCCGTGGTTCATTCCCCGGGCCTCAGTTGTGAAAAAAGGTTCCGGTCCTAACGGAACCGCAACGAAAGGAAGCCATAACGTGGCACGTATTGCCGGCGTGAACATCCCGACTGTCAAGCGGGTTACCATCGCCCTCACCTACATCACCGGAATCGGTCCGGCCATCGCCAAGCAGATCTGCACGGCAGTCAACATCGACGAAAGCCGCCGGATAAACCAGCTGACCGATGCCGAAGTGCTCGCCATCCGCGAATACATCGACGCCAATGTCACCGTGGAAGGTGACCTGCGTCGGGAAACCACGATGAACATCAAGCGTTTGATGGACCTGGGCTGCTACCGCGGCCTGCGCCATCGTCGCAACCTCCCCGTCCGCGGTCAGCGGACCCACACTAACGCTCGCACGCGCAAAGGCCCTGCAAAGGCCATCGCCGGCAAGAAGAAATAAGGGAGGCTGATCAATGGCACGTGATACCCGACGCGGAGGCAAAAAGAAGGTCTCCAAGAACATCGCCGCTGGTGTGGCGCATGTGAACTCGTCCTTCAACAACACCAAGATCCTGATCTCGGATGTGCAGGGCAATGCGATCGCCTGGTCGTCCGCCGGCACCATGGGCTTCAAGGGGTCGCGGAAATCCACGCCCTATGCTGCCCAGATGGCCGCAGAGGATGTGGGCAAGAAGGCGCAGGAACATGGCGTGAAAACGCTCGAAGTCGAAGTGCAGGGTCCCGGTTCAGGCCGTGAATCCGCGCTGCGCGCGCTCGCTGCTGCCGGTTTCAATATCACCTCGATTCGTGACGTGACACCGATGGCGCATAACGGCTGCCGTCCGCCAAAGCGCCGCCGCGTCTGACGTTGTAAATTACGGACGGGGTCGTGCCATTGGCGCGGCCCCATTTCGGCATTTTGAAACCTCGAGAGTCTGCACTTTTGGGACATGAAAGGCAGACAAGAATGGAGGGACGCATGATCCACAAGAATTGGGCCGAACTGATCAAGCCGACACAGCTTGATGTCAAACCGGGCAACGATCCGACACGTCAGGCAACCCTGACCGCTGAGCCGCTGGAGCGGGGCTTTGGCCTCACCCTCGGCAACGCGCTGCGCCGGGTGCTGATGTCCTCGCTGCAGGGTGCCGCCATCACCGCCGTGCAGATCGACAACGTCCTGCACGAGTTTTCGTCCGTGCCCGGTGTGCGTGAAGACGTGACCGATATCGTGCTGAACCTCAAGGGCGTTGCGATCCGGATGGAAGTCGAAGGGCCAAAGCGTCTTTCGGTTCAGGCCAAAGGGCCGGGTGTCGTAACCGCCAGCGACATTTCCGAATCCTCCGGGATCGAGATTCTGAACAAGGGCCATGTGATCTGTCATCTCGACGAAGGTGCCTCGCTCTACATGGAACTGACCGTCAATACCGGCAAAGGTTATGTCGCTGCCGACAAGAACAAGCCCGAGGATGCACCGATTGGCATGATTGCCATCGATGCGATCTATTCCCCGGTCAAGAAAGTCAGCTATGAAGTGACCCCGACCCGCGAAGGTCAGGTGCTCGACTATGACAAGATGACGATGAAGGTCGAAACCGATGGGTCGCTGACCCCGGATGACGCCGTAGCCTATGCCGCGCGCATTCTGCAGGATCAGCTTTCGATCTTCGTCAACTTTGACGAGCCCGAAGCGGCCGGTGGTCTGTCGGATGAGGACGGACTGGAGTTTAACCCGCTCCTGCTCAAGAAAGTCGACGAACTGGAGCTTTCGGTACGTTCGGCCAACTGCCTCAAGAACGACAACATCGTCTATATCGGCGACCTGATCCAGAAAACCGAAGCCGAAATGCTGCGGACGCCGAACTTTGGCCGGAAATCCTTGAATGAAATCAAGGAAGTGCTGTCGGGTATGGGTCTGCACCTCGGCATGGATGTCGAGGATTGGCCGCCCGATAATATCGAGGACCTCGCCAAGAAGTTCGAAGACCAGTTCTGAAAAGGTAGGGTGGGTTAAAACCCACCTTACACCCTGCCCGGGCAATCCCGCCCCAATAAATGCGGCTGACACGCATCAGACCGCTGCACAAAGCATAAAGCACTAAGGAGACTTCACATGCGTCACGGCGCGGGCTACCGCAAACTCAACCGCACACACGAGCACCGCAAGGCGCTCTTTTCCAACATGGCCGGCTCGTTGATCGAGCATGAGCAGATCAAGACGACCCTGCCAAAGGCCAAAGAGCTCAAGCGCGTCATCGACAAGCTGATCACCCTCGGCAAGCGCGGCGATCTTCACGCTCGCCGTCAGGCTGCGTCCAAGCTCAAGCAGGACATGTATGTCACCAAACTGTTCGACGTGCTCGGACCGCGCTACAAAGAGCGTCAGGGTGGTTATGTCCGCGTGCTCAAGGCCGGGTTCCGCTATGGCGATATGGCCCCGATGGCGATCATCGAATTCGTTGACCGCGATCCCGCTGCCAAGGGCGCTGCCGACAAGGCCCGCATTGAAGCTGAAGAGGCCGAAACCGTCGAAGCCTGAGATTCGCCGCAACCGGGCACATCAACGTCTGAAAAGCCCTGCCAAACGGCGGGGCTTTTGCTTTTCTATCGCACGCAGGGGTCACGATTGACTCCTTTCCCGCCTGAATTAACCCTACGTCAACCGACCGCGTTAACTATTTCGTAATTTACGTCGTGTTAACCATGCGAATGGGAGTGACGAAGCGGAGCCGTTCTGACTGCTGGCGATTTCCGCCCAGTTTTCTGCGTTGATTCAGTCAGAAATTGTGCTTCGCAAACTATTCCTTTGAAATCATTAGAATGCTACTCAATTTGGAGTTGACTGACTTTGATGCAACTTGTCTAAAAAGGGCATGTCTTTAAGATCTGGAATCGAGCTGCACACACGAAGATTGGCAAAATTGGCGCCAAGCGGATTTTTCTTTGCACTACATATCCGCTTTGCGCTGCCCCTGATCCATATCCAGACTTATCCGCAGGGGTGGACCGATCGTTATACAGAGGAGGCTTATGCGCTCCGTGATCCGATCATCGCCTGGGGGTTTAGTCAGGTCGGAACAGCGAGATGGAGCGAGATCAACATTCCCGACCCGTTCGATATCATCGGACAGGCCAAACAGTTCGGAATGGTTTACGGATTCGCCGTGTCTTGTGGGCCGATGAAATCGCGCACGATCGCTTCAGCGTCGCGTGAGGATCGGGAGTTCTCGGACGATGAAATCGACGCATTCGCTAAACTCATCCAGCAGCTGCACGACATTACTGAACCCCCGAAGTCTTTGACCAAAGCCCAAGCTGAAGCCCTGCGGTGCATTGCCGAAGGGGATCGTCATGCAGCTGCCGCCGCACGATTGAATATCTCTGAAAGTGCTCTCAAGGCACGACTCGCCTCGGCCCGGACCAGTCTGCTGGCCCGGACCACGACAGAGGCGATCCAGCGCGCGAGGGATTACCGGCTGCTTTGACCATCCTCATCGGGTGGCCAGCAGGGTTGTATGACCCTAACCCCCTGCTGGAGGATGCAATGCTTAGCACTACCTTGTCGTTTGCCAATATGCACAACCATGGCGAGCTTTTTGCCAATATACTTCGCGCTAGACGCGAATCGTTCATCGTCAGAAATCAGTGGGTTTTGCCTGAAACCATGGGTATGGAGTTCGATCAGTATGACACGCCCGTTTCGCGCTGGCTTGCCGTGCATGACGAACTTGGCCGCGTGCTTGCGGGGGTGCGGCTGACGCCCACCACCGCGCGCTGTGGTATCTACAGCTACATGATCCGCGACGCGCAGCGCGGCTTGCTCGATTCGATCCCTGATGACTTGCTTTATACGGAGGCACCGGTCGATCAGGGTACCTGGGAGGTGACGCGCGGTTTTGTGGCCCATGATATCCCCTCCTCCATCCGGCAAAAGGTCCGGATGCGTCTGGTGTTGCAGATGCTGCGAACCTCACGCGAAGAGGGCATCCGCCGGATGCTCGCCCTGTTGCCCACCAATTGGGATCGCTGGGCCGCGCGCTGCTCGCTCGATATGAAACCCGCCGGTCGCAACATGAACATGGGCGGCATCGATTATCAGGCCGTCTGGATCGACTTCTCGACCCAGCTTCACTGACCGGCCACCGACAGCGGCTTTCCTTGACCATGGCGGTGGCATAACCTGCCGCCATGGCCGATCTCTTTGACACCCAGCCCAACGATCCACCCGGCGACGCCCCTCCGCGTCCGCTGGCAGACCGATTGCGGCCCAAGACGCTGTCCGAGGTTATCGGTCAGGATCAGGTGCTCGGCCCTGAGGCGCCGCTCGGGGCTATGCTTGCCTCCGGTTCGTTATCGTCGCTCGTGTTCTGGGGGCCGCCCGGCGTGGGCAAAACCACCATTGCACGTCTCCTCGCCGCGGAAACCAATCTGCATTTCGTGCAGATTTCAGCCATTTTCACCGGCGTCCCGGATCTGCGCAAAGTCTTTGACGCGGCCAAACTCCGGCGACAGCAGGGACGGGGGACCCTGCTATTCGTTGACGAAATCCACCGTTTTAACAAGGCGCAGCAGGATGGATTCCTGCCACATATGGAGGATGGCACGATCCTTCTGGTCGGCGCCACAACCGAAAATCCGTCATTTGAGTTGAATGCAGCGCTTCTCAGCCGTTCGCAGGTTCTGGTCCTGAAACGTTTGGACCTCCCTGATCTCGAAAGGCTGGCGCAACGTGCCGAACAGGAGATCGGTCGCGCCTTGCCGCTCGACGGCCCGGCGCGCGAGGCTTTGCTCGAGATGGCCGATGGTGACGGGCGGGCGCTGCTCAACCTGATCGAACAGGTCGCGGCGTGGAAACTACCCGGCAAATTGGGCGTCGATCAACTGACCACCCGCCTGATGAAGCGCGCTGCGAAATATGATAAATCCGGCGATGAACACTACAACCTGATCTCGGCGCTGCACAAATCCGTGCGCGGTTCAGACCCGGACGCAGCGCTTTACTGGTTCGCCCGCATGCTTGCCGGAGGCGAAGATCCCCGGTTTCTCGCCCGCCGCATCACCCGCATGGCGGTTGAGGATATCGGTCTGGCCGATCCGCAGGCGCAGACGATCTGCCTGCACGCTTGGGAAACCTACGAACGGCTGGGCAGTCCCGAGGGCGAATTGGCCCTCGCGCAGGCCGTCACATACCTTGCCCTCGCGCCCAAATCCAACGCCGGCTATGTCGCCTTCAAGGCCGCGCAAGACGCCGCGCGACGCACCGGATCAGAACCACCCCCCAAGCATATCCTCAACGCACCGACCCGTCTGATGAAGGAACAGGGTTACGGCGCCGGTTACGCCTACGACCACGATGCCGAGGATGGCTTTTCCGGCCAGAACTATTTCCCGGATGGCATGAAGCGCGGCGTTTACTATGTCCCCGTCGATCGCGGCTTTGAGCGTGATCTGAAAAAGCGGCTCGAATTCTTTGCAGGCCTGCGCGCAAAACGCCCACCCACCTGAGCCGCCCGCTGTTGACAAGCCGCAGGCGCGGGGACAAGAGACAGCCATGACCATGACCCTCATCCCCGTCGCATTTGGCGGCGCGCTTGGCGCTGTGCTGCGCTATCTTACTGGCCTTGCCGTGGGCTTCCCCTATGGCACGCTTACCGTCAATATTCTCGGCTCCTTCGCAATCGGCCTGCTGTGGGTGACTCTCGCCGCGCGCGGACAAAATCACCTCGCGCCGTTGCTCATCACCGGCATTCTGGGTGGCTTCACCACCTTCTCCGCGTTCTCGCTCGACACGCTGCGGCTGATCGAAGCCGGGCGCATCGGCGCAGCCGGGGCCTATGTCGCAGGCTCGGTCGCCCTCTCCATCGGCGCCTGCGCCTTTGGCGTGTTCATCGCGAAAGGGGCCCTGACATGAGCTCTGTACAGAACCGTATCGTCGGCCCGGACGAGGGCGATCAACGGCTTGACCGTTGGCTGCGCCGGCATTTTCCGCATCTCAATCAGGGGCGCATCGAAAAGATGTGTCGCACTGGCGAACTCCGACTCGACGGCGGGCGGGTAAAATCCGCCACGCGGATCGAGGTCGGCCAGACCATCCGCATCCCGCCGATGCCTGATGAGGGCGAGGTCGAAGGCCAGGCCGTCAACCGTGCCATGACCGCCGCCGACGTGAAAATGATCCAGTCCTGCGTCATTTTCCGCGACGACCACATCATCGCTATCAACAAACCCGCAGGCCTCGCCACACAGGGCGGCACCGGGATCAGCCTGCATGTCGACGGGTTGTCAGAAGCGCTCACCTTTGGCTACCCGGAAAAACCGCGTCTGGTGCATCGGCTGGACAAGGATACCTCCGGCGTTCTGCTGCTCGCGCGCACCCGCACCATGGCGCAGAAACTGACCGAGAATCTCAAGCACCGCGACACGCGCAAGATCTATTGGGCCGCTGTCGCCGGTGTGCCTTCACCGCGCGCCGGGACGATCAAGTTTGGTCTGATCAAGGCAGCCGGTCACGGTAAAGGCGGCGAAAACGAAAAGATGCGCTGCATCCACCCCACCGAAGTAGACAAGACCGAAGGCGCGAAACGCGCGATCACCGATTACGCCGTGCTGACTGCTCTGGGCAAACGCGCCGCTTGGGTGGCGCTGGTGCCAATCACCGGGCGGACGCATCAATTGCGCGCGCATATGGCTGAAATCGGGCATCCGGTGATTGGGGACGGCAAATACGGCGGATCTGGCCAGGAAAACCTTGGTGACGGCTGGGGCGCGGGGCTGGGCGAGGAGTTGAGCAAGAAACTCCACCTCCACGCCCGCTCGCTCACCATCATGCATCCGGTCACGAACAAGATCCTGCATGTCACGGCACCTTTGCCTGAACATATGCAAAAGACCTGGGATTTTGTCGGCTGGGACGTGTCGCACGCGCCGGTCGATCCGTTCAACATGCCCGAGTATTAGGCCGCATGCCCCCGCCCCGGCTGATCATCTTTGACGTGGACGGCACGCTCGTCGATAGCCAGGCCGAGATTCTGGACGCCATGACAGGTGCTTACGCCACCGAAGGGCTCGACCCGCCCAGTCGCGCCGATGTATTGGCCATTGTCGGGCTCTCCTTGCCCGAAGTCATGGCCCGCCTGCTCCCCCTCGATGATCCGGAGCGGCATGTCCGACTCGTCACCGCCTACAAAGCCGGTTTCAATCGGCATGGAGAGGCCGATTCGCCAACGCGCAGCCCGCTCTTTCCCGGCGCGCGCCCCGTGCTTGACCATCTGCGCAGCGCACCCGATACCCAACTCGCCGTCGCCACCGGCAAATCGCGGCGCGGGCTTGACCGAATTCTGGCGCGGCACGGGCTGCACGGCCATTTCATCAACCAGCAAACCAGCGACAACCACCCCTCAAAACCGCACCCCTCCATGATCCGGGCTGTGCTGGACGAAACCGGCATCCCCGCCCATCGCGCGGTGATGATCGGCGACACCAGCTATGACATCGACATGGGGCGCGCTGCCGGTGTCGGGACCATCGCCGTGTCCTGGGGCTATCACCGCGCGACAGACCTGCGCGCCGACGCGGTGATCGATCATTTCGACACCCTGCCTGCGACCCTGACACAGCTTCTGAGCGCCACAGCATGAGCGAATGGGCGGTCAAACGGTTCTGGAGCCAGACCCATGTGGTGCCTGCCGAGGATGGGTTCACTGTCACCCTCGATGCGCGGCCCCTGTGGACCCCGGCGAAAACCCCGCTGATTCTACCGACCCGCGCGCTGGCCGATTTAATTGCTGCGGAATGGCAGGACCAGACCGGCAAGGTCGATCCGCGCCTCATGCCCATGACCCGCATGGCAAATTCCGCCATCGACAAGGTCGGCTCGCAGCACGCCGAGGTGGCGGCCCTGCTCGCGGCTTACGGCGAAACCGATCTGCTCTGCCACCGCGCAACCGCGCCAGAGGCCCTGATCATATGTCAGGCTGCCGCTTGGGACCCGGTGCTTGACTGGGCGGCGCAAACGCTTGGGGTGCGCCTCAAGGTCGTAGCCGGCGTGATGCCCGCGGTACAGGACAGCGTTGGGCTTGCACGGCTTCACGGGCGCATCAATGCGATGGATGCCTTCGGCCTCACCGGTTTTCACGATCTGGTCAGCCTCTCCGGCTCGCTCATCCTCGGCTTTGGCGCGGCATTCGGCGCTTATACGGCCGAGGTTGCCTGGAGCCTGTCGCGGATCGACGAGGACTGGCAGCTTGAGGTCTGGGGCCATGACGACGAAGCCGTCGCCGCAGGGCGTCTCAAATCTGCCGCCTTTATGGACGCCGCCCGATTCTATCTGCTCAGTCAGCAGGCGCCGGGCGCCTGATTGTCAGTCAAACCGCTTTGGATTGGCGCTTTGCGCAGAAATGCGCAATTCCTTTTCCATGATCGAGCACTTGACCTCACCCATTGAATCCGACCAATCTACACCTGTTGGGAGGCAATTGTTTGGCTTCCCCGGGGAACCCGGTAACGCCGGGCTTCAAAAAAGAATACCGTCCCCCCGATGGGGCCGGAAACTCAGGAAGAGGTTAACATGAAAAAATCCGTACTCTTCGGCGCATTGACCATCGCTGGTCTTGCTGCCGGGGTCGCGCATGCGGCCACACTCGACGACATCAAGGCGCGCGGCTCGCTCAATTGCGGCGTTACCACCGGCCTCGTCGGTTTTGCTGCACCCGACGCGAACGGCGTCTGGGAAGGCTTCGATGTCGGCGTTTGCCGCGCTGTTGCAGCCGCCATCTTTGGCGATGCCAATGCAGTGAACTTTGTCCCGACCACCGGCCAGACCCGCTTTACCGCGCTGGCTTCGGGCGAAGTGGACATGCTGGCACGTAACACCACCTGGACCTTTTCGCGCGATACCGACCTTGCGTTCGACTTTGTCGGGGTAAACTACTACGATGGTCAGGGCTTCCTCGTGCCGACTGCACTCGGCGTGACCTCGGCCAAGGAACTTGATGGCGCCACCGTCTGCATCCAGACCGGCACCACCACCGAGTTGAACCTCGCCGATTTCTTCCGCTCCAACAACATCAGCTTTGTCGCGGTCCCGATCGAGACGAACGCCGAAGGCCAGCAACAGTATCTGGCTGGTGCCTGCGACGCCTACACCACTGACGCCTCTGGTCTGGCCGCAACCCGCGCCACGTTCGAGGCCCCCGCCGATCACGTCATTCTGCCCGATATCATCTCCAAAGAGCCGCTGGGCCCGCTCGTGCGGCACGGCGACAACGAATGGGGCGATATCGTCATGTGGACGATGAATGCGCTGATCGCGGCCGAAGAATACGGCGTGACCTCTGCCAATGTGGCCGAACTCGCCGCAGGCACCGACAATCCCGAGATCAACCGTCTGCTGGGTGTCGAAGGTGAACTTGGCGCTATGATCGGACTCGACAACGCCTGGGCCCGCAATGCGATCGCGGCTGTCGGCAATTATGGCGAGTTGTTTGAAAAGACCATCGGCGAGAACACCCCAATCGGTCTTGCCCGCGGGCTGAATGCACAGTGGACCAACGGCGGCCTGCTCTACTCGCCGCCCTTCCGCTAGACCTCAGGCTTGGGGGCGCGGTGTAACCCGCGCCCCCAATGCATCTGCACGACAACGTCAAGTGCAATGAACAGCCTGCCCAGAGACGCAGCCGGGCAAACCGGCGCGTGACTTTCAGGGCAAGGTCCGGGGAGAATGAATATGTCGGTCCTGTCCGAACCGCCGAAGGCTTCCTTTCGGCTAAGCCAGCTTATTTACGACACGCGTTACCGGTCGATGACGATTCAGGTCGTCGCAATGATCCTGCTGATGCTGTTGTTCTCATGGCTCGTGTCCAACACGATCACCAACCTCGCGGCCAAGGACAAAACCTTCGATTTCGGCTTTATCGGACAGCCTGCGGGCTATGCGATCAGTCAATCGCTGATACCTTACAACGAAGTCACTTCTACCCATGGTCGGGCGGCGCTCGTGGGAATTCTCAATACAATTCTCGTGGCATTCCTCGGCTGCATTCTGGCCACGATCATCGGTGTGTTGGTTGGCGTGCTGCGACTGTCCAGGAATTGGCTCGTCTCCCGGCTCATGGCCGTTTACGTCGAAAGCTTCCGCAACGTGCCACTGCTCTTGTGGATCATCGCGATCTACGCGGTGGTCACCGAAAGCCTGCCCATACCTACTGCCTTCCGTGACGGCACCGCCTCGATGATCTTCAACGATTCGGTCGCTATCACCAACCGGGCCGTCTATCTGCCCTCGCCGATCTGGGCCGATGGGTCCAACGCATTGGTCGTGGTTTTCCTCGTCTCGCTGCTCGGCATATTCCTGTTCCGCAAACTCGCTGCACGACGGCAAGAGGCGACCGGCCAGATACTTCCTGTATTCTGGATCTCGCTCGGATTATTCTTCGTCCCCAGTGTGCTGGCCTTCTACATTCTTGGCCGCCCGATCAGCCTCAGCTTTCCGGAACTGACGCGTTTCAACTTCACCGGCGGGTTCAGCATTTCGGCATCGCTGCTGGCACTCTGGCTTGCGCTCTCGCTCTACACTGCCGCCTTCATCGCCGAAAACGTGCGCGCGGGTATCCTCGCAGTGTCGAAGGGTCAGTCCGAAGCAGCTTTCGCGCTCGGGCTGAGGCCAAACCGCACCATGAATCTGGTAATCCTGCCACAGGCGCTGCGCGTCATCATCCCGCCGCTCATCTCGCAATACCTCAATCTGACCAAGAACTCCTCGCTTGCCATCGCCGTCGGCTATTCGGACGTGCGCGCCACCCTTGGCGGCACCACGATCAACCTGACCGGCAGAGAGCTTGAAGGCATGATGTTGCTGGGCCTGTTCTATCTGGTCCTCAGCCTGCTGATCTCTGGCAGCATGAACATTTACAACGCCCGCAAACAGTTGGTGAGCCGCTGATATGTCAGAGATACACGCACACACGACGCTCTACGTCCGCGACACCATGATCGACCAGCAGGTGCCGCCACTGACTCAAAAGGGCGGGGTAAAATGGGTGCGCGAAAACCTGTTTTCCAGCTGGCTCAACATCGTCCTGACCATCCTCTCCATTGCTGCGATCTGGTATATCGTCTCCCATCTCGCGCCCTGGTTTCTCAATTCGGTCTGGAATGCCGGCTCGCTCACCGAATGCCGCGAAATCCTCGCTGCGCATTCGCTTGTCGGTGATGCCGGCGGTGCCTGCTGGGGCGTGATCCGCGACCGCTGGACCCAGCTCCTGTTCGGATTTTACCCACCCGAATTCTACTGGCGCTCCATTCTCGCGCTCGGCCTGCTGTTCGTGGCCCTGCTGCCGGTCCTGTTCCCGCAACAAATCTCCAGCCGGTTCTATATCTTCAGCGCGATCTATCCTTTTCTGATGGTCTGGCTGCTCTGGGGCGGGTCGTTCTGGGTGCCGATCCTGACCATGGCGGGCTTTGGCGCGGGTTATCTTGCTTACCGGGTCATATTCCCCTTCGGCGGCGCCATCGCTGCAACCGTTGCAGCGATCCTCGGCACATTGCTCTGGTGGCTGGTTGCCATGCCACTGATCAATGACACGCTGCACCGGATCGTCGCCGAAAGCCGGATGGAAGAGACCCGCGCCGCACGCGTTGTCCTGCAGGAAACACTTCCGGCCCAGATCGAAGAAATCGACGCCGCGCGCAACGCCATCAATGCACAGATAGCCGAAACAGTCGCCCGCAAGGACGAGATCCTGCGCCCGATCATCGCCGAACAGGTCCGGCGCAGCGCCGTGCCGCTTTTGGCGGACGTGTCGGCATCACTCGCGGATCTGTCTGAACAGAGCCAGGCGTCCGACCTTGCTCCGGCCCTGATAATTCCCAAACGCATGTTCCTCCCCTTCGCGACCGATCGGGCCTCGGAATCGCTCGCGCCGCTACTGACCGAGATCAAGGCCGCGGTCAGCGTCAACATCACCGAAGCCAATCTTGCCGATGTGCAGGCGTCAATCGCCCCGCTCAAAGCCAATATCATCGAAGCGCAAGCCATCGCGCAGGCAGATCCGATGCCTGACGCCACACTTGCCGCCGCTCAGGCCGAATTCGATACCATCATGCGGCAGTTGACCAGTCTGCGCGAAAACCTGACCGCGCTGGGCGCCGATCACTTCCGGCTGTCCGAACAAAAGCGGGCGGCAGATGGTCTGGTGCGCAACATCGACACGCTGACGCAGAATCTGGCCAATCTGCCGGACCTGCGTGCGACCGCAGAACAGGCCCGCGCTGACTTGCCCGAGTCCGTGGCCCTGCTCGAGGCTGTGCCATCGGGCTCTGCGCGCAGCAACTACGAGGCCGAAGACCTGACCGCCTTGCAGTCCGTTCTGAGCGCGGAACAGGGTCTGATCGCCGCTGATAGCGCAGTGCGCTCGACCTATAACGAAGTCGGGCGGATCGGGCTCGAACCGGTGCCAAGCTCGGCCTTTGGCGGCTTCCAACTCTCGCTTGTCATCGGGGTTACCGGCATCGTCTTGTCGCTGCCGCTCGGCATCCTGCTGGCGCTCGGGCGGCAATCCAACCTCTTCATCATCAACAAGGTCTCGGTCGGTTTCATCGAGGTCATCCGCGGCGTGCCGCTGATCGTCTGGCTGCTCACTGCGCAATTCCTGCTCAACTATTTCCTGCCGCCCGGCACCACCTTTGACCTGGTGCTGCGGGTTATCATCATGGTCACGCTCTTTGCCTCGGCCTATATCGCCGAAGTGGTGCGTGGCGGCCTTGCGGCGCTGCCGCGCGGGCAATCCGAGGCTGCGGATGCGCTGGGGCTTGACTACTGGAGATCCATGCGGCTTATTGTGTTGCCGCAGGCGCTCAAGATCTCGATCCCCGGCATCGTCAACACCTTCATCGGTCTGTTCAAGGATACGACGCTGGTGCTGTTCATCGGGCTCTACGACCCGCTCGGTCTCGCCGGAACTATCCGGGCCTCGACCGACTGGAACGGGGTCTATTGGGAGCTTTTCATCTTCATCGGCGTGCTGTTCTTCATCTTCTGCTTCAGCATGGGCCGCTATTCCAAATATCTGGAGAACAAACTCCAGCGCGAAAATCACTAGGGGGCCATTATGGCAGACACAGCAACCGAACGCGAAATCGACCACAGCCAGATGAAAGTCTCGGAAGAGGTCGCTATTCAGGTCACCTCGATGAATAAATGGTTTGGCACCTTCCATGTGCTGCGCGACATCAACCTGACGGTGTACCGCGGCGAACGGATCGTGATCTGCGGCCCTTCCGGCTCCGGCAAATCCACCCTGATCCGGTGCATCAACCGGCTTGAGGAGCATCAGGCCGGCACGATCATCGTGGACGGTACCGAGCTTTCCTCGGACATCAAGAATATCGACAAGATCCGCTCCGAAGTCGGCATGTGCTTTCAGCATTTCAACCTGTTCCCGCATCTGACGATTCTGGAAAACTGCACCCTCGCGCCAATCTGGGTCCGCAAGACACCCAAGAAAGAGGCCGAGGAAATTGCGATGCATTTCCTGACAAAGGTCAAAATTCCCGAGCAGGCCCTGAAATACCCCGGTCAGCTTTCCGGTGGACAGCAACAACGCGTCGCCATCGCGCGCAGCCTCTGTATGAAACCGCGGATCATGCTCTTTGACGAACCGACCTCGGCGCTCGACCCCGAGATGATCAAGGAAGTGCTCGATACCATGATCGAACTCGCCGAAGAGGGCATGACCATGCTCTGCGTCACCCATGAAATGGGCTTTGCGCAGGCCGTGGCCAACCGGGTCATCTTCATGGATCAGGGGCAGATCGTCGAACAGAACGAGCCGCGCGAGTTCTTCAACAATCCGCAGTCAGACCGGACCAAGCTGTTCCTGAGCCAGATTCTCGGTCACTGACCCGTCTTAATCCGGCAGGTCATGCGGGATCGTGAACCCGATCAGCCTGCCGCTTTGCATCGTTACATCCGACCATCTGGTCAGGTCAAACCCGATCACCGTCGTCGCCGCCGTGGGATAATCGGCAAAGCGCGGATGCTCCGGCGGCTGGCGCAAAAGACTCCGCGCCAGCATCCCGATAGCGGGATTATGCCCAATCATTGCGACGCAGGCACCGCTCGCGCGCTGCAGCACCTCCAGCATTGTCTGCGGTGCAGCATGATAAAGTCGGTCGAGATAACGCACCTGTGGCACCGACTGCAGTGCAGGCAGGATCAGTGCCAGCGTCTCGCGTGTCCGCGCCGCATCCGAACACAGCACCAGATCGGGCACATGTCCCTGCGCCGCAAGCCAATGCCCCACACGCGGCGCATCACCCCGGCCGCGTGCGTTCAACGGGCGGGCATGATCATCCTGCAATGGATCAGACCAGCTTGATTTCGCGTGGCGGATCAGGATGAGGGTCAATGTCATAATGGGTGAAATGCTCTCATGTGAAATGCCGATTGCGCTGCGACGCGGGATGCCTGCCCAACCGGACAAGCCCGCCGCACAGCGCAGCCTTGTGTCATGCAGTTCTGCCCCGGCTCCATCTCAAGATAG
>Ga0105054_10001549_pt1 | contig 37898 bp, 29 predicted proteins | sample BON02_FD_78091 | JGI IMG/M metagenome (GOLD analysis project Ga0105054, IMG submission 78091) | Freshwater microbial communities from Lake Bonney liftoff mats and glacier meltwater in Antarctica - BON-02 (megahit assembly) | ecosystem: Environmental > Aquatic > Freshwater > Ice > Glacier...
AGCACATGCCGCTGTCTACAATTTATTCAATCTGGGACGCCATCTGACCAAGGCCAAGTACTATCGAAAATGCAGGGAAGGTGCGCTTATTGAATGGGAAAGGGCGGTTGACTGAAGCGGCTAGATCGGAATTCTTTCGTTTCTGGTTTTTAACTTGTCAGTACTTGCTGTTATTCTGACCTCAGTTTGCAGGCATTTGTGCCGGTTCGACACCATGGGAGAATTTGATGAAGGCAAATACGCGACGAGTGTTGTTTGTACTTAGTTTGTTGTGCCTCGCTTGTCCGGCTGGGGCTCAGACCGATACGAATTGGCCCACTTCTGAATGGTTGGAATCAAGCCCCGCTGCACAAGGCATTAATGCAGAGGTATTGCAGCGGCTGGATGCAGAATTCGCAAGCGGAAAGCATGGCTATATTGATGGCATGCTGGTGATTCGTAACGGCCAGACCGTGTACGAATCGTTCTACCCTCAAGATTACGATGCGGCCTTTCTGGCGCAAGAAAATCAACTTCGTGGGCCCTACAATTATAACGACCCCGACTGGCACCCTTACTACCAGCGCGGCGAGCTGCATACCATGCAGTCAGTCAGCAAGAGCGTGATGGCAACGCTTATCGGTATGGCTATCGGGGACGGAAAAATCAGCGGGCTGGAAGCTAAGGTTGCCCCCTATTTCGACGATTACCCGCTAGCAGATCAAAATCCCTGGCGCGTCGCCATGACCCTGGGTGATCTGTTAACCATGACTGCAGGCATTCAGTGGGATGAAGAAACCTATCCCTACACCGATGCGCGGAACAACTGCGCTGTGATGGAAGCAAGCGACAACTGGACCCGCTATGTGCTGAGCCTGCCCATGGCAGCCGAACCTGGTTCAACCTATGTCTATAACTCCGGCGTAACCATGTTGTTGGATCACATCCTGTTCCGGGCTAAAGGCCAACATGCATTGGCATATGCCGAGCAGCACCTGTTTGCACCTCTGGGTATTCAGGATTACTACTGGAAGCAGACATCCGCCGGAGAAACCGACGCCGAGGGCGGCCTGTACCTGCGCGCTCGTGATCTGGCCAAGTTGGGATACTTGTATTTGCATGATGGTGTTTGGGACGGGCAACGCATTCTGCCAGAAGGTTGGGTAGCTGCCGCTACCAAACCCTGGGTGGTTCCAGGGCCCAATGCAGGCGCGTGGCGCTACGGCTACCAATGGTGGTTGATACCTTACGAAAATGCCTCAGGGGCAGGCGGCGCACAGCAATATGCCTGGACTGCCGACGGCTACGGTGGTCAATTTCTTTTCGTTGTGCCTGAATATGACCTGGTTGCTGTGTTCACTGGTTGGAACATCTTTGGTGCAGATGGATTGAGCGAGGACTATGCTCTGAGTGTGCTGATCGAGTCGATACGCACCGCGCCCTGAGGCAAACCAACGGTCGGTCTTATAGCCAAGTCACTACCTTATATTACGCCACTGTGCTTTAAGTCCTTCACCACATCTTCAAAGATCAGGCTAGGTTCACCAGCCCGATCTTCAAATGCCGGCACAAAGAGGCCATTTACCTGGTGTCTTGTAGGAAAATTGACCTACTCACACACCCGGTTCGCGGATGCCCAGTATTCATGGGATTACCTTCACACAATGTCCACTTGGCAAGGCCAAACTCCGCAGGAGTTTACGTACGTCACCGCCCCGAGACGACTCTACTTTACCAAATCATTCTGGAGTACTGGCCGGAGTTTCAGGCTGAGCTTATCAGTCAGGGTAGATACTTACCGGCCTACGTTACAAAAGAATTTGACGAGTACCTGAAATGCGGCAGGCTTGAGCATGGTTTTCTCAGGGTTCGGTGCGAATCCTGTCACGATGAAAAATTGGTCGCGTTTAGTTGTAAGAGGTGCGGTTTCTGTTTGCCAGTAACCCCAAAGTCATGACCGGGGCACTGGGCATCATCTACCGCGCTATTTCAACGCACCTGACGCACAAAGCGGGCTTTAAAAAGCCCTTAACTCAAACCGGCGCTGTGACACTGATCCAGCGATTCGGCAGCGCGCTGAACCTCAACATTTTATGTGGAGCTCCACATAATATGTTGAGTTTTACAAGATGACCGACGATGGACGATTTCCGGAGCGCGCCAACTACGAGGCAAAAACCAAAGTCAAATTCAGCGTGACCAGTGGCCAGATTGACGTTCCCGCGGCGCTCGTTGCCGACTTTGACGGTGACGGTTTGCAGGATCTTGTTATTGGAAACCAAAAGGGGCAGCTCGAGTTATATCGAGGCGAAGCGACACAACGACTGTTCACAAACAAAGCGCTTGAAACCGAGACGCTACTCCCTCGCAATGGTGAGTTGGTGCAGGCTGAAGATATTAACGGTGACGGCGCGGCTGATCTGGCTATTCGGTATAGTGTGGCCGATGGAGACAAGCTTGCTCGCACAGTGCGGCTATTGCTTTCGCCGCCACCTTTGGAAGGGGCGCCGCTCCCGTAAGGTTCGATATATATTGTGATTAAGGTCGTATATGTTAGAGCGTACCAACGCGGTCCGAAACTGAGAGCTTACTCAGGAGGCATGAGCGATCGTGAAACGGGCCAGGGCGCTTGTAATCTTTTCCAACGCGTTAAACTGGCCGTAGTAATCAAGCTTGAACTGCATCCGAAAGCGGTTTCCAAAGTCGGAAGACAGATGCCAGGTCCAGCCGCCTGAGTTCAGTTCCATGACGTACAAGGCCTGCGTGTCAACATCGCGGACAATGTCCTGACCCAGAATATGAATGCGAATTTCCGGAGCGATGCCGATCATCATGTTTCTCACTGTCAAGAAATCTCCGATGCTCTGGAAGCCGGGCACGTGCATCAGCACCAGATTGTAATCAAACTTATACATCGGGAGTCTTCTAATTCCTCGCTTTACCTGAGTCGCAGGTTTCACAGTATGACGACTGACTATATGGCAAAATAGACTCCATGATAATAGCAGGCAGCAGCAAGCAACAAACAAGGGGCAACACTCGGCGGGGCAGACTCTTTCACCCGGTGCTTGTCTCCGTTTTCCTGATTGTCATAAGCTTATTTTCAGCCAGCGTGGTTGTGGCTGACAACTTTGCAACCGGCGAAAGCTCTGACCCCCTGAGCAGCGGCCATAACTGGATGAGATATAGTCCACCGTATTTTGAATACATGGGATGGTTCGACCCGGTGACTTACGAGCTACGTACAGTTACGCCTTCTTCCACCTTACAAGTCTTTGACCTAATACCGGCCGAGGAGGAAGACACGGAGTGGCCCGGGCTACGGGCATTGAAAACCAGGCGCGCCGGCTCAAGCAATTACTACTTTTCATACAGGCAGCAAACCGGTCATTACAATAGCGTTCCATCCAGTTATACCAACGGTGCCAGTCTACATTGGGGTGATGGAGGTGGATCTTCCTATTTCCACCGAATGATCAGGCATGGAGATGTTTTTGCGGATGCAGCGGCCGACCTGGTGGTATGGGGCATTGGTCCGATGACGATTAAAAGTCCCGAGTTCACCGACGAGACCCAGGTGTTTACATTGAAGGTATGTAATACCACCTGTTCCATTCTTGTGCCCCCTGCGAACCTGACGGCCAGAGGCATCTACGCTGACTCAATCCAGCTGACCTGGCAAGACTACACGCATAACGAAGACGGTTTCACAGTTGAATATTCACCAGATGGCTCCGCTTGGAGTACTCTTGGAACAGCCATGGCCAATGCAGTCTCCTACCTGCATTCTGGCAGGAATGTTGGCAATAACTTTTCTTATTACCGTGTACGTGCTTACCGTGGTGAAAGTGAAACCTCCGACTGGTCAAATGTTGCCAGTGCAACAACGCCATATGCAAATCCAGGCATTGCTCCTGATATTACCCCGGCAACGAATACTGCGGTATCTCACAGCGATGGCTCAGAACCAGGGAGCTTGCCCTCTCTTTCCGTCGCCGTTGATACACCTCCACTGCCCGATCATTTTGTGACCACCTGGCAGACCGATAATCCCGGCACCTCAAATCCAACTTCGATTACGGTGCCGATGGTAGGTGGTCCCTATGATGTAGATTGGGATGATGATGGAATCTTTGATCAACTTGGTCTAAGCGGGCCCGTCACCCATGACTTTGAGGTTATCGGCAGGAAAACCATTAGGATCAGGGGCATATATGGTTCGATATCATTTTCTAATGGTGGAGATAAGGAAAAGATTCTTTCCCTGGATCAGTGGGGAACTAACCCCTGGACATCGATGAATGCCGCTTTTTATGGTTGTGTAAATCTTGCCGTTCCGGCAACAGATATCCCGGATTTCTCTGTAGTCACCAATATGAGATTTATGTTTTACGATGCCAGCTCAGCCAAACCGGATGTCAGCAACTGGGATACATCATCAGTAACCAATATGAGCTCTATGTTCGGGCGTGCCGTTTCAGCCAACCCGGATGTCAGTAACTGGGATACATCATCAGTAACCGATATGAGTGCTATGTTCTCCAATGCCACCTCAGCCAATCCGGATGTCAGCAACTGGGATACATCATCAGTAAGCAATATGGGCTCTTTGTTCTCCAACGCCACCTCAGCCAACCCGGATGTCAGTAACTGGAATACATCATCAGCAACGGATATGAGCTTTTTGTTCTCCAATACCGCCTCAGCCAACCCGGATGTCAGCAACTGGGATACAGCATCAGTAAGCAATATGAGCTCTTTGTTCTCCAATGCCACTTCAGCCAACCCGGTTGTCAGTAGCTGGGACACTTCATCAGTAACCAGCATGCGTTCGATGTTCGCGAGTGCCGCTTCAGCCAACCCGGATGTCAGCAACTGGGATACATCATCAGTAACAAATATGGGTTGGATGTTCGTCGATGCTGCTTCAGCCAATCCGGACGTCAGCAACTGGGATACATCATCAGTAACTAATATGCTCAGGATGTTCGGGAGTAACGCTTCAGCCAACCCGGATGTCAGCAACTGGGATACATCATCAGTAACCGATATGAGTTCTATGTTCGCCAGTTCCACCTCAGCCAACCCGGATGTCAGCAACTGGGATACATCATCAGTAACCAGTATGGTTGGGATGTTCGGGAGTGCCACTTCAGCCAACCCGGATGTCAGCAACTGGAATACATCATCAGTAACCAATATGCGTTCCATGTTCGAGTACGCTACCTCTTTTAATCGTGACCTGGGATCATGGGATGTCACGTCATTATCAGATGCCTCAAAAATGTTCAATGGCGTCACCCTCTCCACCACAAACTACGACAGCCTGCTGGTCGGCTGGAATAGTCAGGCCTTGCAAAGTACCGTGACTTTTGATGGCGGAAACTCAAAGCATTGCTCTGATGCGGCAGCTGCAGCAAGGGTTAATATGATTGCATCGTATGCCTGGGCAATCACTGATGGGGGTCATGATTGCACGCCATCATTTGCAATGAATGCGGGTCTGAATGATGCCTGGTTCGATCCGGTTACAAACGGTCAAGGATTTTTCGTCACGGTCTTTCCTGGCATAGAAAAAGTGTATTTGTCCTGGTTTACCTATGACACGGAGCGGCCAGGTGAGGACACAATTGCCAATTTGGGTGATCCCGGTCATCGTTGGTTAACTGCGCTGGGCACAATTTCCGGCAATACAGCAGAAATGGAAATTTCCATTGCATCCGGTGGTGTTTTCGATACGCAGACGGAAATAGCAAGGGTTAGTGACGGCACCATCGTCCTGACTTTTACCGATTGTAATACCGGCACGGTTGAGTATGACATCCCGTCTATCAATCAACAGGGAACCGTACCTATCCAACGTGTTGTTGGTGGTGACAATATCGCTCTGTGTGAATCCCTGTCAGAACCGGCCACAGTCCCGCAAGTCAGCTTCAGGCAAAACAAGGATGACACTTATAACCAGTTGTCCGATGACCTCACAGGCACTGAGGACGTATCACCGTTGGTGAATATGAATGCGGGTCTGAATGATGCCTGGTTTGATCCAGTTACAAACGGTCAGGGATTTTTCGTCACGGTATTTCCGGGCATAGAGAAAGTGTATTTGTCCTGGTTTACCTATGATACGGAAAGGCCAGGTGGCGAGGTAACTGCCAATTTGGGTGATCCCGGTCATCGTTGGTTCACTGCGCTGGGCGACTATTCCGGTACCAGATCAGAAATGGAAGTTTCCATCGCATCCGGTGGTGTTTTCGATACTCAGACGGAAATATCAAGGGTTGCAGACGGCACCATCATCCTGAATTTTACCGACTGTAATACCGGCACGGTTGAGTATGACATCCCGTCTATCAATCAACGCAGAACCGTACCTATTCAACGCGTTGTTGGTGGTGACAATATCGCTCTGTGTGAATCCCTGTCAGAACAGGCCTCGGACCAGTAAATAAGCTCAAAGTAGAACACGTATTGTTCCCACACGGGAACCCCGGCCAACCCGGCGCTGAACTAAGATATAGGCTGAATTAACATATAGAATGGACCGATGAAGGACAAACCGACCGAGGCGCTCAACCAGACGTGGAGATGGCTCGTCCCCTCTGTGCTGTTGTTTTGGATTGGCTACGTGGCGATCACGCTTGCCGTGGGCATTGTCACATCCATCACGATTGGCTCCGAAGTATGGCAACTCACCGCGTGGGGATTTATCAGCAGTGCGGGATTGCTTGCCCTGTCCCGGCTCCTGATGCGGATCGATAAAGGGCCTCACACAAATTCCTACCTGACGCTGAGCACTTCGAGTTTCAGCCGCTTTTCGATCGGCGTTCTGTTGGGTGCTGCCTCCTTCGGGGTCCACATTGCGGTTGTCGCAACATTCGCTGGCCCCATCAGTTTCGAGTGGGTGCCCGGGGTCGGAGCCATGGCCGCTACTAAAAAAGAGGGCGGCGCTAATAGCTAAGACTATTGTCAGTAAAGCAACAACACTGAACTTTGATGACTGTGGCCTGGATAAAAGTCAAACTGACATAGTTGAAGAATTGAAGCTACTTATTGCCCAAAGAGCAAATCAACTTCTATTTCAAGTTGAACAATTCGATTCTGTTGCAAAACAAGCATTCAGACTACTCCACCTTATGGGTTTACCGGGTGTTGTTCGAGCGCAGCAGTGATTCGAGCTCAAACACGTGCGGATCCAGGTCACCGAGGTCCCGCAGAGCCTCAGCCAGTTGTAAGACATAATCCCGATTGCTGCCACTGGGGCCGTGAGAGTTCGCTATTTGTGTTGCAATATCCCGCGTGGGCGCAGCCCCAAGGTAAGCGAAGTTGTGTTCATCCGCCACATACAGGACTCCCGGGACCCTTTGTTGCTGCTTCAACAGCTTGATATCAATATCAAAGCGTCGGTAGCCGTTTTTCTCGCGGTGGTCCAAGTGATCAAAAACGTCGTTATCAACCAGGTAGGCAACACCCTTGCACACCACCTTTGCCGCTGGCACCAGGGTCACTACTCGACCCGGTTGTTCCGGGGTGCCGCGATGATCGTGTGAGCCTTGCCAGAAACGGCGCTGCCAGCCGGTGATGCTGGCCTGCTCGCTGCGCAGATAGGGAAAGTCGACTTTGTAAATGAGCGAGCCGTAACCAAACACCCAGGTGGGTTTTGTCTCTGGTGAGGTCATTTAATCAACTCAAACAACGTAGCAAAAATAAGCACAATACCTGTCAACTTCCTAGTACGTCAGGAACACAAAAAGGAACACCAGCCCGGACCCAATCAGTGCGGCCGGAGCAATGCGTAGGCAATAAAAACAAACGGTAAGATTCGTCGCAGCATGGATCAGACTTCTTGACTAGTAAATTACCAGAATGCCTATACTGCCTCCAGATACCCGGAACTTGCAAATGAAGAAGGCTTGCCGAACCACCAACATGCGATTTTCAAAATGAATGATCAGTTTTTAATATTTAGCTGATTCTTGATGGGCAATTGCCGGATTCGTTTACCGGTTGCGGCAATATCAATATGTACCTTAGCACGCGAATGGTAAACTTGGTTTATACGTTGTGTCGTTTTGCGGTGTTTGTGCAGGTGACTTTCAGTGCGGACTTGTTATCATCGGCGCAGATTTTAAAGTTTCTAATATCAACGGAGTTGAAATCTTGCACAAAATATTCAAGATCATAGCGGTATCGGTTGTGTTGACAGCATTGCATGCCTGTACCTGGGTGAAGCCCACGCCGGAAGGAGCAGAGGTGGTGGTTTCCGATAGCACCGGAGTCAACAACTGTGTGAGTAAAGGCAAAGTGAATGCCAGTCTGAAAAGCCGTGTGGGAGCATTTGAACGAAAACCCGGCAAAGTGGCTGGTGAATTGGAAACACTGGCCCGTAATGAAGCGGCTTCAATGGGCGGCGATACCATCGTTGCCGAGTCGGAGATTGACGAGGGCCGACAAACATTTGGGGTCTATAAATGTCACCCTTGAGGTTTTCTTGAGCTTTATGAAGAAAACAAGCAATACGGTGATTTGAGTGGCCGGCACTTTAATTGTCTATTTGCACTTCGCTGAGTATCACCAGTTTATCTCCCTCAAGCAGCACCTCGGAGTGCCGCCCCGACCGGTAAACCAGTGTGTAATAGGGTCGCCCCATCCGGTCATTGAAGCCGCCCAGCCGGATAGAACCGGGCAGTCCGCTCTTAGCACTTGACCAGACCCATTCAGTATTGTTGGAAAAATACTCAACCCTGCCGTTTTTTAGTGCGTCTACGATGAGTATTAAGTCATCGCGATTAACGTTTAACCTTAACTTGATCTCGACATGTTCGCCGTTAAAATCAGTTGGGAAATAAGTGATGGTCTCAAAACCCAAACTCCAGAAACCGTCGGCTATGATCGTATCTTCTCGCTTGTCTAATTTTCTGTACCAGGCCAGTTGTTCTTCAGAACTAAACTTCTCACTTCCTACCGATAACTCTCGATAGCTGTGAATGGTGCCATCGTTGGTTGACTTCTCACGAACAAGAATCTTAAGGTCCATACCAATTGGCCCGTAAGCAGTTCGAATCAGAGTGATCACGCCTATGCCGGCCAGGTACGCAGTGTTGGCTACGTAATCAAGCTCTTCGTCTGACAGAGTTGCACCGCGCATGAACTCCACATTGAAACCATTTTGAGTCTGTTCTGCAAAGGAATGTCCGGTATCCACTATCAGGCAAGCGAGTGCAATACCAAGTGAGAAATACATCGTTGTGAGTTTTGAATTGTTCATTGCTCCATTACTTCAGTAGTCAGATTCCAACCGCTCAAAAACTTCCACAACATCCTGTAAAAACCTTTCACCGGTTAGTTTCAGCTGGCTGGTTCTCACCGGGTCATCCACGAGTAATCCGTTATTACAAGTGTGCACCGCTTGCTCCAAATCATTCTCACTTGCAAGCAGAGCGTGTAAACCATTGCCAACGATTGGTGCCAAACTATCAAATTGCTGTGGAAATCTACTTTTCAGGGAGTCAATCCAAACTTGTGCCCAGCTATTTAATTCCTCATCGCCCAATCGCGCCATTGCCAAAACCCTGCCTAAATCTTTGTTGCTTCTCTTGATTTCTCGACCGCCTATCTTGGTACTCATCGTTTCGGCACCAATCTCTTGATGAGAAAGTAGATTTGCCAAGGCCATAGTGGCAGGTTGGGCATAGTAAATTCCATATCCGGTAGGAAATGGCTCAAAATCTGTCAAAGCCAAGTATTTAAAACTTGGCAAGCCTGCGTGTCCCTTGTCGAGTTCTACCCTCATCCATTGGCGGTTGTTCTCGTTTGCCAGGTCAGGCACGGTAAGAAACTCCAGAAACCAGCCTTGGTGGCCCGGCGGGTACAATCTAATTGCAGGTAACTTGTCATCCGGTGTTTGAGGCGGGGCGGGAAACGTGCGCCCGCCGTGTGATTTTGGTTTCCAGCCGACTTTCAGCAAATGCTCAGTGATTTTTTCCCCAGTCGCTACCGCCTTCACTCTAGGTGACACAACACAATCGATATCTTTTGTTCTGACCTCTTTCTCTTCATTATTTCTGAAGTAGTGGAAACCGGCGGCCAGACTTCCAATGACTATTATCAACTCGTGAAACTCGGATGGGATTGAGTTCGCTACATCCTTAAGAATTTTGGCTGGTGAAAAATCATTCATGACCCGATTCCTTATCCCTTATCCATTTTTGTAGCCAATCGTCGGCCTGTTCGCCCAAGCGCATTTCATGTAAATCCAACATACATTCAACCCAACTCGCTCTTTTAATACCCGGTAAATACTGTTCAAAGTGGCTGTATTCGCTTCTAACGAAATGAAGATTCACCTGAGCTGGTTCCATTTGGTCTTTCGTTAGCTCTAGGGCTGGGTCCAACTGTTTGATAAATGCTATGTCAGCGACCTTGCCTGGTGCGTGAATGCATATATCCAACCTTGGACTGCCAGTAATGTTCAGATCAGGATAAACGGCCAATGCTGCTGGAATACCCCCAACTCCAATATGATCCAATTGCATATTTGCCAGACGTTCAAGTAGAAAGCTCGGTCGTCGAGGCTGGCCCGATCGGTCCACGAACCTCTGAGTAGCGCGTATTTTGCTGGCACCCAGTATCATCGAGTGCCATTGTTCGTGTGGAAAACGCCTCAACTGAAGCCCTTCGTTGGATGAATGGGTTAAATAGTTTTTCAGCCTGTCTAGCGACGATGCAACCGTAGGGTAGGAGCATCCCGCTAATTCACCCAATCGCTTCATGGTCATGATTTCTGATTTTTGTGATGAATGTCCCAACCAGTTAAGCAGTAGAATTTTTAGAATGACTGAAAAGTAGTCTGTTTGCGGTAGCCTTAAGCCGACTTCTGGGGACTCATCTTTCATTGCTCTTGATAGGTGCTCTAATATTCCTTTGTCAGGGTTTTCAGGCCAACCGTAAACTTTCTCACCCTCTTTAAGGTAAATTTTAATTCGGTTCGCGATATCTGGGTTGATAATGCTTTGAATTAGCAACCACTCTTCGTTTATTCGTTTTCTCGATACAGATGAATTGACGAGCAACAAGAACCCTTGTTGTTTTCCATTTTGAGATAGCGCATCACTTAGTTGAAAAATTGCTGAACGAATGAGCGGCACTGCCCTCAATCTATATTTCACTTCTCCAATTAAGTTAGCGGATTCGTAGTCAAATTGAGAATTCATTTGCCTTATCTTCGTTGCTGATGTATTGAGTGTTTACTTTAACATTAAAGTATTCATTAAACATTAAAGTAATTACTTAATTTGATAAGTGCGATAGCTTAGTCTCTGAAAGTGAGAGCGGGGGAGCAAGCCGCGTTTTCGTCAGGAATCAGGATGACTCGCGTTCCACATATCAACATGAATGCGCCAGACGTTGTCTTCACCAAGCTTCCAGATGAGTAACGTGTTGCCTTCCTCTTCAATGACTTCACCATCCGGGAGATCGATGTGGAGTTTATATTGCCCGATTTCGTAGGCGGTGTTCTCGTTCATACGGGTTACTTCAATCGCCTGAAGTTCAAGAGTTCCATCACCTAGCGCCAGTTCCTCAACCAGGCTGGAACGAATTTCGTCGTGCCCTTTGGTGGGCTTAAACTTCGGTGCAATCACCGTGGCGTCTTGCGTATGTAGAGCAACAATGGCATCAGCATTATTGGATCGATATGCGTCCATATAAAGCTGGTTTTGTGCTTGGATTGCGTCCAACAAACTATCGCTGGCCAGGGTTGTTCCGGGTAAACCGAAAATAATCGAAGCGAGGCAAATAGCCATTAATTTAATATTCATTACGGTTACCTCTGACGGTTTTCCCAAGCGGTTGCGAGCGCCGATAAATAGAACGCCCCTAGTGTTTGTTAGCGATGTCAAACATGAACTTCTGGGGGTGCCCAGGGATGGATATTCTCAATTGCCTTTCCGACTGCTCCTCTGGCTTTATCCAGGTCGTAAGCCTTTTGCAGGTTCATCCATAATTCCGGGCCAGTGCCAAAAAATCGGCCAAGACGAAGAGCCGTATCTGCGGTGACATTTCTATTGCCATGAATGATGCCAAGTACCCTGTTAGGGGGTACATTAATCTGCCGGGCGAGTTGTGTTGCCGAGATCGCAATTTCCTCCAACTCATCGGCGAGGATTTCTCCGGGATGTATTGGTTCTCTAGACATTGTCAAATCCTTAATCAAATTAGTGGTAATCGACGATTTCCACGTCATGTGCACCTTCGTCCCAACTAAAACAAATCCGCCATTGTTTATTGATGCGGATGCTGTATTGGCCTGCTCTGTCGCCACCGAAGAGTCGCTTGGTCTTCCTGCATTTGAAACCTAGTATCATTCTTTACCTTAGCAGGCATTTATGATTTACGTCAATCATAAATGTCACGTTGTTCTGTAGGCGATTTGATATTTAGAGTTTAGAAGTAAATGGACTCCACGCTGCTAGGCACTTACCAGCTATTTTTATTAGATGTTCGAAGTGTGCTTAAAAGTGTTAAATACTAATTTGTTGTCATTGAATGCCTTCAGTTTTCGAAAGCAGTCCAGAGCCAGAATCTATTCCAACTTGGCACAGGTCCCTAAAACTGTCTCTTGATTCACGCCATCTGGTGTTTCTTGAAATTCTCTGCCTGCTCGAAGATTTCCTTATATACCTCGTCCCGGTCCACGGGTGGGTAACCGTTCTCGGCGAGTAGGATGATAAGGTCCACTTTGAGCTCGGCCTTGATGTCGGCGCGTTGGCTCCAGTCGGTGTATTTGGCTTTATCGTCGACCACTGCCTTCACCTCCCTGGCGAGCTTGATGAGTTTGTCTTCGGGATACTCAAAATCGTATTTGTGGGCGAGGGATTTAAGAATGTCGTAGAAAGACTTCTCTTCCAAATCAATACCCATCTCGCCGAACGATTCTTTCTCTTTTTGCAGAGCGTGAATCAGTTCGATCATCTCCTCAGAGAAGCCCTCCAACACCTCACTGCGCAGTACATCTTTTTCGTCGCGTTCGTTGTATTTGTTCACCAGCGCCTGGAACTGCTTGGTGAAGTCCACACCCTTGACCTTGTTGATCTTTTTGAAATCATCGATGGCGCGTTTGAGCAGTTGCTGCAGCAGCTTGATCTTGGTGTTCGGCAATTTGATCTTTTCGACCTTGGCGAGGTAGTCGTCGCCGAAGATATCGATCTCGGTCGCGCCGTCTTCGCCTAGCTTGAAAATCTCCTCGATCCCATCGCTCTGCAGCGCGTCTGAAATCATCTGGCGCACCTTGGCATTCATCTGAGCGCTGTCGGGGGCATCCCTCTTGGTCAGCTTGGCGACGATGGAACGTACCGCGAGGTAGAAGTGGATGTGGTCGCGCTCCGCCTGTGTGATTACATCGCTGCCGCTGCAAATGTCGTAGGCGGCTTTCAGGCGCTTCACCAGGAACATGACCCGCTTCTCGATCTTGTCGGTGAGTTGCACAAACTCCGCTGCCAGATTCAGACAGTGCAACCGCTCGACCGGCACTCCGCTGAAGTAAGGCTTGGCATCAAACCGGTGGAAAATCCGCGCCAGCAGGTCGAGATGGTCTCTCACCACGATGATGGAGGCCTCGATCTCTTCGATGTTGCTGCTGTCCGCCTTCGAATAGTGCGCCAGCGCCAGGTTCATCTGCTTCTTGATGCCGATGTAGTCGACGACCAGTCCCTTCTTTTTGTTTTCAAACTTCCGGTTCACCCGCGAGATCGTCTGGATCAGGTTGTGACGCTGTACCGGCTTGTCGATGTAGATGGTATCGAGGAATGGCACGTCAAAGCCCGTCAGCCACATGTCCACCACGATGGCGATCTTGAAATTGGATTCCGCCTTCTTGAACTGGGTATCGAACTTCTTGCGCTCGTCCTTGTTGCCGAGCAGATTGTAGAGCGCTTTCTCGTCGTCCTGCCCACGCGTCATCACCATCTTGATGCGCTCCATCGGCAGGATTTCCTTCTTTTGCTGGTCGCTCAGCTCCACGCCTTCGGCACCGACCCGCACCTCCGCCCACTCCGGGCGAAGCGCGATGACTTCCTTATAAAATTCGTAGGCGATCAGGCGACTGCTACTGACAAAAATCGCCTTGCCCGCCACCGTTGACCCTTCTTCGACGCGCTTCTCGTAGTGCGCCACGAAATCTGCCGCCAGCACCTCGATGCGTTGCGGATCGCCCAGGATCGCGCCCATGTTCGCCATTGTTTTCTTGCTGTCTTCGATCGCGTAGTCGCTCGCTCCAGTGTCGGCGCATTGATCGTAGTAGTTCTCGATCTCCTGCAGCTTGCTGTTGTCGAGGATCACCTTGGCGGCCCGGCCTTCGTAAACGATCGGCACCGTAATCTCGTCGGCCACCGATTCGGTCATCGTGTAGGCGTCCACCACCTCGCCGAAGACATCCAGCGTCGCATCGATCGGCGTGCCGGTGAAGCCCACATAGGTCGCGTTCGGCAGCGAGTCGTGCAGGTACTTGGCGAAGCCAAAGGTCCGCTTCACCCCGTCTTCGGTGATCTTGAGCTTCTGGTCCAGATTCACCTGGCTGCGGTGCGCCTCATCAGAGATGCAAATCACATTGGTGCGATCCGTCAGCAGCTCGGTGTCCTCGGTGAACTTGTGAATCGTGGTGAGAAACACCCCGCCGCTGTTGCGCCCCTTCATTAGCTCGCGCAGGTGATCGCGGCTCTCCACACTGATCACCGACGCATCGCCGATGTAGCCCTTGCCGTTGGTGAACAAGCCCGAGAGTTGATCATCCAGATCCGTGCGGTCGGTGATCAGGACAATGGTCGGGCTCGCCAGATCCACGCTCCTCATCAACAGCCGCGCCAGGAACAGCATGGTATAGCTCTTGCCGCAGCCGGTCGCGCCAAAGTAGGTGCCGCCCTTGCCATCGCCCCCTTTGCCATCAGGCTGCTTCATGTGTAGCAAGATGTTTTGATACAGCTTGGTTGCCGCATAGTATTGCGGATAGCGACAAAGGATCTTCTCTTCCTTGCGCGAGGTGTCCGGCAAATAGACAAAGTTGCGGATAACATCAATCAAGCGCTTGTGGTGGAACATTCCCCTGATCATCGAGTAGAGCGAATTGATCCCGTCCACCTCAATCAGGTCGCCACCGTCTGTTTTACGCCAAGCGTAGAAGAACTCGTAGGCCGCAAAAAACGAACCCGCCTTGTTGTTCACCCCATCGCTGATCACGCAGAAGGCGTTGTATTTGAACAGCTCGGGGATATCGCGTTTGTAGCGCACGGTCAGTTGCACAAAGGCATCGTGAATCGTCGCCTCCTCTCGAATCGCGCTCTTGAATTCAAACACCACCAGGGGCAGGCCGTTGATGTAGAGGATGCCGTCCGGGATGCGTTTCTCGTAGCCGACGATCTCCAGTTGATTGACGATTTTTAAAATGTTTCGGCAACCGCCATAGACCGCTTCGTCCTCCGCCACAATCGTCGGTACTTCGCCGGGATGCGGCTCCCGAAACGCCACCAGCGCCGAGTAATCGATCAACTGGATATACAGATCTTTCTGGCTGCGGTCTTCCCGCTTCAGCAGAAAGCCGTCCGAGACCAGCTTCATGATCGCCTTGTTGCTCTCGTAGAGATCGGCGGCGGAGTAGGCTTCGAGTTGATTGATCACCGCCTCGATTTCCTGCGGCGTGATGTGGTCGGCGGCGTATTGCTTGGCCAGGAAGGCGCGCAGGTCGGCTTTGATGAGAACCTCTTGCGATTGGCGCTCAATCGCTTCGCCCAACACGTGCGGATAACCCTCGGCTCCGAGGAGTTCGATGATGGCTGATTCGAGTTGGGCTTCGGTGAATTTCATCTTTGGAGTTCTGAGTCCTAGAAAGTATTCAATCGCTTTTTCGATTTCGGAAGGCCTATCGCGACACAATGTCGCGATTCGTGTCGCGATACAATCTTTTGAGCAATTTTAGACACTTTACCACGACATAGTGTCGTGTTCTGTGTCGCGATCATAGTTTTAGGTATTCCGTTGCAGGTCCACTTCCAACTTTTCTGAGCAGACGAAGCTCAACAAAATGTGCGAGGTGGCGCTGCGCGGTTCTTGCTGTGACGTCGAGTTCCCTCGCATATTCACTTTGGGTAGTTCCTGTCCGGTTTGCCATGAACTCCCAGCCTTTTCGCTCTGATGAGTTAAGGCTTTCCAGGACATCACGGCCGAGGCTTTCCATCGCTGCTTCTGTAGTCCGGTAGATGGTCAATACCAGGGAGTCACCTTCTTTGGCGTATTCGGGAAGTGGTAACCCGTGGTTCTCAGCCTGCTCTTTCAGGCTGGTCAGCCCGTAGCCCTGTTCCTCCGCCAGACCCATGCGTGCAAAAACGAAATGAAGTACCGGGTTGCGACTCTTCATCGGAGCCTTGAACGAACGCATTTGCTCCATCGTGATGGGCGGGACCGGATGTCCGGGGCTTTTGATCGTGATGGCATCCGCGGTAACGATAAGCTGACATTTCTGCCCCTTGATATTGTAGTCACGATGGATCAGAGCATTGACTACCGCCTCACGAATCATCTCGAAGGGTAGGTCAACACTCTCGGTTCGCTCCATTTGGCTTCGATCCAGCGTATTCGGGAGGATATTGTTGAGCCACTTCTCCAACTCACCAGGAATGAGAACCATGGGCATCGAGAACTCTTTTCGTTCTGCTGTACCGTTTGGAAATTCAGCTCTCGCCAGCAAGCCCGCTTGTGGCATAGCAAGACGCGGATCATTCCCGAAAAGCAGGTAACCAAATCCGGATGGAGATTGAGAGTCCTCTGTCAGGAGGCCCTGCAGCTTTAATAGCCGGTTGAACTCTGCGGACCCCACTTTCGGCTTGATGGAAGCTCTGCTGCGATACCGTTTGAGTGCGGGTCGTGAAAAATCTCCAATCTCCGTGTCTTTGAGTGCGTCCTCATACTCCGAGAGCTTGATGGGCGGTTCTTCCGGCGCTTCCGTTTGTTGCCGAGCCCACTCGAAGAACGCTTTGTTCTCCTTCAAGATGATCTCCTGCAAGTCGCGGTCGAACATCTCGATCTCCACTCCGTGGTTGCGAAGATATTGGATGCCTTTTCCAGCCACCGTCGGGTTGTCATCCTCGATCCCAACATAGACTTTTTTGATACGTGCGCCGACGATATGGCGAGCGCAACCTCTTTTGGGTTCGTTGCGATTTAGGCAGGGTTCCAGGGTGGCAAACAGAATGCAGTCATCGAGTTTCTCATTCACACACTTGCGCTCGAGGAGGGTGAATTCCGCATGGTTCCCTTCGCGCAACTCCCCACGACAGGCGGTTTCCGTGGTGCCGTCCGGACGGAGGAGTACGGCGCCTACCAGGGGATTCGGTTTGCCATCATCCCGCGCTTCACCGATAGATTGTCGCATCACCTCGATGGTGCTTTCCATAATTTTTCGAAGGTTGGTTTTAGGGTTCTTAGGCATGGGTGACCGCCTCGATTTCCTGCGGCGTGATGTGGTCGGCGGCGTATTGCTTGGCGAGAAAGGCGCGCAGGTCGGCTTTGATGAGCACCTCCTGCGGGTGGCGTTCAATCGCTTCGCCCAGCACGTGCGGGTAGCCCTCGACTCCGAGGAGTTCGATGATGGCTGATTCGAGTTGGGCTTCGGTGAATTTCATTCGTCGCCGCCTTTAAGTCGCTTGATTTCACGGTCGAAATCGGAAACGTAGTCCCGGTCTTGTTGTTGGCGAAATTGCTCATGCTCGGCTTCCGCCTTGAGCTTGGCTTTAAGAGCACTCACTTTGCCTTTGTCTTCCAGAATTGGATAGCTCGATAACGCCAGGAAATTGTTCAGAAACACAACCCAGTCAGCCATGTTCATGGTGATCTGGCGTTCGGCACGATTCTCTGCCAAGTCGAGGTAGGCGGAGACGATTCTATTCAGCTCCTTTACATGCGCCTCGTTGAGATAGTTCTTGGGCACGGACACATCCGACTTCAACACTTTGCCTTTTGAGCCACCTTTCCAAGTCGCTAATCCCATGTGAGGCTTACTGGCGTCGGCCAACTCGTAGATCGTTTCGGCGGCAGTTTTACCGGTGATCGCCCAGTGGAGCTTGTTCTGCACAGTAGCGAAGAATTCCCGGGTGATGGGGGCGTTGCCGTCATAGTCGGTCGACAGTGCGTAGATGTCGGTGATCTTCTGGTAGAAACGGCGCTCACTGGCACGGATCTCGCGAATCCGCTCCAGCAATTCATCAAAGTAATCCTGCCCAAATTGCTTGCCTTGTTTAAGGCGCTCATCGTCCATGACGAAGCCCTTGATCACAAATTCCTTCAAGGTCTTCGTTGCCCAGATGCGGAACTGGGTTGCTTGGTAGCTGTTTACCCGATAGCCAACCGCGATGATGGCATCCAGATTGTAGAACTTTACTTTCCGAGTTTGAGTTTTCCCCTCAATAGCACCGTGTTGAGTGGTATGTTCCAAAATGGAACTGACCACTTTCTCCTCAAGTTCACCCGTGCTGAAGATGTTGCCCAGATGCTTGGTAATCGCTGGGCGCTTCACACCAAACAGCTCAGCTAGCGCAGCTTGCGACATCCAGAAGTTCTCGTCCTGATAGACGACTTCGATCCGTTGCTCACCATCCGGTGTTTTGTAGAAAATGAGTTCGTTAGGCATGAGCTTAGGCGGCTGACAGGCTGTTGTTGAATTTGCCGTTGTTGGCAGTGGTCTGGGGTTTCCAGATGGTTGCTCTGGGCAACTTGCTTTGATTCCTCTCGGAATTCGAGGAAAGGATTTCATCGAAATAGTCAGGGACGGTCGACGTTCCTGCGATATCAGAGTTCTTGCGCCGCTCGTCATCCTCGACAAGGGCTTTCAAATGCAGGGTGATGTTCTGCGACGATGTTTCAAAAAGCTCAGCCATCAAGGCCTGTGAGAGCCAGATTGTCTCGTTTTCGAAGCGACACTCGACGCGCGATTTCCCATCCTCTGTGGTGTAGAGGAGGAATTCACCAGCGGAGGGTATCTCTTGATCTTCAGGCATGATTCTTTCCTCTGGCATCTAAAGTTCGGCAGCGTCTTGCTTGGCTAGGAAGGCGCGCAGGTCGGCTTTGATGAGCACCTCTTGCGGCTGGCGCTCAATCGCCTCGCCCAACAGGTGCGGGTAGCCCTCGGCTCCGAGGAGTTCGATGATGGCTGATTCGAGTTGGGCTTCGGTGAATTTCATTCTGTCGGCAGGGCGTTACTTCGACTTGTCATAGTATTTTCGCTTTCGAGTCTTGAATGCAGGCATCGCACCTTCGAGGACATCAACGATCTTCTCATTGACCTCTTCATCTTCAATGCTGCCTGAAACGGTCGAGAAAGTGTAGTTGTTCTCTTTGTCGAGTCCGACGTATATCACCTGTTCTGCATCGGATACCACAGCCAGATTTGGATTGTGGGTCACCATGATGATTTGCCTCTTCTGTTTCGCCGCTCGCATGAAAGGCACCAAGACAGTTGCGACACTTTGGTTATCCAAGTTGTCCTCGGGCTGATCAATAACCAGGGGAATGTCACTTTTATCCAATAAGAGATAGAAGACCAAAAGGAGCGCGCCTCGCTCCCCAGGCGAAAGTTGCTCAATCCGCTTGTCGCCTTGCTTGAGCTGGTAGTTGTAGTCTAGAAAACGCAGCGAATACAGGTAGTCGTATAGCCCTTCAACATCTTTTACTTGGCTCTTAATGTCTCGCCAACCGTCGCTTTGCCCATCCCTTTTATCGTGATGCATCGCCTCGACAAGCTCATCCACGAGCGCTATCACGTCATCTTCTTGATCAAAGTCTCTTGAAGCGCAAATCTCTTTAAACTCACGCTCTCCGTCTTGGGTGTTATAAAAAGTCCCAGAGATGTTCTTGGAAACACGACTTAGGAAGTTGTCGCTGAAGTCCATCTTTGGGACAATTGAAGCGTCTACACTAATCTTGTAGTCCTTAAGCGTATCGGCATTGCGGGCAATGATAACATTCAGCTGATCTCGGGCGGTTTTATAGACTGAGACAACTTCCTGTTTTTTCCCAAAGACGCTTCTTACGTATTTTTCCCTTTGGCTGGACACCACTTCCAGTTCTGACTTGAGCTGATTCTCAAGATAGGAGAGTTCATTCTTTATTTGATTGATCGTTCCTGTTTCTGGAGCGTCGGAGTCCCCGATTATCTGGTCCTTTTCCTTCTCCCAGGACTTTTTCTTCGTCAGATAGTCTTGATACGCTTTCTCCTTGTCACTCAGCTTCTTCACCTCTGAACCGAGCTCGTATTGCGTTTGCTTAAGCTGCCCAAAGAGCTGCTCTTTCTGCTCGTCAGTAGCATCTTCCGGCCATTCTCCATCTATGAACTCCTGCCACTCATCACCCAGCTTCTCTCTTAAAGTTTCTAAGGAAGCTTTCTTAGCAGCGATAACTTCTTCAATCTGTGTGTAATCAGCCTTGACCGAAATCATCTTCTCGATGTCGATTCCCCACTCGCCTAACTCAGATTTCTTTTGATCGATATAGCCGGTTAGGGACGCCACCTGCGATTTAATAGCTAATTCCAAATCACCAAGGGTCTGAATGTCTTTCAGAAGCTTCTGTTTTTCCTTATCTTGATTTTGTATCAAACTTTCAAGGGCCTCAATCGTCTCCTTGAGGTCAGTTACTTTATTGCGAACTTCACTATCTGCACTCTGAGCATCATCGTCCTTCGCTGGATTCTCTACATTTTCAGGTTCGGTAAGAGCCTTGAGTTCCTCCTCTTTCTTCTCCAGATTCTTTTCGAGCGCCAACTTGAATACCGGCAACGCTTTGGCTTCGAGCGCTATGATTTTTTCGTTAGACGTCGTGATCTTTTTTTCTAAATCCTCAAGAACTCTATCTACGTTCTGCGTCTTTAGCTTTACCAATTCTTCGAATGAGCCGGTTCCAAGTTTGTCGTCATCGGGAATGTGTGAGAAGACAACTTTCTCAATCTCTCTCTGGAATTCTTCGATAGTTGAAATCTCATTTGTTAGGCGTTCGAATTGGCCTTGAGGGATATATTTAACATTCAGAATCTCACCTTCGTCTGAAGCGCTGTTTAAGTTCAGCTTCTTAGTGATACCGCTTTCCCATTCAAGTGTTGCATTGAAGTTTCTCGCGGTCTTCCCACCATTTGCTCGAAATTTGTTTTTCGTCAGAAATGAGAAATCTCTCAGATCGTTATAGTTTGAGCAGAGGGCTATGATATCTGCTAGAGCGCTCTTCCCGCTTCCCTTATTTCCAATGATTGCGACAAGCTCACTGTTGAGCGGAATACAAATATCTTTAAACCAAACTCCCGCAGCGGAGTCGTAGCCCTTGATCTGATCGACCCTAATACTCTTTATATACTTTGTTCGATTTTTTTGGACTCGACTCAGGAGTGGAGGGCCTGCACCTATGTAGATGCGGTCGTTTGGCTCTATAAGCACCTGCTTGAGTCCGTTGAATGTCGGGTCTGCTTTCAGCCAAGTAAGACAATTTCCTATCTTGTCCTTGTTTTCTGAATCAGAGAAGTAGTGCGCATCGCTGCAGTCCAGCAGTAGGTCGTTGACCCCCTGTGCAATTAGTTGGTCTTTTGACCTCTTAAAGTCTTCAACGGTTTCCGCAGCAGTGAACACAATATCCGCCGAGTTAATAGTAGACTTCTTTGTAGCGATAGACGCATCAGTCCATTTGAGGTCTGCCCATTCTGTCTTTCCTACAGCAATGAGATATTTTCTCTTAAAGCAGTCTTTCTTTAGTGCATTGAAAATCTGCTCTTCTTTTACATTGAGGTTATTGAAGCCAACTGCGAGGTCAGTCCCTCTCGGGCATTTGCCATCTGGAGAGGAAGCTTTGATTTGAGCCCCTAATTCGGTGACGCTCTCCACTGTTATCGCCCTTGCCCAGGCGTGTCCATTCTCAAGTTGGTATGACTGTTCCAAAGTATTCAAGAACTGGCTTCGTATTGTTTCAACGGTCAGTTCGTTTGAGAATATAACGTGAATATTAATTCTCTTGAACGCTCCGAAATCGACGCCGGCAAATTTCTCAATGCGGAATTCAACGACAGGCAGGAGAGTCAACCCTGCGACTCGGCCTTTAGTCTTTTGTTCCTCGGCTAGTTTTTCATAGCCATCCAAGAATAGATAATCGTTTATGCCGACTACTGCAAACTCGCCGGGGAGGCTCTCAAGGTCAGAAATATACTTTTCCCAAGTGTCCTCACCTGTCCCGAATCCTTGATATACAGACTCGGGCGTGTGCACATGCAGATCCCACTTTCTCCATTCTGCGCCTTTTGGATGGTTCGTGCTCATGGTTGTATTTCCTAGTGCTTCAGGGTGCTAAGTTCGCCGGAGATGAGTTCCGGAAGGAGGATGTCGCGAAGATTTTCTAGAGTTTTGCTCTCGTTCGATTGGCTCGTTGCTTTTGCAAAAGAAGGAACGGCCAGCGCATTGAATTGAGAGACTACTTCTCGATTTTTCGGGAGGGCTAGATGATAGCTGTCGAAACATGAATTGTGGACTCGCTGCCGTCCTGATGATCCGATCATACTCTGCTCGCAATGCTTCCTGAAATTCGAATCCCTCGCTAGGCATGCAATGAATGCTGTGCTCAAATCACCGTCACCTCGCAAAACTATGAATTCGGTTGATCCGAATCCGACTGGATCATCTTCGGTTAAGAAGTCGACCACCCCAGTCTTTCCATTTTCAATACAAGGCGTAATTCTAGCTAGGAGAACATCACCATTTTGGAATTTGGTTCCTCCAGAATAAGCCTTCTCAATGACCCCACTAATTGCGTAGCCGGATGTAGGGAGCGCTTTCATATCAGCGAATGGAGCGAGATCCCCCTTTTTGAGCTTCGTCGATGGATTGACTCTGATTGCCTCTGAAACGGTCGTGGCCTCCCACCCTTCCGGAATCCAGCCCAGCTCTTCGGTGAATTGGAACCCGGCGGGAAAGAGAGATTTACGATCAGATAGGGTTGGTTCGTCGACCGAACCCTGTTGGGTCGTACTTATCCTTTTGTCCGAGAGTGCTTGCCGCCGAACTTCGGCGCGGTCAGTGAGTTCGTCGGGGATGGGGTTGCCGGCTTTGATCGCATTGTCGATCACCGGGTCAAAGTCCACAAACCAGCTTTTGAAGAGCGCCTGCGCCATCCCTTCCAGGGTCGCATTCATCCGCCGATTCAACTCAATCTTGTCATCCAAGGTGCCCAAGATGTGAGCGATCGCTTTTTGCTCGGGGAGGGGTGGGAGTGTTACTTCGTATTGAAGAATTGCGGATTTATCGCCACGGGGCATTTTCGTTCCCTTAGAGGTTTGAACGGTATGTTTAATAAAACGTTCATCCATCAATGAGTAAAAAAGGAATTTTGGCGACAGGTGCTTTTTAGTGCGAAATACAATGACGTCATTTGAGCACCCACCATCACGATCGGCTATCCATAGCTTTCTAAAATAGGTTCTTATATTGGAAAAAAGAATATCATCCTTTGAAAAGCGTGAGATTTTCGCCACAGACGGGAGTGAATCATTAAAGGCAACCCCGCCAAAATCAGGCACCATATTGTCAGTAGACACATATGATTCCTTCGGAATACCCGAGGTCACCATCTTCTCCGTGGAGATGTCGACCAGCTCCCTTAATGCGGCGCTAGACCACTCACTTCCCATACCCCAAGTCCTCCAGGTTTTTCCGAATCACATCATCCAACTTTGCCGACTCCTCCATCTGAGCATAGAGCGTCTGGCTCATCTCGGCCATCTTGGTTTCGAAGGGGATGCCGTCATCTTCAAGCGCCGCCGCGTCAACATAACGCCCGGGGGTGAGCACGAAGTCGTGCTTACGGATGTCTTCGAACGCCGCGGATTTGCAGTACCCGGCTTCGTCTTTGTAGGAGCCGTCTTTCTTTTCACCCCGCCAAGCGTGGTAGGTTTTGGCGATGGCAGCGACGTCTTCCGTGTCGAGTTCCTTGTGTGTACGATCGATCATCGAGCCGATATTGCGGGCATCGATGAAGAGGGTTTCGCCTTCGCGGTTGCGGTAGCCGCGGTCTTGGTCAGCCTTTTTGTTTTTGGTCAGGAACCAGAGGCAGACTGGGATCTGGACGGAGTAGAAGAGTTGGCCGGGCAGGGCGATCATGCAGTCGACTAGGTCGTTCTCGACCATCTTTTGGCGGATTTTACCTTCTCCGCCAGTGTTGGTCGACATGGAGCCGTTGGCGAGGACAAAGCCGGCCACGCCGTGCTCGGAGAGCTTGGAGACCATGTGGAGAATCCAGGCGTAGTTGGCATTGCCGGTGGGCGGGGTGTCGTAGCCGTTCCAGCGTCCGTCGTGGACGAGCTCGTCGGCGGCGCGCCAGTCCTTCAGGTTGAAGGGGGGATTGGCCATGATGTAGTCGGCCTTCAGGTCGGGGTGTTGATCCTTGAAGAAGGTATCGGCGGGGACTTCGCCGAGGTTGGCCGAGAGCCCGCGCACGGCGAGGTTCATTTTGGCCAGCTTGTAGGTGGTGGCGGTGAACTCCTGCCCGTAGACGGAGATGTCCTTGGTGTTGCCGTGGTGGCTTTCGACAAACTTGAGCGACTGCACGAACATGCCGCCCGAGCCGCAGCAGGGGTCGTAGATCTTGCCTTTGTAGGGCTCGATCATTTCGGCGATCAGATTAACCACGCATTTGGGGGTGTAGAACTCGCCCCCCAGCTTGCCCTCGGAGGCGGCGAACTTGCCGAGGAAGTATTCATAAACCCGGCCGACGGTGTCCTCCTCCTTGTCGCCGACGGTATCGATGTTGTTGATGGCATCGATGAGGGCGGAGAGCTTGCTGCCATCCAGCCCGAGGCGGGAGAAATAATTGTCCGGCAAGGCGCCCTTGAGCGAGGCATTGCTCTTCTCCACCGCAGTGAGGGCGGAGTCGATCTTGATCGCGATATCGCCCTGCTTGGCATGTTGCTGGATGTAGGACCAGCGGGAGGTCTCCGGCAGGTAGAAGATATTCTGCATGGTGTAGAACTCCACCATGTCGAGGTAGTCGTCCTTGCCCTGCGCGATCAGCTCGGCGCGGCGCTCCTCGAACTTATCCGAGACGAACTTGAGGAAGATCAGCGAGAGGACGACGTGCTTGTATTGTGAAGACTCGACGCTGCCGCGGAGCTTGGTGGCGGTTTCCCAGAGGGATTCTTCAAAGGATTTCGTGATTTTCTGCGCTTTTATTGTTTTTTTCTTAGCCATCTTTAGGTTGCCGTATCGTCCTCAATGTAGTGTCCCACGGTATTCGACTTTCGCTAAGATTACCAATGATACAAATAGAGTTACAAATTCAAATAATAGTGAGAAAATCCTAACTCAAAATTGGAAAACTGAAGGTTCTCAGTTGAGCCAAGGCTGTCCTGCAAGTTACTCAACGTATGAGAAGACTGGGGACACGGTGGAACAGTAGCAAGGAAGAACTATGCAAGCTCTCAAACCCGCAGGTTTAGGTCTCAAAAAAAGTACCATCATTGCATTCGTCGCAGTTCTTCTTTTGACCTTTTTTGGGACGAGTCAGGCACTCGCTGTGGATTGTTCGCAGGCCACTATCGCACTCTCCAGCCAGGCAGAGGTTGATAACTTCCAGGCTACATATGGCGGCGGCGGCATATGTGACCGGGTGTCGGAAAACTTATATTTTGCTGATAGCAATATAAGTAACCTCGATGGTCTGGCCAGTCTCACCAGCGTGGGTGGAGGCATGGGCATCGGTGAAAATGATGCGCTGACCAACATCGATGGTTTGTCTAACCTCACCAGCGTGGGTGAGTACTTGATCATTTATAACAACGACGCGCTGACCAATCTCGATGGTCTGTCCGGCCTCACCAATGTGGGTCAGTATTTGTCCATCCAGTACAACGATGTGCTAGTCAATCTCGATGGCCTGTCCGGTCTCTCCAGTGTGGTCTGGCATTTGTCCATCGAAAACAACGACGCGCTGACCAATGTCGATGGCCTGTCCAGCCTTACCAGCGTCGGTGAGTATTTGACCATAAGTTTCAACAGCGCGCTGACCAATCTCGATGGGTTGTCCAGCCTCACCAGCGTGGCAGCGTTTATTGCAATAAAATTCAACAACTCGCTGACCAGTCTCAATGGCCTGTCCAGCCTCACAAGTCTGGGCGGGAGATTAACCATTGAGCGCAATACCGCGCTGATCAATCTCGATGGTCTGTCCGGCCTCACCAGTATCGTTGAGAGCTTGTTCATCGATCAAAACGACGCGTTAACCAATCTTGACGGCCTCTCCGGCCTTACCAGCGTGGGAGAGGATTTGGGAATCAGATTCAACAATGCATTGACCAATCTCGATGGACTGTCCCGTCTCACCAGCCTGGGTGGTGGTTTGTACATATATGGCAACAACGCGCTGACCAATCTCGATGGGTTGTCCAACCTCACCAGCGTAGAGAGTTTAACCATCGATGGCATTTGGTACACCAGTCTCGATCACCTGTCCGGTATCACCAGCGTGGTTGGGAGTTTGACTATCGGGCTTACTACTGGGTTGACCAATCTCGATGGTCTGTCAAACCTCACCAGCGTAGGTGGGAGTGTGTCCATCCAACACAACCACGCACTGACCAGTCTCGATGGTCTTTCAAACCTGAGCAGCGTGGGTGAGGATTTACTCATTTTTGACAACGGCACGCTGACCGATCTCAATGGACTGTCAAACCTTACCAACGTGGGCCTGAGTTTGCTCATCGATAACAACGCCGTATTGGCGAACCTCAATGGTCTGTCCAGGCTCACGAGCCTGAGTGAAGATTTGTACATCAGTAACAGCACCAAACTGACCAACCTCAATGGCCTGTCCAACATTGCCAGCGTGGGTGGGAGTTTGGCCATCTCTGGCATCGACGCACTGACCGATCTCGATGACCTGTCAAACCTCACCAGCGTGGGCAGGAGTTTGATCATCTCTGACAACGGCACACTGACCAATCTTGATGGTCTGTCCAGCATCACCAGCGTCGGTCAAAGTTTGACCATCAATTACAACGACGCACTGATCAATCTCAATGGTCTGTCCAGCCTCACCGGCGTGGGTGAGCAATTGTCGATTTATGACAACGACGCGCTGACCAAACTCGATGGTCTGTCAAACATCACCAGCGTGGGTGCGCATTTGCTCATCTATTATAACGACGCACTGACCAGTCTCGCTGGTTTGTCCGGCCTCACCAGCGTGGGTCACGATTTGTCCATCCATTATAACGACTCGCTGACCAACCTCGATCATCTGTCAAACCTCACCAGCGTCGGTCAGAGTGTTTCCATCGAGGACAACGACGCGCTGACCAATATCGATGGTCTGTCAAACCTCTCCAGAGTAGGCAGGAGTTTGTTTATCCATGACAACGACACACTGACCAATCTCGATGGTCTGTCAAAGCTCACCAGCCTGGATCAGAGTGTGTCTATCCAATACAACGACGCATTGACTAATCTCGATGGTCTGTCCAGGCTCATATTTGTGGGAGCGTATCTCACTTTAACCGACAACTCATATCTTGGTGATTGCACTGGTCTTATCAAGTTGGTGGATAACGTGGATCATGGTATTCAAGGTCCCGGCCCGGGAGAAGCCGGCATACCGGATATAGGCAGAAATGTAGACATACATTCCAATCTGTATACCTGCAACTCGGTGGCAGCAATACTTGCATCAGCCAGCGTTGATTCTGATGGCGATGGTGTTCCGGATGTCAGGGACAACTGCCCCAGTATCCCCAATCCCAATCAGCAGGACAGCAATGGAAATGGTATAGGCGATGCCTGTGAAGAGAGTACGGTAACTGACCAGAAATCACAGGTGGTAAAAGCCTTTGAAAGTGCCGGTCAGCTTGAAAGATCTTGCCGTGGCGTCGCAGAAATCAACGGCGAACTGCTTGCGCTAATTCACGTGGATGATTACGGCTGTGAATTATGGCGAATTGACCCCGACGGGGAACATGAATTATTTGCCGATATAAACGCTGGCGAAGCAAGTTCGGACATCTCCTACAACTTTGGTGATGCCCCATTGTTCCAGGGCTGGTCTTACTTTAGCGCCTACGATGAAGTTAATAAGCATCGATTGTGGCGTACCGACGGTGTGAATCTTGAGCCGGTCCAGGAAGTTGAACCAGTACCAGATGGATTTGAGAATCATGGTATACCCCTTTATCAAACTGGGTTTATTGACCGAAATTATTTTATGGCGCAGCCATTAGGGGAATATTATCAGCCCTTCTCAACTGATGGTGACAGCATGCGCGCGGAACCGCCGACGCCGCTTGCTAACAACGGTCGTATTACCGGGTTTTACACCTTATTCGACAAGATGATTGTTACAATCAATGATGAGATCTATGGCCATGAACCCTGGGTTTTTGATGGTATTGAATATAAATTGCTCAGAGACCTTATGCCTGGAAGACTCGATTCACTGACTGGCTATTCAAGGAGCTCTCTGTGGTTTTATTTCGATGAATCCTGGGTTTTCCAAGCAAATGTAGTAAGTGAACCGGGGCGTTCTGAATTTGCCTATTTCTACACGGATGGGGATCGTGTAATCAAACTCCCCCATAAAGGCACAAGCTCCTTGAACGAATTTAATGCATTGAGCGCATTTATCCATACGCGGGAGGCTCAGTACGCGGTTGGAACTACTACGCCGGAAAGTGGTGCGGCCGGAATACCCGTATTGCGTATCAGCAAGGATGCGACCTCTGATTATGAGTTGACCACAGCTCCCGATAAGTTGTCCTATGGGTCGGGTGCCGTACTGAATAACGAAGCATTGGTGTTGGCGAACAACCGATTGTTCAGGCTGGGCGAAACCTCGGCGGAGGAACTGCCTTTCGATCTGCCGTCAGACTGGATAAATTCGGTGTTCAATTTCGTCGGGTCCGGCGAATATTTCAGCCACGCCTACATAAAGGAAACCGGCGATGATGGCGATTCAAGAATCTGGGTATGGAACCATACCGGGGCTGGCTTGTTAATGGCTGATGATACCCACGTGGTCACTAATACAGATTCCGACTTCCGGCACATCGGTAACGATATCTATTTCTATGGCGAAGACCAACTGACCGGTATGGCACTGAGAAAAATTCCCGATGCCGTGATTAAACCTGTTCCACGACTGGCGGCGGTCACCGGGTCCTGGTATGACCCGGCCACGTCCGGCCAGGGTTTTGTACTGCTCTCCGCCGATGACAACACCACTGTTTTTTACTTCTACGGCTTTGAAAACGATGGCAAACCGCTTTGGTTAACCGGTGTCGCCAGGGACATGCTGGAGACGGGTTACACGACCGAGGTCACAATGTACATTACATCGGGTGGCAACTTCGGATCATTCACCCCGGATCAGATCAGCTCGGAACCCTGGGGAACCCTGAACATCACCTTTGATACCTGCAGCAAAGCCACTGCCGAACTCAATGGTTTGAGCGGTCAACAAAGTATGAACATGGTCCGTCTTGCAGGTCTGAAGGGATTGGAGTGCTTTTACTTCCAAACCCCGCCTGAGCCTGAATCTGCCGGCCTGACCGGTGGCTGGTTTGACCGTACGACCTCCGGTCAGGGATTCGCGTTGCACCCCATAACTGACGGACAGATGCTCGTCTCGTTCTACGGTTACAAGAACAACTCCGAGCGGCTCTGGCTGGTCGGCAACTACCAGGGCCAGGTCAGTAAGGGTGAACCACTGGTGATCAACATCATTTTCGCCAGCGGTGGCAAGTTTGGCGGCTTCGCACCGCAGGACATTACCCGGACAAGCTGGGGTACGCTGACGATTAACTTCACCGACTGCAATCATGCAACGGCGACACTCAATGGCATTGACGGACAGCAAACGATGAACATGGTGAAGCTTGTCGGCTTACAGGGCTCGGAACTGGATTGTCATTGATTCATGGGAAATACCGTACGAATCAACTGAAATCTAAAGCACCTTCGAGACCTGCCTCTGGGAGGGGCAGTCGGACCTGGTTGTGGATATCGCCTGGTTGAAAAAGACCATACTGGAAAAATTGACAGTACTGATTGGGCAGAAGCCGCAGCAGATGTGGAGCGGTTTTTAAAGCCAGCCGAAGTGAATAGCTTGAAGTTGTGGGATTCGCGCTTCTTTTCAGCAAAGCTGAATAGATTAACTTAAAGAAATGAAGCAAAAGAAATAACGTAAAAATGGTGGCCGGAGGTGGTCGCTTCCGGCCATCCATGGCCTACGCGACATTCGGGCGTCCTGTCCATCAGATCGAACCACCGACACGCGGATTTTCAATCCGCATAGTAAAGTACCTGGCCTATACTAATCAATGAGTTACCGTAGTGATTGATGTGCTGAGTGCAGCACAGTGCATAACAATGCAGCACTCAATCACGCAAAATTCACGCACGCAGCCCGCTCATATAGTAATTCAGGGGCAAGGTCGGGCACCTGTTGGCCAGACAATGGTCTGTAGCTCCGTGTCGACTTTGAAGGGCTTTTGAATTCTGTGAGGTGATTGAGGGGTGGATAGTTTTTTAAGTTTGCTTTTTGTCAGAAAAAGAGTATCATTTTTCTGACAGAATAATCGTAATAAATAAATGCAATCAATTGAAAATAAAATAATAAATCGTGTTTATGGCAATGGCAGGGGTTGGGCGTTCTTCAAGAATGACTTTCTCGATTTTGGCAGTGCTGGCGCTGTTGACCAGGCCCTGGGTCGCTTGATGAAAAGTCAACGTATCCGGCGTGTGATGCGTGGCCTCTACGATTACCCGAAATATAGTAAATTGCTTGAGCAAAACCTGAGTCCCGATGTTGATCAGGTTGCGCACGCACTGGCTCGCAAGTTTGGCTGGACCATTCAGGTTTCAGGTAACACGGCTTTGAACATCCTGGGTTTATCCACCCAGGTGCCAACCCGCTACCTGTATTTGAGTGACGGTAAGAGTCGCAGCTATAAGGTTGGTAACCAGGAGTTGAGCTTCAAGAAAACCCTTTTAAAAGATATTGGTTTGAAATATCCCGAAAGTGCGCTTTTAGTACAGGCGATAAAAGCGCTGGACAAGCGCCATTTAAGCGGAGAAGCGTGCAGGCAGGTGCGAACTTATTTTAGTGAAAAGGCCAGAGAACGAATACTCAAAGATTCACGTTATACAACCGCCTGGGTATATGAAGAAATTAAACGCATTTTCAGGGCAGACTAATGGAAGGGATCGCAGCTTTTAACAAAGAGGAACGTGCCGAACTATTTTTGGCAACTGCCGATCAGAAACGTCTGGCTGCACCGGCGGTGGAAAAAGATTTTTGGGTATGCTGGGTACTCAAACAAATATTTGCAGATCCTGAACTGGCCAATCTGGTCCTCTTTAAAGGAGGCACAACTTTATCTAAATGTTTTGGCCTGATTGAACGATTTTCAGAAGATATTGACCTGATCCTGGACTGGAGGGTGCTCACTGATGAAGACCCCTACGCAAATCGTAGCAATACACAACAGGATAGATTTAATAAGCAAATGGAAGTGAAGGTGCAAAGCTATATTGGTGACCAGTTGATGGCCATGGTTACCAAGGCCGTAGCAACGCATTGTGTAGCTACACTTCATGAAGAAAAATCTCACTCCATCATGCTGCATTATCCAAAAGCGTTTACTTCGGATTACATCAAGCCGGTTGTGGAATTGGAATTTGGGGCAATGTCGGCGATGGAGCCCAGTGGTGAATTTGTAATCAGTCCATATTGTGCTGAGGTGGCGCCACATCTTTTTGACATGACCGAAATCAACGTCAAAGCCATTGAGGCAAAGAAAACCTTTTGGGACAAAGTGACCATCCTGCATGTAGAGGCGCACCGCTCGAAAGACCGGCCCCAACCAGCCCGCTACTCGCGACACTATTACGACCTTTATCGAATGATAAATTCCGGTGTGCTGGAAGAAGCCATGGCTGATATTGCCCTGCTGAAGGATGTTGTCGCATTTAAGGTAAAGTTCTACCCGCAGGGATGGGCCAACTACCAGGGAGCAACCGAGGGGAAATTCAGCTTGCTGCCAGAAACAAGTATCAAAAGCACGCTGGAAAATGACTACGCTCAAATGCAGGAAATGATTTTTGGTGAGTACCCTTTGTTTGATGAGATACTTGCCAGGATTGGTGTGTTCGAACAGCAACTGAACAAGGCTTTTAACGCTTAATTACTGAGGACCAACCCGAACAGCTTTGCCTGGACTGGTTCCGCGATCAGGGCTATGACTAAGCATAAGTTAGCCCGTTAGGGACAAACGAAAGGACTTATACCTTATACCCATGAGTCGCAGATTAAAGGATTCCTAAAAGAATTCCCAAAACGAAAAAACCGCCATGAAAGCGGTTTTTCACCAACCGAGGAACACGCAACTTAACCATGCCACTCAGTCACAAAACTCGAGGCGATTCAAGCCCAAACTCGTAGTGTGCGGCGGGTTTGCCCGATGGCTCCCGTAAAGCTCCCGCACGGCAAGTGAAAAAGTTTCTGGGAGTTATGTAACAATTTTTGAAAATTGGTGGCCGGAGGTGGAATCGAACCACCGACACGCGGATTTTCAATCCGCTGCTCTACCGACTGAGCTATCCGGCCACATTTTCTTACATCTCTCTGGAGTCAGAGAGCGCGGTATTAAACCGTTTAGGCGTTGCCAAGTCAAGGCAAAACCGGTAATTCTTCCTATTCTGGCACATATCCTTGAGGTTTTTCTGCGCCGCCTTTGAAAAAGAACTTTTCCATCTCTTCTTCAATGAACTGCCGGTTGCCGGCATCAAGTGGGTTTATGCGGTGCTCATTGATCAACATCGTTTGGTGAGTCATCCACTCTTTCCAGGCTTTCTGGGAAACGTTGTCGTAGATTTTTTTGCCTAGATCGCCCGGGTAGGTCTGAAAAGTCAGGCCTGGCAGGTCTTCGTCATAGATGATGCAATGTACGGTATGTTCAGTCATTTGCCTGTGTTGCCTTTACCTGTGTTGATTTTGGCCTTATCGCTATTGTAAGTCGCCATGTACTTTTCTAGCAATTGTCGCACCGGTTTCGGTAGGCCTAATTGCGACCATTCATCAGTTCCGAACCAGCCCTGATCTGCCGTACATTCTACGCCAATTGCCTGCGTTTGTACGGTTGAAAGTATGGGTTTGATGGTCATGCTGATGTGGGTAAGCTGGTGATGCAGCTCGGGTAGTTGTTGTAGGTCTTTGCTTTCGTGCTGAAAACGTTCATTCAGGGGCAAGCCACTGTCATCAGCAGGTAGCGCCCACAAGCCACCCCAGATGCCTGCTGGCGGCCGGCGCTCCAGTAAAACCCGGTTTTCGCCGTCGATCAGTATCAACATTTGAAATGATTTTTCTGTGACTTTGATTTTCTTCGGCCGCGAAAATGGAAACTCCGTCACTCGTTCTTGAACAAGCGCCTGACAATCTGCCGAAACAGGGCACTCGTCACATTGCGGCTTGCTGCGTTTACACAACGTCGCACCCAGATCCATTACCGCTTGCGTGTAATCTGCTCCGCGACCATCAGGTAGCAGAGTTTCTGCAAAAGCCCAAAGCCGGTCATGAATGGCTGGTTTGCCCGGCCAACCTTCAACTGCCGCATGACGACTCAAAACCCGTTTCACATTGCCGTCCAACACAACTGCTGGCTGGTTAAACGCCTGCGAGTAGATTGCGTTTGCGGTGCTTTTACCAATGCCGGGCAAAGCTTCCAGTTCTTCCGGAGTAACAGGTAAATCCGAGCCATGCTCAACCACACAAACCTGAGCCGTCTTCAACAAATTTCGAGCCCGCGCGTAATAACCCAACCCGGACCACATCGACATCACTTCATCATTGCTGGCTTCAGCCAGTGTCGATACATCAGGAAAGCGCTGAATAAATGCATCAAAGTAGGGGATAACGGTTTTAACCTGGGTTTGCTGCAACATGATTTCAGACACCCACACGCGGTAGGCACTGCGCGGGTGTTGCCAAGGCAGGTCGTGGCGACCGTGTTTGTCCCACCAGGTCAGCAGCCTGTTTGAAAACGGCCGCGGAGTTACAGATTTTGAGTTCGCCCGTTCTGAGGTCACCGATTTTGACTGCACCTGTTTTGAGGTCACCTGTTTTGAGGTCACTAGTCCAGCGGCAAAATCGCGTTGATAAAGGTGCCTGCATCAAAAGGGCGCAAGTCTTTGGCGGCCTCGCCAACGCCGATAAAGCGGATGGGTATGCGCAGCTCGTTGGCGATCGCGAACAGCATACCGCCACGCGCGGTGCCGTCCAGTTTGGTGATTGTGATGCCGGTTACTCCAACAGCTTCGTTAAAATGCTGCGCCTGGGTGAGGGCATTGGTGCCGGTGCCGGCATCTACTACCAGCATGACTTCGTGCGGTGCGCTTTCATCTACGCGGCTCATCACGCGTTTCACCTTTTTCAGCTCATCCATCAGGTTGGTCTGGGTGTGCAGGCGCCCGGCGGTATCGGCAATCAATACATCAATACCACGGGCTTTGGCTGATTCCATGGCATCGTAAATAACTGCAGCGGAATCAGCGCCGGAGCCTTGCGAAATTACCGGCACATCGTTACGCGCACCCCATGATTTCAATTGCTCGACCGCAGCGGCGCGGAATGTATCACCAGCGGCCAGCATCACAGACAAACCTTCATCTTTAAATCGATTGGCCAACTTGCCGATAGTTGTAGTCTTGCCAGCGCCATTAATACCTACCATCAAAATCACAAACGGCTTTCTGGTTTTATCAACCACCAGAAATTGTTCGCTGGCTTCAATCAGTTCATAAAGCTCTGCCTGCACCGCGGGCAACAAAGCCTGCGGGTCTTTAATCGCACCGTTATCAATTGCGGCGCGCAGGTTTTCCATAATTCCAAGACCGGCTTTTACGCCCACATCCGCCGTCAACAAAGTTGTTTCGAGTTCATCCAGCAGATCTTCGTTGATTTCTGAGTGACCACCGACCAGGTCTTTCAGGCGTTTGCCGATGGTTCGGCGCGAGTCTTCAAGCCGCTGTTCAAGAAGATCAACACCGCTTTGCTCAGACGGCCGCAGCTGCACATCTTGCAGTTCATTGGTGGTTTTGTTCTTCTTTTTAAAAATACGAAACATGGACGGAGGTTAACCCTTGGTGGTAAAAAAGATATGCTAGCAGCTTGGTTGCTTGATAACAGACTAAATATGAGCAAATCTGCAAAAAACAATAGTGTACGGATAATCGGAGGCGATTGGCGGGGGCGTCGTTTGAACGTGGCGGATGTTCCCGGGCTGCGGCCGTCGGGCGACAGAAGTCGCGAAACCCTGTTCAACTGGTTGCAGCCGTGGGTAGTGGCGGCGGATGTTGCCGATTTGTTTGCCGGCACCGGTGCATTGGGCTTTGAAGCTGCTTCCCGGGGCGCACACACCGTGTTGATGGTGGAGAAAGATCCAAAGGCATTTGCGGAGTTAAAAAATAGTTCCGAACTGTTGCAGGCAACACAGGTTGAGCTGCATCTGGGTGGCGCTTTGTCACGAATCGAGCTGATGGAGCGGGATATTTTCGACCTGGTTTTCGTTGACCCGCCATTCGAAAGCAATCTGGGCGGGTTAGTGCTCGAGCGACTGGCTGAACAGGGTTGTGTCAGAAAGGGTGGTTTTGTTTATGTGGAATCGCCGGCTAAAATACATATTCCAGCACCAGAAAGTTGGTCCAATTGGCGCGATCAGGAGATGGGCGAGGTGCGTATGCAGTTGTTTCGCAATCTGCCACCAAAAGTAACCCCGGAAGAAAACCCGACTGAAGAGTTGGCAGAAGACCTGGCAGAAGACCTGGCAGAAGACCTGGCAGAAGGGCTGACGGAAGACTGAGTCACCGGGGTTAATTCAATTGATGAATGACCCGAGGCATCACAACAATCCGGTGAATGCACTTAATAACTGGGCCCATCAAGGGTAGAATATCAGGCTCTTATCGCTTGCAGGACGTTTTAGTTAAATGAGAACAACATCCACGGCCGTGTACCCAGGTACATTCGATCCGATAACGCATGGTCATACCGACCTGGTAACGCGTGCGGCGCGGGTCTTTGGTCGCGTGATTGTGGCTATTGCGGATAGCCCGCATAAGACACCGTTTTTTACGCTTGAAAAACGTATCGAGCTGGCGCAGTCCCAACTCGGCCATCTGGATAATATCGAGATCGTCGGATTTCATAATCTGCTTGTTGAGTTTGTTCAGGAACAGGAAGCGACAGTCATCATTCGTGGCTTACGCGCGGTTTCGGATTTCGAATACGAATTCCAGCTAGCCAGTATGAATCGCCACTTGAACAGCAAGATCGAGACCATGTTTTTGACGCCGGACGAGCGCTATGGCTTTATTTCTTCAACGCTGGTCAAAGAAGTAGCCCGTCTTGGTGGCAGTGTTTCCGAGTTCGTCGGCCCTCAAATTGAGAGCGCAATGAAACAGCAATTCGGGCTCTGACTGTGGCACTTACGATTACCGAAGAATGCATCAACTGCGACGTCTGTGAGCCTGAATGCCCTAATACGGCGATCTATCAGGGCGTCGAGATATACGAAATCAATCCTGATTTGTGTACGGAATGCGTAGGGCATTTTGACACACCGCAATGTGTAGAAGTCTGTCCGGTCGAGTGCATTCCCAAAGACGAAAAACACGAAGAATCAGAGGAACAACTGTGGTCCAAGTATCGACAACTTATCAGCGCGGCAGAAGTATGAAAGCGCGCCTTTCCGTTTTAGCTATAACGTTTACGCTGGGGGCGTTATTTGCGCTGCCTTTGCAGGCCGAAAGTCCCAATAAACCCGAGCCTAATAATCCTGAATTGGCCAAGCCCGGCAAGGCCGCGATCGCCAGCGCGCACTATATGGCAACCGCTGCGGGCCACGAAATTCTGGCCAATGGCGGCAACGCTTTTGATGCAGCGATTGCGGTTAGTTCGGTGTTGGCGGTAGTCGAGCAAACCAGCTCGGGAATCGGCGGTGGCGCATTCTGGGTACTGCATCGCGCGTCAGATAATTTCAATATCATGATTGATGGTCGTGAAATGGCGCCGGGAGCAGCTTTTACCGACATGTATTTGAATGAAGACGGCACGGTGAACCGTGAGCTTGCAGTTACTGGCCCGTTGGCAGCAGGTATTCCCGGTGAGGTTGCCGGTCTTGTCCACATCGCCAAACACTATGGCAATTTGCCATTGTCCGAAAGCCTCGCACCAGCCATCCGCATTGCCCGCGAAGGCTTTCCAGTTTATGAAAAATTCTACGGCATGCTGAAGTACACGCAGGACACAATTCGCCGCTGGCCTGGTGCCACAGAAGCTTTTTTGCCGGGCGGCAAAATGCCGGAAATGGGCCAGTTGATCAAGCTTCCTGACCTGGCGAACATACTTGAGAAAATCGCTGCTGAAGGCAGTGATGGCTTTTATAAAGGCGAAATTGCACAGCGTCTGGTTGATGGCGTGCAAGCTGCCGGCGGCATCTGGACCATGGAAGACATGGCCGCTTATGAGGTCAAGGAACGCGAGCCGGTGCGCACCACCTATCAGGGCTATGAACTGGTAACAGCGCCACCGCCATCATCCGGCGGTATTGCGATCGCTGAAATGTTGAACATCCTTGAGCCTTATCAGATTCACAATCAGGACCGCGTACATCGCGTACACCTGACGGTCGAGGCGATGCGCCGGGCTTATCGTGACCGCGCTTTGTTTCTGGGCGATTCTGATTTCTACCCGGTACCGCAAAAACGCCTTACCAACCCTGACTACGCTGCCGGCCTGCGCGCTGGCATCATGTACGACAAAGCTACGCCCAGCGACATGTTGCCTGGCCGCGAAAACCTGCCCGACGGCAC
>Ga0105054_10001554_pt1 | contig 37873 bp, 33 predicted proteins | sample BON02_FD_78091 | JGI IMG/M metagenome (GOLD analysis project Ga0105054, IMG submission 78091) | Freshwater microbial communities from Lake Bonney liftoff mats and glacier meltwater in Antarctica - BON-02 (megahit assembly) | ecosystem: Environmental > Aquatic > Freshwater > Ice > Glacier...
ATAATAGCCATCCTTGCAGGGATATACGTTCGATGGCGCAACACCCGGAAGAATCGATCCCGAACGGCCGCGCACGTAGCCGCCAACGGCATAGTCCGGCACAAGGCTCTCCATGACATGGAGAACTGACTCGAACAGGGAAGAATCAACCACCTGCCCCTCCCCGGTCTTGTTGCGATGATGCAGGGCCGTCAGCGCGCCGAGGCAGGCAAACGTTGCTGCCAGGCTATCCCCGATGGATACACCCATCCTCGAAGGAGGACGGTCTGGTTCGCCCACTATGTTCCGCCAGCCGCCCATGGCCTCGCCAATACCGCCAAACCCGGCGCGCGTGGCATAAGGCCCCGTCTGGCCATACCCCGAAACGCGGATGACAATGAGGCCGGGATTGGCTTCCCGCAGACTGTCGGGCGAGAGATTCCATCCCTCCAGCGTGCCGGGACGAAAATTCTCGATCAGGATGTCGGAACCTAAAATCAGTCGCCGGGCAATATCCTGCCCCTCAACGGTGCGAAGGTTGGCCGTGACCGTGCGCTTGTTGCGCGCAAGGAGTTCCCAGAACAACGGATAACCGGGCTGGCCCCATTTACGCAGCGGGTCGCCCACGCCGGGTGGCTCGATCTTCACGACGTCCGCGCCGAAGTCGCCAAGCAACTGTCCGCAGAACGGCCCGGCGATCAGTTGCCCCATCTCGACGACACGGATGCCGTCCAGTGGTCCTGGTGTCGATTTTGTGGGCACACCACCGTCCATAACAATACTCGCGCGTTAAGTTAGGTTGCGAACAGGGCCGCATCATTGTATTCAATACAATGGATAAACTGCTCAGCTCAAGCCCAAATAGTCCCTATTCCATCATAATTGTATACTTTAGTGGCCAAAATGACTAAAATCGAAATTGTGGAAGTTTCCCCGCGTGATGGCTTGCAGAACGAACCTGATCTGGTGCCGACTCATCAAAAGCTCGAACTCATCAAGCGGGCTGCGGCAAGCGGCGCTCGCCGAATCGAGGCTGTGAGTTTCGTCAATTCAAAAGCCGTCCCCCAGATGGCCGATGCGGAAGAGGTGATGATGGCGATCCGCGGCGAGACGGCTTTCCGACAGGAAGGCATCGCCATTTCTGGCCTCGTCCTCAACCGCCGCGGTCTGGACCGTGCATTGAAGGCGGATGTGGATGAAGTGAATTTCGTCGTGCTCGCGTCCGAAACGTTCAACAAGCGCAACCAGGGCGCCACCACCATGGAGACCATGCGCCAACTTGGCGAAGCAGTCAGCGTCGCCCGCGCCGAGGGAATTCCGGTTGGCCTGACAATAGGCGCAGCCTTTGGCTGTCCGTTTGAGGGCGAAGTCCCCCTCGCGAAAGTCATCGCGCTGGTAGAGCAGGCCGGCGCGTTCGACCTTGGTGAAATTGCCCTTGCCGACACGATCGGCGTCGCCGATCCGCTGGCCGTCGAGCAACGCGTTGCCGCACTGCGGGCGGCCTTGCCGGGTGTGCCGCTGCGATGCCACTTCCATGACACCCGCAATACGGGGCTTGCCAATGCCTATGCCGCCTGGCGGAGCGGCGCGACGACGCTCGATGCATCGATTGGCGGCATTGGGGGATGTCCGTTCGCTCCCAACGCGACGGGAAACGTGGCGACGGAAGACCTTGTCTACATGTTCAGCCGAATGGGCGTGGAAACCGGCCTCTCTCTCGATTCGCTTCTCGCTGCCGCAGAATGGCTCCAGGACGAGGTCTTGAAGAAGGCAGTCCCATCGGCTCTGCTCCGCTCGGGTGGATTTCCGTCCGTAACGGAACCGGCACGCGTGTGCGTGTGATTGACCGGCGCAGGGTATCGTCAACAGAAAGACCAAAGACCCATGATCGAACTACACTATTCGGCGACACCAAACGGCCAGAAAATCGCGATCATGCTCGAAGAGACGGCTCTTCCCTACACGTTGCACACCTATGATATCTTTGCTGGCGACCAACTCACACCGGAATTCGGGCGGATCAATCCAAATCACAAGCTGCCCGCCATTGTCGACCTTGATCCGGATGATGGCTCAGGCCCGCTCAACGTGTTCGAGTCTGGCGCCATCCTGCAATACCTTGCCGAGAAGAGCGGAAAATTCCTGCCCGACTCAGGCCCATTGCGCAGCCGCGCCATTCAGTGGTTGACTTGGCAGGGTGCCTGCCTCGGCCCGATGGGCGGACAGGCTAGCCATTTCCTGCGCTATGCACCAAAGGGTCAGGACTATGCGGCTGAGCGCTACACGAAGGAGCTGAATCGCCTGTTGCAGGTGCTCGAGAAGCGGCTGTCGGAATCAGAATATCTCGCGGGCGATACCTACACGATTGCCGACATAGCGGTCTGGCCAGGTCGGGCGGCGTCATTCGTTATGGGGGTGGACTTGTCCATGTATCCATCCACGTCCCGCTGGTTCCAGACCGTCGCAAAGCGCCCGGCTTTGGTGAGTGCCATGCAGCGGCCCGAGCTGGCTGCGCCCGCCAAGTATATGGGACGCAACCAGAAACTCAGCCCGGACGAATGGTCGAACATGTTCGGCGAGCACATGCACGCCGCCGTTTCACGCTAGACGATCACGCCTGCCCGGCCTTGTGTTGCCGCTCGCCCCAAAGGATGGAGCGGTGTTCGTCAGTGAATCCCTGCAGGCCGCCTTCAACCGTCTCCTCACGGGCGATGCCGACTTTCATGCCTTCCCGCACGGCTGGCCGCGACAACATGAGGGACGCCCAGCGTTCGAGGTTCGGAAAGCGTCCCGCTTTCTCGACAAGCTGGCGGCGCAGATAAGGCAATGTCGCCATGTCGACGATCGAATACGTATCGCCTCCAATCCATTCCGTCTCGGCCAGCCGGCCGTCGAGCACGCGCATCAGCCTTTCCGCTTCGCGCGTATAGCGCTCGATCGCATAGGGATGCTTATCCTTGGCATAGTGGGTGAAGTGAACCTCCTGCCCGAACATGGGGCCGATGCCGGAGACCTGGAACATAAGCCATTGCCAGCAGATGGCACGCTTTGCAGGATCCAGCGGCATAAATCGCCCTGTCTTTTCGGCGAAATAGAGCAGGATGGCGCCGGTTTCCCAGAGCACGAGCGGATCGCCGCCCGGCCCCTCATCGTCTACGATGACCGGCGTCTTGTTGTTCGGGTTGAGGTTGAGAAACTCGGGCGTCAGTTGATCGCCGGCAAGAATGTCAACGACTTCAAGCTCCCAAGGAAGTTCCATTTCCAGAAGGGCAATAGCAATCTTGCGGGCATTTGGTGTCGGCCCGCCATAAAGCTTGATCATGGTGTCTTCCCTGTTGCCGGAGTCAGCTGAACCCTACGATTTCTTCGATTCGTCTTCCCGGCGTCCGCCGAGGAAGTCCAACGCACTGAAGCCTTCGGGCGCCTCGACCTCGACAATGGGCTCGTCGCGGTCATCGAACTCGAGCCGCAAGGCGCGCGTCATGACTGCGTGCATCGTATAGAGGCTCGTGATGTAGGTGAGCTCGAAGATTTCCAGGTCGCTGAGAAATGTCTTCAGCTTGTCGAAAACCGCGTCCGGCGTGCGTCCATTGGCGCCTGCGAGGCAGTCAGCATAGGCCAGAACGGCCCGCTCCTTGTCGTCGTAAAGGTCCGACACGGTCCAGTAGGGGATAGCGGCGATCTTGTCGTCCGGCACGCCGAGGCCGCGAAGCGACTTGCAGTGCTGGGAAAAGACGAACTGGCTGCCCGCCACCCAACCCGCGCGGGTCTGTCCGAGCTCACGCAGGACTGGGTCAAGCTTGCGGTCCGGATTGCGATAGAGCGCAAATCCGTCGACGCTGTGCTGGAAGATGTCTTCGGAAAGCGCGAAGACAGACCACCAGTCGCCGGGCGTGCCTGTCGCCGTACCCGGCTCATCGATCGGGTCGCGATCAGGTCCAAAGAGGCGGTTGAAGTAGCGTTTCATAGTCTCGTTGGTAATTTCGGCGCGCGGGACTTGTCTGATAACTGACATGATGCGGTCTCCTTTCTTTGTTCAGGCGTATTTGCGGAATTCACTGACGCGCGCCGAGTCGAAATACTCATCGAGGCGCGTGATGTAGCCATCCTTGACGGCGCAAATCACACAGGCCGGCAGCGCCACACGCACACCGTCCTGAACACGCGTGCCGCGCAGTATATGTTGTTGCAGGAAGCCGCCGTCGAATATCTCGACCCGGCGATTGTCATAGAGGCGGTCGGAGATACGCGTCACCATGCCGGCGAGCACCTTGCGATTATCCTCGGGCCCCTGCTCGAGTTCGTCCGTATTGTGCCATATCTTGGCGTCAGGCGCATAGCACGCCACAAGGCCATCGATGTCTCCAGATTCGACACAATCGAAGAAGCGCTTTGCCAGCGCGCGGATTTCATCTTGGCTCATCGGTTTCTCCTTCTTCTTGTTGGCGGGCTTCAGCTATCACCGGAAACATTCATGCGGGTCGCTCCATTGGCAGCGACCAATCCATCAATATCATCGCCCTTGTAACCCGGATCGGCCGACTCCCCGAATGCGGCAAGCAACTCGGCAAATTGCGGTTCGACCAGGCGTTTCCATTCCGGATGGGTGAAAATGTAGAACTCGTCCTGCTCAATCGCCTTAAGGACGCGCTTGGCAACACTGGCCGGCGGCATGCCACCGGCCAGTACACCTGACATGGCCCTGGCTGTATCGGCGGCATTGCCTTCTTCCTTAGCGCCAGGCCGCACCGTCTGGGTCGTTTCGACGATACGGGTCGCCGACATGCCAGGACAGAGCACGGACACGCCTACATTCGTGTCGGCTGTTTCATTGCGCAGGCTCATGGCAATGCCGAGTGTCGCAAACTTAGACGAGATATAGGCGCACGAGATAGGTGGTGGCACGATGCCCACCATGGAGGCCGTGACGACCATGTGGGCAGGCGCGCCGGACGCTTTCATGCGGCCCAGGAAGGCACGGCAAGCATAGAGATGGGCATGCGCGTTGACGGCATAGGTCCAGCGCCAGACGTCGGTATCGTAGTCCTCCAGCTTGCCGGCGCCGCCGCCGACACCTGCATTGCTGAAGAGGAGGCTGACGGAACCGAACGCCGCGGCCGCCTTGGCCGCCTTGTCCCAGTCGGCCTCGTCGGCCACGTTGAGCTTGATCGCAAGCGTTCGCACACCTGCAGCGGCGACCGTTTCGGCCTCCTTGGCAACACGTTCGGCATCAATGTCCGCCATGATGACATCAACACCTCGCGCCGCGAGTTCCCTGCTCAGGTTCAGGCCAATACCACTGGCTGCACCGGTTACGAAAGCGACACTTCCGGGGACGATTTTCATAGCGCTTGTTCCTTTACGGTTGCTGCGGAATCGGCCACGATTGTGCGGGCCATGAGAATGTAGGCAACGCCTGCCACGAGCGCTGCGGGAGCAGTACAGAGCAGCGCCCAGCGCAAGCTGTGCGCCACGCCTGCGGCCGACAGGAGATCGCTGACAATGCCAATGGAAAGCGGACCAAGGCCCAGGCCGACGATGTTAAAAGCCAGCAGGAGCAGCGCTGTCGCAGTCGCCCGCGCACGCAGCGGCGCCAGGTTCTGAACGAGCGCGAGGGCTGGCGCGACATAGATCGTTATACAGATCATTGGCAAAAGCATTAATGCCAAAGCCAGCGGCCAGCCGGGCACAAACAGAGCCATGATGAAAACAGGAACGCCAACAAGAATGGCAATTGCCGGCGCCCAAGCATACGCCGTCAGGCTCTTGCGCGCGCCAATATTGACGATTGTGCCGCCGCCCCATATGCCGATTCCCATGCAAATGCCGGCGGCGGGTCCGAACCAGGCTGACAATTGCGGAAGCGACATGCCCGCTTCACGCATGAGATAGGCTGGGATCCAGTTTAGAAGGCCATAGCTGACAAAAGCAGATGCCCCGCTGCCGAGCAGGAGAAGGCGAAGTGTCGGTAAACGCAGAAACAGCCGGACGGTCGAAGCAAGGCTCAGCGCTGGTGCATCCTCCGCCACACGGCGCGTCTCGGTTGCACCGCGCTTTGGTTCACGAACCAGCAGGAGCAGCAGCGGCGCAAGGCAGACGCCAAGAATGGCGACCATGAAGAATGCACCCCGCCAACCAAATTGCGCTGCCGCCCAGCCCCCAAACGAAATTCCGATAAACACACCCAAGGGGCCGTTGACCGTGAACATGCCAATGACGGCTGGTCGCTTCTCCGGCGGATAGTAATCCGCGAGGATTGAGAGCGAAGGCGCCGTTCCCCCGGCCTCGCCAATACCGACACCGAAGCGCGCAAAGGCGAGCTGCCAGAAGCTGGTCGCGAGCCCGCACGCTCCACTGAAAATGCTCCACACCGTACATGCCGCCGCAACGAGGCGGACGCGGTTTACACGGTCGGCGACCATCGCAACTGGCACACCCATCGTCGCATAAAAAAGTGCAAAGCATAGGCCGGTCAGCAACCCGAATACCGTATCGCTGAAGTGCAGGTCCTGAAGGATCGGCTCGACAAGAACCGCCAGCAATTGCCGGTCGACGAAATTGATCGTTCCAATCAGTGTCAGCAGAACAAGAGCCAACCGTCCGCCGGGATGAGTACCGGTCGCAGGTTTGGAATCAAAGGCGACGTTCGCCGTGCTCTCAGACATTGTTTCTCCCGATCGGCGCTATCGCGCACCCTTTTATGACAGTACGCCCCACACATTTATTGTCAATTTGGTTTATGTTTTGATTGCATCGAAAAGCCACCCGGCTCTAAGCTGTCGACCATGAGGGGCCGCAGAGCCCACGGTAAAAAGGGAGGACGACATGAACATCAGCGGCAAGTCAATCATCGTGACGGGCGCCGCCGCCGGCATCGGGCGCGCGGCCGCAATTCAATTTGCGAAGAAGGGCGCAGCCCGTGTCATTGTCGTGGACATCGACGATGAGGGTATGACCGAAACAGCGCGTTTGGTCACCGCCGCTGGCGCCATCACGCGCACGGAGCACATTGATCTCGCGGACATATCGTCACTCGAATCCTGGCTGGTGCGTGAAGCTGCGACCGATGGCGGCTACGACATACTCTATAACAATGCCGGTATCGTTTCGGGTACGCCGCAATTTCCCGAAGCTGGCGCCCGGAAAATCAAGCTGATCGTCGACGTGAACCTGACCTCCCTGATGACCACCACCGAGATCGCGCTGGCAGCGATGAAGTCGCGTGGCGGCGGCGTCATCGTGAATACGGTTTCCACGGTGGCGCTCGGCAATGGCTTCACGGATGTTCTCTATTCAGCGACGAAGGCGGGCGCTCACATGTTCGTCAAGGCCTGCTCACCCATGCAGGAGACCCACAATGTGCGTGTTCTTGGTGTGCTGCCAGGCCTCACCGATACGCCGATCCTGCTGAAGACCGGCGCAAACGGCGAGGCCGCTTCATGGATGCAGCCGGTGCTCGAAAACTATGAACGCTGCACGCCCGACGATATTGCCGATGCCGTCATGGACCTGGTGGAGCGAGACGACATTCCGGGCGGGTCCTGGGTGGCCGTGCGCCGCACTGATGGCAAGGTCGAACGCGAGTGGAGCGAATGCGCGATCTAGGCGCCGCTACGCAGCATGTTCTCACCGAACAGGTTGGACCATTGTTCCACCGTGAGTGTCGGACGGAGGCTGGCCAGGTTGGCCGCATTCTTGACCTCCGTTCCGCTTGCGATTGCGGGCCGCTCTCCGATCGTCGCGAACCAGCGCTGGGTGGATGGGTAAGGATCAGGCGACAGCTCGATCGCGCGCGTCGCCCGCACCCAGGGCCACACGGAAATGTCAGCGACTGAGAATTCTTCACCGGCGAGATAAGGCGCATCAGCAAGCCTGCGCTCGAGCACGCCCATCAGGCGAACGGCCTCATTGCGGTAACGCTCGACCGCATAGAGCTGACCTTCCGGCGCATAGCGGATAAAGTGGTGCGCCTGCCCATGCATCGGACCGAAGCCCGCCATCTGCCACATCAGCCACTGCATCGCGCGCGACCGGGCCCGCAGCTCGGTCGGCATCAGTGCACCACCACATTTCTCCGAAAGGTAAAGCAGGATGGCGCCGGACTCGAACACCGCGAAAGGCGCGCCACCATCCGCCGGCGCATGATCCACGATGGCCGGAAGCTTGCCATTGGGGTTCACTTTCCGGAACTCTGGCTTGAGGTGGTCACCCGCCAACATGTCATAATTGATGAGCTGGTGAGGCAGGTCGAGCTCCGCCAGCATGATGGAAACCTTGTGCCCATTGGGCGTCGGCACGAAGTGCACGTCGATCATCTTGAATTCCTCCCCGTGTTACCGGGCATTTTTTTGTATTATTGATTTGGCGAATGCGTGGTGCAGTTGGCGCCTAGGTCTTCACGACCATGCGCTCGGCTTTTGTCCCGTCGGCGCGGATCGGATCGTGCGCAACGTCCTTCTCGGTCAGTACGCGGTTCCACGCAGCGAATTCAAGGCATACGCCATCTGGATCGAAGAAATAAACCGAGCGCACGAAGACATCATCGGTAACCACCGGGCTCGACTGGGTCGGCGAGTCGTCGTGGTTCAGCTTGGGCGTGACATCGATACCCATGGCGACGAGTCGGTCGTAATATTCGTCAAACTTGTCCACTGCCACGTTGATCGCGATATGGTTCATCGATCCGTGAGCCGATGCGATGTTGCCGCGCGTCGGCAAGGCCGCAGGCGCTGCAATACCGGGCGCGGCCTCAGGGGCATTCGGGAACCAGAAGAACGCAATCGAGTCGCCATTGCCAACGTCGAAGAAAAAATGCTGTCCGAAACCGAACGGCAGTTCGATCGTCTTGGTCAGTCGCATGCCCAGTTTATCGCGATAGAATTCGACCGTCCGCGCCATGTCCTTGCACACAAGTGCGAGGTGATTGACTCCCAGGAATTCGAACGCGCCAGGCTCGGCTTGCGACATGGGTATATCCTCCAGTTGAATTCGGCGGCTTCATATGCCGTCACTTTAGAAATCCGTTCTAACACAAATCCGCACTTTTCATCAACTAAATTGACATACAGCCTGACGAAATTCATTGCGCGATCTGGAAAAATCCAGAAATTCCAGAACAATACCACCCGAGAGTATTGCACCAGCGAACAAGGGACCGTAGCCATTGGCTTTTCGTATCTGTATAGAAAGCGCCATGACAGATAGTGATCTTGAAACGATAGGCATTGAGCAAATGCTGTTGACCCTGTTGCAGGGCTTCTACTGGTTCGACGAGGGGCTTCAGAACTATCTGCGTTCGCGCGGCTGGCCGACTGTCACGCGCCCCCAATCCATGGTCATGGCCAATATCGTCATGGGCGTGCGCTATCCTTCAGACATCGCCCGGCGCCTCGGCATCAGCCGTCAGGCGATCCACAAGACAATCAAGTCCATGGTGGCGATCGACATGGTTGCGCTGGTCGATGACCCGGACAATGGGCGTGTGAAGCTTGTCCAACTGACCAAGACCGGCGAAGCCATGCGCCGCGATGCCCAGCACGCCATGCGCCTCATGGCAGATGAGCTCGTGGCCCGTGTCGGCAAGCGATCGGTCATGCGAGCTGCAACCGCCCTCGCGCAGGACTGGGGTCCTCCGCTGACCTTCGAACCGAGCAAAAAAAGCCGCTAAGGGCGCACCTGAAGTCTATCAGCGACCTGGAATGGGCTGGACTTATCCAGATTTTTCGTCACCCTTGTTGATATGTACCGGCGCCTGCGGGGCAATTCAGCCGACGGAAAGACGACGTGATTACACAAGAATATCCGTTCCGCATCGACTTCGTCTCATCCGAGTCCCGGACAGCCAGGGCTGCCCTTGCGGGCGGAAAGCCCTGCCAGGGACTGTACTGGCAACCAGCCTCGGAGCGTCCACGCATCGCTATAATCGCAACCCATTACAACGTTGATTTTTCCGAACGTTACTTGGCACGCAGCTTTACCGAACGCGGCATCGGTTTTCTGGGTTGGAACACGCGGTATCGCGCCAATGAAGACCTCTTCATGCTGGCAGATGCCATCACGGATATCTCTGTAGGCGTACGATGGCTGCGCGAAGTCGCAGGTGTCGAGACGATCGTGATTCTCGGCAATTCGGGCGGCGGGTCGCTGATGGCCGTCTATCAGGCCGAAGCCACCGAGCCGAGCCTCGGAGGCCCCCGGGCAAGGTATGACGACGTGGAGCGATTGCTGCCTGCCGATCTCTACATCTCGTTGAATGCTCACCTCGGTCGGCCGGAAGTGCTGACAGCCTGGATGGATCCTTCCATCGCGGATGAGGGTGATCCCTTGTCCCTCATTCCGGAGCTTGACCCGTTCGAGGGCGAAAACCATCCGCCTTATTCTGCTGAATTCATCTCGCGATATCGCGCTGCGCAGGTCGCGCGCAATCACCGTATAACCGCATGGGCGCAGCAAGAGCTCGCGCGGTTGCAGGCCGCCGGCACGCTGGACCGGATATTTCCGGTCTTTCGCTGCTGGGCAGACCTGCGCTTCATGGATCCGGCGATAGATCCCTCGGACCGACCCGCGAACTTCTGCTATCGCGGTGATCCGGCAAAGGCCAACCGGACGCCCTCGATCGGACGGACAAGCAGCCTGCGCACATGGCTGGACATGTGGAGCCTCGAAACGTCGAATTGCAAGGGCGCATCCCACCTGGCCAAGCTGGCGGTTCCGGCACTCGTGATCCAAAGCACAGGCGACGCCGGGGTCTTTCCCTCCGACGCCCGCTCCATTTTCGACGCGATCGCGATGGACGACCGCGAACTGCAACTCGTCCCAGGCGCGCACTATTTCGAGGACAACCCCGCCTATCGCGAACAGGTCGCCGACATGATGGCGGCATGGATAAGGGCACGCGTGTGAAACCGCATTTCAGCCCTCCATTGCTCCGGCAGCGACCGCCCCCCGGCCACAGAACATGAGCGCGACGCGACGTCCGTCACCTGCAATTGTATACATTCTTGCGCCAGGCCACGATTTTTGATAGTTTGAATATGTCGAATTCCAACCCCTAACCAGATGAAGAGACCCTCCATGGCCCTTGCAAAAATCGGAAACATCCAACACGCGGCTTACCGGTGCAAAGATGCGGCGCAGACCCGCTGGTTCTATGAGGACGTGCTGGGCCTGCCGTGCAAGGCTGCGTTCGCCTTTGACGGCATTTCGGGCACGGACATCCCACGGCGATACATGCACCTCTTTTTCGAACTCGGTGATGGCAACTTCATCGCCTTTTTCGATGACCCGTCTACGGCAATGCCTGAGCACTTCGATCAGCGTCACGGGTTCGATGTCCATGTCGCGTTCGAAATCGACAGCATGGAAGACCTCGCCGCCTGGAAAAAGAAGATCCGCGAGGCCAACATCACCTGCGCTGGCCCAGTCGACCACCACTTTGTGAAGTCGATCTATTTCTACGATCCCAACGGCCTGCAGTGCGAAATCACCTGCAAGACCGAAGACTACACCGCCATCATGACCAAAGAGACCATTGAGGTGGACGACCAGATGCAAAAGTGGACCGAAGAAACCCGGGCCCTTAAGGAAAGCCGCTTCGGTGCGGACTCGCTTGACAGCCGCCAGGTGAAGGAATTCCTCGCCGCCTGACGGCCCTCCCCCGAATGATCAGGCGACGCGATGGATGAGTGTTCCTCCATCGCGGATCCCCAGCGTGTTCGCCACTGCGATCTTCATGCTGCGCTCCAGTGTCTCGTTCGTCAGCCAGGCCAGATGCGGCGCAAGCGCGACCTGATCCAGCGCCATCAGCGGATTGTCAGAACTGACAGGCTCGTCTGCAAACACGTCGAGGCCTGCCGAACGGATGTGGCCGTCCTTGAGCGCAGCAACAAGGGCGGCCTCGTCGACCAGTCCACCTCGCGCCGTGTTGACCAGAATAGCGCCCGGCTTCATCGACCGGATCATCTTGTCGTCGAAAAGCCGGGTCGTCTCCGGCATCAGGGGAATATGCAGCGAGACAATATCGGCTTGCCCCACAAGTTCCTCCAGCGAGCATTGGCGATAGGATGACGCATGGCTGGATCGCGCGGTAAAGATGACCGTGACGCCCATTGCCTCCAGAATCGGCGCAAGCATCTGTGGCACGCTGCCAAAGCCGACCAGCCCCACGGTCTTGCCCGCAATTTCCGAGAAAGACTCCCCCGTCGCTTCATCCGGCGCCCATGTGCCATCGCGGCAGAGCCTGTCGATACGGGGCAGAAGCCGCCCCGCCGCCAGCATGAGCAGCAGCGTCATTTCCGAGACCGCCCGGCTGTTCGTTCCCGGCATGTTGCAGACTGCAATCCCGCCGGCCCGGGCGGCATTAAGATCGATTGTGTTCACGCCAACGCCAATCTTCTGGATCAGCTTCAGGTTCGGCGCGCGGCTGATCGTGTCCGCCGTAATCGGCTTCAGGGAATGCCAGATCGCATCGGCAGTTTTGACTTCTGTCAGGAACGGTTCGTCCGCCCCCTCCGTGCAGCAGACAACGTCGATGCCCTGCGAAGACAGGCCAGCCATCTGACGCTTCAGCCGGGGCCCTGCATCAAAATGGTAGACGACCTTCACCGCCCCGCTCCAAGGAATGGCGTCCGCCCGGCATAGCGCGCGCCCGCGCCTAGGTGGTCTTCAAGACGCAGCAATTCGTTCCACTTCGCCATGCGTTCAGACCGTGTGAAGGAGCCAACCTTTATCTGGCTGATTCCCCAGCCCAGCGCGAGGTGGGCGATGGTGACGTCTTCGGTCTCGCCGGACCGGGCCGAGACGATCGTGCCCCACCCGAGCACCTTGGCTGCCTCGTGTGCGGCCCACGCTTCGGTAAGCGTCCCGACCTGGTTGGGCTTGCACAGCAGGGCCGTGCAGGCCTGCTTTCCAGCAGCCGCTTCAATATTCCCGATTTGCGTCACGAGCAGGTCATCCCCGACGATCTGGGCGCGGTCGCTGAAGGCAGCCGTAAAGGCCGCATGGGAGTCGAGGTCATGCTCCTCGAACGGATCCTCGATCATCAGGATGGGAAAGGCCCGCATCCACTCAGACAGCTTGTCATACCATTCGGCCGGGCTGTAACGACGGCCCTCACGCTTCAGCATGTAACCATTTTCATTGAAGAAATTGCTGGCCGCAATATCGAGCGAAACGCCGACCTGTGTCAGCGGCGACAGGCCTGCATTCTCGATCGAGCGCAGCAGGGTTTCGATCGCCTCCTCATTGCTGTCAAAGACGGGCCAGTAGCCCCCTTCGTCAGCAACGCCCTGTATTTTGCCCTGCGCGGCAAGCTGGCTGCCAGCGGCGCGGTAGATCTCCGCCGTCCATTCCATGGCCTCACGGAAACTCCCTGCGCCATAGGGCACGACCATGAAATCCTGAAGGTCCAGCTGGCCATCGGCATGCGCACCGCCGCCCAGTATCTGTATCTCTGGCACCGGCAGCACGACGTCACCGCCCGCATGCAGGTGTTCCCATAGCGGCTGGCCCGCGCTGGCCGCAGCCGCGTGGGCAACCGCCATCGATGTCGCAATCATCGCATTGGCTCCCAGATGGCTGCGGTCGGCGCGGCCATCGAGTCCGATGAGCACCGCGTCGGCACCCTTCTGGTCCGTCACGTCTCGCCCGATGAGGGCCGACGCGATGGCGCCATTCACGTTCGCCACTGCCGTATCGACGCCATGCCCGCCGAACCGGGCGCCGCCGTCGCGCAGGTCCAGCGCCTCGCCTGCGCCCTTCGATGCACCGGCCGGCGCGATGGCGCGGCCCATGGAGCCGTCCTTAAGCCAGATCTCGGCCTCGACTGTCGGGCGGCCGCGGCTGTCCCAGACGCTGCGGCCGATAACGCGTTTAATTACTGGATCAGGCATTTCCGTGGGCACTCCCGGATTGATGTTTTTTGAGATGGTCGAACCAGAGGGCTGCGACCGTGTCGAGATGGTCTTCAGGCTGCGCCAGCAGGCGCCTGGCAAAGCTGCGGACAAGGTCCCGGTCGGCATCGGTCGTGATGTATTCCACGGGCGACTTGCCATCGATCCGGGCGAGCAGCATGGCAGAAAGGAGCCGCGCTGCTCGGATCTCGAGGGCTGATGGCGCCTCCCAGTCGACACCCGAAAGATAGGACCGCACGAACCCCGTGAACCCCTCATGCAGGGCCGGCGCCGCGGACGACGTCCAAACGGCTTTCAACAGCAGGTGATTGAGGCAGAAGGCAAGGTCAAATGCCGGGTCGCTCCAGCCAGCGCACTCCGCATCAAGGACCACCGGGCCATCCGGCCCGATCAGGATATTCTTGGGGCTGAAGTCGCCATGGGTCATTGCCTTGCGGTTGCGGCCAACGCTGGCGACGATCTCCCTGAGCACAGCTTCCATATCAGGATGCGCATCTATCAGCGCCAGGAAATAGGGTGCGAGCCGCAATTCGTGAAACAGGTCATTGTCGTACATCGACTCAAGCTCAGGCCGTCTGGCCGTGTTCGCGTGGATCCGGACCAGCACACCGGCAACCTGACTGATTGTTTCGGGGCTAACCTCGCAGCGCCGCAGCAGGGACTTCCAGACGGGAAAATCGCCGGGCTTCAGGAATTCCATGACGATGATGCCGGCTGTCTCGTCATGGCCAAGGATCGCGGGCACATGGCCGGGCGCAATCCGCGCCACTTCCGCCAGCCAGCGGGCCTCGCTCGCATGGCGTGTTTCGGGAACGCGCCAGTCTTTCGCCACCTTCAGCCGGGCCAGTGCCCGCTTCACGCAGACATCCCGCTGCCCTATCGTGACATGCCAGATATCGGATGAAACACCGCCCTCCAGCGGTGCGCCGACCACGGCCGCGCCATCAGGCACAAGACCAAGGCCCTTGAGCGCGTCGAGGAACGCTTTTGGCAAATCCGGCATCGATTTTTCTTCCCCAAATCGCATGCCCAACACACAGACCGAGAATCTATGGGATGACAAGCTCAGCGCAGATAGTATACAATTCTAAGAAATACCAGAACATGAGCAAATAAGGGAGGCTCGGGCAAACGCGTGAATTCAGGATTGCTCATAGATCGGCTGCGTGCCCTCGATTCGGCGACCATTGCCGACGTGATGACGGCCATGGGACTGCATGGACAGGTTTTGTCTCCAGCCCTGCGCCCAACCAACACGGCGACGGCCCGCTGCGCCGGACACGCGGTCTGCGCGCGCGGATCGAACGATCCCGATGGTCCAGGAATCGCGAGCTTCAGGCTGGACAACGCCGTCACCAGCGGCTGCATCGTCCTGATCGACACGAACGGGTGCGAGACCGGCGCGATCGTCGGCGGCAACATGGTTACCAGCATGATGGGCCTCGGTGCGGCCGGCTTCATCATTGATGGCGGCATCCGGGATGCGCAGGAACTCAGCGCGTGCAGCGCGCCGGTATACCGGCGCTACGACACGCCGATCAGTGCCCACGGTCGCTGGAAGTACACGAGCGTCGGTGAGGCGATCACCCTGCCCGGCGTCTGGCAGCCGGTCCAGGTCCATCCCGGAGACCTCGTACTGACCGACAGCGACGGCATCGTCGTGCTGCCAAAGGCCCATGCGGAAAGCATCATCGGATATGCCGAGCGGCACATCCAGTCCGAAGACGCGATCGGCAAGGCGATCAGGAATGGCGAAAGCCGCGAGACAGCGACGAAGAACAATCCGAGGCTGACCTATGTTGTTCCGCTGACGGATCTTGCCTCGGCGCCAAACGAGTAAGTCATCGAAACCAGTCATGCCGGCCAGCCGGCCACAATCATCCGAAGTCACGAAGGAACACTACTATGGCACAGAGCAAGTACGCGTATGATCGTTCGCCCTATATCGTCGTCTACGAAGACAAGTCCCCGTTCAAGGACACCTATGCCGGCGAAATCGGCATGGTTTCGCTGACCTGTCATTTGCTGGCGCCCAAGGATCACCCCTCCGATACGGTCGTCATCTGGTCCCACCCGATCGGCGGCGGGTTCTACCTGCCCATGATGGCGGCCCTCGCCAAAGCCGGTGTCCACGTCATCTATTGCGATACCCGCTATCGCGGCATCGATACGGCCCTCATCATGGAAAAGGTCATTGCCGACCTCGGCGCCGTCGTGCGCGATGCGAAGGAGCGCCTCGGATACAAGAAAATCATTCTTGGCGGCTGGAGTGGCGGCGGCTCGATGTCGCTTTACTACCAGGCCGAAGCGGAAGATCCGACCGTCACGACGACGCCGGCCGGCGACCCGTATGACCTGACAGCCAAGAACTTCATCTCTGCCGACGGCATCATGCTCGTCGCGGCGCACCATGCCCGCCATATCACCTTCACGGAATGGCTCGACCCGTCTGTCACCGACGAGAACGATCCGGAGAACCGCGATCTGGAACTCGATATCTACAACAAGGACAATCCGAACCAGCCGCCCTACAGCAAGGAATTCCTCGAGCGCTACCGCGCGGCGCAGGTCGCGCGTAACCGGCGCATCACGGGCTGGGTGAAAGAGAAACTGGCAACCTACAAGGCAAATGGCGAGGCGAACCGCGAGTTCGGCTTTGTCGTCCACCGCACCATGGCCGAGCCGAAATGGCTGGACCCGACCATCGATCCCAACGACCGCCAGCCGAACTGGTGCTTCCTTGGCGACCCTGAAGTCGTAAATGACAGTCCCGTCGGGCTCGCCCGCTTCTGCTCGCTGCGCAGCTGGCTGTCACAATGGAGCTATGACGATGCCCGCGCCGATGGCGTGAAATGCGCCGCACGCACCAGCGTGCCAACCCTGGTCGTGGGCAATTCGGCCGATGACGGCATCACGCCCGAACACACCAAGCGGCTCTACGAAGCGGTGCCGCATGATCGCAAGCAGCTGAAATGGATCAAAGGCGCAAACCATTACTATTTCGGTCAGAAGGACAAGGCAGCCGAAGCCGCCCAGACCTGCGCCGACTGGCTCGCCAGCGAAGGCCTTCTGGACGCATGACCGGCCAATCGACAGAAGCTGACCGCCTGCGGGAGATCGTCCACCCGGATATCCGCACGCTGGGCGATATTCCCGGCTTCCACGCCCGGGCACATCCAGACCGTGTTGCGGTAAAATACGGCGATATCACGCAGACGTTCGCGCAGCTGGACAAGGCCAGCAACCAGCTCGCCAACGCGCTGGTTGCCGAAGGCTTCGCGCCACAGACACGCATTGCCTTCCTCGATCGGAACAGCGAATCCTTCTTCCCCATCCTGTTCGGCGCTTCACGGGCCAACCTCACGCTGGCAACGATCAACTTCCGGCTCACACCCAAGGAGATCGCCTACATCGTCAATGACAGCAAGACCGCGCTCATCTTCGTCGGCAAGGAATTCGTCCAGAATGTCGAGGCGGCGCGCGACAGCCTCAAACACCTCAAGAAGATCGTCGTCATCGACGGTGACGGCGAGACGAGCCTGAAAAACTGGCTCGCTGGCCATGCCGATACGCCTCCCGGCATTGACGTCTCACCTGCCGACACTGCCGTGCAGATGTACACGAGTGGAACGACCGGCCACCCCAAGGGGGTCGAACTCTCGCAGGAATGCATGATCTATTCGGCAGTGGAAGGATTGTCGGTCTGGCCGGCCATGTTCAAGCCTGACTCGGCTGTGCTCGGCACCATGCCGCTGTTCCACATAGCGGCCGCCAACCTCTGCATAGCCGGTCTCTATGCCGGCGCCCGCGCCGAAATCCTGCGCGAAGGCACGCCGCGCGAAATCATCCACATCATCGCCGACAACGGCATTGCCGTCGTTCCTCTGCCCGCTGCCGTCATTCACGAGATCACGAAACTGCCCGAAATCGGCGATCTTGATCTGTCCCGCCTCGACACATTGCTGATCGCCGGCTCCGGCATCGCCGTCGAGCTGCTGAAGAACGCCCAGCAGGCGCTCGGCTGCGGGTTCGCGCTGTCCTACGGCATGACCGAATGCTGCGGCGGCCTGACCTATCTCGGCCCTGCCGACTGCACATATGACGCAGGCCAGAAACTTCATTCCGCAGGCCGGGCCTTTGGCAACAACAAGGTCCGGATTGTCGATACTGAAGGCGCGGACCTGCCCGCCGGCGAGATCGGCGAAATTCTCTGCCTGTCTGACCGCATCATGACCGGCTACTGGGGCCACCCCGAAGCAACCGCTGAAGTCATCCGCGACGGGTGGTACCATAGCGGCGACGCCGGCTACCTGGACAAGGACGGCTTTCTCTATGTCGTTGACCGTATCAAGGACATGGTGATCAGCGGCGGCGAGAACATCTATCCTGTCGAGATCGAGAACGAGCTCATCAAGCATCCCGTCGTCGATGATGTCGCCGTGATCGGCGTGCCGGATCCGAAATGGGGCGAGAGCCTTCTTGCCTGCGTCATCCTGAAGCCCGGCGCATCAGTGCCCCCCGCAGAGCTAGAAACTTTCCTGCGCGACAAGCTCGCTGGCTACAAGATTCCGCGGCGCTACCAGTTCGTCGATGCCTTCCCGCGCAATGCAACCGGCAAGGTCCTGAAGCGCGTCATGCGCGCCGAGCAAGCAGGCTCATGAAACGCCAATCCACGAGGACTGCACCGGAATGACCTTCGACATCAAGGCCCCCCTCTTCCACGACCTTGTCCGGCTTCACGGCAAATGGCTGCCGGACAAGGCCGCTCTCATTGACGATACGAAGACCGTCACCTGGAAAACGCTTGACGAGCGCTCCAGCCAGGTCGCAAACGGGCTGCACGTACTGGGCATCGGGCGTGGCAATTGCGTCGCCGTGCTGATGTCAAACTGCGCCGAATACGTGGAGATCATGTATGGCGTGCTGAAAGCTGGCGCGGTGATCGTGCCCCTGAACGTCGCAGTGCAGGACGACGGACTTGTCGGCATGCTCCGCGATTCCGATGCCAGGGCTGTATTCTATTCACCGGACCAGTTCGCCCGCCTGACCGGCCGCCATGGCGACTTGCCCGATGGAACCCGGCACTTCGTGTTCGGCGCAGACGATCCCCTGCCCGGCACCGACGATTACGAGGCCTGGCGCGACGCATGCAGCGACGCCGAACCCGGCATCGAGATCGGCGACGATGATCCCTGCAACATTATCTACAGCTCCGGCACGACGGGCCTGCCCAAGGGAATCACGCATCTCTACCGCCGGCGCATACAGTCGATGTACGAACTCTCCCTCGCCCACCGCTATCATTTCGATGCCGTGTCGATATGCGCCATTGGCCTCTATTCCAGCATCGCCTGGGGCTCGCTCTTCTGCTCGCTCCTCGTCGGCGGAACCTGCGTGATCCGCGACAAGTTCGACCCCGGCCTCTGGGTCGGGACAGTCGAGGAATATGGCGTGACACACACATTCATGGCGCCGATCATGTTCCAGCGCGTACTCGACCATGAGGACTTTCGTCCGGAATCCGTAGCGTCCCTCCAGGCTGTAATCTCCGGCGGCGCCCCCCTCTATGAAAGCCTCAAGAAGCGCATCGCGGAAAATTTCGGCTGTGTCGTCATCGAGCTCTACGGCCTCACCGAAGGCTTCATGACAACGCTCCAGCCGGGTGACGCCGATGGCCGGCTCACCTCCGTCGGAAAGCCCGTACGAGGTAACGACCTGATCCTGGTCGATGTCGATGACAATGAGGTCGGCTTTGGCGGTACGGGCGAAATCTGCGTCCGTTCCGTACACTGGATGACCGGCTATCACAACCGGCCCGAAGCGACAATGGAAGCCGAATATATCGACAGTCGCGGTGTGAAGTGGCTGCGCACAGGCGATATCGGCCGCACCGACGCAGAGGGCTTCCTCTACATTACCGACCGCAAGAAGGACATGATCATCTCCGGCGGCCAGAACATCTACCCGATCGATATCGAGGCCGTGTTGATCGATCATCCGATGGTGTCCGAAATCGCCGTGATCGGCGTGCCCGATGAAACATGGGGTGAAACGCCTATCGCCATTGTCGTGCCGAGGTCCGGCGCCACGGCGGACACCGCCGAGGAGATCCTCACCTGGGCAAATGCCCGCCTCGGCAAACGCCAGCGCATAAAGCGCGTCGTGTTGCAGGCCGACATGCCACGCAACCCCAACGGCAAGGTGCTGAAGCGCGAACTTCGTATGACCTACATCTGAACCAGCCAGAGGCGGCAAATTTACGACCCCTCAGTCCGCCCACCCAGGAGACCAGACATTGACCACCGAAACCGCCGCAGAGTTACCTGTCGCCGCACCGCCCGGAAACGGGCTCTATGCTTGGTATGTCGTCATGGTGCTGATGATGGCACAGATGTTCTCGTTTATAGACAGGATGATAATGGGCCTGTTGGTAGGCCCCATCCGCACGTCCTTCAATATTTCGGATACACAGTTCAGCCTGCTCGCGGGCCTCGCCTTTGCCATCTTCTACGCCGTGATGGGCCTGCCACTCGCGCGTATTGCCGATCGCCGCAGCCGGCGCGTGCTGATTGCCATCGGCATATCGTTCTGGAGCGTGATGACCACGCTCTGCGGCTTTGCACAGGGCTTCTGGTCGCTGTTTGCCGCGCGGGTCGGTGTTGGCGTGGGTGAGGCGGCGCTCGGCCCTGCAGCCTACTCCATGATCACCGACTACTTCCCGAAGAAGTCTCTCGCCCGCGCGCTCAGCGTCTATACGATCGGGGTCACCGTCGGGTCTGGCCTCGCCTACATCATCGGCGGCAAGATCGTTCACTATGCGCTCAGCCTCGGCACCATCGACATTCCGCTGCTCGGTCATACGGAAGGCTGGCAGATCACTTTCTTTGCCGTCGGCTTTCCCGGCATCCTGATCGCGCTGTTGATGATGACCGTTCGCGAACCGGCCCGTCGTGGCCGGATACAGGCTCCCGGCACGCTCGCCACTGCGACGCCCCCCGCCATTCCCGTGCGCGAGGTTGTCGCCTTCCTCGTCGCCCGCAAGGGCGCCTTTCTTAGCCATATTCTCGGCGTGTCGATCTATATCATGGCCGTATTCAGCCTGAACATCTGGGGCCCTGAATACCTCATCCGCACCTTTGGCTTTGCCCGCGCGGACGCCGGTCTCACGTTCGGCATCGTCATGATCGTTATGGGCACGAGCGGCCTCATGTGCGGCGGCCTGCTGGCAGACCGCTGGTTCTCCCGGTCGACCTTCGATGCCTATAGCCGTGTGATCATTCTCTCCATGCTGTGCATGTTGCCATTTGCGGCCATGCTCGGCTTCGCCAACTCGGTGACACTCGGCATCATCTGCCTCTCGGGCGCAATCTTCTTCTCGGCCTTTCAGGGCGGCATCGCAGGCGGCGTCATCCAGCTCATGGTGCCAAACGAAATGCGGGGTCAGGCGGTTGCGCTCTACTTCCTCATCGCAAACCTGGTCGGCCTCGGCTTTGGCCCCACAGTGGTCGCAGCGATGACCGACTATGTATTCAAGGATGACGCCGCGCTGAACAAGTCTCTCGCGCTCACCTCGGCCACGCTCATCCCGCTGGCTGCGGTCATTCTGCTCAGCGGACTTGGAAAGGTGCGCGAAGCCGTGCGTTCAGCGCAGGAATGGACAACATAACGGGCGCCACCGCCCGCACGTCACGCGTTGAATTCCAGCGGCAGGCCGGCGCGGGGCCAGCGGAACTTGTACAACCGGCCTGACGGCGACGCCGTCGCCCAGCAGTCGCGCATGTCATCGCCGCCAAAGCAGAGATTTGTGACCCCCACTTCGCCGGGAAAGGCAACAAACTCATGCCCGCCCTCCGTGTCAAAAACCGTGATGCCGCCATCTATCAGCGTGCCAACGCAGATCCGGCCACCAGCTTCGACTTTCAGGCTGTCGAGCAGGCGGTATTGCGGCAAGGTGCAGACAAGGTGCCCCGGCTGGAAGGGTGTCGGCGCGTCGCCGAACACACCGGGGGAAATAATGTCAAAGGCCCACACCCGGCTGGTCGGCGTCTCCGCCACATAGAGCCGCTTTCCGTCCGGTGATATCCCCACGCCATTGGGGCCGAGCAGTCCATCCTTCAGCCGGCTGATCGTCGATCCATCAGACGTCGCATAATAGAGTGCGCCGTTTTCGCGATAATCATCGGTCGACTTTCCATGATCGGAAAAGTAGAAACCGCCATGCGCATCGAACACGAGGTCATTCGGGCCGAGCAATAGTTTCCCGCCACATTCAGTATACAGAAGGGTAACCTCACCGCTTTGAAGGTCTACTCTCTGTATAGACCCGCCGCAATAGTCATGAGGCTTGTGTGAGGGGATGAGCGCGCCACCGATTTCGTGCCACTCGAATCCACCATTGTTGCACACATAGGCAGCCCCGTCCGGACCGATGGCAACCCCATTCGGGCCGCCCCCCAGCGTCGCGACGATCTCGATCCGGCCATCCGGCCAGACCTTAGACAATGTCTGCCGCTCGATCTCGACAACGAGGACGGACCCGTCATACAGCGCAACCGGCCCTTCGGGAAAGCGCAGACCATCGGCTACGACTGTCAGTTCCGGGGATGCACTCACACCAATTCCTCCAATTTTCAGCCGGCGCCATTCAAGTGGCGTCTCGGCTTTTTTGTATACAAATTGGAGGTTGATGGCAATTATTTCGGCCGATTACGCAGGACAAATATACAATTCGTTGCGCGGTTCGCCCGGAGCCCTATTCCAGCGGTGATACCAGCGTGCGCAAGCCGGACAGGATATGCCCCCCCATGAGGCTGCCGGCCAATGCGCTATCCTTCGCCCGGATAGCCGCGACCAGTTCTAAGTGGTCGGACACGCTGCGCATCAACCGTTCCGGCGCATACCGGCGAAACGTGCGCAGCATGAGAGGCGCTTCAATGACCTGCGCCGCAGCCGCAGCCAAAGCACGGCTTCTGGCCGCAGTGATGATCAGATGGTGAAACTGGCTGTTGAGGCTGGCAATCTCGGAATCATTTGTGTGCGCATTTTCCGCTTCCGATACGCGCTTCATGGCCTCGGCACAGGCCTGCATCTGGACAAGATCCTCGTCCGACCGTCGCTCTGCAGCAAGGGTCGCCGCGAGAACCTCCAGCCTTACGCGCACGGCATAGATGTCCTGGATATCGCTTTCGTTCCATTCCGCCACGACAGCGCCGGAATTGGCGGCAATGTAAACGAGGCCGTCAGCCTCAAGCTTGCGCAAGGCCTCGCGAACGGGCGTCCTGCTGACCTCGCAGACCGTGGACAATTCCGCTTCCTTCAGACGCTCGCCCGCCTTCAGTTCACCTTCGAAGATCTTGCCCCGAATGATCTTGTAGGCATGGTCTGCTGCGGCGCTCATTGTATATCTCCAAGATATTTCCCCGACCGGGATCGCGTTTGGGACTGAAATCACCCATCGGCACGATATATGCCACTTCCTGCGAAGGCATAGCCATAATGATAGCGGTTATCATTCGTTTGCGACACCTCGCTGATGATCCGTGAGCGCGCACGCCCCGGAATGCACCAAATCCTCGCCATTCAGGGCGCATCCCTGCACCTCCCCGCCTATGTCACCGGCTGCGAATCGCCTCGCATGTCAGACGAAAGTTCCGCTTTCGGGGTCGGCGTCCCCTATTCTCTGGCGTGGTCCGGCAAATACCATATGGCAGAGCCCCACGCACGCTCCTGAACCTTCTGGATCGCCTCGGGGTGCGCGTCGCATTGCCCTTTGCGCTTGCACATGAACTCGGTCCACCGCGGCGTTTCTTCCTGCAGGATGCGCGGGTACCAGAATGCCGGCGCGGTCTCGTCAAAATCAGGGTCGCTCCACACGACGCAGGTCTGCCCCTTGCCGCTCGTTCCGGTCCATATCTGAGACCGGCTTTCATGGATTTTCCCGTCTTTCCATTCGCCTTTGATGATCTCGATCTTGTCGAGCGGAATCTGGTCCGGCAGGGCCATCACGCGAAAGGCGGGAGCGCCCTTTGCCTTGACGAATTGCCCGCCCATGACAACCTCGGCCGAAGATGGAACGTCCGCAGCATCGCACGCGAGCGGGCTTCCATTCGGGTTCGAGTCAAACCGCACGGCGATCCGCGGGCCGCTGGTGCCATAGACTTCGCGCCGTTTCATGGCGTCAAAAATCGCCGAGCGGGTGTTTTCACGCGCCCAAATGCCAACGATGCCGCCCGGATTGAACTGGCTCCGGGTCATCGCGCGATCAAAGTCGCCCATGCTGAACACCGAACCCTGCCACATCTCCTCATCGACAAATCCAGGAACACCCGTATGCGCATCGGTTGAGCCGACGAAACCAAGTTGAAGCGGGTTCCGCTTTTTGTCGCCGGAAACGTCAAACGCCTGCAGCCCACGGAACAACAGGCTGCGCGCATAGGTTTGTCGCGTTTGCTCCCACTCCGCTTCGGTGAAATCAGCCGCCGGCACTGCGCGCGAGTGCTGTGTCGTAAATAGCTCGAAATTGCAATCGTCCGAAGTGAGGCGCTCGTCGAACGGCGCCAGACATTCGCTGCTGCCCTTCTGCTGGGTCACTTCCACCAGTCGCTCGAATCGGGTGCGGAAGCCGAGATCGCGCTCGGATTCGGACTCCACATCGAAGCTCATCCCGTCGCCCATATTGGTATTGTGGGGAACCGTGATCACATCGCAGCCATCCTCGGCCTTGCAGTTCTCATCCAGCATAGACCACAACTTTCCCACCTCCGGGTAACGAATATAGTCGATCGGAAACGGCACGACCGACTCGCTGCGGAAGATGACGTTCCGGTGCGTGTGAGAATAGCTCGGCGTTGCGCTCCACTCAAAGCCGATCAGCGCGGTGAAATTACACGGGTCGTTTGCTTCATTTGCCTGCTGTTGCACGCGCGTCCATGCATCATTCAGCGAAGCCATGCATAGGTCCGGATCATCCTCGCAGACCGGCGTCACTTGCGGTTTCACCTGGGTGATTGTCGGTATCACGTAGTCACCGAAGACCTTGCTGCCTGTCGCCTGCGTACTGTTTTGCCGAAGCCGGTCACAATAGGGTTCATGCAGCTTGATCGGATCTGTACAGATATACATGATATCCAGCCATTCCGCATGATCCGTTACCGCAACAAAATCGAGCGGTCGCGAAAGTGTCATCGTCTCCCCGCCAAGCGTGAAGGGTTCGCCCCGCGCAAACCGGTAGGCATCTGCCGGTGTCGCCATCGTGCCAAACCCATACGCGTCCAGCGAGTAGGCTGTGTGAACGTGTATATCGCCCCAGTAGAGCGACGTCCCGTCATGAGGGGTCGTCCCGCAGTCGGAGGGCGATTCATCTGCAGCCGCCACAGGGGTTGCATCAATTACGGATCCGTCCGCAACCGTCGCGACCTTCGGCGCGCAGGCGACCAGCAGGCAGGTCATCAGAAATAGGCCAGAGCGATTTCGCCATGTCATCCGGATGCACCTGCCTGCTGTTAGACGTCTCATGTTATCACTCACTATTTTTCAAACGCGTTGCTTGATCAGAAGCTGTAGGTCAGCTCCATACCGAATTCACGCGGCGATTGATAATACTGGATTATTGGGCTTGTGCCAGAACGGGCGGCACCCGAAATGACTTCCGCGTCGGTGAGGTTGCGACCGTAAAGTTGCAACTGCCAACGATCTTCATCCCCTGCAAGGGCGATGGAACCGTTCACGAGGATAACTGAACCACGGTAATAGGCCGGGTCATTGCTACGCCCCCATGTATTGTACTTGTCGGTGTACCGGAAATCCAGATGTGCCTTGACTTCACCCACTGCGACCGGAACCACGTAGTCTAGGATCACGCTTCCGCTATAGGGTGGCGCATTCGCGAGATCGAGGCCGGTACTGTCCACAGGCACTTCAAACGTGCCGGTCGGTGTGCCGTTGAGCACGACTTCCACGGCAGGGCTGCATTGTCCGGGTGCGGTCTGGGCAGCAGTGAACGTACCATCCACATCCTGGCAGAACCTTGTGTACTTGGCATCGAGGTATGAGAAGTTGGCCGCTACGGTGAGACGGTCGGTCGGCAGCCATTGCCACTCAACCTCAAATCCGGATGTCTCAATATCGGCAATATTGTCTGTCGAACTCTCGGCGCGCACGGCACCCAGCTTGGTAACAGAGCCCTGAAGGTCCTTGTAGTTGTTGAAGAATGCCGCAAGATTCAGGCGCATCTTGCCATCCAGCAGATCACTCTTCATGCCGATTTCGTAGGCGGTGACATTTTCCTCATCATAGGGACCGATAGTTTCGACTGTGGTGCCGCGTGAATTGAACCCGCCACCCTTGTATCCTGTAGAGACAGATCCATAGAGGCGTACATCGTCAGTCGGAGTATACTGCATCGCTGCCCTTGGCGTAAAATTGTTCCAGCTGGCATCCAGGCTTGTCGCAAAGGAAGCCGGGACGTTGAGCACTCCGCCGATGAAGACTTTCGAGTCAATCGAATAGTCCTTCTCGTCCTGAGTATAGCGTCCACCGAGCGTCAGCGTCCATTTGTCGGCAAAGTGCCAGTCGCCCTGTGCAAAGGCGGCGAGACTGCGTGATTCCTGGGTTATGACGCCGCTCGTTGCGACCGGCGGAGACGGCAAGACGGTATTGATCTGGGTGAACTTGTCCTTGCTTGCGTAAACGCCAACAACATAATCGAATGCGCTTCCGGTATCGGATGCGAACCGGAATTCACCACTATAGGCGTCGCTGTTGAAATCCCGGGTCACATCGAGCCCCGGCTCAGGCGTTATCAGACCGTCGAAATCACCATGGTTGAGATAGGAAATCTCGCGGTAGCCGATAACGGACGTAAACGTACCAAAATCCTGCTTCCAGTTCGTTTCCCACGACACGCCGGTCGTGTCCGTGTTTGTAAACGGATCAAAATTGTATGCCGAGACACGGATATCGTTGCGCGCCCGCTGCGGGATTAGAAGATATGCCGCGGACCCGTCATCGACAGTATGCCCGGCTGGTCCGACGATCTCTTCCTTCAGCGCATCGACGATCAAGGTAGAGCTGATGTCGGGAGTTGGATCGAATGTGAGCGCGCCGCGGACGGCCTTGACATCGCTTGAATTCAGATCGGATCCGGTGATAATATTCTTTGAATATCCATCATACTTGCGCAGATTGACGGCAATTTTGGCAGCAAGCTTGCCATCGGCGAAGCGGCCGGTGTCCAGTTTGAAACGACCTTGAAGCAATCCATTTTCGCCAGCGGTAAGCCGCACCTTGCCGCCGAAATCATCTTTCGGACGCGACGTAATGACGTTGAGCGTTCCGGCAAGATTGTTCTTGCCGAAAAGTGTGCCCTGAGGACCCTTGATTAGCTCAATGCGCTCCACATCGAACATGTCGAGCATGGTGCCAGAGGTAAATGGCAGGTAGACGCCATCAATGATCGTACTGACCTTAGGATCGCTGTTGGGGTCGGGGTCGCTGTGGCTGATGCCCCGAATGGCCACCATCGGAACATTTGGGATCAGGCCCTGTGTTTGCAGCACGACGTTCGGGCTAAGGCCGTTCAGTCCAGTAATATCGACCGCGCCAGGACTTTCGACTGTCGCCGCCGAGAATGCGGTGATCACAATCGGCACATCCTGTAGGTTTTCCTCACGCTTTTGCGCCGTAACCGTCACTGTGCTGAGGCGATTTTCTGCGTCGGTCGCAGTGTCCGCATCACTTCCCTGCGCGGTCGCCACCCCCGGCGCTGACAGGCAGGCCAGCATCGATGTCGCAAGAAGCGCAGACTTTAAAGATCCATTTGGCATTTCGTTTCCTCAAATTAGTCTCGTTTTGAGATCTGTTTTTACTCCCTCTGCCTCACTCCCCTGAGTGCTGCAGGTAATGCGTGTCTTCGCGCGACGCGGTGCAGGACTGCCACAATGCATTTCAGAGCCGAGGCGCCCCTCGGGCATCTGCTTTCCAACTGTTTCGTAGGGCTCCCTCAAGACGCTTGTCATGCGCTGCTCTTCAAAACTTACGTCGCAATAAGATTCGTTTGCAAATATCTTATTGTATACAAAACTGTGTCACACAAGCCCCTTTTGCGCAAATATACTCTAAATTGTATTCTATTTAGGCACCTAAGGGTAGAACGACCCCGCCAACTGCACCCGTCAAACGAGAATGGCGCCGCCGCGTTTCGCGCCGAAACCAATACGTGTTTCCAGTGACCGGGATGCTCAGCCCCTCACCATGGCCCGCGAAACGATCACGCGCATGGTCTCGTCCGCACAAGTCGTGGCGTGCCCCGCGCGAAGCGGCGCCTCTCCCCGAATACCACGCGTTCAACCGTCGCAGGTCTGCGTGTTGCGCTGGATGCCGACGTCTTTGACCTTGCCTGAAGCATTATCCACTTCAAAATAGATATCGTCATAATCATAGGCCGTGACGCCGTCGCCCGTCACGACGCACCGGGGCTTGCCATAGGCGCCCCGCGCAAGGATCTGCTCGGCGCCCGTGCCAACGCCGATCTCGGTGCGGTAACGCGGATCGGTCGCGATGATCCAGTACAGCGTGTCGTCGGCGGCAATTGTCAGCCCGTCATAGAAATAGGTCGTGGCACGCGTATTCGGGATCGGCGTTGTCGTCCGGGGCGTCCCCCTCGCCGCAAACAGCTCGAACAGGGTCATGCCCAGTTTGACATCGCCCACCCGCTCACCGCGGACAATCAGATTGTCATTGAGATCAGGCGGCGTACTGGCACAGGCCCCAAGGCCCAGAAACGCCGTCGCAGTAAACACAGTGCGGACCACATTCATCGCGGGCCCTCCATCATAAAAAGCACACTAGAAGGACACACAGCTCAACCCAACCCACCCCCTTTGTCGAGGCGCGAACGGCACGCAATCATCATTACACGCGCAAATTACCCACAATTTATTGTAATGTTCAACGTTCTGTAATACGCGGATATTCATCCCGATTGCGCGCGCTGTTCGCCGCCAACCATCCCTTGAAACGAAAAGGGGGCATCATGACCCATGACCTCGATGCACCCCAATCATTTGTCGGACGTTGAGCCAGCTCCTGCTGCATTGCGCGACGCAATGCAGCAGGAGCTGGCCCGTTAACGGTCTAGGGCTTCGGCCAGAGCGTCTGGTTGGACTGGTCAACGACCTTCAGCTGGCGGTTCTCGATGGCAAGAACGGCCTGCGGGTTCTCGACACTGGTCTGCCAGATGACAGCGCCGCGCGCATCCAGAAGGACAAAATTGCCGGACATCTGAAGTTCTGCACTCTTGCCGTTGAGAGGTGCCTGGGCATCATTATGGCTACCCCATATGAACGCATCGCCCTTGTCATAAACAACGAGATTCCCGTCATCCTGCAGCACCACATAGTAATTCTTGGCCTTCGTGAAATACTTCTCGTTGACCTCCAACTTCGAACCGCGCGTGATGGACGGGATCGTCGCAGTGTTTCGTGTTACAGCGTTCTTGAACACCTTCGTATCAGTCTCGACCTCAGCAAACCGGGGGAAGTCCACCGGGATTTGCGATGACCGACTCTAATGACCAGCCCCCCCACTTTTTGGAAAGATGGCAGACCAGCGTTGTCAGAGGACCCCATTTTGAACGTCCTGTCGTACCCTTTCACCTAAAATTGAGGCGGAAAATCGTAGGGAGAATTTGGCGCGAAGAGAATAAATAGTTAAAACAGGCGATTGAACCCTTTTATTGTCCTTTCCTTTGGCAACGCGAGTTGAACCTTTTTAGCCTTGGCGCATTGAAAAAAGGAGCTGCTATTTTGGAAGGAAATATCAATGGACGTTGTAGACAGAGACGAACTGCCGTCAGCGGCGCGAGACCTTTCCACCATAGTCATAAATACCAGCCTGAAGCCCGATCCCAGCATGTCCCATACGGGCAGGCTCATGGACACATCTGAAAATATCATGAGAAAAGCGGGGACCAAGATCACTCATATTCACCTTGCCGACCATGACGTTCCGCCAGGGATTTTCTCCGACATGACTCAAAATGGTTTTGATACGGATGAGTGGCCTAGCATATGGTCTGCGATTTCTGATGCTGACATCATCGTCGTCGGAACACCTATATGGCTTAGGCAGGAAAGCTCGCTCTGCAGAAAGTTGGTCGAGCGCCTTTACGGAATGTCTGGCAAGCTGAACGACGAGGGTCAGAGTATCTTTTACGGTAAGGTCGGCGGGGCCATGATTACAGGCAATGAGGACGGCTTGAAACATTGTGAGGCGAATATTCTCTATGCCCTGCAGCACCTTGGATGCACGATACCTCCACAGGCCGATTGCGGGTGGATTGGTAAAGTCGGCCCGGGGCCTTCATTCGGGGACCGCCAGGACTCTGAACGCCCTGCCGGCTTTGACAGTGACTTCACGCAGCGAAACACGACGATAATGACATGGAACCTCATCCATGCAGCGCGCTTGCTGAAAGACGCCGGAGGCCTACCTTCCTATGGCAATGACCGGAACGCCTGGAAAGACTGCGATCGGTTCGGATTCGAACTGCCACACCCGGTAGCCGACTGAACTTACTCACGGATCGTCCGCCGGCGATCCGGCTGATACAGAAAGAAACACATGCACACCCGGACGCAGATCGTCGAGAGAGCACAAGCCATAGCAGCCCAACCTGACAGAAAACTGACATTCCAACGCGTGCGTGAACTTTCCTGCGACCTCGCGAAGAGCCTGTCTGACGCCGACGCGACCGCACAGTCGATGGACGACGCGAGCCCTGCAAAATGGCATCTGGCACACACGACCTGGTTCTTTGAGCAATTTATTGTCCTGCCTGCCCTTGGTTCCGACGCTCTGTACGATCCTCGCTTCAGCTACCTGTTCAATTCCTATTATGACAGTGTAGGCGCGCGGCATCCCCGACCACAGCGGGGGCTGCTGACGCGGCCCTCTCTCGATACCGTGCTGGACTATCGCCGCCATGTCGATCAGCACGTCGTGCAGCTTCTCGCAGATCACCGACTGTTCGATCCGGCGCTCGTCGAACTCGGTCTCTCACATGAGCAGCAACATCAAGAGCTTCTGCTCACCGATATTCTTCACTTGTTTGCCCAGAACCCACTTCGTCCGTCATTTGCCGGAGGCCCTCCGCCCAAGCCCAAGGCCGCAACCGAGACGCCTCTTACCTGGTCATCGTTCAAGGGTGGCATCGTCGCGATAGGACATGATGCTGACGGTTTCGCATTTGATTGCGAACAGCCCGCTCATGATGTCATCGTCAATCCTTTCAAACTGGCCGATCGATGCGTGACGAATTCGGAATGGCTGGCGTTCATGGAGGATGATGGCTATAGCAATCCATCCTTCTGGCTTTCCGACGGTTTTGCGAGAGCAAGTGCGGAAAACTGGGCATCGCCTGAGTACTGGTTTCGTCGCGAAGGTGGCTGGTGGACCATGACCCTGCACGGGCCGCAGCCTGTCAGGCAAGCGCGTCCAGTTTGCCACATTAGTTTCTACGAAGCGGATGCCTATGCGCGATGGGCAGGAGCGCGATTGCCCACAGAGCAGGAATGGGAGAACGCCACCACGTCCGGTCCCTTTTGCGGCAACTTTCTCGAGCTTGATTGCCTGGAACCGCGACCACAGTGCCAGACAATGGGCGAACGCCCAGAAGGGCTTTTCGGGGACGTCTGGGAATGGACGTCCAGTCCGTTCACTGCGTATCCCGGCTACAAGCCCGCGAAGGGGGCGGTCGGCGAGTATAATGGCAAGTTCATGAGCGGGCAGATGGTCCTTCGCGGAGGCTCGTGCGTCACGCCGCAAGGCCATATGCGCCCCACCTACCGGAACTTCTTTCCGCCTTCTATGCGCTGGCAATTTGCCGGCCTGCGCCTCGCGAGGGAATCCTGATCATGGCCTATACCCAATCTGAAGACCGGGACAAAAATGCTTATGCCTTTGAAGAGGATGTGCTTGACGGGCTTTGCCAACCCCGAAAATCCCTGCCCAGTCGCTGGCTTTATGACGCGCGCGGTTCTGAGCTGTTCGAAGAGATAACCCGGCTTCCGGAATACTATCCGACCCGGACCGAAACCGCGATACTTCGCGAACATGCTGAATCCGTGGCAAGCGAAGTCGGACCTGACACAGCGGTCGTCGAGTACGGCGCAGGCGCGTCGGTGAAGACGCGAATCCTGCTGAACGCCCTGGACGACCCGAACTTCTATGTCCCAATCGACATATCCGGTCCCTTCCTTGTTGATGCTGCCCAGAAGATTCAGCGCGACTATCCGGACTTGCAGGTTTTGCCGCGTGTCGCGGACTTTCTCAGACCGCTTGCTTTACCGGATCAGATTCAGACTGTTCCCAGACTGGGATTCTTTCCCGGATCCACGATCGGGAACCTCAACGACCTGGAAATCCTGAATTTTCTGACGCAGTGCAGGGTAAGCCTGGGAGCCGATGCGAAATTTCTGCTGGGATATGATCTCAGGAAATCGCAGGATATTCTCATCCCCGCTTATGATGATGCCCAAGGAGTCACAGCTGCATTCAACCTCAACATTCTGACCCGCATCAATCGCGAACTGTCAGCCAATTTCCAGATTGAACAATTCAGGCATATGGCGATCTGGAACGAGGAATACTCGCGCATCGAAATGCATTTGGAGAGCCTCGTTGACCAGGTGGTCGACATTGGTCAGTGCACTATTTGCTTTGAACGGGGTGAAACCATCCATACCGAGAACTCGCGCAAGTTCAGTCCCACGGACATGGAGCGAATGTGCGCCGCTGCGGGCTGGACAACGACGCACCTTTTTTCGGATCCGGACGGCTTGTTTGCCGTCGCACTTCTTGTCATCGACGATTAAAAGCGCCACGAATGCCGTCTGAAACAAGACAGGCGAGGACGTCGGGACTCAAAGGAATACATCAATGCGAAAGATATCCGTCAGACCGATCGTATTTGGGCTTCCCCTCACGCTCTTCCTGATAATGGTTACCGCCAGCCTGATCGACTTCGAGGCAACACGTGATGTGACGACCCAGATCAATGACTGGATCCTCCGTACGTTCTCCGACGCCTTTGCCTTTAGCGCGTTCGCCTTCGTCGTGACGTGCATCTGGGCCTTCTTCTCGCCTCTGGGCCGTATCCGCATCGGCGGTAGGGACGCCGTACCAATACTGTCGCGCTGGAACTGGTTTGGTATTACCCTGACCACGACCATCGCCATAGGAATCCTGTTCTGGGCCACAGCCGAACCCATGTATCACCTGTACAATCCAGGCGGACTGGACATTGAGCCAGGGTCCAAAAACGCTGCGCGATTCGCCCTCACATCCCTGTTTATGCACTGGTCGATTACCCCCTATGCAATATACACCGTACCCGCCCTGACCTTCGCGCTCGTCTATCATAATTTTGGCGCGCGCTTTTCAATTTCCTCTCCGATCAACCTGTTGATCGGTCGTACCCTGCCCGATGGCGTGATCGAGTTGATTGACGCTATGTGCGTTCTCTCTCTGCTTTTCGGCCTGTCTGCGACACTCGGCGCAGGCATCTTGTCAATATCTGGTGGCATCGACCGCTTGTTTGGCCTGGGTACGGGTCCGCTGATCACAGCCCTCGTCGGGGTGACGATCGTGAGCGCTTTCTTCCTGTCATCGGCGAGCGGACTGCAGCGAGGCATACGCGTCCTGTCAGATATCAACACGCGGGGCTTTCTTGCCCTTGCGCTTTTCGTTCTTTTGATTGGGCCGACCCGCGAAGTCTTGGTGATGGGCGGCCAGGCATTGATCAGCTTCACGATGGAATTTGTTCCTCGCTCCCTGCTGCTGGCTCCATTCAATGACCGGGAATGGGTCAATGACTGGACCGTATTCAACTGGGCGGCATGGCTTGCCTGGGCGCCCATGTCTGCAATGTTCCTCGGCCGGATCGCCAAGGGCTACACTGTTCGGGAATTCATCCTCGTCAATCTGTTGGCACCTGCGATCTTCTCGATTGTCTGGATGTCGATTTTTGGCGGATTGGCATTGCAGACGGAATTGGGCACTCCGGGCCTGCTGAAAGAGTCGCTTGACCTGTTTGGTCCAGAATCCGTGCTCTATGCGCTGGTGGATGTTCTGCCTTTCAGCCTTCCACTGGCCGCCTTCCTGGTGATCCTGTCCTTCCTGTCCTATGTGACAGCCGCAGACTCCAACACCGATGTTCTGGCCGGCATAACCCTCAATGGCCGGCCCGAAGACATCCCGCGCAGCCACGGCGTGGCCGTGAAGTTTATCTGGGCGAGCGTGGTGGGCATATCGGCCTGGGTAATGATCACTTTTTCAGGAATAGACGGCATTCGTATCCTGTCCAACCTCGGCGGATTTCCTGCCCTGTTCATCGTATCGGCTTTCAACCTGACACTAATAGCGCTCGGCACTTACAAACTTGATAAACTCAAGGAGGGTGCCTCCGGATTGCCGTCGCCTAGCCTTGCATGATGATCCGTCCGCCACACGTCGGCAAGCTAAGCAACCGACATTGTAGAAAGGAAATGATATGGCTGGTCTCTGTTCGCTGATTGTTTCCGGCTGCCTGTCTCTGCGCGGTAGCGGCAACGAGATAATTTTTTTTAAACGCCGCCGACGGGACACGGGAAGACAATCTGAATTGTTTCCTCAGACACTGCCTTCAGAGGAAACTGAACGCCACCTGCTCCAGCCGGTGTCAGCATGAACATTACCAGGCTGAGGGCCGACACCCCCTCGTGCGAATCGTACGTTCACTTCAACAATGCAGGTGCGTCGCCGGCACCAGAGCCGGTGCACCAGGCAGTCTTGCGCCATCTGGAGCTGGAACGGCAGATCGGCGGCTATGCTGCGCAGGAAGCGGCTGAGTGGGATCTGGCCGCTTTCTACACCGAGGCTGCCGCGCTGATAGGGGCAGAGACCGAGGAAATCGCCTTTGTCGAGAACGCAACGCGCGCATGGGACTTGGCATTCTACGGGCTCGCATTTGAGCCCGGCGACCACGTTCTGACGCATGGATCGGAATACGTCTCGAACTATCTGGCCCTGCTGCACCGGGCGAAAACGAGCGGCATCAGAATCGAGCTGGTGCCGAGTGATGCTTCGGGCCAGGTTGATGTCGCCGCGCTGGAGGCGATGATAACGCCGCAGACCAAACTGATCGCGCTGACACATGTGCCAGCAAATAACGGCCTGGTGAATCCAGCCGAAACTGTCGGCGCCGTCGCGGGCCGGCATGGTATCCCCTATCTTCTGGACGCGTGCCAATCGGTCGGACAGCTTGACGTCGACGTCCGCAAGCTCGGCTGCGACATGCTTTGCGCGACCGGCCGGAAATATTTGCGAGCCCCCCGAGGCACTGGCTTTCTCTACGTACGACGCGGATTTATCGACAAACTGGAGCCGCCATTCGTCGATCTGCGCTCTGCGGATTGGACCGCGCCTGCCGCCTATACGCTGAAGGCAACCGCGCAACGTTTCGAGACATGGGAACGCCACGTCGCAGGACAGATTGGCCTGACTGAGGCGATCCGCTACGCGCGCGGCATCGGCATGCCGGTTATCGAGGCGCGCATTAGCGATCTCGCCAATGCTCTGCGCGCACAGATCGCCGATATCCCCGGCGCGACAGTGCACGATCTGGGACACCGGCGTTGCGGCATCGTGACTTTCCTGCTCCCGAGCGAGGATGCCGTGCAGACAGCGGCGCGGCTCAAAAGCGCGGGAATCATGGTTTCAGTCGCGTCCCAAGGGCTCGGCAGACTGGATTACGAGGCGTCCGAACTAACGGCGCTTGTTCGGGCATCGCTTCATTATTTCAATGACGACGAAGACATCTTCCGCTTCATGTCGACGCTCAAATAGACCTTCAATCTCCGAGTGCCAATGCGAAATGGGAACCGTGCACGTGTCGAACTCTTGGCTTGTTCTCGTCGCGCTTCGGGACCCTTCTTGTAAGCCCCCTATAGAGGAATACATCTCTGGCACAGTTGCTGGTTTCGCGGCTCACGCCGTTCCCGGCCATAATGAATCGCCACATTTCCGGAAAAAGACTTAAGGATGATGCTGGAGTTCATGGTACTTTGCTTCTGGCCGATGCGTTCTTCGCGGTCGTTTTCGCTGATCGCGCAGAAGCGGCCATTCCCCTCGACGATTTAGCCCCGGAGGTCGGTAACATCTGCAATGGCGTATTCATCAAGTGCAGCCTTCTGGGCGGAAAGTTCGCCGGTCTCTGAAAACAGATGTCAGATGTCTCGCCGGAACGCTTGTTGAATTGACCTTATGCGACGTTCAGGCACGCCAGCTTCGAATGCTAGCGCGAGCCACTGCTCAAGCGCTGCGGTTGTGTCAGCCAGTATCTCCATCGCTTTGGCCCGTTTGATCCCCGAATTAGACGCGAACGAGAGAATATCCTCGCGGGTGAAATGATCGCGCTTGCCGTTCAGGCTCATCTGGTGGCGGCCCGTCCATTCGCCGCCCGGATTCCAAGCACATGAGACATCGAAGGCCGGTGACAGCGACCATTGCCCGGATCGGTCCATCAGGAAGGCGATGTTCTTGACGTGATCATCCTGGTTGCGAGCCATGATGTTGAAGACAGCGCGCCGGAACTGTTCCTCGACTTCCACCTGCCCCATGCCCAGCCGTTTGATGACGTGGACGGCCTGCTCATAGGGGTGGTGTAACACGACGTCTGGAAATTCGTTTGCGGGTTGTGGCGTAAAGCCCGTGCTGAGGCGGGCCTCAGCACGGGCTGCCCAATCTGGTATTCCATGGAGTTGCAAAACAACCGTGGAGAACAGCGAATGAACAGTAACAAGGATACAGCGATTGAGGCCGTCTTGGAACAGCTGATTGATCACGGCCCGGGCGAGATCGCTTCGGTCTTTGCGCGCGTGTTCGAGATGGCAATGCAGGTCGAACGCGAGCGCTTCCTTGGTGCCAGCCACTATGCACGCACTGAGGACCGGCGCGGCTATGCCAATGGCTATAAGTCCAAGCGCCTCGACACGCCTGCGGGCACGGTGAACGTGCAGGTGCCCAAGACCGCCGGACACGAGGACGAGCCCTTCTATCCCCAGTCATTGGAAAGAGGGCAACGGTCGGTCCGGGCCGTCATGCTGGCGGTCGCCGAGATGTATATCAAAGGCGTTTCCACCCGCGATGTGGAAGCCGTGATGCATGAGCTCGGGATTGAGAGCTTGTCCTCCTCCCAGGTCAGCCGTGCGGCCAAGCTGCTTGACGATGAACTGGAGGCCTGGCGCAATCGGCCGCTGGGTGAAATCAAGTATCTCATAATCGACGCCCGCTACGAGAAGATGCGCCACGGCGGCATCGTCCGCGACGTTGCAATACTCTCGGCCATCGGCATCGGCCCGGACGAGCGCCGACGGGTGCTGGGCATCTCGGTAGCCCTTTCGGAAGCTGAAGTTCATTGGCGCGACTTCCTCGAAAGCCTCGTCGCCCGCGGCATGCGAGGGGTAGAGTTTATCGTCTCCGATGACCATGCAGGACTGCGTGCTGCACGCCGAGCAGTCCTCGGCGCCGCCACATGGCAGCGTTGCCAGTTTCATCTGGCGCAGAATGCCATCCACCACGCCCCGAACACCGAAATCCGCAAGCGCATCGGTGCCGATCTGCGCGGCGTGTGGAACGCCTCCACGCTGGCCAAGGCCGAAACCGCGCTCGCCGAGCTGGTCGCCGGCTACCGCGGCACAGCCCCCAAGCTGGCCGACTGGCTCGAACAGAACGTGCCTCAGGGTCTCGCCGTCTTCACACTGCCCGAGCACCATCGCCGCCGACTGCGCACCTCAAATCCAATCGAACGCTCCATCCAGCAGGAGCTCAAGCGGCGCACCGTCAAAGTCAGGGTCTTCCCAAGCGAAGATGCCCTCCTGCGCCTCGCCACCGCCATCCTCGTCGAAATCGACGAAAAATGGGCCTCCGAAACCAAGGCCTACATCAAG
>Ga0105054_10001557_pt1 | contig 37850 bp, 31 predicted proteins | sample BON02_FD_78091 | JGI IMG/M metagenome (GOLD analysis project Ga0105054, IMG submission 78091) | Freshwater microbial communities from Lake Bonney liftoff mats and glacier meltwater in Antarctica - BON-02 (megahit assembly) | ecosystem: Environmental > Aquatic > Freshwater > Ice > Glacier...
AACACAGGAAAACGTAATCCCAGCCGTACCGCTGTGCTTGCTTAAAGTGAGCCTACGGGGCGGCGCCCCAGCCTCGACGGGTATTGCATGACTAAAAGATAACGAAATCCGAGCCGAAAGAAAGATCGTCCGGGCATTGGGCAGCGACAATTTCTATCGCGGTCGTCAATTAGACCGAAGGTAACGATCAGCGAAGTACTTACCTGTTGTTGTCGCACCCAAGTCGTCGCAAGACTCTTAGGCAGACCGCAAGTGCACTTGAGAAAGCCGGCATGAATCGCCCCAATCCACCAAGAGGTCGCGTTTTCGGATCGGAATCGACTCGCGGCGCAATGGGGCTTAGCCCTCTAAGGCTCTTCGATCACCACTAAGTCACGAAGTTGCTGATGATTTCTGATATCGCATAACGCTCGCTGCAACGCAATGCTATCTGGCGGCCCCTCCAAACCCAAGTGAAAACTGAATCCGTCGTATTCATCACTCTTAAATGAATGCAGACCGGTCAGGTTCACTTGATTGCTGGCCAAGATTTTCAAAATTTGTTCCAGTAGTCCAGGTTGATCTCGCCGGGTGTGAATCACCTTACTATTGCTGGTGCTAAAGTCCGCCATCACGCGGGACATTTGAAGAAAGCCTTTCATGCCCGATTGAATATTGCGTGAGCGAAACTGCTGGCGACCTTTGGTCAATCGCTCCACCAACGAACGTTTGTCCGAATTTCGCACAGCCTGATAGATCTGCTCCGCTTGGTCTCGCAACGACTTTAGAACTTCCAGAGTATGTTTGCGATTGGAAATCTGGATGTCGGCGTATAAATTCGGGTTGGTTGCCAGAATACGCGCCATCGCTGCAACCGAAAGTCGATACGGCGGCGTGGCATAGTGTTCAATCTCACTGACACTTAGGCCATGATCTTCCATTGTCTGAAAGGTGCCAATCATCATCATGGACAGTGCATGCGGCAACGCCTGAACGTAAGCCATGATTCGATCGTGTTCTATGGGGTCGGTCACATAGTATTTGGCTTTCATCGAATTCAAGAAATCGATGACGAAGATTTCCCAGTTCGGATTTTGCAAACGACCGTAGCAAAGCGCCACTGTCTGCCCATTCCAGTTCGGTAAATCGGGTCCACACATGGGATGCAAACCGATAACATCTGCCTTGGATCGAAGCATCGCCTTCAATGGCGCCTCTTTTAGACTCGTTATATCAATCCATAACTGCTGCGGCCTAGAGACTTTAGAAACCGAATCAATAATTTCGACCGTTTGTTCGATAGGAACGCTGAAGATGACAACTTCCGCTTGTTGAACTAGTTGCTTGGGCGTAAGCCATTGATCGCCAACATCGGACCCAATGACATCGTACCCTAACTCTGCAAAACGCTCTTGCATCCACTTGCCGTATCGACCTGCAATTCCAATGATGCCTATAATTGGCCCATCGCGATCGCTTGAATGCATGCTTGATTGCGGTGCCGCAAACGAAACCGCCTGCTTTGCATTGGCCTTCGCGACCTTAGTCTTTTTCGGCTCGGTGGATTTGTGATTGCGTTTGTTACTGGCCATGCTCATGTCTTAAAAATCGAATCGTCATTCAAAGCAAGATACCGACTTCCGCTTCCTTGGCGATCCAAATGTTTTTCGCGTTCCAGATCAGTCCAGCGAAATTGATTTCTCGCCACGATAAGCTGCTTGCTTTCGGACTGCCAACACGACAATTCCAACTGTTAGAAACTCTGGGACCAGGGTATTCGGGCCCGTGTCATTATGTTGCGAAAGCATGCACTGAATAATAAGTCATGGTTTGGCTGGAACAACCCAGGTTCCGGAAATTCCTGCATTTCGGGCGAGACGAAATTCAGATTTGCAGGCATCCGTTGAAAGCTGGCAGTTAAGCTGCTAAATTCAGCACCTGTCGCTAACCACTTTCCGCTGACCGCCCACAAAGGCCCCGCCATGTCCCAATCCAATCCGTCTGATGTTAACGGTGACGACCAATTTTCCAATTCTGCGGCTACTGCAATCTCTTCGTCGATACCATTCTCGCTGTCCGGCAAGGTGGCTTTGGTCACAGGTAATTCGACGGGACTGGGCAAGCAAATGGGGTTAGCTTTGGGTTTGGCGGGTGCCAAGGTGCCAGTCAACTTCTTTAACAACACTCAACGTGCTGAACAAACGTTGATCGAATATCAAGCAGCCGGCATCCAAACCATGATGGTCAAGGCAGATGTGACTTGCGCCAGTGACGTGGACCGAATGGTCTCGGAAATCGAAGCCGAATTGGGATCGGTCGATATTTTGGTTCCCAACGCCACCTGTGACCAACCCCAGAAGCCCATCGAAGAATACGATTGGGAATTTTATCAATCGATGATCGATTTCTTCTTGAAAAGTCCGTACCTACTGACGCGGCGAATTTTGCCTGCAATGAAACAGAAGCAACAAGGTCGAATCATTAGTATCACTAGCGAAGTCTTCCACCGAGCGGTCTCTCCATTTTCTGCATACGTCGCCGCTAAGGGAGCACAAGTTGGCTGGTCGCGAAGTATGTCGCAGGAACTCGCTCCGTTCGGGATTACGGTCAACATGGTCGCCCCAGGTTGGGTTCCTGTCGAACGCCATATCAACGATCCGCAAGAGGCAAAAGACGGCTATCAGGCGTTGATTCCAGTTGGACGATGGGGCGTACCCCAAGACGTTGCTTCGGCAGTAATCTACTTCGCCAGCAATGAAGCAAGTTTTGTGACCGGTCAAACTATAGCGGTAAACGGCGGCATGACCGCGTGGATGTAATTCTATCGGCTTGGCAACTGCTTGGGATGACACCCAACGCGCAGTCACTTTATCCCAACGACCACTAGCCCATCGAACCAAATTCCTGACGCTGCTGGCGCCAGGCTTCGTGGTTCTTGGGTTGGTAACTTTTGGGTGGGAAAAGGCTCGCCAGTAGGGTCCTCGCTTGCGACACGTTTTCAACGATCCCGCAATGGGTCGCTTGAATCAACGCGTTTCCAATTGCGGTGGCTTCCGCCGGACCGGTCAGCACTTCTCGACCGCAGGCATCAGCCGTCAATTGACATAGCAGTTGATTTTGAACGCCACCACCGACGATGTAGACAGTTTGGATCGGGTTCCCCAAAAGTTCTTCCAGCATTGCATGAACCTGAGCATATCGCATAGCCAAGCTGTCGAACGCGCACCGCAATACTTCCGCATCGGTCTGGGGAGCACGACCGAATTTAGAAGCAATCTTTTGTAATGTCGCAGGCATGTGCTCGGGAGCAATGAACTGGCTGTCGTCTGGGTTCACTAAGAATTGCAACGGTGCAATCGAAGCCGCCATTTCCGCCATTTGTTCCCACGAATAATCGCGTCCGTCGCGCTGCCAAATCCTCCGACACTCTTGAATAATCCAAAGCCCGGCTATGTTCTTAAGCAACCGAGTCGTTCCTTCGACTCCGGCTTCGTTCGTAAAGTTCAATTCCGCGGAACGTTGTGTAATGACCGGCGATCCAATTTCGACCCCCATCAGACTCCAAGTCCCACTACTGATGTAACACCAATCGGGATTCGATGATGTCACCGATTGGGTCTTAGGAATTGCCACGACCGCACTCGCTGTGTCGTGGCTACCGGGTAAAACAACATTGGTCGTCGCTGGCAGTCCGGTCTCACTTAGAACCGACGAACGCATCGTTCCCAAGTTGGTGCCAGGTTGAGTCATCGGGCCAAAGATCCCTTGGGGAATCGAAAATTTTTCCAGCAGAGTTCGCGCCCAGTCGCCCGCCCGAGGATCATACATCTGCGAAGTCGAAACGTCCGTTCTTTCGTTACTTACTTGGCCGCTCAGCAACCAGTGAAAAACGTCGGGCATCATCAAGAAACTTTTTACATTGTCGAAATAGTTTGGATTCCGTTTCTGAATGGCTAACATTTGGTAAAGCGAATTGATCTGCATAAACTGCAGTCCCGTGGCTTCATAGATTTCCATCCTGGGGACTGTCTCAAAAGCCGCTTCCACCATTCCATCGTTCTGACTATCGCGGTAGTGAAACGGCAAATTCAGCAACTCGTCCGTGTGAGACAGGAACGCGAAATCGACACCCCAAGTATCAACCCCGACACTCTTGATCTGGCGCCCTTGAAACTTGTTGGCTGCCGTGGTCAGCCCATTAAGCACCTCCTGCCACAGACCTGGCAAGTTCCACATTAGATGGTTCCCCAGTTTGACGCCAAAATTGGCAAAGCGATGAACTTCATGCATCTGGATTTGTTCGGCGCTAATTTCAAACCCTAGAACTCGTCCACTACTCGCACCCAAATCAACCGCAAGAATTATCGGAGCCACCGTCATCGTCCACTTACCTTCATCAAACAGCGATTATCAAAGTCCTTCGGCCCACCGTACAATCCGGACACAGGACCTTCAAACACAGGACCTTCAAACAGAATGTATCCAGCGGGTAGTCCCGATCCCATCCAAAACGAACGAAACCAATATTATTATTTAAAAGCTTGCCAGCAGAACACACTTCGGACGATCAACTTGAATATTGGCAGCCCGGTGTAACCCAGTTCCCGGCGTCCAAGTTCCACTCAAGCCCAAATCCGTTACCATAATCGTCAGATCCAGCCCTTAAAGTGTATCAAATGCCGCGATAACGTGCATTGACACCAATTCACTTGTGCATCGGATCACGCCTGATTGTTGCGAATCGCATTTAGGTTGGATATATTATTGTCAGTAGGAACGGGTTGCCACCAAAGATCCCGGCTGGATTCACGTACTGCCTGGGTTCCAAACATGGCGTGGGCGTGACCGGTTGGGGTTGTGTTAGACAACTTCCCTGGGCGAACATTCCAATTGCCAACGTTCCAATCCATTTGACTGCATCGCAGACAATATTGGCTGTTAACCATTAACGGCTGATCCCACCGTTTGCAATGTCACCATTGGCAATGTCACCCTCCTGGTCGTTCAGACGCACCTACACTTAGATGCGAAAAGTACTTAGATGCGAAAAGTACTTGGATGCGAAAAGTACTTGGATGCCAAGGCATCAAGGAACCAAAACGCCTATTGATAATCAGCATGCAGCTTTTCTAGCCTCGAGAAGGCCACCGTTTGCTTAAAAGGTGTAATCCGCTTGCTGCCCACATTCAACTCGTGCCAATGTCCAACCGGACGTTGGTTTAGGATCCACTTCCCGCCTCGTTCAATTCCCACTTTACACATTTGTACCAATTCAAATCATCGAATCAGTAACACTATAACTATTGACTGGAAATCCCCATGAAGAATGAAAAACCAGCGTCAGGTAAACCTTCGACGTCGCGACGAAAATTTTTGGCTGGCATTGGCGCTGTCGGGACAGGCTTGGTCACTAATGGCATGGTGACTGCCAACGGTTTTGTACCTGCGGTGCACAGTCGCAATGACGATGTTCTGAAAATCGCATTAATCGGTTGTGGTGGTCGAGGCACTGGTGCTGCAGTCAACGCGTTGAACGCAGACCCCAACACCAAGGTTACGGTTTTAGCCGACATCTTCCAGGATCGAATTGGACCCTGTCTAGAATCGATTCAAAAGGCTTACCCAGATCGAGTGGACGTGCCCCAGGAACGACAGTTCTATGATTTCGATGCCTACAAACAAGTAATGCAGTCTGACGTTGACGTTGTACTTTTGTGTACAACGCCTCAATTCCGTCCCGTGCAACTGCGAGCAGCTATCGACGCTGGCAAGCATGTTTTCTGTGAGAAGCCGGTCGCAGTGGATGGACCTGGCGTGCGAAGTGTTTTGGAAACCTGTCGCATTGCTAAGGAGAAATCACTGGCGGTCGTGTCCGGCTTATGCTGGCGATATGACGTTAAAGTTAACGAAGTGATCAAACGAATCAAAGATGGCGCCATTGGTGATATCATTGCCATTCAAGAGAACTATTTGACCGGAACGCTTTGGCACCGTGGCAAGGATCCTAAATGGAGTGAAATGGAATACCAGATCCGTAACTGGTTGTATTTCACTTGGCTAAGTGGTGACCATATTGCTGAACAACACATCCACAGTTTGGACAAGGCGTTGTGGCTTAATGACGACCAAGCGCCGATCAGTTGCGTGGGCATGGGCGGACGTCAGGTTCGCACCGAAGAAAAATGGGGAAATGTTTACGACCACTTTGCCTGCACCTACAGCTGGGAAAATGGCGTCAAAGCGTTCACGTTTACTCGTCAAATGGAAGGCTGTTCTAACGATACCGATGATTATATTTTGGGTTCCAAAGGAAACGCTCAGGTACTTCGCGGCATCATCGAAAATGAAAAAGAAAAGTGGCGATTCCGCGGCAACGCACCTAGCATGTATGATCTGGAACATGTCGAAATGTTCAAAAGCATCCGCAACGGTTCTCCGATCAACAATGGTGAATACATGAGTAATTCGACCTTAATGGCGATTATGGGACGCGAAGCATGCTACACCGGCCAGGAAGTCAGCCGCGACTCGGTCTTGAATTCTGAAATGGTCCTGGGACCAGAAGCCTTCGCTTGGGGTGATGTAGATCCAGGCTTGATTGCAATGCCAGGACGCAGCGGGAAGAACGTCGGCAGCTAAAACCAAAGTCGTTGATTCGCACCACAAACGATTGGCTGACCGTCGTGCAAAATTCCGGTTCGGCTTAGAAAATAGTGGTGCCAATTGCTCGAAAGTGAATAGAACTCATTGGGGCTGGTTCTATCTTGATCGTAGAAACGCCGGAACGAGTTCCTAGGAATGGTTCCGGCGTTTTTCATCACTATTCCCCGTTTTTCCGAATCATGTTGACCACTTTTTAGCATTCACACGTATCCATAATAGATCGTGCTGCGTATCCTTTGGAAGACGAGACGGCGATCGTAATCGATACCGCCAAGAGAAAAAATCATGTCGCAAGACAACTGGGAACTAACGGCTGAACAATTCGAGGCATTTGTCTGCGAGCATGAAAATCGTTTGGCAATCGTGCATTTTTGGGCCCAGTGGAATCCCTTGGACAGGTCAATGCATCGCGTCGTTCGAGACGTTAACGAAGCGGTGGGTACGCAAATTGCATTTTCCAAAGTGGAAGTGGGTCCGCTGGTTAACCAGGACCTATGCCGTTGGATTGGCATTTCTCAAGTTCCAACCCTCATCTTCGTATTCCGACACCGCATTGTGGACGTGAAGATTGGATATTCAAAGAATCGCCTTGTAAATCATGTCCAGGTGTTGATGCAGAACTTCAACCGATACACCCCACCTTTGCCTCCGCCAACGTATATGCCGCCAACGGGCCCGTTTGGTCCCCAGACCAACGGCGGAATGCCCCCTGGGCAATTTAGCGTCGGCAATGGAGCGAATTCAATGTCGGCGCCACCGGCAAATTTTCCAGCAAACTACCCAGCAAACTACCAGGGGCGACCCGCCATTGAAGAATCCCAACTACAGGGCACGCAATTAGGGCCCCGTGATACGCTGAACCCAAACTATTTCCAACAATCCGATACTGGCTGGGCTGGTAATAGGGTCCACAACCGGGGTCTTCACCCCATGATGAAATATGGTCTCTACCCATTCCAACCGCCCCAAACCGCCACCACTCCACCCACCGGCAAAAAGTCTTGGTTTGGCCGTTTGTTTGGCGAATTTTAAAACACCGGTAAATGCTTTGGTTGGCCTAGCAGCCTTACGAATCTCCACCGCATTACTTCGTGTTCTGACCGCGACGATTCTCTGGAACTTCGGGTGGAATTTCAGTCAATTGATTAATCGTCCCTGCTTGTTTCTTTAGCTCGAAGGCATCGTATAGATCACCTACGGCTGTCCGAGCTTCGTACTTCAATTGATCGCCATCAATCGAAATAATCTGATACAACTGGGTATCTTCAGCGAACCGCACCATGAATTCTGGACGCTGATTTGGATACATTTTTGGACCGCTAACCGAAACCACATAAACGGTGCCCGTCTGTGGGTCTATCTTTTGAAGCCCTGTCGCCACATTTTTTTGTTCGGCATTTTCCGGAAGGACGCTTTCGGGATCACCGACTTCTGCGTTAGTTGCAGAGGTCGGAACTTTCAATCCTGTGCGGCCATAGGTGTGGTCATGACCTTGCAACACTAAGTCGACTTTGTACTTGTCAAAAATCGGTTTCCATAACTTGCGAATTTTGGGATTGTCACGGTCTTTTCCTGTTGAGAAAACAGGATGATGAAAGCAACACACAACCCACGGACTCTTATTTTCGCTCAACACTTGGTCTAACCATTTGGCTTGGGCTTCCATTTCGCGATTACTGTCCAAACATAGCAAACGCATATTGTGATAGGTCAGCGTGTAGCAGGTTTCTTCCAAGCCGACTGGACCGTTCGTGGGAAATTCAAACTGCGGTCGCCAATGAATCGACAATCTCCCATTTTGCTGCTGGTCACGACCTTGTTCATGATTTCCAGGCACGGCCAAATTCGGCATCATTGCGTTCATCCATGCCCCCGCGCCGCACCATTCGCCCCAGTCGGCGTCCGATTCCGCTTTGTTTACCAAATCGCCAGCATGCAATAAAAAAGCCGCTTTGGGTGCGTCGGAGTAGGCTTCACGAATGACCCGCGACCACATCGAGCGAATATTGTTTTGCGCATCGCCAAAATAGATGAAAGAAAATTCTTCATCTTCAGCAGCGGCTGTCGCGAAGTGAAACCACTCGGTCCAGTTCTCACCATCACCAACGCGGTACGCATACTTGGTTCCAGGTTTCAAATCGGTGAACGAGTAGCTATGAAAGTGAGCGCGATTGAGTGAAGTTTCCAACAGTTGGGACGATGCTTCGGATTGCTGTGCTCGCTCTGTAAAATAAGCGTTGGGCAAAGCCTCCGCGATTTCGACCAAGGGTCGAGTAACATCAGTCGATGTCCGCCAAGAAACTGCACGAGTCGTGCGGGCGTCACCGTTAATCGTCAAAATGACTCGATCCGGCATCGCGGTCGGTTGATACAACATCGACGCACTGATTCGCAAAACCGGCCGCGCGTTCTCCTGCTGTTCAATCTCTTGTCGAATCAAGGATTCCGCCACCGGCGTATCTTGAGCACAGACGATACTGCTCTTAGAAGCGGCCACAGCAGGAATGATCCCCCCAAGTGCAAAGTAAACCAACCAAAGCGAAGGCCCATTTTTCAGTCCAGAACGATTTAGATTTCGACCCATTGTATAATCCTCAAACTGCTTGGTTACTTAAGTGTCCCGCGGGTACGGCGACTCATGCCCAATAAAGATCAGAAACCGAAAACGTGATCCTGTCGACATCCCCTGGGTTAAGAATTGATGTTATTTCCATTCAGACTCGGCATCAACGACCCCGGCGTGCGTCTGAACCAACGCCAAAGCCCAAACTTTATTCGCAAATGCCTGAACAAACGAAAAGATTTCACGAACAATATGAAACCGCTGCTCTCGACAGACACACTCCAAACAAGACACTATAAACGGTGCCAGGCGTTATTTGATGGATATGATGACACATACAATCCTGCAAGTGTGTTATGATCCGTCGTCGAGTCTTTTAACGGCCAAGCCATTCTAATCGACCTCACTCGCCTCAGGATCTTCGCGTAACCCAATGAGAGAATTTGCGGTCACCCAGCACTTGCCGCCACGAAATAGCTTAATCTCACGCATCGTCATTTCCAACCCGCAACTTCCAAAAACCAGCTTACCAACCACCGCCTAAAATTACCGCGATCTGCCAGACGTTTCCAACCGCCCCTTCAAGCCTCAGTCTCTGCGATCTCTGCTCGCTAAGTGACCAGTGATGTCGACCAACTTACACCCGAAGAATTCGAGAAATCGCTTCGGCAACTTTCGAACAAATACATTACCAACCCAACCATCGATTATTGGCGTAATTCGCTCAGCTGCGAAAAGCAATTGTACCTAAAGTCTGGCATGGATTTCCCTAGCCTTCACCAGGCAGCTTGCGACGTTCTGGCCGCTTTCATTGCGGCGGATGTTCGAATTATTGCAGGAACGGATACGCCAGCACGCCCGGGAATTGCAGGCCATATTCTACAACAGGAACTTGCAGAATATGTTCGCCTGGGCATGTCGCCGTGGCAGGCACTTCGATCGGCGACCAATAACGTCGCTCGGACCGTCGAGCAGGAAGACCCGTTTGGCCAAATCGAAGCAAACATGCGTGCGAATGTTGTCCTCCTTCTCGCAGATCCGCTGGAAGCCATTAAGAATCTCGAAGCAATCGAACGAATCGTCCAGCGAGGCAAAATCCTGGGTCGAAAGCAACTCGACCGTTTTCTAAAAGAAGTGACTCAACTTGTAAAAAATGCTAATCAGACCCATTGAAGTAGTCCAGCCTAAGTTGGAATTCAGTGCCAAAACGCCGGACTTGCCCGGCCGTTTTGGCACTGAATTCTGTCGCAAACCATCGGCGCTGCAAACATATTAGCGTCGAAACACATTCCATACCTAGTCAACTGGTTTGGTAATCTGGAATCGCGTTTGGTTTCATCGACCACAATCGCATAATCCAGTGCCACGTCACCGCTAGTAAGACCGACGTCATACCCACGTGTAAGACCTGAACCACGGGGTAAATTGCAATGTGCCCCAATACCACACCCATCAACATCATCGCGATCACCATCGCAAAGATTAATTTTGGCTCCACAACCCGTTGAGCCTTCTCACGTCTAATCCAAAACAAGAGTAAGCCTGAAGTCACCAGCAAACTCCAGGAAAAGCTACGATGAATTTTGTAAACGACGGTTGATCCCAATTCTGCCGCCCACCGCTCTCTTTCAATTCCTTGTTCTGTCTGGGCAGTAATCGCTAACTCGTCGGTCTGTTCACGAAGTTGGCTGCCAAGCAATCCTTCGCCAAACAAGCATGCAAAAAACAATAATGATACCATCTTCAATTTCCGTTGTTCAGGAAACGAAATCACTTGTGGCGTCATTTGGGGACGGGAAAGCCAAATGATCGTCACCAAGACGGCGATCAGTAAAAATGCTAAGGCCATATGCAATGTGATTACACCAGGCTGCAATCCACTTCGAACGACGACCGCTCCCATGATCGCGTTGGCCACGACATCAAGCAAACAGAAAACTGAAAGCCCAATAATCCAGCCCCGATGCCGTTTCGCTCGGAAAGAAAATACTGCCAACAACAAAGTTGCGATTCCCAGCGGCAACGATGCCAGACGATTGGTAAATTCTATCCACGTCTGAACCGGGTCAAAGCTTTCTAGAATCGTTTCCCGAGTGATCGCTTCGGGATCCATACCTTTTCGAGACGCATGCGTCTTAAATTTATTGAGATCCAGTTTTTCAACATCGATTTGATCGACGTTCGTCGGAGGAATCAAACACCCCCAGCAGGTCGGCCAGTCCGGACAGCCCAGTCCCGAACCGGTAACTCTGACGGTTGCCCCGGCAAACACCAAAATGATCAGTGACGCCAACGCTACCCAAGCCAACCGGTGAACCATCATAATTTACCTTCGCTGAAAATCCATTCCTAAAAACGCCTGGCACCCGAAGAAGGACCGATCACTCTGAGGCATTCTTTTGTCAAGTCAAAAAACAATTTACCAAGCAACCGGACAGATCGGTAGGGACAGGCAGCGGTTGTCGCTTGACTTCAGTGACATCAGTCCAATCCAACAAGAATCTTGAGAGATTCTCGGGCTGGCCAACGTCCGGCTAACAAACCCTAACGGCGAACTTAGATCACCTCTTGCAGTCCAACCAGAGCCTCTAAAAAGTCCTTCAGTCCTTGTAAAACACAGCCAACCAAATCGTAGGCTCGCCAGGTTTGGTCCACTGGACACGATGCTTTCGATGGGCCTGGATAGTAACGTGGTCGCCCGGCTTTAAATGAATCGTTTCTGTGTCTTCAAACGATAATCTTGCCTCGCCTGTTAGAACCACAACCCATTCGTGTTCATCCTGATCGTACCAGAAGCCCGCAGGGCTACAGTGACCGGTGGAGACGATCCGCTGAACACGAACCGAATGGTTCGATGCGAGAACATCGGTCAGTTCCTGAGATACACTTGAAGGCAGATCATGAAAGAGGTTTTCTGGCATGATCATTTTCGTCCAACTCGCGGATGATGCGACACGGATTCCCAGCGGCAACAACACCCGCGGGAATGTCTTTGGTGACGACACTTCCAGCACCGATCACGGTCTTTGAGCCTATTGTAACGCCTGGCAGAACAATCGCTCCACCACCCACCCATACATCGGAACCGATGGAGACACGCTTGCCCAATTCCTGTGTCCGACGAAGCTGGGCATTCAAGGGGTGAGTGCCCGTATAGATCTGTACCGCTGGCCCAAAGAACGTGAAATCACCGACCGTGACCTCGCACACATCAAGCACGACACAGTTGAAATTGAAGTAAACTCGTTCACCCAGATAAATGTTGTTTCCATAGTCACAATAGAACGGCGGCTGTATCCAGACAGAATCACCTCCGCTACCCATTAACTGGGTCATGATTCTGCGTTGTACAGCATGCTCCCGCTCACGCGTCGAATTCAGGTCGTGGCACAGATCCCTTGCTCGTTCTCTGGCAACGACTAGTTGCGGGTCGAGAGCATCGTAAAGTTCTCCCGCCAGCATTTTTTCTTTCTCGGTTCTCACTGAATTTCTTTAATTCTTTACTTTGGCTACCCTGAGGCCCAACTGATCGTCCGGAAATACTGCCTGCACTTTTCCATTGCAGCCTTGATCTTTCTCACATCGTCCGTTCCCGACCCATAAGCGGCCTCCAGACAAGCCTTCGATCCCCAGAGAACAGTCCATCTCATGACGGCCTTTCATCTGAAAGTTGGCGTCCGTCACCAGCAAAATGTTGGGATCACCATAACAACCCAACCACCAGCGATCATGCGCGAAGGTCGCCGTCTGAATCCCAAGATGAGTATGTCCACTATTGATGACGTGTTTCTTTACGAACTTGAACTCGCTGTCGTACTGATAGACATAGTTCTCTTGAACATCATCGGGCACACCGCCTACCACGAAGAATTGCCCGTCACGGTAGCCAATCCCGCCGGCGCCGTGGAACACTTCCTGCGTCTTGTGCCGGGCAAGTTCCGTCAGGTTCTGAGCATCGTAGACGTAGACCCATGAATCGGCGTTGCCCGCGGGATCATTGAACTTTCCCAGGTTCACCGCGACGTAGAGCCTGCCGTCGTGCAAGCAGAGATCGCCGTGATGGTTGGCAACCTCCACTTTCTTCAAGACCGTCCCCGTCAAGTCCGTCTTCACAAGCGTCGTCGTAAACGACCAAAAAATGAAGCTCTCGTCAGTGCAGACGCCCTGCATGTGCTGTGGGTATGCCCCTTCACAAACAACAGTGTTAAGCTCACCCAGCGGTTTTCCGACCTTGATCCATTCAACTTCAAGTTTGAATGGACCGGGCTTCTTGTCGCCAAGTAGGAACCCAAGTCCGGTCACCTTGCTAGGATCCAACTTTTCATTCGGAACGACTCTACCTCGCCAAGTTGCCACTAACTCGTCTACGGGCAATTCAACTTCGATCCATTGGTCCTTCTTGGTCTGAAACTCTTGCCGGTAGGAAAGGTTACTTTGGGCGTAGATATTGAAGTTGTACTGTCGCCCATCCCCTCGGACTCGAGCCACAATGACATCGCCAGCCTCGAGACCCAAATTCCTACCTCTGGCTCTGATTGATGCAAAGCCTCCATTATTTTCCAATGACAACGTTCCCAAGAACTCCATCTTTTTGTCTTGGTTGATATTGAATCGACCATCAGAACGACCACCCATCACGCCGTCGTTGACCGACTGCCAAGGCTTTGCCGAATCAGCTTTATCAAAGCTGAAAAGAACTCGTTCCTGGGCTTCGGTCACGGATAAAGTGCCTAACACAAAAAGCATCAACGTCAAGATTGTCGTGAGTCTCATAAATCTTCTTTCCTAGTTCACACTACCCACATTCGTCATGGGTTTCATAGCCGTCACAAGTGCCCAGTGAACGGCGTGTTGACAGTGGTTCAAGCTTTAAGCCATTGCGGCCAAAAATTGCGAAGCAACATTGGGGGGATCAATGGCAGGCCAAGTTTATTAAGTTTGAACGAAGCGATCAAACCGATCCACAACCTTGCAAATCAACAGGAACTTCCGTTGAATTCTTCCACAAATGACCATTGACGCCCCGATACGACGCATCAACCGCCCCCGTTGTATCGAAGTCGGTGTATCGAAGTCGGTGTATCGAAGTCGGTGTATCGAAGTCGGTGTATCGAAGTCGGTGTATCGAAGTCGGTGTATCGAAGTCGGTGCCCCTGACCAACCCATTCCCCCCTGTTAGCCGTTCCCATAGGCAACTCGGACCCTACTGGACCCAGGACGCCCAGTAGTCCGATTGCCTCCAGTAGTCCGATTGCCTCCAGTAGTCCGATTGCCTGTGGTCGCCGCGGGGAAGGTTTGATCAATCCAGCATAGTCTGTCTTCACTTACCGAAATTCAGCGTTTGGACTAACCGGTTATCAGCGTTCCCTGCCAAAACGCTGTTGCATGCTCGGGTTGATTTACAAGCTGCCTCAGTCACTTTTCAAACTTCAAGGGCATTACCAGGCAAACGCGAACCAATACGAAGGGATTCTTGGGCATCGCGTCCCACGCACGAACTACCTTGCCGCCGACACTCAATCAGATACTCCTAGGCTCAGCAGATTGCACCCGCGGCTTAATGGAAAAGATCAAATGCTGGTAATCGTCAAACTTGAAAGGCTGGCTCATTTCTGCCCCTTAATATGAGGGGCCTTCTAAGAGGCTGCCTGAAACTTCAAGCCGGGCCAAAGCAAATGGGAAAGAACCCCAGACGCATAGGAAACCGCTGCGGAAGTTCTACTAAAATCCAACCACCACCTTGGAGAGAGGTCGCTGCATTCTTCCATCGGCGCCAGCAATTTGCCAGAACGGTAAATGACAACCTTGTACTGGATTCACGACGACACTTTCGATTTGACCATTCCGGCACATTCAGGTCTATTCCGGCAAATTCAAGTTTATTTCTTCATATCAAGATTGGCATCCAGTAACTTTTTAGAAACACTGGACTGAACTCCATCTTTTGGAATTTCGGATTTTGCGATCCACAGCACTGAATTAAGTACCACCTTCCGATAGCTGTCGTTAGCCCAGTTGTCATGAAAGTGCCCGCCGGTAAAACCAAATCCCCGTCCGCCATCGGGACGTTCAACCACCCACATCATCGCTTCGGCACGGCCCTTGTTGGCTTGGATATGATCGTAAGGACCCGGAGGATAAACGTAAGGACCGTTCCTGACTTCATCTGACGGTGCGGCCACCAAAATTGGGGTAAACTTCAGACCGGCCGCAACGCTGGCTTCGTTACCCGATAGATCCGAGATGAATCGCATATTCATGTACCATTCATCTTTCACTTGAAACGGCTTAACACCCTGGGTAACCGGGTGAATTGGAAAGGAGGCAAAGGCAGGTTCCCAAATCGGATTGCAAGAGAACATGTGCTCATAATGACCACCAATCCATCTCTTGAATTCGACGCCGGCTTGGTCTGCAACCACTTCTACACCAAAGTGCATGCAACCGATCCCCACTCCCTTATCTACAAATTTGTCGATCAATTTTAGACGACGCCCATTCTCTTGAACCACTTCATGTCCGCGACCTCCATCCATAAAGAAAACAATTGCGTCGGCGGAATCAAAAACGGATTCGTCCGCAGGCCACCCATTAAGAACCACTTGCACTTCCACATTTGGCGTTGCGCGCAAACATTCAGCCATTAAAAGGCAACCAGCCTTGAATTCATGCATCCTTGGCGGGTGGGAAGGTTTACCTGCCACCAGGACAATTTTCTGGGTTCGGGTATTTTCCGATCCAATGTCCGACGCCGCGAAACCAAAGTCGCAGGCCAGAAAGATCATTGCCAGCAGCGACAACATAAGCTTCAACACAGATGACTGGGTAAGACAACAATTCTTCATCATGCACGACCTTAGATTTAAGTTAGTTCTGTTTGCTGAACTGTACTTTTGGTTCGAATTGGACTGGACTTCACCGCTATCTACGGGGTAAGCGACGCGAATATGTGGGGCTTGTGTGTGGGGCTTGTGTGTGGGGCTTGCCCAAACTGACATCCGCCAAGCAAGGGGGGTGAGGCAGCCACTTTTCCCCTTTAAAGTCAAATTAACTGCCTTTAACCGCTTTCCTACAAATGCCAAAGCGGCATAATCATGGTACACGATTGCATTTAAGTCGCCCAGCATTGGAGTGACGATTTCAGTCGTACTGCTGTGTTGGTTTTACTGTGTTGGCTGTGTTGGCTGTGCTGGCTTTGCTGTGTTGGCTTTGCTGTGTTGGCTTTGCTGTGGGACTTGGAATCCGGACTAGAAACCGTGGTCATCGCGGCGATCCCTCCTGGCTGCCCAACCTTGCCATCCGAAGATCGTGGATTCATGCAAGCCAAGAACGTATTGACGGGTTCGCGTGATTGGTTGGTTTAAGTTTTCCGCAGCATGTGTCTTGGGCAACGGTTACCCGAGTGTCTGGGGCAATGCAAAGCGGACTTGGCCGTGTCGGTGACCGACCCGATAGCGACGGCGGCCCAACCAGTGCTCAAGTGTCTACGTAAGGCGATAATTTTGTCGGACTTAGCCTAGTTCGGGCTAACGATTATTTGGTACAGTTGCTAAAACAAAAACGGTGGTTCCTTTAGTAGGCTTGCCACAAACCTTCGATCTTTCCGGTTGACTGAAGGCTTGTTGGATTGACAATGGTCCGAAAACCTGTGCTTACTTTGCTGAATGAACGTGCCGTTGAACGATTCCCCGGTTGGGTCAGTTGCTGGTTTTGATTTCTGGATGCGGTGATCCAATGATTCGGTTCATCGGTTTAAAATAATTCGTCTCAGTAATTTTACTTTACTTCCCTTATTTGTCTGTAGAACAAGATGTCGCCAATTGCTCCCGCCGCTCGCTCGAATGCTCCATCGTTTGACCATATCGCGAAGATTCAAGAGGGAATCTTTCCAGCGACGGTACTTCGAAATGCAACCATAGGTCGGTTGTATAACGATGCAATCAAGAGTGGCGATGGGATGATTTGTTCGTCGGGTGCGATTGCAACTTCTTCAGGCTCAACGACGGGACGAGTCCCCGAAGATAAACGCGTGGTTGAAGAAGCTGGCAGCAAGGCGGATGTTTGGTGGGGCCCGATCAACAAGCCGCTGAAACCTGAGTCTTTTGATTTGCTGAAGAAGGATGCGGTCGGACATTTGGACCGGTGTCCCCAGCTTTACGTTTTCGACGGGTATGCCGGATGGGACCCTCAATACCAAATCAAGGTGCGGGTCATTTGTTCTCGCCCTTACCACGCTTTGTTCATGAATAACATGTTGATTCGACCCAAGGCGGATCAGTTGAAAAGTTTCGGCCAGCCTGATTTTGTCATCTACAATGCAGGCACGGGCGATGCCGATCCTTCCATTGATGGGCTGGGTACCACAACGAGTGTGTCGATCAACTTTGCGAGCCACGAAATGGTGATCATGGGCACGCAATACGCCGGCGAAATGAAAAAGGGCGTGTTCACCGTGATGAACTATCTGATGCCCAAGCAGAAGGTCTTGTCGATGCATTGTTCGGCCAACCAGGGAACGGCTGGCGATGTCACGTTATTCTTTGGCTTGTCTGGGACCGGAAAAACCACTCTGAGCGCTGATTCGCAGCGAGGCTTGATTGGCGACGATGAACACTGCTGGAGCGATACGGGTGTTTTCAACATTGAAGGCGGTTGTTACGCCAAGTGCTTAGGGCTTTCGCGACGGAGTGAACCGGAAATTTTCAACGCGATCCGTTTTGGCAGTGTCTTGGAGAATACTGTCCAAGATGCGGTCACACATACCGTCGATTACAACGACGCATCGCTGACGCAAAACACCCGAGTTTCCTACCCGATCAACTTCATTCACAACGCGAATATTCCTTGCGTTGGCCGTCACCCGAACAACATCATTCTGCTGACCTGTGATGCATTCGGCGTCTTACCGCCTGTCGCTAAGTTGACGCCTGAACAAGCAATGTACCATTTCATTTCCGGTTACACCGCCAAAATTGCGGGCACAGAAATTGGAATCACAGAACCCAAGGCAACCTTCTCGGCGTGCTTCGGTGCGGCGTTCCTGGTGTGGCATCCAACGGTCTATGCCGAATTGCTGGCCGAAAAGATGCGACTGCATAAGACTCATGCTTGGATAGTGAATACCGGCTGGACCGGTGGGCCTTATGGCACGGGGACTCGGATGAACCTGTTGCACACTCGAGCGATTATCGACGCGATCCACGACAATTCGCTGGACAAAGTGGAGTGCGTGAAAGACCCGATCTTCGGATTTGAAGTACCAGTCTCTTGCCCGCACGTGCCCGAAGCAACATTGCACCCACGATTGACCTGGCCTGACAAAGAGAAGTTTGACGCTACGGCGAAAAAGTTAGCCAGTTTATTCCAGGCCAATTTTAAAGAGTACCAAGACCAAGCAAGCGTCGCAATTCGCGAAGCGGGGCCCAAGTTCTAGTTCACTCAATCGGTGGTACAACCCGGACGCTAAGATTCAAAAGTCTTCGGGTTAATCGCAAAAATAGTGCCAATTGTAAGAGCCGTCCAGTTGTCTAGGCTTCATGCCTGTCGCGGAGCCTTTCGCGTTGCTAAGGCTACGTTCGACACCGAGTGTAGGAAAACTTGGCAACGTTGAAATTCCGGACCGCCAATGATTGAGGGAAACTCATTGATTTTGAACTCAACTTGAGTTACCCAGATGGTCAACCATTTTCCGCGCACCACTGACCCGGAAACGTTCTCGCTTGTTGGCATACTTACTTACCAGCGCATGAATCTGGGCCATGAATCTGGCAAGTCCTCAACCCAGTTTCTCAACCCAGTTTAAGGACTATGAATTGGCGGCTTGGATCAATGGGCCGAACAACGAATCAACCAAGGTCGCGGTCTGGCCGCCAGAAATATTCGCAGCCACCAAGTAGGCCCGGTTTTGGATGGGGGCAAGCCACACTGTGCAGTACCACATGGTGTTGGTTCCGCTGTGAGTCAAGACTTCTCCTGCTGCCCAAGGACGTTGTCCAGTAATCCACCCCATCGCATGGCTGGGTTGGGTCTTAAAGCTAGGCTGGATGGGTGTGTGCAGCGTCAGCATCGTTTCAGGCGTCAACAGACCACCGACCATGGTTTTCTTCCCCGAGCCCGCCAATTTCTCAAGATCGGCTTGGGAAATACTGTGCAACAATGCAAATTTGGCCCAATCCGCGACCGACATATGGGCGGTACCTGCGGGCCCTAGCGCCGCCGCATTATCGCCTTGGACCGCCCGAATTCGATCACCGGGTAAACTGATGTGCCCCCAAGGCTGATCCACTTCACCCGAAGTGCCAGGGACCCCAAAACCAGCCGAATCCATACCCAGTGGCTTAAATACCTGAGCCGTAATCAACTCCTCCCAAGATTTTTTCCCCGTAGTCACCGCCATCAAACCGGCGACCATGTAACCTAAATTGGAATACAGGTAATCTTCGCTTGGTTTATCATTTGGCGGGGCCACTAACGAATCCACTGCCACGTTCAAACGCTTCTGAGTGATGGTGGTTCCGTCTTGCAACCACCAGTTCTTCGCGTTGGCCGGCATACCACTGCGATGGGTCAATAAATTAGCCAGCGTCACACCACGATAGTCAGCATGAATTTTGGCGGCCAAATTTGGCAGCACTTCTTCAATGGTACTCGAAAAACTCAATCTTTTCTGATCTACCAATCGCCCAATCAGTGTAGCCGTCATTGCTTTGGTGCATGATCCCATATGCATCACGTCATCAATCAGAACGGGCGCTTTGGAACCTTGTTTTCGCTTACCCGCACACGCGATTCTTAGTTCTTTTCCTTTTTCCGCAACGGCAGCAACCACACCTGGGATCGGCTGTTGGGCAACCATTTCCGTCAAGATATCTTTGATCTGCGGATCTTCGATCTGCGAACCCAAGTCTACCCAGGGACTGGCTTCAAGGGCAGAAGTAAACAAGCAAGCGGCGCTGGAGATCGCCACAGTCGAGTCTTGAAGAAACTGGCGACGAGAAAAATTGGGCATGCAACTTCGCCTTGCGATTTAGAGTCTTCTTTGACGCAGGAATGCCGTAACCATTGCAACGACTTGGCAACGACTTGGCAACGACTTGGCAACGACTTGGCAACGACTTGGCAACGACTTGGCAACTCTGGCATTATGGCATTATGGCTTGAACCCTGCAGGGAACGTCCGTCTATGCGTAACGTCCGACGCGATTGATCTTAGCATAGATGTCGTCCAATACCCAATGAAAAAGGCAAAGGTGAACACTTTCTATTATGCCCATATCGTCGCAAGGTACGTTGATGTGCAAATCGACTTTATCGCCCAATTTTCCGCCATCGAATCCAGTTAATCCGATAGTCTTCATTCCAATCAACGTCGCATAGTCGACCGCATTGAGGACGTTTAAAGAATTTCCTGAACCGCTAATTGCAATCAAAGCATCGCCTGGATTTGCCAACGTTCTTAGCTGCTGTTCAAAAACCTGATCGTAACCCAGGTCGTTACTGATAGCCAATATCCAACCACTGTTGTCGGTAAGATTCAACGTACGCAACCGCTTCTGCGGAGACTGTTGAGCCAATGATTCGGGCAAAGTACTCTTGGAAAGATCTTGGCAGAAATGTCCGGCGTTGGACGCACTGCCACCGTTCCCAATAATGTAAACCGTCGACTGGCGACAATACAAGTCCAGCAGTGCAGCGGACCATGAGGCTAGTTGCTCCGGAGCGACCTGATTGATCGTGGCATTCAATTGCTGTCGATACTGCAGCCAATCTAAACTTGTCCCCAACATTGGTTTGTGGTGCATCAAGAGATCCTTTTCGCTGCTGTCTGCGCCCCAACGCCGTGAACCAACGCCGTGAACCAACGCCGTGAACCAACGCCGTGAACCAACGCCGTGAACCAACGCCGTGAACCAACGCCGTGAACCAACGCCGTGAACCAACTCTCGTTTGGCCTTCCCCATTTCGGTCAAAAAATGGTTGGGCACATGCCTGGATTGTCTGCCGCAACTATCAATTTTTAACACTATTTTTTCATTGAAGCCAAGATCGCTTTGTCAGCGATATCCTTGCGGCACCAGGCGCCTGGCCAGCGAATACATCGCACCGCTTGATACGCTTTTTCCTTGGCCAAAGCAACGTTATCAGCGATTGCCGTCACTCCTAGCACTCGACCACCATCGGTCAGCACCGTAGTTCCGTCACTTGCCAATTTGGTACCAGCGTGAAAGACCTTCACGCCTTCGATTTGGGCTGCTTTTTCCAAGCCCGAGATGGTCTTGCCCTTTTCGTAGGCATTGGGATATCCATCTGCTGCCATCACAACGCACACAGTGGGACGAGGGTCCCAAACTGGAGGATCGATTTGCCCCAATCGACCTTCAACCGTGGCCAGCATGATTTCCAAAAGATCCGACTGTAAACGCATCAGAACGGGCTGGCATTCAGGGTCACCAAAGCGGACGTTATATTCGATAACTTTTGGGCCTTTGTTGCCCACCATCAACCCTGCGTACAAGACACCCGAGAACGGAACGCCCTGCCGTTTCATCGTGTGAACCGTAGGAATCAACACTTCTTCTAGGACGCGTTCCAACATCGCTTCGTCCATATCAGCACTTGGGCAATAAGCCCCCATCCCACCCGTATTGGGACCTTGATCATTATCGTAAGCTGCCTTGTGGTCCTGCGCCGGCGGCAACACCATGATTGATTTCCCATCGGTAATCGCCAACACGCTGGCCTCATAGCCGGTCAATTTTTCTTCCAGAAGAAAAGTATCGCCCGCCGAGCCCAACTCTTTGCGAATGGCGATCTTTTGAATCGCGGCTTCCACTTCCGCCAGGTCATTGCAAACAATTGCGCCTTTTCCACCGGCCAAACCATTTGCTTTAACAATCAGCGGAATGGCATCAGGACGAGTTTCGTTGATCTCCCGCAGTTGTTCGATCGCCTGTTCGCCTGAAGTGTACATCCAGTGTTGAGCGGTGTCGACATTGCCTGCGCGAAGGATCTTCTTGCAGAATACCTTACTACCTTCCATTTGAGCGGCTTTGGCGGATGGTCCGAAAATCTTAAGCCCTGCTTTCTGGAACGCTTCCACAATTCCCTCGCACAAGGGAACTTCGGGGCCAACCACGGTCAAACCGACATCATTGTCCTTGGCAAATTTGATCAAGGCCGGGAAATCAGAAATGGAGATCGGAACGTTGTGCGCATCGATTGCGGTTCCCGCGTTGCCCGGTGCAACAAAGATTTTTTCAGCATTGGGACTTTGACCCAATTTCCACGCCAAAGCGTGTTCTCGCCCGCCACTACCAATCACCAAAACGTTCATGTACAAAAAATCCCAGGACTCTTGCCGATATTCAAATGGCCGATCTTCCGATGGGCCAACATTAGATTGATGGCCCAAACGTAACCATCAGACAAAACCAGACTTAACGAAAAACGGAAGCGGAAAAAATGAATTCCCGCTTCCGAAATCGTATTCCATTATTGCCGAATCGTCGCCTCCGCGTAAGCCTTCTGCGATTTTCCGCTAGAACGCGAACTTTTTGGCTGAATTGCGGCAATTTTCCATGTCAGGTTCGTCCATGTCAGGTTCGTCCATGTCAGGTTCGTCCATGTCAGGTTCGTCCATGTCAGGTTCGTCCATGTCAGGGCCGACCCACCGACTACGATTACCAGCAGTTTGATGAAAACAGCCGTCCGATCAACCAAGCAACAGGCCGGCTAGTCATTCGCTTGGCGAATGACCTTGTCCAATGCTCCAACGCGGGCAGTGGTCGTTTCGTGCCAAAATTAGCGACCACTTTGACCTAGGATGACCATGATTTCCACGGGTTGGGAATCTCGGATTACGACGACGTTTACCTTATCGGCAGGCTGTTTGCTTCGCAAAAATGAAATGATATCCTCTCGAGATCGAATGTCTTGGTCGTCCATCTTTGAAACGATATCACCTGACTGCAATCCAGCCTTTTGGGCAGGAGAATCTGGAGAAACTTCTCGAATCGTAAGTCCACTTTCTTCGATGTTCTCGAAGTCCAACTGAGCCCCCAAATACGCAATGCGAGACGGTCGGCGCGATTGAGCATTCGTGAATTCAATCTTGTCGGTTTCCAACAACGCTTCGATCAACGCCTCTGAATAATCGACGACTCGGACTGCGTTGGGCAGGTCCAGAGTGTCGGTATCGTCTTCGGGCGTATGGTAAGTTGGCGTCAGGCCGGTGTGGACAAACACGGCTGGGATTCCCTTTTCCGAGAACGGCAAGTGATCACTTCCGGCAAAGCCAGCAGCGATTCGATCCAACTTCATTCCAAAATCAGCATTCGCCTTGTCAGTGCATGGTTCCCAAGCGTCGCTGGTTCCGGTTCCATACAACGTCAGTGAATCATTGCGTAACCAACCAATCATATCAAAATTGACCATTGCAACCGTAGATTCCAACGGATAAATCGGTTCTTGGACGTAGTGGTAACTGCCCAGCAGACCGCGTTCTTCACCGCTAAAACCGATGAACACCAGGCGACGCGCTGGCTTTTTGCCGGCTTGGGCAAAACGTCGCGCCAGTTCCATAACCGCCGCGGTTCCAGTGGCATTGTCATCCGCACCGTTATGAATTTCGCCGTATCGATTAGGAGTTCGCGAACCAAAGCCGCCGATCCCCAGATGGTCGTAGTGACCACCGATCACAATGGTTTCGTTTGCCAGCGGGCCTTCGCCTTCGATGACTGCACAGACGTTGTATCCCCAGCCTTGAATTTCCTTAAATTCAGCCGTATATTTCGCGGAAACCTGGCCCATTGCTTGCGAAAGTGGTTGGCCGGTCTGGTCAATCAATTTGGAAACCGACGCGATGTCCGGAACCTCGTTTCCAGCAGCATCTTTCAAAGGAAAGGTCGCCAGCAGGCGATTAAAAGACTTCTGCGAAATCATTACAAACGGAAGCGCTAGATCAACATCACCAAAAATGGTGTAATTACTTAACGAATCGTTTTCAACATCGGGCGAAGTACGCACATCGTTAACGAAAACAATCCCCACTGCTCCGGCCTGTTTCGCGGCGGCGACTTTGTTTCGAACGTAAGCACTCTCCAGGACCTCCTGTTCCGAATACGGCGAGCCTTCTGTCTGGAACAACGGTTGACGCCGCAAAATGATTACCACTTTTCCTTCGACGTCCACATCTTTGTACTCTTGGAAACTATTCTCAGCATCATCGATGCCATAGCCGACAAAGACCAGATCCCCGCTGACATTCCCGCTGCCGCCAACCATTTGTGGTTTGTAGTCCACATCCACCGTCATTGGGACACTCTTTTGATCGCTCCAAAAATTCAGCAGCGCAGTGGATTGATTGAGTGTAACTCCCATGTCAACCTGAAACGGTTGACGGTACGAACCATCGGGAACAGCCGATTTGACGCCGTACTTTTTGAAATCATCAATCATGTACTGGGCGGTAATTTCAGCGCCACGAGAATAAGTGTCTCGCCCTTCAAGTGCATCATCGGCCATGAAAGTGACATCACGGGTGAATCGATCCAGTGTCGATTCGCTGGAGGTGACTTGCGGTTGTTCCGCCACCTGCTGCGTCGAAGTCGTGCTTTGAGCGGTCACGATGCCCAGATTCAAATTAGCGTTGATGGCCGTGCAAGCGACACTGGCAATACCAAAACAAAGAGCGCCGCGGAATTTCGACGCTACTAAATTAACTGTCCGCATAAAATACAACTCCGAGTTCGAGATAATTTATTCCCTGACCCCCGAAATTCTAGCCTTGTAGGCCATCTAAGCCAATTCGGGGACCCTTTGAATACCAATCCGATTTACTCGTACTTTCCACGATGGGTTTCAAAGCAATTTCTATTTCAAGCGACTACTGAAGCTAGAATTTGATCACCAGCACTGCTTCAACAACCCCAAGTCCTACCTGCAAACATTAAATTAATCGATCTTCAACCACATTCCACAGGACAGATGCCGACCCAATATTTACGGTACGGCTTCATCGTTGTGCGTAGAATTCCGATCCCCACCGCGAAACGACTGGTTTGAACCCAATCCCATCAATTGTAACGCGAATGTGTAAAAAACTTGCTTGTCGTTGGATTTCTAGTTAGAACGGATGCTTACAAGTTTTGAAGATCGTTCGATTTTATCGCGTCAGCCTCGAGGAAAAACAATGCCCCCACCGTCCAGCCCTTCCCGCCAATTGCCTCAGCGACGTCAGTTTCTGGGCAGTTCCATTTCCGCCGCCTTGCTTCCGATGGTGGTTCCTTCTTCGGTTTTAGGGCGGAATGGTGCGGTGCCGCCAAGCGAGCGAATCAACTTGGGCGTCATCGGTATTGGTCCCAGGTGCACCTACGACTTGAAAGCCATGTTGCCCGAGGCAGACGTTCGCTGCATTGCGATTTCAGACGTTCAACTAAGTCGACGAGCCGCGGGTAAGAAGCTGGTCGACGATTTTTATCAGAATACGGACTGCTCCTTGCACCGCGACTTTCGAGAATTATTGGATCGCAAAGACATTGATGCGGTGTTGATTGCGACCGGGGATCGATGGCATGCAAGTGCTTCGATGTTGGCGGCTCAGGCCGGCAAAGATGTCTACAGCGAAAAACCGTGCGGTATTAGCATAAAATTGTGTCAACAATTGGCCGACACAATGAAAAAGACCGGGCGGATTTTCCAGGCTGGTACTCAGCGGCGAAGCGTCCCTAATTTTCAGCAAGCTGTGACGATCGCGCAAGAAGGTAAACTGGGGAAATTGCAAACACTCTTTGCGTCGGTGTACATGCCCACATTGGACAATGCCTGGTTACCTGCCCAGCGAACCCCTGCGAAAGAAGTTGTCGACTGGAATCTTTGGTTAGGCCCAGCCGCTTGGCGACCTTACAACCAACAATACGTAGATGGCGGCTGGCGAGGGTATTACGATTTTGATTCGGGCGCTCGATTACTCGACTGGGGTGCTCACACGGTTGATCTTTGCCAGTGGGCGAATCAATCCGATGAATCGGCTCCTGTTTCCTTCGAGCCCACCGAAACCGGGATCAATTGCGAATACCAAAATGGCGTTCGCCTGGTGTTAGACTTCCTGGCTACGCCCTTCGGAGATCGAGGCCCTAATTGGATCACCAAGTTGGGGACCTGCCCCGTTCGATTCGTCGGGGAAGAAGGCTGGATTGAAACAGGCGACAGTGGAAATACCGAAGTCTCGTCGTCAAAGCTGCGACGGCAGTTAGAAGATTCTGCCTCGAAAGTGACCGGACTGGACGTTTCGGCACATGCGAGGAATTTCTTCGACTCGATTAAGTCTCGCCAGCCCACGGTTGCCAACGCCGAAGTGATGCGAAACTCGCATGTTGCCTGCCATGCTGCGGCCATGTCCTGGATGTTGCAACGCAAGTTGAATTTCGATCCCGTCAAGCAAACCTTCATTGATGACGACGAAGCCAACCGCCTATGCGATCGACCTGAACGTTCTTGGCAGTAAAGTTGATACGCCAAAAGAGTCGCTGAGTGAAGGTTTCGCTGAGCGGCCTTTTTTTTGCCTTGTTGCCACACTGGCGCGGGGTGACAGGTGTTGACCCGTGGTGGACGTTCCATTTGATCACCAAACCTGGACCACTTGCGGTCTGCACGAACTTCAAGGCGATCCAGCCGCATGCGGTACGTTTCTAACGACGGTCTGTTGGGAGAATCCAGCGGTCCAGTGTTTCAACAGTGAAAGCACCCAGACAACTCTATCGGAACTAACTGTCTGAAAAATTGTCACATCATTGAATGCGAATCGGTTTCGGGAAATCTAGTTGCAATGACGGTGGATGAAAAAAAAAAAATCACAAGTGGCTCTTTGCGTTTCGCTGTGGCGGCCACAGGACGTGGCTTCGTTGTTTTCGTTGTTTTCGTTTGGAAAGTCAAAGTTGCGGACCCCTGATTGCAAGTCAAGTGGCATCTATCGATGCATTTCTGCTTACAGGTTACAGAGATTTCTTCAAATCGAACGCAGTTCATTTCATTGGTGAATTGATTTGATTGAGGAGTATTTATGTCCTTGGTGAAGAAATGTTTGGCTGAAGTTATTGGCACAAGTTAGCTAACTTTTGGCGGTTTTGGCGGTGCGGTTGATCGCCACCGAAGGCACAACGCCGTTAAATTTAGGCATTGGCCTAGTAGGTGTGTCGTTGGCCTTTGGCCTTACTGTATTGACGATGGCTTTCGCAGTTGGCTATATTTCGGGCTGTCACTTGAAGCCCGCGGTTTCGATTGGACTTTGTGTTGGAAAGCGATTCAGTGTTGCGGAATTGGTGCAGTACAGCATCCGGCAAGTGATCGGTGCGGTTTGGGGTGCAGGCGTTCTCTATGTGATCGCCAGTGGGCAAGAGTGTTTTTCGTTGGCAGGCGGATTGGCATCCAACGGTTTTGGCGAACATTCCCCAGGTAAGTATTACTTGATGGTCGCTTGGGTTGCCGAAGTCGTGTTAACTTTCTTCTTTCTGATGATCATCTAGGGTTCGACCGACAAACGGGCCCCTGCTGGCTTTGCTCCGATTGCGATTGGACTTAGCCTGACGTTGATTCAGCTGATTGGTATTCCAGCAACCAATCTTTCGGTTAATGCAGCACGAAGCACCGGCCCAGCTCTCTTTGTTGGCGGTTGGGCATTGATGCAGTTGTGGCTAGTTTGGCTGGCCCCAATCACGGGTGCTGTCCTGGCTGGTATTGTTTACCCATTGATTGCCGAAGATTCCAATAAATAGAAGACTTCGTTGGCCATTGCCTGGGGACTAGAAGCGTCCATCAAGTGCAAGCCCAAGAGTGTCCAAGTGCAGCGGGAGGCGTTGACCCCACCAGCCGCACTTTTCTCTTTGCCTGTAGCGGTAATCCAGTTTTGTAAAACAAGTAGGGCCTGACGTTTAAATGCTTGCATTTAGAAACTGATCGCCAAGACTCCAACGAAAGTCTTCCGGTGGACTGGCGATCTCCTTCGAAAATTGCGATCTAGAGCAAATTATTCTTGTGTTAGACCCCGCGATCAAACTCAGCTACGCTGGACACGCCGGATTTGGGGCGGCGGCAGGGAAGTTCGCGCCCCGGTCCAATCGAATTCTTATAATGCGGAAGCAAGTCCGGGTGAACCCGAATTTAGTGACTTTCAGACCGTATGGCTGACTTGATTCACATTATCAAGAAATAGAAATCTTGTAGAATAGGGCGTTATGCCGGCGAAGAGTTGCCTGTTTTTAGTGGTCCAGCGACGGTCTGCCAAGAATGACAGGTTGACCGCATCGAAAATGACGCTAAAACGACTGACGGTTAATCGGTCATTTGCGTTGCAGTAAATGGGGTCAAGCAGATCAATGGATTCGCCGAAACCGCAGCAGAATTAGCGATTAGCTTTCTGGGCTTAACTTCTCTCATCTTCAGTCAGCAATAAAGCGATGGATCGTCGTCAGCAAATGCAAACCGGACACGACCAGAACGACGTTTGGTCCATTGTCAGTCGATGGGTTGGCCAACTTCCGTCTATCGTGGTTTCGTTGCGTTGGTTTAACCTGGTCTTGGGTTTGATTCTCTTGTTGTTGGCCGTGTTCGCAAGTCCAGAGGTTCCCACCGGCAGGTCCATTGAAAAAATGTTTGGGTCGGGTGACCCTTCGGTGTTGTCCTACGAAAAGATCAAGGAAATATTCGGCGATCAGGAAACGATCCTGATTGTCTATCGAGACGCTAAATTGTTCGATCCTTCGGGCAGTGGCTTAGATCGACTGGCGGAACTCTCTCGTCAAGTTGAAGCCGTTGAACAAGTTGAAGAGGTCTTAAGTCTAGATCGCATCGAACAGGCTTTGGGCATAATGGACACGCTTTCCAATCCGCTTGCCGCCTTCTCCAGCACTGCTAATCGAAACACGAATGGCGATCGATTACGCCCCATTTTGGATCCAAACAACAAACTCGCCATTAGCTTTCTTGATACATTTGATGGCTGGACTCATTTGCGAGAAGAGAACTTGGCGGTGCTGGTGTGTCTGATTTCATCGCCCGTGAAGCAGATCAATCCGGATCAAACTCGGATTACAGTGGAAAAGTTGCGGCAATTAGTAGTGGACCTGCCCGAAGCCCATGTGGTCGGCGAACCTGTGATGGTCGAAGACAGCTTAAGCTATCTGCTGAAGGATGGGCTATGGCTTCAATATGGCGCGGTTGCTTTGCTGGGCACGGTCATCTTGATCATGTTGCGAACCATTAAGTGGTTGGTGGTCACCGCCTGCGTGGTGGGTTGGAGCAACCTGGTGACGCGCTGGATCTTGGCCTTGCTGTCGTTCGAACAGTCGATGATCAGTTCGCTACTGGGTTCGATTATTGCAGTCATCGGTGTTGCCACGACGATTCATTTGGTGGTCGGTTATCGGGTTCAACGGCTTTCAGGTGACAGCCGATCACAGGCGATGCGGGAAGCGGTGATTCGTTTATTGCCTCCGATTTTCTGGGCTTGCATGACCGATGCCGCTGGCTTTACAGCCCTGTATATGGCGAATGTCAGTGCTGTTCGCGACTTTGGCTTGATGATGGCCATTGCCAGCTTAGTTACATTTGCGTCCATTTGTTTGCTGACACCGGGATTGATCTTGATTGGCCCGCGTGAACGATCCGAAGCGTCGGCCGTTGGGCAACAGTGGCTGGAACGATTCTTGGAGCGCGTTCTTGGGTGGGTGAACTTGAATCCAATGGGCGTCAGCGCTGTGATCTTAGCTTTGGGTGCGATTGCGTCTATGGGCTTTTTCTTTATGAAAGTTGAAACTGACTTCACGAAGAATTTCCGTGAAAACACGCCTATTATGGCCGGGTATCGCTTCGTTGAGAACGAATTTGGTGGGGCAGGGTTGATCGACATTGCCATCAAGACGCCCAAAGCCTTGGATTCCAAGTTCATTGCCAAGGTGGCGGCGTTTGAACAGCAGTTACGATCAATGCACGTCAGAACTGATGGTTCGATAGAACTGGCTGAAGAAATTGCGAAATTGGAAAACGACGATTCGAAATCTGAAACATCCAACAACGGTTCTGCAAAATCCACGGCTTCTGACTTACCAGCCAAACGCCCGGCATTAGCCAAGGTCGTTTCCTTGGTCGATGCGATCTCGGCCGCCCGAGTCCTTCCGGCGGTCAAGATGCTTCCGGCGGATACGATCGTCAGTGGTATGCGTCAGGTATTACCGGGATTTACCAACCATTGGTACCACTGGAATGCACAGCAACAGTTTGGTTACGTTCGCGTATTCGCGAGGACTAGGCAGCAACAATCGGCCGAAACCAAGCGAGAAATCATCGGTACGATCAATCTATTAGCGGCCAACAGTTTTGGCAGCGATGCGGTTGTCGTGTCAGATGATCCTGCTGAAGCATCAGATGAAAACAAACTTGGAACGCCGTTGTCGCCCGACTCGGCAACAATAAACGGTAAATCCTCAGACCAGCCAGCCTATTTGGTGTCAGGCATGTTTGTTCTGCTGACCCGCTTGGTGGATTCACTGCTTGCGGACAATCTAACGACAACGATTACCGCAACCGCTGCGATTGGATTGCTGTTACTGTTGGCGTTCGGAGAGTGGCGGATCGCCTTGATCGCGTTGGTTCCTAACGTTTTGCCGATCTTGGTGTTGCTGGGGATGCTGGGCTGGTCAGGTATCCCCATCAACATGGGTGTGGCGATGATTGCGGCGGTCAGTATCGGTTTGAGTGTGGATAGTTCGATCCATTATTTGTGGTCAGTCACGAAGGCTAGGAATGATGCCGAAGCCGAGGGTAGTCAAGTCGAGAAATCGATCCAGACGGCTCAAACCAGAATTGGAACTGCCCTGACCTACTCTTCCATCACGTTGATGGTCGGTTTCCTAAGCCTGACCACCAGTGAATTTGTCCCAACGGTCTATTTCGGAGGCCTGGTCAGTGCGGCAATGCTAGGTGGTCTGCTGGGGAATTTGGTTCTGCTGCCGGCAATGCTCCGCGTCGCCAATCGCTAAATTTCGGTCCAAACCCTTGGTTATGCCGATGACATTGCCATAAGAAGTTTTCCAGGATCGCTGGACGCTGTATACTGCTGGTCTATTTTGGTTACCAAACGCAAGAGTTCGGACCGCAAGTTGACTAGTCGGCACACCGATATTGGGAAAGAACATGTCAAACAAAGTCGCCTGGCAAATCGCGGTGAGTCTTGGTTGCGGCGTGCTGTTGTCGATACTCCTTATTCTGGTTCGACCCGATTCCACTACGCCACAGCAGGATCTTCGGGTCACCCAGGTGGTTCGAATCGAACACAAGTCCGATGACTTGCCAACGTCGACCTTGCCGAAAAACCTTGGCTTGAAATCGACCTCGGCTGGCGTGGACCAGGTCAGTCAGTTCGTGAAAATCAGCGAAATACTGGGTCCCTTGGCTCCCTTGGCCATGTCACCCTTCTTTGGCATCACCGTCCTGTCGGGATTTTCTCAATTCTCAGGGGAATCCATGATTGGAAAACTGATCGCTCAAAATCAGTTAATCGCCAATAGTCCCGTTCTGCGTCACCCGGTTACGTTTTGGGTATTTCTCCTGCTTACCATGGCAACCAGTTTGCCAAGGCTAACCAAGATCACCAAACCAGTGGCTCAGGCATTAGACTGGGTGGAAAGTTATTCTGGCCTTCTGACGTCATTGGTAATTTTCGGTGTTGGTATGGTGATGATGGATGATTCAGCATCGGTCCCCGAAACAATCCGGCAGGCCAGCATCTTGTCTTTGACCGTGAACGCGTTTTTGTTGGTTGCAGCGACGTTCAACTTTATCGTTGTCAAAAGCGTGCGGTTCTTTTTCGAGATGTTGATTTGGATCTCACCCGTTCCACTGATCGATGCGGGATTCGAAGTTGCTAATAAATCAATCTGCCTGGGATTGTTGACGATCTACGCTTTTAGTCCAACTCTGGCCCTATTTATCAATTTGGCGATTTTGGTCGTGTGCCTGTTTATCTTTAATTGGGCTCAGCGCCGTTTGAAGTATCACTGGTGCATTTGGTTGGAACCGTTTGTGCAATGGGTGTTCCCCAAGTACAACTCGTTCGACGGTAAGAACCTATGGGTTTTCTGCGAACAAGACTTTCCGCCGTTTCGACAATATGATCGCTTGCATTTGTATCAAGGGGACGGCCAATGGGTATTGATGCGATACGACCTGTTTTGGCGCCGAGCGTTTCGAACCTTCACTTATGACGATCTACCGATGATCGAAACCGGCCCCCTGAAGAATTCAATCATTCTGCAGCAGCAGGAACCGGTTCGTTTTTCATTTCATCGCGGTTATTCCAAGGACTTAGAGAAAATCGCGAACGATCTAGCGATGCCCACCACACAAAGGGTGGCAATGCGAACCAAGCGATTAATCGACGAAGCGGACGCGGCGAAGTTTGAAGGTGATCCAGAGGTTGGCTCAGCCTAAGGAATGGGTCTTAAGATTCGAAATCCCAGCGCAAGTCCCTCCGCCGTAACGGACGTAACGGACGTTAGCCAAGACATTCCAGAAGACTCCAACGGGCTTAAGTGGGTTTCGCCTATAACGCGGCAAGCTAGGTGTTCAGCGTTGCTTGAACCCGCTGCTTAAACTTTAAGTCGCTTCGACGACCCCTTATTAATCGTTCCAACGCACCTACTTGGCCTCAAATTGAGTCTTGGTTGAAATCGGCGTCGCTCAGCTTATCTCAAGATCACATTTTGTTTGCCTGGCACAATTTTGCCAATCTGCCACGTGTGGTATCCAAAATCCGCAATGCTCTTTTGGATACTTTCCGCATAATAGGCGCTAACGATCAAAACGAAACCGACACCCATGTTGAACACCCGAAACATTTCTTCGCGTTGGATGTTACCCAATTCCTCCAGCCACTGAAATTCTGGCGGAATCGTCCAAGATTTGGTGTCAATTTCGGCCGCCGTCCCCACCGGAAGAACTCGATCGATATTCTCCTGCAAACCGCCGCCAGTGATGTGAACCATCCCGTGAATCACATTCTTAACTTTATACTTATTCTGAACCGCACGAATGGCTCGGGCATAAATTTTCGTTGGACGCATCAAGCATTCGCCCACGGTTTCCTCAGAAAACCCGGTGGGACTCTCCATCGTCAATCCAGCATGCTCGAAAACGGTTTTTCGGACCAAACTGTAGCCGTTGGAATGGAATCCAGAAGATTCAATCGCGATGCATACGTCGCCTTCGGAAATATGATCCCCTTTCACCAAATGCTTCTTTTCCACCACTCCGACGCAGAAGCCTGCAAGATCGTAATCCTCATCCTGGTACAGTCCCGGCATGATCGCGGTTTCACCACCTAATAACGCGCAGTCGGCATCAATGCAGCCGTCACTGATTCCTTTGACTATTTGTTCCAATCGACTTGGGTCGTCTTGGCTCATCGCGACGTAGTCCAAGAAGAACAGTGGTTCGGCACCACAGCAGATCACATCATTCACACACATCGCGACCAAATCGATGCCAACCGTGTCATGTTTTTTTGCCTCTTTGGCGACCGCCAACTTCGTTCCCACTCCATCGCTGCCAGAAACCAAGATAGGTTCTTCATAATTCCTGGAAAAAACACCCTTGGCGAAATCCAATTGGAACAACCCAGCAAATCCGCCTTGCCAATTCATGACTCGTGGCGAAAACGTCCGGTGCATCAAACGGGGCAAGCGACTCATGGATTCTTTATAAACATCCAAGTCAACGCCCGACGATTTGTATGAAAGTTCACTCATTGAAAATGCACGATCCCGAAAGTTACTTGACTGGCTAATGTGGCCGAACCTGCGCGCCAAAAATCACCATTCCACATCCATCCCACACCACCACTACAACGGGGCGGAACTACGAATCTGGTGTTCTGCGACAGGGGTTGTCGTCGTTGGTCGATAGTAGAACGCGGAAATAGAACGCGGACGGTGAAATCCACATCGGCTCGCGAATCTGCTATCTTATCGGCGACGTTTTAATCTCACAACGCCCACTACCTGCCCTTAACGGGCTCTGGAATCCCGGTTTTGTTGAAAACCGCAGATTTTGGTTCGAGAAGGACTGCCGTTCTAAATCGCGAATTTAGAATTTTGGTCCTATTTCAAGTACCAAACCGAACAGTCTGGCATAACCGTCTAGAACCAAGTAATCGCCGCCCTAGCCAGTGCCTTGACTACCGCAGACGGTTTGAAAATCAAACGGAGGGGCCAGGTTGTTATTTCCATTCTGAATGATATTCCTTGATGAAAACATTTGAACAACTGCCGATTGAACTGCAATTGCCTTACCTTCCGGCGAAAGTCGAACCGTTCCCGGGCGCAATTGGCTTGATCGCTTGTGGCGAGATCACCAAAGAACATCTAACCGCCTACCGATCCTTGGGCTTTCCTGTTGCCTGCCTATGCGATCCCAATCTGGAAAAAGCAATTAGCCGCCAGCAAGAATTCTTCCCGGCAGCGGCGGTCACTGACGATTATCAAGCTTTGTTGGCGCGACCGGACATCACGATTGTTGATATCGCCACGCACACGGATGTCCGATCACAAATCGTCCAGCAATCTTTGCTTGCAGGAAAGCATACTCTAAGTCAAAAACCATTTGTTGAAGAATTGGCCCAAGGTCGAGCGTTAGCCGAATTGGCCCGGCAGAATTCTGTCAAACTAGCGGTCAATCAGAACGCGCGCTGGGCTCCGCATTTCAGTTACATGCGACAAGCAGTTTCCAGCGGCCTCCTAGGCCGATTGTCCGCAATTCGTTTTAACATCCATTGGGACCACACGTGGACTCGAGGCACAAAGTTCGAAAAAATCCACCATTTGCTGCTTTACGATTTCGCGATTCACTGGTTCGATTTAATGATTTGTCTGATGTCTGAACGACCTTGGCAATCGGTTTATGCAACGGTTCGAAAATCCCAAACACAGGAGATGGCTCCGCCGATGATTGCCCAAGTTGTGGTTGACTTTGCCGATGCACAGGCTTCTTTATGCTTGGATGCCGCCACGCCTCGCTTACCCTTGAATCAAACCTACTTGGCTGGCAGCGAAGGTTCGATCTTTTGCACAGGCCCCGACTATTCGGTGCAAGATCTTGTAATTGAAGTCGAATCAGGAAAACACCAAGTGCCGCTGAAGGGGTTTTGGTTTCCAGACGGATTTGGCGGATCAATGGCAGAACTGGCAGCCAGTATTTTGGAAAATCGCCAACCCACCCACAATGCACTGAACAATCTGGCATCTCTGGAACTCTGTTTCGCTGCGATTGAGTCCGCAGAAACCGGTTTACCCGTGTTTCCAGGGCAAGTCAAAGGTTTGCCCAAACCAACCGTCCGCAGTCGTTGAATAATCGCATTGAACGCTGACTGCAGCACTCTGTTTTTCACAGCATACCATGCCCGCCCCAGTACTGACCTGGAAAGATTTAGATGAGTGATCAAAGAAAAGTCGTTGTCGTTTTGGGAGCCAGTCCTAATCCCGATCGATATTCGAATCGGGCAATCAAGATGTTAGTTCAGGCCGGTCATCACGTCATCCCTGTACATCCGCTGTTAGAATCAGTTGAGGGTTTGTCAGTCGTACACCAATTAGATCAAATTTCTGAAGCGGTTGATACGTTAACGGTTTACGTCAATAGTGAGCGGTTGCTGTTATTGCTAGATTCAATCCAGATTTTAAAGCCCAAACGAGTGATCTTGAATCCAGGGACAGAATCTCCAACCGCGATTGAAAAATTAACCGCAGCCGGAATTCAGGTCCTTCCCGCCTGCACCTTGGTTTTGCTAAGCACCGGCCAATGGTGACATTGAATTTGTTTCGCTTCTGAGCTTTGCTTTGCGTTGAATCCCGATATTTGCAGAGTCGGCGGCCTTGCAGATTCCTGCACTCAAAATCGTGGCACCTCTGATGACGTCAACGGGCTTCTGATTTCTTAACGAATCTTCGCCAGAAGTGATCTTGCCGTTCGCAATCAAAAGCCTTGCCACGTTCAGTGCACACAAGACATTCCGCATCCACAAAACAACCTAAGCTGTTTGATTCAGCTTAGGTTAATTAGATATCTACGGCAGTTAGCGAACCGTTTTCAAATCGACAGTCACCGTCTTAACGATTCACTGGATTAGCTTGACCGGCGGTGGCTTGTTGTGGAGCAATAAAATAGAGGGTTGGATCATCGATAATGATTGGCGTCGACCAATTTTTGCCATCGTCACCGTTAATCACGTTGAAAAAGAACGTCTTAAAATATTCGGCTCGATAACTATACGGAGTTTGGCTGACAATATGATCCGCAGCGGTCAAATCCTGAACGCCTGGTTTGGCATAGTAATGCACGCGACCGTCTGGCGTAATACTGATACCTAAGGTCCACCAACCGGCTTGTGAGATCGCTTTCCCGTGAAAATCATAGCCTCGTGGATTCGATCGAATTCTCCACTGAAATTCATCTTTACCTGAAGTCGAAACCTGGGCCGGCGTAAAATCGGCGAACATGCCTGGCCAATACTGTTCCTGTTCACGCACGGTTCGATTCGTCGCAAAGCGACCGCGCCCAGACGGTTGACTGACCAATTTGGTTGTGGTCAACGAAGTGCGGAAACCGAAGTGTGCCCCTTGTCGAACCTGCCACTGGTCAAATTCGGGCAGGAAGACTCGGACGACAACACTGGGGGATTGGGAAACGGGCAACATGCCGCCCAAACGCGAATCAACATCACACACAAAATCATCTTGTTGGTTTTTGTGACTCAAGCGGCCAGGTACGCCCGTTTGCAAACTTCGCAACAACAGTGCGCCTTCGCTACCTTCAAGTCCATTCTCAGGCGTGGCGACCCGCTGGACCACATCCGGGATGCCTCGCTTGGCACCTTCATACCATCGACGATTACTGATTAATGCACCGGGTTCCCGTTTCTGATTATCTTCCTCAAAAGAACTTTTGGGCAAATTCAGTTCGCAGGTCCAATTTGGATCTTCAAAATCATCTCCAACCTTTGTCGCAACTTGCCCGGTACCGGGAACGACTCCAATGGTGGCCACTGAAGTGTCTTTGGCACCTTCTTGTTGCACGCAGGCACAAACCAATCCACCAAAATTGATGATTCCACCGCATACAGTAAGTGCGGCAACATGGACAATCGGGCGAAAATTCATTTGGATCATGAGATTCTTAGCTTCTGAAATAGGAGAGATTTGTGCACCAGCGACTTCGGCACCGGGCCGGGAAAGCCTTAACATGCCCGCGTCTTGCCAAATTTGAACGCGCCCCGCCGAAAACATCAAAACGCGAACGGTTCCACAATCTGCTTTGCGGTGTGGCGGACTTAATGAACACCGCCAGAAATTGTTAGCAGTTGATTCCGAGCGTCCTAATAGATATCGACCCTGCGATGGCGTTACGATGCCAACAACCTCTGCGGGCGTTGATATCGGATTGTTCGACACAGGTTACTATCGGGAATCATGCACCCTCAGAGGGTGCGATCCGTCTGATGCGCCTTTTTCCAATGGATTGAATTGGTATTGAAAAAAAAGCAGGCTTCCCTGAAAAGTTGTTGTTACTACGCAATAACCTTCAGGAACGGAAGCCTGCCATG